>Ga0302325_10020629_pt1 | contig 13808 bp, 11 predicted proteins | sample Palsa_T0_2_FD_201948 | JGI IMG/M metagenome (GOLD analysis project Ga0302325, IMG submission 201948) | Peat permafrost microbial communities from Stordalen Mire near Abisko, Sweden - Palsa_T0_2 | ecosystem: Environmental > Terrestrial > Soil > Palsa > Peat permafrost | place: Sweden: Abisko... | reverse complement strand
GGCCGTCAAGATCCAGCTGGGTGCCCAAATCGATGGCTTTGGAACAATAGTCTGCGATACAATCATCATCCCTTCAGCCCAAAATGCCAAGGGAGAGATTCTAGGTCGAGATGCTGATCTGCTCTTGGCCTGCCACTATGCAAACGAGCTCCTGTTACGGTTAATGGTTCCTCCTGGCCTGTTGGCAACTGGTACCGACGAGGAGAAGGCCAAGGCGGCCAAGGTCAAACCTCCCACCCAAAGCAAAATTACAACCCTTCTAGAGAAGGTGGTCAAGAGCTACGATTGCAACTTGGTTGAGCACACCACCAGTTGGCAATTCGAGCGCAACGAGATTGAGGGAAAGAAGAAGATTATCCTAGCTCCAGGTGACGGCACAAAGGGTGAAGGTGTTCCGGAAGTTGGTGATGTTTGGGGTGTCGAGATGGGTGTCAGTCTAGGCTCGGGCAAGATCAAAAATTTCGAGAATAGGGCAACCCTGCACCGACGAACCACTCTCACTTATGCTTTGAAGCGACCTAGCTCAAAGAAGATCCTGAACGAGGCCGTCAAGAAGTTTGGTACTTTCCCTTTCAGCTTACGGCAACTCGAGGACGAGAGAGATGCAAAGGTCGGTGTTGTAGAGTGCGTTCGAGGCAACGTTTTCCGACAATACGAAGTGGTTGGAGACAAGGATGGAGAGCCCGTTGCCAGACTGCTGACAACCATTGGTAAGATACGTTCTGTGAATTTGGTGGCCCTACTAATGTCAAACTCAGCTATCACGAAGAATGGTCTGCAGAAAATCGCAGCTCCTCCAGCTCCTGACTTGTCAAAGTTCAAGACTGACAAAAAGATCACTGACGAGGAAGTCCTCGAGATCTTGAAACAGCCACTTGCAAAGGAGACGAAGTCGAAGAACAAGAAGAAGAAGAAGCCAGCGAAGAAGGCCGCGGCTGGTGATGATGACGAGGAGAGTAGTGATGAAGAGTAAACGAAGTAAAAGATGACATGATCACATGAGGTCACATGTGATGGAAAAGGGGCTCATCTTCTCACCATTCACCCCCCCAGTCTCCTCATCACTGGTTTCCTGCTGCGGACACTGCTATAGGGCTTGTCAAGCATTGTTTGCTCTAACCACGTTTGGCCTTGTTAGTCGAGGAAATCGCGGGACAATCGTCATGGGTCTCCGCATTCTGGAGAACGCCTAGGGGGTTCATTGCGTTGACATTATTGAGCATCGGTGCTTCTCGAAGAATAGAGAAATGCAGCAAATCATGATTGATGTATCCTGGACGTTGCCATTTGTATTGTTCCTTCAGTGCTGCCTGTGAATATGTGAAAAGGGGTTAGCGTGCAGGGCGAAAGGAGAGACAACCAGCCTGAAGATGAGGATGAGTCAGGGAAGCTGCGCCACTAACAGATCAAATATTTCAAGACTCGAAAACGAAAGGTAAATATTGCAAATTCGGGACAGGGACGTGGATATCGGTTGTGCGTGTCGTAATATGGGAAGCAGAGGGCTGAATGCGAATGCCGACCTACTGTAAATAATCTGTCACAGCATCAAACTACCGCACGCACCTTGCCAAAGCCCCTTGGTTTTTTTTTCGCCGGCATTGATCGATAAGACAACTCCCACGCCTGACACCTGACCGCCTCACACCTGATCGATATCGACATTTTGGAGATACATCGAGGCCAGGAAGCAGGAACCTCGGATATATCTTCGCGAGTCCTCCGTCCCATTTCGTCCCTGCGGGTTGTGCCCTTTGGACGTCACGGTATTCCCCCTAGCCGGCTGTTTTGGGGCGGGCCAAAAAGTCTCTAGGGGGTCGCTTACAGCCTTCGAAGCGAGCTCTGCTCTTTCTCCCTTCTTCATTCCCTCAACCACAAATACAACGCGTCCCACCACCCCGAATTGCGATCCAGCCCAGTGTGCATGCATTCGAGCGGGAGAGAAGTATTTAATTCCCCATTCTTATACTTTGCCCCTGAACTGACGACTCGCTAGATTTGTTGAACCCGGCTGGAGGACTCGCGGTCGCAAAGAAAGGGAGGTGTAGCCGCAGGCATGGCGACCTCGACTCCCAGACCGACGAGATCTCGATTCTCAAGCCCCTTTGTGGCAGCGCCCTCGAACTCGGTGATCGATTCGAAAAACACAGTGGCAGAGATTTCCGAGAAGCCCAAGACCTTCTTGGACAAATGGGTCGAGCCTCCTTTACCACCCCCTCGCCCCAGCTTCATGGACGCTGGAATTGAGCGGCACGGCGTTGTTCAGAACATGGCACCTCTAGGGACACGGCCAAGTCAGAAGGCTATCAAATCTGCTACGAAGCCTGATGGGGATTTGTTTGGGCGCACGGCAAATGCGAAGAGATCAGGACCTTCTGCTGTCTCGACTCCAAGCGAGTCCGTCGTGACTCCGGAACCACTCACAAACCCACCACACAGACGATCAGCTTCAGTCAACAAGGTTGAGGAGGTGGAGAGCGCGCCGCAGACACCGCAGCAACCAACGAGTGCACGGAAGAGCGTCTCACGGTCGAATATTGGGCCTCAAAGCAATGGGCAAGGGGTTTTCCAACTTCAGCAGTCTCCTATCCCTATGGCTACCAATATGACTCGGCCAACTCCTCCGACACCCCAAGCACAACCTGCAGCTCCCCCTCCTGCTGCTGCAACGCCGGGACCAACACTTGGTGCAGATGGGTTGCCCCTCATCAATCTTGATAAGACCGATCGAGTCGTGGAGGAGGCTGTTCAAGAAGCTTTGGACCACCGACGATGGCCCACTGCCTACGCATTGCGGACACTGTATGACGACCATCGAACAAATCCCAGAATTGTTCGCCTGATTGAAGCTATCTACAATGGACGGGCATCTGAAGCCAACCACGTTGAGTTCAAGAGCATCATGAGACACAAGAAAAAGGAAGGCAAGAAAGACCGGACTGGGGAGTATTATTTCAACGGCGATGGAAGTGATCCACCACCAACAGTCCGCCCAGTTTTGTCCAACATCATTGCTATCAACCCCCCTCCGCCTACTCCTTATCAGACCCCTTACACCCCTTTGCCACCCAAGTCCATTTCACTTACAGGAAGGAGCTCGTCAGTCACGATTCCACCATCAGCTACAGCATCACCACAGAAAGAGCGTGACAACGAGCAGGAGCACGAGCATGTTAGCAAGAAGCACAGGAGCAACAGCTTCCAGCCCGTGAATACCGAGATGAATGGGTTCGCAGGTGCAAATGGGATGACCAGGGGGGGGGGAGGTTCACCATTGCAAGCAAATGGGGCGCCCAAATCGGTCAAATCCACGCCGGGCAAGGCAAGACGATCACGCTCGATGTCGACTTCATCATCGCTGTCTTCGGTGGATGAAACAGTCCTCGGGGGCGAGTTCTCAAGCACTGGCGGGGACAATTCCTCGGCAGTGCTGGCTGGCCTACCCAACCATGGGCTGGCAGGGCTGGGGGTTGGCCTTGGTGGTGCGCCTGCTCAACCGCATTTCTCGCCCTACACGAGCGCCAACAATTTCATTGCAGCAGCGTCGTCTGCCGAGACCCATGCGCGCAATCAGGCACAGCCAATCACCGCTCCCCCTAAATCAGGCCCCCGAACATACACCTTCTCGACGGTCACCACCACCACGTCTCCCGCCCTCGCGTTTTCTTCTTCCGCTAAATCTCCCACGTCCATATCCACATCCACATCCACTTCCACCTCCACCACCACCCACAACCCTCCCCCCCCAATATCTTCATCAACGTCGATGGCCCCGGCGGCCCTGCTTCCATCTTCATCAAATAGTTCATCTGCTTCTGTGCATCTCTTCCCATCTTCTTTCAAGGCAAAGAATTTGGTCAAGATTAAGGGTGGTGATCCCTATGATGCCAACGATAAGACAAGTCGTCTGAGGCGTCGTGCGCGGGAGACCACCAACTCTCTCGCCGCCGATATCAGTGAGAGCTTCGAACGACATCAGGTGCAAGCTGCCTCTGCTCAAGACACCGAGTCGGCCTCAGATGGTGGCGATTCCGTCGCTCCAAAGGTCACGAAGCGCCCGCCAAAAGTCCGTCTCCTCAACAACAAGAGCCGAGAGACCAGACAGAGATACAATTATGATTCGGAAGACCTCAGCTCCCCGACCTTGCTCTCCTTCCAGCCAGACCTCGCGCCCGGTTCTCTCTCTGTTTCTCGCGCTGGCACCCCGAATAATTTCAATCGACCAACGAGGAAGGGAAGGACAGGCACCGGTCTACGTGTCAAGACATCGTAAGTCATCAAATCTTTACATCTCACCACGTCCTATCATCCGCCGAGTGCTTGTATCTCTCGAGCCTCATGTTTTGTATTCCTGTCCGCGGTCGAGCTTTCCGTTTTCTTGCCTAGAATGTTCTTGATTGCGGTCGCACAATGCGACCGGCCACCCTTTCCTCATTTTCGCGCCCCTTGCCTCAACCTATCTCCCCAAACGCATCCATCAGTGAATTATGCTAATGCGACATCTTTCTATCACAGCCCAATGAAGAAGAAGGGAGGCACTCTTGCTGGAATTCCCAGAGCAAGCGGTGAGAGGAACAGCCCGGTCGGCAACGGTGCTTTTTCTCACAATCAGGTAAGCCTTTTTCACACCTGCACGGTCCCGATCTGTCTATGCATTGCAGCTGCTTCCGTTTGCCTGCTCCCAGCGATGCCTTTTGTGATGATTCTTGGGCCTCGATGGGGAGACGGATCAAAAAGTTTGATTCCTCACGCTGCTGTGGCCTGCAAAAAATGCAAACGCCCGGGCGGCAATCTCTGCTCTCAATTCCGCTTTTACCGAGCAGACCAACCGTGCCACACACCCCCACACCATTCATTATCCTTCCATCCATAAAACTCCCCACCCTGCTATGTTTCCTATTCCGGCCTTCCTCATCCCTCGATTTCCAGATTTACACACGTACGCTGACTCATGCCACAGGATGACAATGATGATTACTGCTCAGCGTGTGGAGGGAATGGCGACCTGGTCTGTTGCGATGGATGCACTCGATCGTTCCACTTCAAATGTGTTGATCCGCCCATGATCGAGGGGAACCTCCCCGATGAATGGTTCTGCAACCACTGCCAGTTCAAGCGCCGAGAAGGAGACGATCCATTACCTGGTACTTTTGGCCCGCTGCTGTTGCTCCTGGACAAGAAGAACCCCAGCGCATTCCACTTGCCAAAGGCTATTCGTGAGTATTTTGTCGATGTGAAGACGAGCGCGGATGGAGAGTACGAGGAGGCTGGTACTGCGAAGCCAAAGTAAGCCCTAAAACCTTCCTGAGATGAGGGAATCATTGCTGACAGCGCCGCAGAAATAATCGTGGGGGATATGATGAAGCACCTGATTATTTCCGATTCAAAGACGCCAAAGGCAAGACTATTTTCTGTCACGAGTGTCACGGTGCAGCGTCACAGCCAAATCGCATGATCATTCCTTGCAGTTTTTGCGGTCTCTGCTGGCATTTGGATTGTCTTCCTGTTCCTCTTGCCAAGGAGCCTGCTCCCGGCCGGCAATGGCGATGTCCGGCTCATGTGGATGACCTTCTTGCGAAGGTTCCAGCTACTCTTGCTCCAGCCCACCGCTTCCGAAGAATAAAAGGAGCTTCAGTGATCAAACCAGTGATCTCCCGAGGCATCAAGAACAGTGGCCACATTGAAATCGAGAGTGAGCCAAGTGAGGACGAAGAAGAGCAAGGGTTTTATGAGCAGCGCGAGTATGGTCACGTGTACAAGCTTCCAGAACAGGGCATCAAGCTCGATTTCATTTCAAAGTATTTCTACCTCCTATTTCATGGACGATGATTGACAGCATAGCAGGGTTAGAAGAGAAGGTGGTGGCTATCTCCCTAGTCGCTTTGCAAACAGACGGCCAAAACCACCTCCACGATCAACTTGGAATCAACGCTCGATCAATGAACAACAGGCGGCTCTCAACCTCGCGTCTCTTGCAGCCCAGGAGCTTCAGAATGGCGATCTCAACCAGCTCATCAATATTCTTCGGGTGAGTTTCATACTACGTGTCTCATAACGTAACTAGTGTCAGATGCTAACCGGGGGCTCAGACCGAAGCTTCGCCGGATGTCATCGACTTATTGGCTCTTGGCCAGGCCGACGAACTGGCGAAAGGAGAGCCGAGTAAGGGGAATAAGCAGGTCATCGTGACGATGAAGGCGCTGTTCGACAAGCTGTACGCAAAGATCGAGATGGATGTGGATATAGAACCGGCTCCGGCTGAACACGAAGATGCCATTTCAGAGAACACGGTCCCTGAAACAATTGAGCCAGTCGAAGCGCCAGTGGAGGTTAAAAATAAGGACGACGCCAAAGCCGGCGACAAAGACGAGGACACGGAGATGCTACTTTGAATAGGCAACCGGATCCTTGCGCCCTCGCTAGAAGGATTTTCGGGGATCAGCTCCGATGATGCGCATGTGGCATGTTTAAGATCGCCGAAACATTCTCGCTAAAACTGCTAAGCGTTTCATCAGGTGATCGCACCTCACATGACTCGCGATCTAACCGGCTGATGTCTTCGATCAGAAGGCTGATTTGCTCTGTTCCACAGCGCCATCTGGAACGTGGCCCACATGCAGAGACAAGCTGTTTTAGACCCTTCATTTTTCCTTTTTCTTTTCACAATTGCATGCATGCATCAAAACTCACACACATTGTACTGTATCATATTCTGGGAGTGGAGTGGGATTGAAGGGATCACAAACATATTCGAACATTCGACTGGATACCAGCATTGCGAGCGAGAGCGAGAGCGAGAGCGTGGGTGGAGATTCGATTCTTTGAGATAGAGAGAGTGAGGTGGTGGCAGAGAGGTGGTGGCAGAGAGGAGAGAAGATTGCTTGAGAGGTGGAGTGTAGTTTGTCGTGGAGGGCTCGGGGAGGTGGTGAGAGAGATTACACGGTGTTGTCAGTTGCGTTCGCTGAGCTGTCGTTGCTACGGCAATGCACTGGAGAGGATACAGCCGCGAATTGAGATAATTACATATACCGTTGTGCCTGCCTGCTCTTGTTAAATGTGATAGCTGTCATTGATGAGGGAGATGATTCCAAATCTCGAATACGATGCTGTCGGATGCAGCGCGGACGGAAATGAGGACGCATCGCAAGAGAAGACAGTGATCGCAAGGCGATATTATCGTTCATTCACAGCTAGCTAAATACATTAAGCATCACTCCAATCGGCATCTCCATCTCAGTCATTATGGAGATATCTCGCCCACGCGCAGCTAGCTATTTTGGTATCGTATCGTATCAAACCCACCCATCCATCATCCATCTTATCTCAAGCTTTTTCATACATACATACATCCTATCCATCTTCGACGTCCAACCTGACCTGGTATCCCAAACAAAGTGCAGTGCTGTGCGATGCAAGCATGCATCAACGTCGTTCTCGCCCATCACCATACTCAAACAATCATCATCACGCACGCACGCACGCACTCACTCCGACTCATCCATATCAAAAATATCCTTCACCTTGCTCTTCCCCTTCCCCTTTCCTTTCCCCTTATTACTTATGGCAGCAGGCTTCGCAGCAATCGGCGTCTTGGGTTTGGCTTTCACGAGCGGGGGTTTCGCCTTCGTTTGTGCCTTTGCCTTTGTGACTTTCGACGGCGCAGCTTTGGAAGTGAGTGCTTTCTTTGGACTTGATTTCACGGATGCAGATGGGGCCGTATTGCGGGATTTGCGGCCGTTGAATTGAGTGAGGGTGGGCTCGATTTCTGATTCCTCTTCTGCATCTGGTTCAGGTTCGACTTCGGGTCCAGGTTCAGGGGATGAGGCTTCTTCGTCGTCGGATTCCTCTTGAGCTTTCTTCTTGGTGGCTCGGGTAGCCTTGACTTCGGCTTCGGCTTCTGAGCCGGAGAGGTATTCCCACTCTGCTACGCCGTCCCACATCTCTTTGTCGTCGTCACTATCGTCTCTGTCTGCGTAGCTTTTCCGAGCACTGGCGCTGCGTCTGCTTGTTCTTCTCTCTGCTGAGCTTGGTGCAGGTGTGCTGAGTGCGCTACTTCGTTGCTTCTTTTTGGGTGTTTTCGCCGCCTTCGCAGGCCTCTCTTTCTTGGTTGCCGGAGTCTTCGAGTGCCTTGGCTTCGGATCGGACTTGAGCTTTTTCGCAGGGTGAGAATCAGGATCTTGATCGTCACGGCTACGCTTTGGCTGCTTCAGTACCTTTGCCGGCTTGGGTGGTGGCGTTAGCAGTAAATCTAGACAAAGGGGGGGATACACAAACCCGAATCTTCTTGTCGGCATTCCTAACCAGATCATCAAGTAGACTGTCCATCTCCTCTGGCAAGTAGTTCTTCTCGGCGATTTCCTGCGCAACCTCATGGCTTGGCAACCCAGAGAATAATCCGACAGGCATACCGACCTTGGAGGGCCATGTTTGCATACTCCAACCTTTCTTCTCTTCCCATTTCTTGATCAGTGCTTGGGCAAGATCACTCAGCACATAGATGTTGTCTGAATCTGAGAGAGCATCGCGCGCTTGCTTGACTCGCTCCGCATACTTATAAATCAAGGCCAGATTGTCATCCGAAGCTACCGTTGTGATGTAATACAGGAGATACCTCGCATGATCTTGCAATTCTCCTGGGTTCGTGCTGTAGTCAGGATGGTGTGCAAGGAGATGGATGAGACGTGGAAACACGGCCTCGAAGACTTTGTTCTTGGCATCGTGGCAAACCTTGACACGAGATCGAATCCAGGTCATAATAGAGTTGCGGAAGTCGAGCGTGGGTTCGAATGCCGTCAGGAATATGATGGTAAGGAAGCGGTTGGAGAGCTTGCCCTTGACAATATATTTCTGGAGCTTTTCCACAAAGCCTCGACGGATTTCGGGAACGGCATCTTGCGAGACAAAGGAGAGACGATTGAATTCAACTGGTGAGACCAGGTCATCAAAATTTTTATTTGTGCACACCTTCAACATTTGCTGGGCTGCAAGAAGTCGTAATCGTGCCTTGTGATGAATTGGAGTATCATTCTGCTTTGACAACTCCCCATTCTTGACGATCAGAGCATTGAGAAGCTTGTACACCGGAATAGCAAGCTTCTTCGCAGTTTCTAGATCGGTGGTAGTTCTCAAACGGTTGACCAGAGTCTTCAGAGCCCAGCATTTCGCTTGGCATTCTTCGTCAAGTTCTGATTCAGCTTGCCACGCTGGATCATCATCGGATTTTGAGGTGCGGGTTTGCAAGAGGATTTGGTGGGTGGTGATATCAAGAATCTCGTCATTCGCGTCCTCGACTGTCTTCGGATCGAGAAGGGTCAATTGGCAGATTGTTGCGAGTTTTGTCAGAAAATGATCGCCCCCGTATTCCCAGTCCTGCGTTGCCGAATCAAGAAGATCCTTGGTGTGCATCTCCTTTCGGTCCGCAGAAGCCATCAGGATGCTAACGGCATATTTAGCCGCTTTTGGTGGGGTGCCGTACTTCGCGAAGTTGAGAAGAGTGGAGACGAATTTCCGGTCTTTAGGAATCTTGTTCTCGGGACTTTTAGCAAATGAGGCCAAAGCCTTCAATGTATCTACACTGCCGGGCAGATTCGGCTTTGTTGCTGAAGGTACCTGTTCCTGAAGCGATTTGCAGAGTTCTTTGACACTCGCCTCGAAAATCAGGGGATGCTTGTCCGATATCTCTTGCATGACGGCATGGGCAGTTGCACCCAACCCATTCTCATCACTTCGAGCGTACTGCAAGATGACTGGTTGGTGGCTTCTGTTGTAGACGAGGCAAGCCGAACGGTAAATCATGGGAACCAATGTATCGAGGAGGCCTGCTGGGGCCCCTGGGGCCAATTGTATGCGCTTTTGAAACTCCTTGATGGCCTTATAAACAGTGCTGAAGTCGCTCGTGGGTCCCATTGCGAATCGAAGAAGCTGATAGCTTCGTCGATCATGAAGTTTGGCGTACTTGTGCAAATCATGAATAGTTCGCAAAGAATCAGGTAGCAGATCTGCAAACCACTTGATGATTGAATCAAGCTTGTTCTTGATCCCCTGTGAGTCGCCATCCATCACACCTCCATTGAAATCCTCGCATCGCTTCAGAAATGCTTCGAGGACATTGGAGAAGGTTGGTTGCCGAGCCTGCATTGCAAAGAAAGCCTTTTTCGACTTTGAGTCTAGGGACTTCACGACGAGGAGAATGCGCTCAGTGCGGATCTTGTCTGGATCGAATGATCCGTCACCTTTGACTTGGGAATCTCCATTGGTGGCCTTTGATGCCTTCGGCTTCGCAGGTGGGTAGCTCAGAGGGATGAGTTGCTCGAACATGACATGATCTAGGAGGACATTGAGTTCCAGGTCATTGGCGTAGTAAGCATCGACAATCTTGGACGGAATAGTGCCGAGGGCGTCTTCCACGGATTCGTTCCCAGTTGCGATCTCGCCTGCTGCAACACCCCAAATTCGGCCGAGAGTTGTCATCCCTTCAATCCTGACTGCGTGTTTGCGATCCCGAGCTCGGTCTGCCAGACTGCAGAGTACCGATCCGGATTTGCTCACGCTTCCGTTAGGAGCAAGTTTGGCCATGACATCTTTAAAACTGAATCCTCCAACGGCCTTGACCGCAGCAAGCCTGACCTTCTCGTCAGCATCATTCAATTTCTCGCCAAGTCCTTTCACCAAACCACTCTCTTCATGAGTGCTCAAACCTATTCCGCCCGCCGAGGTTACCAAAATTCGACCAATGGCTGTTGTCCATCCCGATCTAATGATTGGTGACTTGTCATTTTTTCTTCCCATGAAACTATTGTAAGCGCCAGGGTGAGTCTGCGCAAATGATTGTGGGGAATTTGGGGTGGTAAGTATGTTTTCCGAGACTGGGCTTTGAGAATCGTCGAGCTTGGCAGGTGGGTATGCAGCAGGATCCATAGCTGGAGGAGGTGGTGGTCCAGCAGCTCCGATACCAGAAATTATATCGCCCAAGGTCTCGGTGGCCAAAAGTCGGAGTTGAAGATTCTCGGCAGACAGTTCTGCGTCCAATTGAGGAATGACATTCTGTAGCACGGGAGCTGATGCTCTCCACAGTTCTCGTAACAACCTGTGGGCTTTCCGAAGCTCTATCATATCTGCTTCCGTTGGTCCAGCTGGAGCATCCTCATCGTCTGAATCAATGGCTGCATCGCTCTTCCTCCGGTGACCGTTGGTCTTTATTGCTCCAGCAGAGACATCCATGATCACATCATTGAAATACTGACTGATGTAGCGAGCCATTTTCTCCGGACACGCGTTGCAGATCGTTTTGGCCATGTTGTATGCTTCGGGTAGCTCCTTCAATAAGAGAGTCGACTGTTTCTCGTCTGGCGCTTCTCCTTTCTTGCCAGCCCCTGGAGTACTAGCTCGTAGAAACTGGGCAACAATAACATCAACAGCATCCGAAGGCAAAGTCTGAGCTTCGTCAACCAAGGTGACTAGAATTTGGGTCATGTTGTACTCCACGTCCTTGGAAATCTGCTCGCCGGTCGAGGACTTTGAGGAACCAGAGATGATATCGAAGAAATTGGTGAATAGATGGATGATCAATGGGTCTGAATTTGGAATATCGCAGAGAAGAACTATGCTTTTGACTTCGGCGAGGGACACCAAGACGTATTTGTGTTGCGTATTGTATGCATGGGAGGGATCAGAGAGAGCAGGTAATATCGACGTAACGAAAAGAGTAAATATGTCCTATCCTCGGGATTAGCTATATCTTCTCCAAGCTTCGTCTGGCATACTTTGAGCTGGGTTGGAGTAAATGGCGCATCTGGAGCGCAAATCTTCAGAACATCCACCAAACAACAAGCTGTAAATGCGCGAACCCCTTTGTCCTTGTGGCCCAGGAGGTTTTGCCCCGCAAGCTCTTTCGCGACTTTTGTCAACGAGTCCTTGTCCGTTTGCTCCTGGTCCATCTCACGAAGCTCACTTGCCAGAGTATCGAGGCGACCCAGCAGATCACCCGTCGGAATGGGCTTGCCTGCGCGCCATGATAGAGGTTCGTTGAAGACCAACCCGCCGAGCTGTGGTTCCTCGGCCACAACGTCCGCACCGCGGCGCGGAGCCATTTTGAAGTGAGAACACCAGTCGCGGAACTGTAGGGATGAGAGATACAGCCTTTTCAGTCGAAATTGGGCATGTGCGGATGCGTTGGTCGTAGATTGGAGGTAGTAGTTAGGCAAAAAGTCGTTGGAGTAATCGCGCGTCGTACAAGCGCCGCTGATTTGGGACGCGTTTCTGAGAAGCTGCGAAGCGCGCTAGCTAGCTAACGTTAACTTCAGTATTCACTATCAACAACCTCAGAAGCAGCATCGAGTCACTTCAGTCTCTTGGTGAAGTGATTTCTTCTGAATCTTCTGTCTCCATCGACAAAGTTGACCATGATTGCTGCTCTGCCTCTACTTGACTCTATCAAGATGATGCCGCAAACTCGGCGCTCCACGGAGTAATCAGTGACTGGGAAGTGCCCACTAGTTATAGAATTCTGAGTCTAGAATGTAGTTGAATTTTTTTGGTCTTTATTTCCTATCATTCCGCAGCAATGCATTGCGCAAGTAGGCCTCATTTGAACCGATATAGATGATTGCCCTCATTTTGGCGATCAACATAAGTCCGTCATCTTCTGGTCTCCTTGGGGAATCTTTCTATGCAACCGGAATTTGTGCTGATCAGACTTTCGTCAGAAGCTTTCATGGAGATGTGTCCTACCACAATGGAATAATCTTCATCCTTCTATATTCTACTATGGATATTTCTTTGCGTGTCACGTGCTTTGCCCCCTCAGTTCTCTTTTCTCCCTTTGATATTTCCCCCTCTTACGTTTCAGCGCGGTTCCTTGTGGCTGAAAAGCATGCAAATTGCTGTTCTTTCTTCCATTGAGGGTGTTGTTGCTCTCATCCGGATTAAATTGTGGAAGTTTGCCCCTTTTTAGTCAGTGAAATCGCGTTGAATAAATCCTTGCGCGACGTTGACATCCAATGACTGTGAGAAGTGAACATTGACTGTGGTGAACACTCGAAAGTGTCCGGAAAATTTCGACCTGCTTGTGGACCAAAGTTCAGCTTCATATTCACTCCACGTCATGCCAGGTCGGCTGGTAAACAAACCCAAATAAAATATTTTCCCTCCCAACTCCAACTTCGCAACCTCAGCCCTCCATGTAATAACAACCTCACAGCTCGACCTGAATAATACGCTCCCTCTTCCTCAAAACACTCTTTGCTGCTTGCATTGCTGCTCGCATCTCTGGATAGGTCAGCTCGCCCTGCAAACTCCTTGTTGGTTCCATCGCGTCAACATTGCAGCAAGTTATCGCTACCTCACCTTGTTGAATAGACCGATTCTGGTCAGGCAACAGGACACATCTGCATCGTTCCCGGTCGTGGTCAGCAGCAAGAATGAAGTATTCAATCGCAGTCGTCTCTTTGTTGGTGGTCTCTGTCGCTGCAGTCCAGTTCAACCCACACCTCTCCAATGGCGACACAGAACGTAAAGGTACACGTTCTTGTTTTAGATTGAACTAATTCAGTGCTGACCATTTCTTAGTGAACTACGAGATTGATAGCCCCATTGCATCTCTGGAAGTTCAGGGTGTCGCCGTCGTCCCGTTAGCCACCGAAAACTGTACCGATTCCTCTACAGTCCCCTCGACGATATTGACCGCTCAAGGCATTGCTACACTTCCGAGCTCCAGCGAAGAATACACGGAGACTTCCACGCTCCCGTCGAAGACTTCAAAAGCACCAGGCATTGCTACCATCCAGAGTTCCACCCAACCCTACAGTGAC
>Ga0302325_10020628_pt1 | contig 13808 bp, 14 predicted proteins | sample Palsa_T0_2_FD_201948 | JGI IMG/M metagenome (GOLD analysis project Ga0302325, IMG submission 201948) | Peat permafrost microbial communities from Stordalen Mire near Abisko, Sweden - Palsa_T0_2 | ecosystem: Environmental > Terrestrial > Soil > Palsa > Peat permafrost | place: Sweden: Abisko... | reverse complement strand
ACAACATTGGGCGTTTGTCGTTGCGAGATTCGACGCCCCGGTTGAGCTGGGCGAGCGCGATGATCGGTATCTTGAGATCCTTCGCCGTCGCCTTGAGGACGCGGCAAATCTCCGAGAGCTCGTCGTTCCGGTTTTGCGAGCGCGTCATCGTGCCGGGACGCAGTAGCTGCAAATAGTCGATGAAGACCGCGGACAGCCCCTCTGCCGATTGTAAGCGCCGGCAGCGACTGCGAATCTCGGTGACCGTGATCGAGCCCGAATCGTCGATGAAGATTGGGACTTGCGAGAGCGCGCTCATGCCGTCCGAGATCTTCTGCCACTCGTGGTCCTTGATGTTGCCTTTGCGCAGATCTTGCGCGTTGATCCGCGCCTCGGAACACAGCAAGCGCGAGACGAGTTCTTCGTTCGTCATCTCGAGGGAGAAGATCGCGATCGGTTTCCCGCCCTCTTTGGCCGCCGCGGCGGCCATGGTGAGCGCCATCGACGTCTTGCCCATCGCCGGACGGGCAGCCACGATGACGAAATTGCCGGGTTGAAAGCCCGCGGTGTAATGATCGATGTCGGGGAAGCCCGACGTAATTCCGGTGCGATCGCCATGACTGTGATACAGCCGATCGATCTGCTCGAACGTGCCCTTCAGAAGCTTGTAGATCGGATTGAAGTCGCCGGTCCGCTGACGCCGGCCGACTTCGTACACGATCTGTTCGCTCCGGTCGAGCGCGCCGTCGACGTCTTCCTCGTTCTCAAAGCCGATGCGCGTAATCTGCGTGCCGGCGTGAATGAGGCCGCGCAAGGCAGCCTTCTCGCGCACGATGTTCGCGTAGTATTCCGCCGAGGCGGCGGTCGGAACCATATCCATCAGCGAGCTGAGGTACGGAATGCCGCCGACCTTGTCGAGCAATGCTCGGCGGCGCAGCTCTTCGGCCACGGTGATCTTATCGAGCGGTTCTCCGCGCTCGTAGAGCTGCAGCAGCGCTTCGAAGATCGTTTCGTGAACGTGAGCGTAGAAGTCGTGCGGCGCGCAAATTTCGGAAACCGTCGCCATCATCTCGCGATCGACCAGGATCGACCCGAGCACGGCCATCTCGGCTTCGAGGTTGTTCGGTGGGATACGGTCGGCGCTGCCCAGAGTTCCGGGGGCGATCGTCGCCATCAGCGTTTCGCCTTACGGGTCACGCCGAGCGCGGCGAGGGCTTCGTCGATCGTCGCCACGGGCTGAATGACGAGCGGACCGAAGGCGCGCTCTACTTCGCGTTCGTTTTCCTTGGGGATGAGCACGAGCCGCATCCCCGCCTGACGCGCTGCATAGACTTTTTCGATGATGCCGCCCACCGGGCGCACCTTTCCCGAGATCGAGAGTTCGCCCGTAATCGCGACGTCCTGCGGTAAGCGCGTCCGCGTCAAGGCCGAATACAGCGCGAGAAAGATTGCGAGGCCGGCCGACGGACCGTCGATATTGCCGCCCCCGACGACGTTGACGTGAAGGTCGTGGTCGAGCGGGTCGATCCCGATCAGCGAACGCACGTTGCTGCTGGCGTTGAAAACGCTGTCGCGCGCCATCGTTCCGGCAGTCTCGTTAAATCGAATCGAGCCCTTGCGCGGTTGCGGCGCGGGAAACGCGACGGCTTCGACTTCGATGAGGCTGCCGACGTGATGCGTGACGCCGAGTCCGAACGTCTTGCCCACCTCGCGCGCCTTGCGAGCGCGCACCGGGGTGTGCGGAACCAGCCGGCCCGACTGCACGACGAGGCGCACGTCGGAATCGGTGATCGTCACCAGCGGCGGTTTTCCCGCAGGCGCATTCTTCTTGTCGCGCTCGCGATAGAGCGCGTGACCGTGAGCGTCGGCAACGATCTGCACCGCCTTGCGGCCCTCCATCGTATACGAAGCTATCGTCTGCGCAACCCGCCGCTCCAATTTTGCGCCCAGGCGCTTGGCCGCGCCCACGACGATCTCCCCAATCTGTGCTTCGGTGAGCGGTTCGAAGTACACCTCCGCGCAACGCGAACGTATCGCCGCGTCGATCTCGCTGGGGTCGCGGGTCGTCGCCCCGATGAGCACGAAATCGGCCGGCGCGCCGTCTTCGAAAAGCTTCTTGATGTACGCGGGCACGCTCGGATCGCTCGAATCGTAGTACGACGACTCGAATCTGAAGCGTTTGTCCTCGAGAACCTTCAACAACTTCGATTGTAGCAGCGGATCCATCTCGCCGATCTCGTCGATGAACAAAACTCCACCGTGGGCCTTGGTGACGAGACCCAGCTTCGGTTCTGGAATTCCGCCCTCGGCAAACTCGCGCCGGCTGCCTTGATAGATCGGATCGTGCACGCTGCCGAGCAGCGGATTCGTCGTCTCGCGCGGATCCCAACGCAGCGTGGCGCCGCTCGCCTCGACGAACGGAGCGTCCGCCGCAAACGGCGTGTAGCCGCGCCGCTTCGCTTCTTCGAGCGCGAGCCGCGCGACCGTCGTCTTGCCGACGCCGGGCGGTCCGTACAAGAGCACGTGCTGAGGAAACGGTGACGAAATCTTGGCCAAAAGCGAGGCAATTGCGGAGCGCTGTCCGACGACTTCGCCGAGCGCGGCCGGGCGGAGCAGTTGCAGAGCCGATGCCGCCAGTTTGCGCCGGTCGAGTCCGGTAAGCTCTTCGAGCTTCCGCTGCGTGGCAGGCGTCTCGGGACCGCCGTCTTCGCGCAGCGCCTCGAGCTTGAGGTCTTTGAGATACTCCTGATGCCGCTCGGCCATCTTGAGCGTGACCTTCGAATCGATTTTGTCTTCGACCGAGCGGTGGGCGACGAGATCCGCCAGTCCGTCTTCGATTTCGGCGATCGCTTCGCGGAGTTTCCCCGGAACCGGTAAGCGCTCGAGCGTCGGATCTTCGAACACGAGCCGCTGCAACGCCAAGATGCGCTCCGGCAAGAGACTCGAACGCATCAGCTTGAGGGCGTTGAGCTTCCCCGCGCGCAGCACGAGTTTTTCGGGTCCGAGGGTCGCCGAAAGAATGTCGTAAAGTGCCGCGACGTAGCGTCGCAGTCCATCGTCACCGCCGTACTTACGGCGAATGCGGGCGACGTAGGCCGGGTCCGCCCCCTGCGCCACTCGACTCAGTTCGTCGCGGCGACGACTTTAACGGTGGTCTTCGCGACGAGATTTTTGCCGAGGCGGACTTCGACGGGGTAGCTCCCGAGCGACTTGATGTTGTCGGGAACGACGACTTTGTGGCGGTCGACCTCGATGCCCAACTCCTTGGCGATCGCCTCGGCGACGTTGGCGTTGGTCACGGCGCCGAAAAGCTTTCCGTTGCCGCCGCTCTTGGCGGAAACCGTCACGGTCAAGCCTTCCAACTGCTTGGCGAGCGCCTCGGCATTCGCCAGCGCCTCGGCGTCGCGGCGCGACTTCGCGCGACGCTGTTGCTCGAGCAACGCGAGCGCACCGGACGAGGCTTCGGCGGCGAGGCCCTTCGGCAGCAGGTAATTCCGCGCGTAGCCGTCGGCCACTTCGATGACGTTGCCGATGGTACCGAGCGACTTCACGTCGTTAAGGAGGATGATCTTCATGCTCTTACTCGGAGACGAAGGGGAGGAAGGCGATGATGCGGGCGCGTTTCACCGCTACCGTCAAGAGCCGCTGGTGTTTGGCACAGTTTCCCGAAATGCGCCGCGGTAGGATCTTGCCGCGCTCCGAGATGTATTTTCGCAACCGAGTGACATCCTTGTAATTGATGTCGGAAATTTTTTCGGCGCAGAACGTGCAGACTTTACGCTTGGGGCGGCGTTCTTTTTTTGCGGCCGCCCGCTTCTTGGAATTGCTTGCCATCGATCTCTTCCTATCCTCCGAAGGGAGGAGCATGTAGGTGGAATCGGCGGGGTGGCGCCGGATCGTCGCCCCCTCGCCCTACACACGTGGCGCACGCGCCACGAACCCGTCCTTGCGATACCGTTGAGGCCGCGGGTGAGGCCTCCACAACCCGGCAATTGTACCGCGAAAGACGTACGAGGGCAACTGGTGGAGGAAGAGGGAAAGCGCGCCGAATCCTTCCGGCGTGGGTGAAAACGCGCCGCGCAAGAGCGGCGGAGTGCGTGGCTGCTTCAACAAGACGGGCTCGCCCAAGGCGGCTTTCGCCACGAAGAAGCTGGCCGAGCGGGCGGTCCCGCGCACCAGCGTCGGCCTCAGGCCGTACGCGTGTCCCGCCCATGGTTGGCACCTCGGACATGGCAAGCGCTGACCCGGCGGGAGGCTCCTTCCCGACCGCCCGCTCAGCACCGGCGGCGAATTTCCCTTGTCACTCTTGGCCGCAAGAATCGCGAGCCGTACGCCGCACCGACCAAGTAAGCCGCTCTCCCCTGCACGCGTCCCGTCAAGGAGTGTAAACACAAACGATGCCCACCGAACTACGCGATTTCCTCATGCTCCCGTATGGCGAGCTCGAAGAGCTGAACCTCAAAGCGAAAAAACAGCGCCAAGATCGCGTGCCGATGGACAAGCTCCAAGAGGAGCGCCTCAAGTACCTCACCGACGAGAAAAAGATCAAGGCCGTGACGCTCATGTTCAGCGACCTCGAAGGCCGGCTGCACATGCTCGACTACGACAAGAAGTTCTTGCTCAAGTCCCACGACAACTTGACGTTCGACGGCTCGTCGATCCGCGGGTTCACCGCGCAACGCGAGAGCGATCTGCGTCTCTCCGTCGACTGGAGTTCGTTCTTCTACGCGCCCGGCGATATCTTCGGTTCGGGCAAGGTGCTCGTTTTCGGCGACGTCTTAAGCCGCGACGGGAGTCCCTACCCCGCCGACATCCGCGGCAATCTCAAGAAGCTCTCGAAACAAGCCTTTGAGAAGGACGGTTACACGCTCAACGCCGCCAACGAGATCGAAGGCTTCGTTTTCGCGGGCATCGATGCGGAGCGCCACTACGCGGAGACCGGCAAATTCGAATACGTCAACACCGGCGGGTACTACTACTCGCTGCCGGGCGACCCGCTGCGGCTCTTCATCGATTCGGTCGCCGAAGTTCAGCGCGCGATGGGCTTTCAAAACGAGAAAGATCATCCCGAAGTCGCGCCGTCCCAGTTCGAGATCAACTATAGTTACGGTGAAGTGGTCGCCGCCGCCGACCAAATTCAGATCTACAAGCTGATCTGCCGTCAAGTCGCCACGAAACTCGGCATGACCGCGAGCTTCTTGCCCAAGCCCGTCGTCGGCGTCAACGGGAACGGCATGCACACCAACGTCTCGGTGAGCAAAGACGGCAAGAACATCTTCTGGGACGCCAACGGTGAGGAACACCTCAGCTCCTTCGGCTGGCAGTTCGTCGACCGGATCCTTACGCGTGCCAACGATACGTGTCTGTTGCTCAACTCGAGCGTCAACTCGTATCGCCGGCTCGACCCGCACTTCGAAGCCCCGAACCAAATCAAGGCCTCGGCCATCGATCGCGGCTCGATGATCCGCATTCCCTTCGGCAACGAGCGCAGCGCGCGCGTCGAAGTCCGCTCCGTCGCGCCGGACGCGAATCCATACATGGTCATGCAGTCGGTCTTTCAAACCGGACTTTACGGGACGATCAGCGACGAGAAGAACCTGCGTCAGGCGGAGCATTACCTGCCCGACAATATCTACGACGCCCTGACGAACTTCCGCAGTTCGAGTTGGATCACCACCCTGCTCGGCGAGGACGTCAAAGGCCGGTACGCCGATCTCAAGCAGGCCAGTGCCGACAGATGCCCGCGTCTCCTCGGCACGATCGTCAAGTCCCAAGAAGTGCAGTACCATCACGAAGTCTACAATCAATATCTCTGGAACATTTTCTAGGGAACCGTAGGCTTCGAAATTCGAGAACCCCAAAGGGGGCGGCCGCGCGGCCGCCTTCTTTTTCCGTCCGAAGCTCGGTTTACGGCCGAAGCTCGATGCGCCAGAGAACCAGCGGTCCGTCGCCGGGATCGTCGCGACGGCCGCTGCGCACGAATGCGTTCTTGAGCAACACGCGTTGCGACGCGAGGTTGTCCTCGAGCGTTTCGGCCGCCACGGTGCGCAAGCGCGGATCGCGGCGCGCCGCCGCGAGAACCGCCGCGACCGCCTGCGTCGCGTACCCCCGGCCGCGCCGGCTCGCGGCGACTCCATAGCCGATCTCGATCGTACCGTCGTGCGCCGGGCCCTTGTGTCCGATCATGCCGACGACCTCGTTCCCTACGACGGCCATCCACGAATTCCGGGAACCGCTCGCGTTGAGGCGCCGCGTTATACGGCGTACGTGTTCGAGCGTTTCCGAATCGTCGACGCCGCCGGGCGGTAGCGAAAGACCGTCGGCACGTTCCGCACCCTTGGAAAGGAGCCAATCGAAGTCGGCATCCTCGAGTTCCACCAGCCGGAGCGGGAGATTGTCGCTCACGCTTGTGGTGCTTCGCCCGCGGTGCAGGCCGCCCTCGCGAACGACAACGAATCGTCCGGGATCATGCCGATAACCGCAATCGATCCAACGTCTGCTCTGGTCGTCATCGACATTCAAAAAGGCATCGTCGGAATGCCGACCGCGCATCCGGCGGAGACGGTCGTTGCAAACGTCGTCCGTTTGGTCGACGCATTTCGCGCGAAGACGCTTCCGGTGGTCCTCGTGAACGTGGCCTGGTCGGCCGACGGAGGTGACGCGATCAAAACCCGCAAGCAGGCCGCAGCTCCCGCCGCGAGCTTTCCGCCCGGCTTCTCCGACCTCGCCGCCGAGCTGCGCGCCGACGCAACTCGCGACATCTTGATCACGAAGCGTCAGTGGGGCGCCTTCTACGGAACCGGGCTCGATTTGCAACTACGGCGACGCGGTGTCACGAACATCGTGCTGTGCGGAATCGCGACCAGTATCGGCGTCGAGTCGACCGCCCGCGACGCGTGGGAACGCAACTACAATCTCACGTTCGCTTCGGATGCGATGACCGATCGCGACTCGAGCGCGCACGAGCGCGCCCTCGAGGTGATCTTCCCGCGCATCGGCGAGATCGGCACGACGGCCGACGTTCTCGCGATGTTGCCCTAACGCGCCTCGAAGCTTAGCCCGGTCCGATCGACCCGACGCCGGAGACCGTGCGCCGAACGTGACCCGGATGACCGTAATATGTAACGGAACCGACACCGCTGACGTCTGCGGTCAGCGAGTCGCTCGCCCACACCTTTGCGCTGCCGGTTCCCCCGATCGATACCGTGACGCTGCGCGCTTTCAACGCCACCGCATCGAGATGCGCGGCCCCGTCGAGCGACACGGAAAGGCTTCCCGCCGTTCCGGCCAGGTTCACGCTTCCGGCTCCGGTCATTGAAACGCTGAACGCTCCTCCGTGAATGTTCTTGACGGTCGCCGTTCCCGCGCCGCCCATTTTCAGCCCGGTGAGCGACTTCGCTCCGATGATGACGGTCATCTTGCCCGCATTCCAGTAGTTCCCGGAGCGCTGCTCGATCTCGAGCGTCCCGTCGTGAACCTCGGTCGTGATCGTGCCGATGACCGACGAGGACGCTTCGACCACGACGGACGACGCCGGCGCGGCGGCGTCCACGACGATCTCGAATGCGCCACCGGAATCGATTTTATCGAACGCGCCGGCCGTTCGCGTCTGACTGACGCTTCCCGCGTCGGCAACGGTCCGCGCGGAAGCGCAGCCGACGCCGAAAACCGCGTTGCCGAGCATCAAGAGCGACGAGAGAACGAAGGGCATCGCCGTTCCTTTCAGCGCCGCGACCCTGCGCATCTACGGCGAATTCTTCGAGGTGGTGGCGGACACGGGTGCGAGGACGGCGTGCGAACCCGTGCCGTCGATCTTGTATTCGACCGTCGTCGTCGCGTGTGGACAACAGAGCGGATCGGTTGCATCGTAGCGCGCAAACGACGCCGTGATGTCTTGCGCGTTCACGAGCGTCAATCCGAGACCGGACAGCGAGGCGTCGGTACGGGCGTTCATGGGGTGAGGAGCGATCGTTCCCACGAACGAGCCGTCGACGAAGACGAAGCCTTGAAACGCGTTGGGCCGGCACATCCCGTCGGCGCTCGCGGTACCGAGCACGACCGACGTAGCGCCGTACCGCTCGTATGGGCCGATCAAGAACCAACCCTTCCGAACGGCAGCGCGATCTTCGGGCGTCGAGGGCGGGCGAAGTGCGGCGGAACAGCGTCCACCCGGCGCGAGCTCGGCGTCGCGCGGGCCGGGCGCCGCCGGTAAAGCGGACGCCGCGACGTTCCAATTCGATGGAACCTGCGCGTCGAGCCAAACCGGCGCCGCTGCAGCGAGCAGCGCGAGGCCGGCGATCACGGCAAAGAGTTTCATCCCGTCCTCTACGCCGCGACCCTCAGGAACCCCGGCGTAGCGGGAAAAACCGGCTTCCATTTCAAGAGACGTTGGTATGAAGAACGTCCCGGAGACCGCGACCGATCGGCTCCTCGAGAACGCCGCCGCGCATCTAACGGATTTCGAAGGACCGCGCGCGGTCATTCCGGCCAGGCACGTCGCGATCGTGACGTGCATGGATTCGAGAATCGACAACTTCCGCATTTTCGGGCTCGAGTCGGGAGAAGCCCACATCCTGCGAAATGCCGGCGGACTGGTGACCGACGACATGCTGCGCTCGCTCGTCCTCTCGCAACGGTTGCTTCAGACGCGCGAAATCATTCTGATGCATCATACCGACTGCGGACTCAACGGCATGAACGAAGCCGCGCTTCGGGCGCAGATCGCCGCCGAAACGGGGCAAGAGTCTACCCTCGAATTCGGCGCCTTCAACGACGTCGACGCGGCCGTGCGTCGTGCGATCGAGCGCGTCCGGACCTGCGCCTACCTCTTGCACCGCGACCGCGTCCGCGGATTTGTATACGAGGTCGAGAGCGGGCGCGTGCGCGAGGTACACCCGTAGCGCGCACGCGGGAAACTCTTCCCGCCGCCCGTTCGTTAAAAACGGCGTGACCAAGAGAACGACCCAAGCCCTGATCGCCTGCGCTTTGGCGGCCGCGGTTGCGTGTCTTGCACCCAAGCCCGGGGTCGCGGATTCCGCGCAGTCCCCCCCGCCGGAACCGACCCCAACCTCAATCGGCGCGTATTGGTACGACGCCGCCTTCGACCACTGGCGCGCTCTACCGCGCGAGCATTTCGCAACGTACGATACGGACCTCGTCTACACGCTGAGCGGCAAGCGCAAGGAACGCAAGGATCACGTCGCCTTCCGCTATCACGATGGAAGGTGCTTGGTCGTCGGAATTCCATTGGACAGCCGCGACCGGCCGGACAAAACGCAAATCACCGATCGCTGCTTCGGACCGGACTTTTCGTTCGCGTTCGTACAGCAGCGGCTCGGCGGCTTCAAGGACGCGCCGATCGAAATTCCAACGGTCGCACCGACGGACTCGCCCGCGCCGCAGGCCTCGGGCGTCCCAACCGAGATCGGAAAAGTCAAGACGCGTTCGCGCCCGTACGACGTCACGGTCGTCGGCAACGAAATCAAGGACGGGAAGGATACGGTTCATCTCGCGCTCGTGGCGCTGTATCATCCGGCGGACCATCTCTTAACCGATATGTGGATCGATCCCAAGTCGCTCGGCGTCGTTCACTTGCGCGCGGTTGCCGTCGCAAACCAAAAGGTGGCGCGCGTAACGTTCGAGGCCTACTACAACGAGGACGCAACGACGCAAGTGCTGACGACCGTCAAGGGATACGTCAAAGCGCAAGCCCTCTTGGCGAAGATCGGCGTCGACTTCGTGTACAATCAGAGCAACTTCCAATATCCGGACGTGCTGCCCGACTGGTATTTCGATCAGCAGCAGTACGACGCGCACCTGGCCCAGGCGCACGCCTCGCCGAGTCCGAGCCCGCGACCGAGCCCGAGCCCGAGCCCGAGCCCGTAACGGCGTTACTCGACGCGGGTGACGGTGTAGCCGAGTTTCGTCAAGTCTTCGATCAGGCTGCCGGGGCCGCTGAGGTGAGCGATGCCTACCGCGACGAAGGACGTGCCGTCGCCGCGCAAACGCTGATCGAGCTGTTTTGCCCAGTTGGCGTTGCGGTTCGTGAGAAGCGCCGCAGTCAGAGACGGATCGAGCGCTTGCATCTGCCCTTCGTACCGCACGACCTGGGCGATATCGCCGCTTTGCCAGGCGCTCTCGAGCCTGTCGATATCCGGCGAATCGGCACCGCCCGAAGTGGCGAGAGATTGGTGAAGCAGCGCGACTTCTTGCGCGGGTGAGAGATCGGAAAACAAATGCAGCTGCTCGTTTAGCGTTTCGAACCCTTTGACGGGTTTGCCGGCGGCCGTCATGCGCGCGCGCAACGTTGCATCGACGCCGTTCTCGCCGGAATAGCCCGACTTGATCGTCGGTAAAACGCTCACCATGAGCGCGGCAAACCAGGGACGAAAGGCGTCAAACGGGGCTTCACCGGGCAGCCCGGCCGCCTTGAAGGCCGCATCCAGCCGGTCGAGGTCGGCCTTCGAGATCTTCGACGACAGCGGATGCGCGGGATCCATGCCGAGGTCCTTGATCGCAGGCATGATCGCACTGGGATCGCGCAGGTCGTCGGGAACTTCGAGCCAGAGATCGTCGCTTTCGGCCAACGCCCGATCGATCGCGGGAGTGGTCCAGGCGACATCGGCCTTCATGATGTGAATCGTACCGAAGATGTACGCCTTCGCTTTGGGGCCCCGGGCGAGCCACATTGCGGGCGCCGATGTCGCTTGCACTTGCGCCGCAAGGAACGCGAAAACGAGGAGCAGCGAAAACGGTAGCCGGAACGCGCGAATCATTGCGCAGTTGGTAAGACCGGGGCGCCGCCCGATTCCTGCCGTGGAACTCAAAGGTTGAGGCGCATCTCGTTTGTCGCGGCGAATCCAAGCTTCTCGTAGATCCCCCGCGCGGCATCGGCGGAGTGAAGGGTAGCGACGCGAATGCCTCGCGCCCTGCACGCCTCCAGACACGCCTCGGTGACGCGGCGCGCTAGGCCGCGCTGCCGGTGGGCGGGTTCAACGTAGACGTTGAGAATGTAGCCGCGCGTGGTTTGCGGATCCAAATGCGTAGGCGGCCAATCGAGCAGCAGCAAGCCGCCGCCGGCGACGACGAGTGGATCGTCACCGGCGGTCTCGATCAAGAACCCGAGATAGTTCCCATCCGCGACGCGCTTGTGAAGCCACGGCCGGCAATTGTCGACCATCGCTTCGAACGTCCGATCTCGTGGAGTGCCCATCGACGCAAACATCTCGGCGCGATGGCGTACGAGGATGTCGAGATCTCCGAGCGTAGCCAGACGCGGAGCGAGGTAGCCGATCTTAGCGCGCGACTCGTCGATCCGAGGCTTCGAGCTCTGCTATGAATTCACCGTGATCCATAGGATGCGAGAACATCGGGTAGTTCTTCTCCACCGCCAGACGCTGCTCGTCGGCGCTGACGGTTGCCGTACAATCCTTGAGGGTGATGACGTTGTAGCCTTTTTCGTACGCGCTGCGCATCGTCGATTCGACGCAGCAGTTCGTCAAGAATCCGCCAAGTGCGATCGACGTGATGCCGCGGCTGCGCAAGATGAAGTCGAGGTTCGTGCTTGCAAACGCATCGAGACCGCGTTTGCCTTCTACCACGATGTCGCTTTTCTCTGGAGTAAGGTCGTCTACGATTGCCGCACCCCAGCTGCCCTTGATGAACGATTTGCTGTCGACGACGCCCTTGAGAATTCCGTACGGCTCCGGCGTGATCTCTCCGTAGCCTTCGACGAACTCGATCGGTGCGTGAACGACCGTCCCTCCGGCCGCTCGCACTTTCGCGGCGACTTCTTTGGTGTTGGCGAGCATATTGCTGCTCTCCATGATCGGCTTGACCGCCTCGTGCAGCGTGCCGCCCGGCGAGGTGAAATCGTTTTGGTACTCGATTAGAACCAGCGCGGTTTTTTCAGGATCCATCGATCGCGTGCTCCCTCGTTGTTGTGTTGAGACGTTGAGCATACGCCATCGCCCGGCGCGAACCTTATTGGGCTCCCGTGCCAGGCGAGCCCATCGAGCGAGGGCCGGCCTTCCCGCTCACCAAATCGCCTCAGCGACGGCACTCTCTCCGTCCAACCGTTCGCCCTAGCCGGGCTTGGAGGTCTCTCGTGCGGTTAGAAGTTTGGAACACGGTCGCCACCGTCGGAACGTTCCTGGTCATTCTGGCGACGGCGATAGCGGCGATCGTTCAACTCCAACATCTGCGCGTCAACAATCAGCTGCAAGCGCTGCTCGCGATCTTGCGAATGCCGTACGATCCGGAGCTTTCGAATGCGTTCGATTTCGTGTTGGGCGATTTCAAGAACAAGATGCGCGATCCGGGTTTCCGCGACGACCTTACGAAAATGACGCCGCCGGATCGCCGCATCCACAAAGAACTTCGCGTGTGCGACTACTACGAGCGCTTAGGCTCGTGCATCAAGTTCGGGTTGATCGCCGAGGAATTATACTTCGACAACAGTACGCCCGAGCGATTTTGGAACGTCCTCGAACCGGCGATTGCACTCTATCGTCGAAATCGGGGACCGACCGCCTACGAGAATTTCGAATACTTGGTCATCCGCTCCAACGAGTGGGACCGTCGCCATCCGAACGGCAATCTTCCGCGCGGCGTCAAGCGTTTGGTACTGCCGGACGAGGTAGGCGACTTCCTAGGAGATGCCTCGCCCAAACCTTAAAAAAGGGGCATTGCACCCAGCTTGCGCGTCGATCCGCGGATGCGATGGACGAGCGAACGGAGCACGGTATGCACCTCGAGCAGTTTTTTCTTAGCTGTTTGGCTCACGCGTCGTATTTCGTCGACTCGGAAGGTGAAGCGGTCGTCATCGACCCTCAACGCGACATCGAGCAGTATCTCAGTGCAGCCCGCGAACGCGGCGCTACGGTCAAGTACGTCATCGAAACGCACCTTCACGCCGACTTCGTTTCCGGCCACCGCGAGCTCGCCGAACGAACCGGGGCGCAAATCTACCTCGGCGCGAAGGCGGATGCACGCTTCGCCCACGTTCCGGTTCGCGACGGGGACGAGCTCCGCTTCGGCGCCTGCAAACTGTCGTTTTACGAGACGCCCGGGCACACGCTGGAAAGCGTCAGCATCGTACTCACCGACGAAACGCGTTCGCCCGAACCGTACGCGGTCTTTACGGGGGACACACTGTTCATCGGCGACGTCGGCCGCCCCGACTTAGGCGGCGAACCGCGCGAACTCGCGGGAATGCTCTTCGACAGCTTACACGGGAAATTGCTTCGCCTGCCGGACGACGTGCTGGTCTATCCCGCCCACGGAGCAGGCTCGCTCTGTGGGCGCGCAATGAGCGAAGACCGCAGCTCGACGATCGGCCGCGAACGCACGACCAACTACGCGCTGCAAGTCGCCGGCAAAGCCGCGTTCGTCGATCTCATGACCGAAGATCTGCCCGACCGGCCGGCCTACTTCGCGAGCGACGTCGAGATGAATCGCTCGGGCGCGGCCATGCTGAGCGATTTCCGCGAGCTTTCGGCGCTCGATCCGCAAGAGGTCATCGCACTGCAGCAGCGCGGAGCGCTCGTCATCGACGTGCGAGACGAGTACGCGTTCGGCTCCGCGCACGTTCCCGCATCGGTGAATATCGGACTCGACGGACAGTTCGCCTCATGGGCGGGACAAGTCGTCGGGCTCGACGTTGACGTGATCCTCCTCGGCGAGAACGTCACTTCCGTCGAGGAGGCGCGAATGCGGCTTTCGCGCGTCGGCATCGACCGCACGATCGGCTACGTGCGGGATGGCATTCCGGGTTGGCGCGCGGCCGGCTTGCCGGTCGCGACGTTGCCGCAAATCGAACCGGACGGCTT
>Ga0302325_10020626_pt1 | contig 13809 bp, 13 predicted proteins | sample Palsa_T0_2_FD_201948 | JGI IMG/M metagenome (GOLD analysis project Ga0302325, IMG submission 201948) | Peat permafrost microbial communities from Stordalen Mire near Abisko, Sweden - Palsa_T0_2 | ecosystem: Environmental > Terrestrial > Soil > Palsa > Peat permafrost | place: Sweden: Abisko... | reverse complement strand
GCCGTCGTGACGGCGTGATCCGGGGTAGCTCAATCGGCAGAGCAAGCGGCTGTTAACCGCTAGGTTGAGAGTTCGAGTCTCTCCCCCGGAGCGGGGCCCGATCCGACGGGCGTAGAAGAACGGGCCTGCCGCACACGGCGCCGGAGTGCCCGGTGAGGGGCCGTAGCTCAGTGGTCAGAGCAGGGGACTCATAATCCCTGGGTCGCAGGTTCGATCCCTGCCGGCCCCACGGACGCCCGGGGACAGGCCCCAGGAACGGGAGCGGTGATGGACATCGAACAGTTCTACGAGGCCGACGAACGCCGCCGGCGCTCGGAGGAAGTCGAGATCGGCACCGAGTGGCACGACGGCGACGGGGCCCGCTACGAGCTGTCGTGGGTGGCTGACACCGGCGAGCTCTACGTCATGCGGGAGCCCGACGTGCCCATGACCACGGATCCCTTCGGCGACGTGTACCGGACCAGTGTCCCGCTGACGGCGGTGACGGTGGGCGTGGTGGGCTGGATCCCCGACCGGGCCCGGGTCGAGGAGGTGCTCGACGGCTGGCAGGAGGCCATGGGCGGCGACGACAGCGTGTCGTGGCTGGCCGAGCGCCTGCGCCAGCAGGCCGTGCCTCGCCAGCCACCGGGCTGACCCCGGGGGCGGGGCCTGCCGGAGGGGACGGCGGGGGCACTAACATCTCGGAAAAGAGAAACGAGTTCTACTCGGAGGAGGGGCCGTGAAGTCTTACGACCGATTGTTCATCGGCGGCGAGTGGGTGTCCTCGACGGGGTCGGGGAAGATCGAAGTGATCAACCCCACCACCGAGGAGGTCGTGGGCACCGTGCCCGACGCCACCACCGCCGATATCGACCGGGCCGTGGCCGCGGCGCGGACCGCCTTCGACGAGGGCCCCTGGCCCCGGATGACCCCGGTCGAGCGGGCCGCCATCTTGACCAAGGTGTCCGAGGCCCTGAAGGCCGACATGGATCCGATGGCCCAGCTCATCACCACCGAGATGGGCTCGCCCGTGGCCTGGGGGACCATGGCCCAGGTCTTCGCCCCCACCATGATCTTCGACTACTACGTCGGCCTGGCCTCGACCTTCCAGTTCGACGAGGTGCGCCAGGGTCTCATGGGCGAGGTGCTCGTGGCCAAGGAGCCCGTGGGCGTGGTCGGCGCCATCAGCCCCTGGAACGTCCCCTTGTTCATCGCCGCCGCCAAGCTCGGCCCGTCGCTCGTGGCCGGGTGCACGGTGGTGTTCAAGCCCGCCCCCGAGACACCCCTCGACGCCCTCCGGCTGGCCGAGATGTTCGAAGAGGCCGGTCTGCCCCGCGGCGTGCTCAGCGTGGTGCCCGCCGGCCGGGAGGTGGGCGAACACCTGGTGAGCCACCCCGACGTGGACAAGGTCTCGTTCACCGGTTCGACGGTGGCGGGGAAGAAGATCGGCGCCATCTGCGGTTCGCAGCTCAAGCGCTTCAGCCTCGAGCTGGGCGGGAAGTCGGCCGCCATCCTCCTCGACGACGTCAACCTGGCCGAGGCCCTGCCCATGCTGCTGCCCAACGCCATCATGAACAACGGTGAGGCGTGTATCGCCCAGACCCGGATCCTCGCTCCGCGCGACCGGTACCAGGAGGTCGTCGACGCCGTCGTCGAGAAGGTGGCGGCCATGAAGGTCGGCGATCCCCTCGACCCGACGGTCGAGGTCGGCCCGCTCGTGGCCGAGCGCCAGCGTGACCGGGTCGAGGGGTACTTCAAGATCGGCCAGGACGAGGGGGCCAAGATCGCCCTGGGCGGCGGCCGGCCGGCGGCGATGGGCAAGGGCTGGTTCGTCGACCCCACCGTCTTCGTGAACGTCGACAACTCCATGCGCATCGCCCAGGAGGAGATCTTCGGCCCCGTCCTCGCCGTCATCCCCTACGACGGGGGCGACGACGTGGCCGTCGCCATCGCCAACGATTCCCACTACGGCCTGTGCGGGTCGGTGTGGACAGGGGACTCCGAGCGCGGCCTCAAGGTGGCGCGCGGGGTCCGTACCGGGACGTACATGCTGAACTCCCCGGTCCCCGTGGACTTCTCGACGCCCTTCGGGGGCTTCAAGGAGTCGGGCATGGGTCGGGAGTTCGGGCCCGACGGTCTCGAGCTCTTCCTCGAGAAGAAGTCCATCAACCTGCCCGCCGGGTTCTCTCCCCAGGTCTGAGCCGGCCGTCTCCGGGGGCCCCGGCCCCGCTACGAACCGGCGTTGGGGGTGGCCGGCGTGGTGACGTCGGTCCCCGGAGGGACGGCGTTCCCGCCGTTCTGGGCCGCCGCGCACTGGGCTTGCAGGGCCCCCACGAGGTCGGATTCGGGCAGCCATGAATTCTCGGCCAGGGTGGCCATGAGCGCCTGCCACTGCGGCGACTGACCGGCGGCCTCGGTGGCCAGGGGCGAGGCCAGCTGGAGTTGGGCGCCGGCCTGAGCCCGCTCCCGGGCGGCACGCTGGGCGTCGGGCTCGGTCAGGGCGGCGCGGTAGAGCGAGAGGGAGACCGATACGTGGCGGCACGCCTGCTGGACGAGGCCGAGGGCGGCGCCGCTGGCGCACCCGGTGAGGCCCACGCCGAGAGCCAGGGTGACGCCGACGGCCCCACAGGCTCCGAGGGCGCGGCGGGTGCCCGACAGGTCCGCACGAGGGGATTCCCGTCGAGCGGACCTGAACGCCGTCATCCGTCGAGCCACCCCGGAGCGGCGTCGAGAAGGAACCGGCTGACGGCCAGGCTCCGGTCGAACACCTCGCACAACAGCTCCTCGCCCCCGAGGATGCGGGCCAGGGACACCGGATACCGGGCCAGGATGGACAGACGCCGGTCGGGAGCGTCGGTGGCCGAGGCGAAGGAGTCGATGGCCGACACCTCGAGGGGCAGGTCGATACCGCCGACGCCGGCCAGGTCGATGGCCAGGCGGAGCAGGTCGGGGCCGTGGGGGAGGGGAGGGAGCCCCCAGGTGAAGGTGAGCGGGAAATGGAACTCGTCGGGCGGCTCCACGTCCTCGGGCAGGTCGATCACGGCGTCCTCGAACGAGAGCAGGGTGCGGGGGTCGACCTCGAGGGCCAGGTGGAGATCGAGCGGGCCCCCGCAGCCCTCCTCGGGGTGGAGATCGACCTCCCAGACCTGACGCAGGGAGTAGGTCTCGACGAAGTGCCGCTCGTCGTGGACGTGAAAGCCGTGGTCCACCGAATGGTCCTTCAGGTCGGCCACGTACCCGGCGACGTCGATGACGGCCACAATGGCGAGAGCCTACCGGAGGCGCACCGAGGTCCGACCGGCGAGAGGGGTCGGCCGATAGGGTCCGGTGCGTGGACGACGACGCACTGCTGGCCATCTGCCACCGGGTGGCCGACGTGGTGCCGGCGGCCCTGGAGACGGTCGAGGACCTCACCGCCCCCGGGGGCCGTCCCGGTCAGTACGCCCTTGATCTGGCCGCCGACCGTGTCGTCCTCGAGGTTCTCGAAGAGGCGGGACTGGGCGTCCTGTCGGAGGAGAGCGGCCGGCATCGCCCGGAATCCGAGCTCGTCGCCGTGGTCGACCCCGTCGACGGGTCCACCAACGCCTCACGCGGCATCCCCTGGTATGCCACGAGCATCTGTGTGCTGGACAAGGCCGGTCCCCGGGTCGCCGTCGTGGCCAACCTGACGACGGGGATGCGCTACCAGGCCGTGCGCCACGGGGGAGCCTGGCGAGACGGCACACCGATCACCCCGTCGACCTGCACCGAGATGCGCCATGCCGTGGTCGCTCTCTCGGGGTATCCGCGCCGACACCTGGGCTGGGCGCAGTTTCGGGCCCTCGGCTCCGCGGCCCTCGAGATGTGTGCTGTAGCCGACGGCATGCTCGACGTCTTCTCGGTCGCCGGACGCGCTCACCTGGCCCCGTGGGACTACCTGGGAGCGTTGCTCGTGTGCACCGAAGCCGGTGCCACCGTTGTCGATCTGGACGGCGCCGAGCTCGTCACCGCCGAGTTCGGGGCCCGACGGGCCGCGGCCGCGGCCGCCACACCCGCTCTCATGGATGAATTGCGCCAGGCATCACCTGTCGGGGACGGGTAGGGAGTCCGGTGGCCAGTCGACGCCGGGCCCGGCGAGTGGCGGAGCGTCGGCCTCGCTTGGCGCATTGGCGGGCCGACGGCGAACCCAAGACCCGTTACCGGTCCGAAAGCGATGCCAACCGGGCCTGCCTGCAGGCACGGTTGGAGCATGGCGTCGACTTGGGGTCCTATCTGTGCGAGTTCTGCGGGGGCTGGCATCTCGGCAACCCATAGGGGCCAGGCAACTTCTAGGCATCGTTCTGGCCGAGGATTGCTCACACGACCTGCAAAGCTGCGTCATGTTTTCGCCGTCCGACGTTCAACTGCGCCATTAGGCTTGTCGTCGCACGGCGCGGGCGCTTAGCTCAGTTGGTTAGAGCAGCTGGCTTACAACCAGCAGGTCGGGGGTTCGAGTCCCTCAGCGCCCACAAATTCGCGAGGCCTGCGAAATCAACTCGTGAGGTTCTCGCAATCATGAAGTGAGCTCATAGAGCGAGAAACGGCGACGCGCCCGAAGTGTCAATGTAAGACGCGGATTGCACACTTCGGCCCGGGTGCATGTCCAAGTCGGACATCGGCAGTGAGCAACTCACAATCCAGAACCTCGGCGAGGGCGACGTAGGCGGCATCGTAGGAAGTCAGGTTGGAGCGCAGCTCAAAGGCCCTCCGCATCAGAGGTAGCGTCGGATAACGGTCGAGGTTAATCAATCCAAGATCGTCGACGGCGGCTGCAAACCGACGTTGGGTGATCGTGCCTGCCAGCCAGCGTTTGCGAAGAACCGCAACAGTCTCGACATCAACGAGATCAGGAGCGGCCAGATCGCCCTCCGATCGAATCTCGGTCCGCGCTTGCCTCCCTTGGGGCCCGTCGTCGGCGATGACGTTGGCCAAGACGGACGCGTCGACGACGATCAAAGCCGTGACCGCTCATCGGCAATGTCCGCAACCGCCTGGCCCAGGCCCACCCGGCCGCCACGACGGCGCTCAATCCGATCCAAGATCTCATCGACTGTCGGCTTGTCCGCCAGTCGTTTGAGTTCGCCCGACAGATACTGCTGAAGCGACTGCCCTCGCTGCTCGGCTCGACGCTGAAGGGCGGAGTGCACGTCTTCTGGAATGTCACGCACAAGAACGTTTGCCATGCTTTCAGTATGATATCATTAGGGCGCCCGATGCAAGCCGCCATGCCGGGGCCGGGTACTGCCTTCCGATGCCGGGCAGTCTGGTCGCCGTGGACGGCTCTCAGAGTCCGCAGCGAGAGCAGATAAGTCTGTGCTTTCCGCTCGTCGCCGACCTGCATAACCGCTCGTCAGCACAGCGTTCGGGCCTCTCTGGCTTACAACCAGCAGGTCGGGGGTTCGAGTCCCTCAGCGCCCACTACCTGGGCTTGACCCCATTCAATGGACCACTTTTTAGGACAAAGTGGCCTGCTGGCTGGCATGTTGGCTCCTGGGTATCAGGGCCAAATTGTCCTATAGGTGGTCCACTTTGGGGTTCAGGTCAACCTGGGACGATAGAGACGTGGGCTTGTACAATCAGCACAGCGCTGTGGCACCTGATAGCTATGGAGTTTATTGACCACACGGTTGCCAGTGCTCAAGACCCGAATCGTAGCGACCCGTCTTGGCCGTCCCTCACCGCTTACTCTCAGCCCGTACTCGTGATGCCGAGTTACGCTCGGTCGACTGTCAAGGTAAATCGCTGAGCGACGACATTCTTCGTCTTGCCGTTGCCGAACGTGGCCTTGATGATGAACCGGTAGTTGCCGGTCTTCGCGAGCTTGCCAGCGATAGTGGCAGTGCCGTTGTGATTGTCCACGAGGGTGAGGTGCTTCGGCAGGTTGTCCTTTATCGTGATCGACGGCACCGCTGGTGCTCCGCTTGTCGTCACGAGAAATGAAAATGACGTATGCACCTTGGCGCTGGCACTGTCGGCGCTCGTGATGCCTTGCGGTTGAGGGGAGATATCAAAGCTCTGCGGAGTACCATCGGCTGAGCCGTAATTGGTGCCTACAGCTACGTGGGCCGTCAAGGTGCAGGTCCCAACGCCCACGAAGTTGACCGTCCCCGATGAGACAGTGCAGATTGATGCGGTCGACGAGGTTACTGACTTTGTCCCGTCGCCGCTTGTGTTCACACTCGGAACGAAGCTGCCACCAAAGATGGCAACATCCGATCCGGGGATGTTTGTGATAGTGGGTGCGGATGGTGAGGACCTCACGTCGAAGCTCTGGTGAACCTGGGGAGCCTCCACATAGTCCGAGTCACCGGCCTGATGGGCGTCAATCGTACAGACGCCGGTTCCGTTGAACTCCACGGTCGATTCGGTGATCGAACCGCTACCGGTGAGTTCGCATACCGAGGTCGATGAGGAATCAACCGTAAAGATGACGGGGTTCCCCGAGTTCCCACCGCCGGCCGTCACGTCGTAGGTAGGCCCGTTCACCGTGGCGTCGGACGGTGCGGTGGACGTGAATGTGATGTTTTGTGCGGCCCGATCCGAGGCAGGCCCGGTACGTTCCACCGAACCGATGTCGCACTCCGAACCCTGCGGACGACTGTCTCCTCTTTGGTCAGTTCCAGGACACAATGTCGTGCCGTTCGCCATCGTCCCGACCGGAATCTGGTTGAGGGCCGGGCTACCCACCGCCGGGGCCTCGGTTGGCGTCGGTCCGCCATTGTTCTGCATTGGGCCAACGTCGGGGTCCACATCCGATTGGCTGTGGTTCGCTGTCGAAAATCCACATGAGTCGTCGTCGTCGATGTTGTATCCTCCGTCGACGGCGGTACCGGGACTATAAACGGTACATTCGTTTCCCCAGGTGTAATCGTCGACGATTGTGGCTGCAAGGCTCTGCATTCCACCGTCGTTGTCTATCCCGGAGCCGCCTTCGCCAAAGGCGGTATTCCCGACAATGTCACTTGCCGTCATGTCGATCGTCCCCTTGTTGAAGACTGCACCTCCTCCGTCGTAGGCCCAGTTATTCGCGAAGGTGCTGTCGTCGATGGATGCTGTGCCACTCGCATCGTTGAACAATGCACCGGCGAAACCCCACGTGCTGTTTCCCGATACCGTGCTATCCACGACGCTTAGGGTGCCTTCGTTGTAGATGCCTGCACCTTCGGTCATGAAGCTACTTCTTGACGGAAAGCCGTTGTCCGAAACGGTGCTGTCCGTTACGGTCAGGGTGCCGTCGTTGTAGATACCCCCTCCTGCATTGCTGGCAGCGTTTCCCGTTACCGCACTCTCGGTGACGGTCAGCATGCCGTCGTTGTGGATACCCCCGCCACCGGTACCTGTTCCACCATCTGCTTGACCGTTCTCGATTGTGATGCCGGAGATGGTCACAGTGACGTCGGAGGCAACTTGGAACACATTGAGGTCCTGCGTTCCACTCACTGCCATGGCACCCACTCCCGGGCCGCTGATCGTCAGATCCTGGGTGATGTCGATGGGACTACTGAGCTGGATAGGCGACGTGGGAGGGCAGCTCACCGAAAACGTGATCGTGTCGTCCGAACCGGCATCTGCCACTACCGCTGGGAGTGAGCCGGTACCGAACCCCGCGCACGTGGTGACGACGTCGGTGGCAGCTCCGGCAACCCGGGCGGGGAGCACGGCGACAGAAAGGGCAGCGAACCCAATGACGAGGCTGACAGCGACGAGCCGGCAACGATGACCTGAACTAAGGGCGTGGCAATACGGGACGGGCCGGAAGTTGGGTTCCGGGTTCCTAGTCCGTGCGCTCATGCGGTCCCCCCAGCTGCCCCCGCAGATGCCTCAATCCTAGGAGCCAGAGTCGTGGGATGTCATCCTCGCGATTCACGAAGGCAAATGCCCCGGGCGACACGCCTACGATGGGTTCGACCATCCAGAGTGGACGAGGGACGTGGCCCAACGACTCCATCGCAACCTGCCTGCGCGAATGCCACGGCGATGGGAGGTTGTCGTGACCGAAGAGCCGAGTTCGGCACCGCGGAGGGAGTACTGGAAGATCCCGGCCAGTTGGGCCGAAAAGGCTGACGAGGAGCGAGAGGCCTGGGTTCGTTCATTCGCCGACGCCATCAAAGCGACGGGCGAGAGACGCCTGGCTTCCCCGGGAGACACCTGATCCCGCGAGTCCGAAGGCGGCAGCCCGACCTCAGTGGGTAGCGTGATCGACATGGAGCCGTCCACTTTCTGGCGGGACCCGGTGTGGCCAGAGGAGGTGGAACTCCAGAACGACCTATCCCCGAGCGAGTGGATACTGCCTCGTCTTCTGCCATGGGGCTCGGGCCAAGGCACACGTGTGGCGAGCATCGTCCCCGCAGGATTCCCGGCCTACGTAAGGGTGCTTCATCCGGCCAGACGAACCGAACCCGACCCCGAGGTGACGTGGCGCAACGTGGACGTGACTTGGCGAGAGGTGGCCGACTGGAGCGGGCGGGTGTACCACTCCGGCATGCAATTCGGCGCACTGAGTGCTCCGATTCCCGCTGTCACTGGCCCGTCGCCATTCAACCAGGACCCGTGGGAAGGGCGGCTGTTCCCCAACGACTGCCACGCCCTGTTCTCGGCTCTGGCCAAATGGACCACGACACCTGACGCCTGTTGGCTGGGTATCTGGGAAGGTTGGGGGACCTTTGGCTATCCCCGCTCGATGTCATTCACGCAGCCCGAGGACCCAGAAGTACGGCGGATGGGGACCGAGCTGGTCGAGATAGCCGCGTCCCTCCACAGCGCGCCTCGTTTCGAGCATCCCGGTCGGAACTATCTCCTGGCCAAGGCACCATGTCGGGCCGTGTGCGAACTTGGTCGACCACCTCTCGATGTGACACCGAGCCTGGTGTGGCCGACCGACCTGGCTTGGTGCGTAGGCACAGAGATTGACTTCGACTCGACCCTCGTAGCCGCTTCCGAAGCGTGCGCCGAGGTTCTTCTCTCTGACCACAGGTTGGAGGCCGTGGTGGTGCAACCTGAGAGTCGGCTCGACATAGGGGGCGACGTAATCAACCCTCAGGTAGGTGGTTGACGCGTCCGCTCCGAGGGTCACCCCGCATCACGATGTGAGCGTCACGCCATGGAGCAAATAAGGGACTCCAGTGCCCCGAACGCCGCTGGTGAGAGCAGATAGATTTCCCTATTTTCGCTCCCGCCGGTCCTGCATAATCCCTGGTCAGCGCGGCGTTCAGGTCCCTGTGGCTTACCACCAGCAGGTCGGGGCTCAGGTCAATCCATCAGCGCCCACCGGTTTGAGTAACGCCCGTCCAGGTCACCCTGAGGGTCCTACTAGAGCCGTTGGTCGGCAATCAGCTGGAGGTGCTCGTTCGGTCGCGCGTCGTTGGGACAACAGCGACGCAGCTGATCTCAATCAGGGCCTCAGGGAGGAGGAGCTCGGTCACCCCTACCGCCGTCCATGCTGGATAAGGGTCCTCCAAGAACTCAGCGGCGACCATGAGCACGGCTTCGGACTGGTTCAGCAGGCCAACGTGGTACGAGTTGATTTCAACCACATCCGACCAATCGGCTCCCGTCTCGGCCAAGGTGAGTCCAATATTGCGAAACGCCTGGCGTATCTGCATCTCCGGGTCAGGTGAGAACACTCCGTCGGCCGTCTCGCCCGTATGTCCCGTCAGTCGCAACGTGCCGTCGACGCTGACGGCAGCCGGGATGTGCGTTGCCTCGTAGAAGTCGGCCCACACTTCGGGTACGACGACCTCGCGTGGCGCTCGATCGTTATGTCCTTCCAACGGAATCCGCCTCTCCGCTCTCCACGACGGGACGACCCGGGGAGATGTACCCTCGCCAAATTGCAATGTCCGGTACCGTAATCCGACTCTTGAACCTCGCCTGCCTCTACTCAGTCGTCTCGTCGGAGAATTTGTTTCACGGGTAAATCCGAAAGGTTATGTAGACGGTCTGCCGTACGTAATGGCGTCGACCACAGCTTCCGGCGCCTTCGACCGAAGGGCGATATCAGGTCCGACTCCGAGGGCGTCATTGACCGTCGAAAATGCCAGCCGCAACGCTATGAAGGTGGTGATTGCGAATATCTGCCCATCGCTGAAACCGGCGGAACGAAGAACGTCAACATCCTCTCGCGTCGTAGCATTGGGATCAATGGCGACCTTGCGAGCCCAGGAAGCCAAGGCTCGCTCCTCGTCCGTCAGACCTTCGTCGCCACCGCGGAGTACAGCCGCCGCCGTCTCAGGATCGGACACACCAGCCAGCTTGGTACCCCACGCCAGCGAGCAGTAGGAATCCCCAAGAGTCGACGCACAGGCGGCGACCAGTATGCCCCGCTGGCGAAAGCTCAGCTCATGATCGGTAATGGCCTGGCGCATCAGGTCGAAGAGAGCAGTCACCAACTTGGGTTGGTACGCCCACAATTTCGATACGTTTCTGGCGAATCCATCCTCGGCGATGTCCTCGTCAAAGAGGACCTGTGCATCGGAGGTTATCGTAGGAAGTTCGAGGAATCCGACGGTGTCCATCTCGAAGTCTCCTTTCAGTGGCCCGGCTTTCGTGCGATGAAGCCCACTACGTTGATCGGTGCCCGTAGGGTCAGCCCGTGCCGCACCTGTGAGCGGGCCAGCTCGGTTGCCTCTCGGATGAAGGTGTCGTCGCCCACGTTTTGAATGGCCTCGTAGGCAGGCCCTGTCGAAGCAAGAGCGCGGGCGTACATCTCAGGATCGGTAAACTCCCACGCGAACGGCACGTCGATCCTCTGGATGTCGACGAACCCATACTGAGCCAAAAGGTCCTCTCCGACTCCGGGGCGCCCCAGTGCGACCATCGCCGCCTGATTCTCGACCTTCGGAGGGGTCGCCAACCGAAACGGGGCCAGGGCCCAGGCACCCGGTGATGCCTTGATGTGCCCCCACACGGTGACGCCTATCCGTCCTCCCGGAACCAGCACACGAAAGATCTCGGCGATGGCGGCGGGGGTGGTTCCCCAGATACCCCGGAAGCTCGTAACCACGGTGAAGGTCGAATCGTCCCACGGGAGTTCGTTCATGTCGCCCACCACAATGTCAGCGTCCGGGCTGCGATCGCGAGCGATGGCCACGAGTCGCTCCGACGCGTCGATTCCGGCGCATGAGGCGCCCCGGAGCCTGGACAACTCGAGGGCGAGACCCGAACCACACGCCACATCAAGAAGACGGTCGGTGCCGTTCACACCGAGCTGGTGATGCATGGCAACGTACTCTCGGCAGTTCGCAGGCTCGCTCAACGTCGCGAACTCAACCGCCCTTCTACCCCAGCCTTCGTCGACCATTTTCCATTGCTCGACCGGTGTCGGATCGGTGGCCTCATCCGGGCCCGACGAGGCCTCCGGCGGTGCAGCCATCACCGACTCCTCGTGGCGTGACGCCTACCTTCGGGCAGGCGGACGGCACGGACAGGCGCCTGGGCTCGTTCCCTCACGCCGATGCTGAACACGCGCGCCAGCGTAGTCATCCACCGTTCTCGAGTGAAGCTGGCACCGGACGGCGCCAACGGTCCAACTGGCGTGGCTCTACCCGGCTGCGGTGCGGAGTTGGACGGTGACGTTCTTCGTGGCCGGGGACAAACTCACGGTTCCGGTCCCTTGGTCGACCCGACCGGCGGAGGTGGTCGCGATATTGTCGATGAACCGCGGCAGCTGGAATAGCACCGGGCCTGACGGTTGCTGGCCGCGCAACGTGAGCGATACCGACCGGCCACTCGATGAGATCCTGAGACTCAGTCTCCGACCATCGGTCGTCGGGAAGTTCCTAACCGAGATCGACCGGTCACGGCCGAGCCACCCGGCGGGGACCCCCCGGCCCACGACGAGGGCGCCGTCGGTGCGCTGGGCCACCAGCGAGGCCAGGAGCACGCCGTTGGCCTGCGACATTCCCCAGGCGTGGGGAGAGGCGCCCTGGCCGGTCGCCGGGTGCCGTCCCACCCACGGGGTCTGGGCCGAGGGAGCAGACGAGCTCTCCCACCAGGAGTATGGGCCGCTCTGGCTGTTGGCGATCATGAACTCATAGCTCAATATCCCCTGGTCCCGGTGGTGCTGGCTGGCGAGGCCAGCCGTCCCGTAGCCCGCGTTGTAGCCCGTCGAGTAGTAGTCACCGGGAAATCCACCGAAGGTGTTGGGTGGGAGCTTGCCCTTGAGTCGGGCGAAGCCGTAGTCGTAGGTATCGTCGATCATGGTCGCGCCGGGGCCGTTGACGGTCGCCCCGAAGAGCGACGCGTCCCAGGCCCAGGCCCCGAGCGGGGACATCCAGTTGGCGTCCTCGGGATTTTTGCAGCGGTTGGACGTGTTGGGTCGGAGGATCGAGCAAGGTACGTAGTCGAGGTGGTAGTGGGCGATGGTCGAGTCCAGCGTCTTGTTGGTGGCCGATAGCAGGCTGGCATACTGCTCGGTCGCCCAGGTCGCCTGGCTGGCGTCCCCCACGCGCAGAGCAAGGTAGCGGTAGGCGGCCAGTCCGATGAGCGCCGAGTAGTCGTCGGTCGTCCAGTAGCCCTGGGTGTCGATGTCATCGGTGGCCGCCATGATCCCCGTGGGGCTGGTCCGGCCTGCGGCGATGGCGTGGGCGGTCTCCTCGATACTCGGCTGCGAAGCGCCGAGGGGTCCCTCCGAATCGAAGTTCTTCCTCACGAAAGCCAAGTCTCCGGTCTTCATCAGGTAGATGGCCCACGGCACGGAATACGTCCAGACTCCGTCGTCATAGAAGCCCTGGCCCGGTGCTTCCATGGCGTTACGGGCTTCGAGGAGGAGCGCGTGGGCGTCGGTGAAGTAACCCTGGTTGAAGAGGTTGGACAAGATGCCGATGACGTCGTGGTTGTACTCGGCCTCGTAGCCGTCGACCCCGTCGTGCAGTTCGTCGCCACTCCGGGCGATCTGGGTGTAGATAAACCCGCTACGGTAGGCGTCATCGAGGGACCGATCGGGGACACTTATCCCGGTGATGGCGGCCAGCTGGTCTTTCCAGAAGCTCGCCATATGGGTGAAGTGCTGGTCGAAGGTACCGGCGCTGGCCAGCGCGGCTGCGCTCGGCCACGGGTAGGTTCCGCCGAAGCGGTCGGAGGCGATCACGTAGTCGTGATCGACCGAGGCGTGGGGGGCCACCGCATCAGGCGCTGCGTCGAGCGGCACCAATCCGGGTGAAGGCTCGGGGTTCGCTTCAACCACGTGGGCTGTCGGGTTGCTCACGGCGACCCGGCTATAGACGGCGACAAAGGCGTCGCCACCGAGTACCACTTTGTCGCAGAATTCGGTGATGGAAACTTTGGCACCGTCCCGGCTGAATGACGTGATCTGCGCCGGGAGATAGCCGTCGGCATCAGTCCAGGTGGTCCGGCCACCGTCGTAGATACCGAAGCCGTAGTTCGTGCCGAATCCGATACCGTAGTTCTCTAACAGGACGTCCTGGATGTAGAACACCCCTCCGAGGCAGGTGACGACCCCCTGCCGGTTGCCCTCCCAGCCGATCTCCGACGCGGTGCCATCGGCGCCGGTAAAGGCGGCGTCGGCGGGTCGGACGGTCAAAGCGCAGTCGTACTTGCTCGCCGGTCCGATTCCGGGCGTGGGCACTGACGTGTCTGCCGCCGGCGCTGCCGTCGCGGGCAGCTCCGGCACCAATCCGGCGAGCGAGCCCACCACCGCCAGGGCCACCGCTGACGCCGCCTTCATTCCCCGAAACATGGCTGTAACTCTGGCATGTTCGCATCGCCCGGGTATTACGGCGCTGCAGCTGGGGCTTGATGTGAGTCTGCTGCTCAGACTCGTGAGATGTCTACAATCTCATAATCGAGTACGCC
>Ga0302325_10020625_pt1 | contig 13809 bp, 13 predicted proteins | sample Palsa_T0_2_FD_201948 | JGI IMG/M metagenome (GOLD analysis project Ga0302325, IMG submission 201948) | Peat permafrost microbial communities from Stordalen Mire near Abisko, Sweden - Palsa_T0_2 | ecosystem: Environmental > Terrestrial > Soil > Palsa > Peat permafrost | place: Sweden: Abisko... | reverse complement strand
GGCACCAGTGGACGGCGGGGTCTGATCGCTGATTTGACGCAACTGGAAGTGTATCTCAATGCTCTTGCTGAGTTGGAATATCTCCAGTCGCTGCCCCACTCCGAGGGCGGGATTGCGCGCGGAGAGGACTTCTTTTTCGCCTGTGATTTGCGTCCCAGTTCCAGCGCTTTCGTTCCCGGTTTTCCGGTTCGAGGTCAGTTGTCACAGGCCATAGCCCAAGCCATTGCCGATTCAGGGATGAATCCGCTTTTTCTCGGATTTATTCCCACGCCTGCCATGACCAGCTACGCTTTGACCAGGGGCAAAGGAAGCATGATGGTTACTGGGAGTCACATTCCTTTCGATCGGAACGGCTACAAAACCAATAGCGCGCAAGGCGAATTGCTCAAACGCGACGAGGCGCCGATTCAAGCCCTCGTCGATAAGGTTCGCGCCCGCCTTTACGCTCAAACGCTGACTGAATCTAGGTTCAACTCAAGTGGGATGTTTCCCGACGGCTCGCGCTCTTTGCCTCCTGCCATACCGGATGCGTCCCGGGAATATCTGCATCGTTATACCGATTTCTTTGACGGGCAGGACTTGCGCGGGATGCGTTTGTTGGTGTACCAGCACTCGGCCGTGGGGCGCGATTTGCTGATGGACGTGCTGCGCCGGTTTGGCGCTGAGGTCATCCCCGCCGGCCGCAGTGAAACGTTCGTGCCGATTGACACCGAGGCCATTGATGCGGCTCAACTCCGCGTCATAGAGTCACTTGCTGCCGCGGCTTGGAACAAGCACGGCCCGATTGACGCAGTGGTGTCCACCGATGGTGACAGCGACCGCCCATTGATTCTAGGTGTTGCACCGGTTCGCGAAGGCGCGACGCCTTGCCGCGTGCGATTCTTCGGCGGTGATTTGGTGGGAATGATCGTGGCCGAGTATCTTCGCGCGGATGCCGTGGTGGTCCCGATCAGTTCCAACGATGCCTTGGATCGAGGCTCGCTCAAAAATGTCGCCAAAACCAAGACACGCATTGGCTCGCCTTTTGTCATTGCTGGGATGCAGGCTGCCAGCGCCAAGGGTCACCAAGCGGTCTGTGGCTGGGAAGCCAATGGCGGCTTCCTGCTGGGTTCCACGCTGACCCGCAAGGGGCGCACGCTGCGTGCCTTGCCGACGCGCGACGCCTTTCTTCCCATCCTGGCCGTGCTGCTGCGCGCGAAAGAGGAGTCGGTCACGATATGGCAGTTGTTCGACCGGCTGCCCCCGCGATTCAGCCGGGCGGCGCTGCTGAAGAACTTTCCACGCTCAACCAGCTTGCGATTGATCGCGCGGTTTTCGCCTGAAGACGAAAGCGTGCGCGAAGTTTCATTTGATGGGCAAGGCGTCGCGTTGTGGAATGAGGCTGGCAAGGAGATGTCTCCCAGCAAAACTGCGGTAGTCTCCCTGAGGCGCACCCGCGAGGCATTGGAGCGCTTCTTTAGCCCTGGGCTAGGATTTGGCCGCATTGCGAGACTCAATTACACGGATGGCGTGCGCATCCACTTCGACAACGGCGACGTGGCCCATGTGCGCCCCTCTGGCAACGCGGACGAACTTCGCATTTATGCCGTGGCGGAGACGCAGGCACGGGCCGATGCCATTACTCAGGTAGGGGTGGATGAGCCGACTGGTATTTTGCGTCTGCTGGAGGCGGCAACCAATGCAAAGGATTCTTGAACTGGTGCACCCAAATGGAGTTGAACCATTAACCTTCTGATCCGTAGTCAGATGCTCTATCCAATTGAGCTATGGGTGCAGCCAAAGAGGCATTCAATTTAGTCAGCCCCCCGCCGCCCCGCAAGACTTTTTCGGACGTTTCTTGATTCCGTCTCCATGCTCCTGCGATCAAGAGTCGCGGCCAAGCAGGTGCTTGATCTTGGCCGCAATGACGCCGGGATTCCGCAATAGCGATTCGCCCACAAGAATCGCCCCGGCGCCGGCGCGCCGCACCCGTTGCACGTCGGCCCAGGTATGCAGGCCGCTTTCGGCGATGATAAACCGATTCGGAATCTTCGCGGCCAGACGCGCCGTCGTTTCCAAATCGACGCTGAAATTGTCCAGATTCCGGTTGTTGATCCCAATGAGGGCGGCGTCTACAGCCAAGGCCCGTTCCAATTCGGCTTCGTCATGCACCTCCACCAGCGCGGCCAGACCCGCTTCAACGGCCAGACGGTGAAAACGCCCCAATTGCTCCCCGGGCAAAATGCGCACGATCAGCAAAATGGCGTCGGCGCCATTCTCGGCCGACTCCAGAATTTGACGCTCGTCGATGATGAAATCTTTGCGTAATAACGGCAGCGCCACTGCGTCGCGAATCCGGCGCAAATACTCCAGCGAACCCTGGAAAAAGACTTCGTCGGTCAGTACGGACAGGCACGTTGCGCCCGCAGCTTCATATTCTCGGGCGATGCGCACCGGATCAAAATCGGCGCAAATCACGCCGGCGGAGGGTGAGGCTTTCTTGACTTCCGCGATCAGGGCCACCGGGCCGCGCTTGGGGCGGCGCAGAGCAGAGCTGAAATCGCGCGGCCGCCGGCGCGCCGCACGGATGGCGGCGGCAGTGACGGGGTGAGTGGGCAAGAGCGCCACCTCGCGTCTCTTTTGTTCGACGATTGTGTCAAGCAAGTTCATCCTTCATACTTCTTCATTCTTCTCTCTTCCTTTTCAGTCTCATTCCTCCTCATCCTTCACCCCGGCCATCCGTTTAGCCGGGCCGCCGGCTCGCAGCCAGGCGTTCACGAACGGGTCCAGGTCACCATCCATCACGGCCTGCACGTTGCTGGTTTCCTGGCCCGTGCGCAAATCCTTGACCATGCGGTAGGGCTGGAAAACGTAGCTGCGGATTTGATGGCCCCAACCAATGGCGCCCTTCTCCCCGTAAAACCGCTCCAGCTCCGCTTTTTGCTCATCCACGCGTTTGGCATAAATCTTTGAAATCAACAGGCGCATGGCCGTCGCGCGATTCTGGTGCTGCGAACGCTGGCCCTGCGACGCGGCGATCAGCCCCGTCGGCAAGTGCGTGATGCGCACGGCCGTCTCCACCTTGTTGACGTTCTGGCCGCCCTTGCCGCCGGAACGATAGGTATCGACGTGCAATTCGGCGGGCGGGAGAACAATCTCCGCGCTGGTCTCCGCGATTTCCGCAATGACATCCACGCTGGCAAAACTGGTATGGCGGCGCTTGTTGGAATCGAAGGGGGAAATCCGCACCAGGCGGTGAACGCCTCGTTCGGCCTTGCAAAAGCCGTAAGCCCACTCCGCGTTGATGAGCAGGGTGGCGCTTTTGGTGCCGGCAGTGTCACCCGGCAGCATGTCTGCCAACTCGACTTCCCAACCCCGTTCTTCGGCCCAGCGCTGGTACATGCGCCGGAGCATTTCGGCCCAATCGCAGGCCTCGGTTCCGCCAGCCCCGGCGTTAATGCTCAGGATGCAATTGTTTTTGTCGTGCGGGCCGTTGAGAAAAACCCTCAATTCCAGGCCCTCCAATTCGCGATCGAACTGGGCCAGTTCCCGTTCCATTTCCGCCTCGTGTTTTTGCTGTTCGGCGAGCGGTTCTTCCTGGGCCAATTCCAGCATGGCCTTAAAATCTTCGGTCTGGCGTTCGGCCTTGAGCACCGGCTCAATTTTCTTGCGCAAGGTGTTGGCTTCGTCGATGAGGCCTTGGGCTTTTTCCCGATTTGTCCAGAAGCCCTCCTGGGCCATCAATGAATCTAGTTCGGCCAGACGTTTCTGCGCGCCCGGCAAGTCAAAGAAACCTCCGCAGATGGGCGACTTTTTCCCCGGCGGCTGGCAAATGGATTTTTATCTTCTCAAACATGATGGGGAAACATACCGCAAATCCCCACGGACGCAACCGCAAAATCAAGGAGATGGCCACGTCCAAAAGCCATGAACTACGGCCCTCCACCTATGGCGTGCCATTCCTCGAAGGGGTACATGGATAACCAAACCTGTTTCAAATCCAAATCATTCGGCAGAAGGCTGGTGTAGAAAGTATCGCTGCCAGCAGACTCCACCACCATGTACTGGGTCTTCGGTTCCATCCATTTCATGCCGCTTGCGTGGCCGTCGGCGAAAGCCAACTGACCAAAGTTTCCATGGCGGCTGGAAGGGATGTTGCGCCAGGCTCCGCCTGGCTCAACGCCAGCGTAATCGATGGCAAAGTAGCCGTCGTCGATGCTGGTTTGGGAAGGCAGCGCGGCGTCTTGCTCTTCCCAGAAATACGAAGCCAGCGCAGGAGACGGGTCCTTGATGTTGGCAAACTTCAGGTTTTCCAAAAGTCCGTCGTGGACGCTCCCAGCAGCGCCGGTCGTGGGGTCGTACAACACGGTCGAGTTGTCTCCCATCATGCCGCTGACCGAGTAACTTCGCACTCGCGACGCCGCGGGAGTCAGTCCGACTCCTAAGACCTGAACTTGGTCGGCCGGGCATCGGTAGATTCCGGTGGCTGGGTTGTAGGGATAAAGAACCGACTGTTGCAGAATCAGGAGGTTGGTTACATCTGTGGGCGAGCTTGTGCTTGGCTGCACATTTCCGCCTACCCACCCCGCGTCGCTATCCGGGATGTTGGGCGGCAGATAATCCGTATTGTCGCCTGCGTACATAACGACCGCCGTGATGAGCTGCTTGAGATTGCTCAGGCAGTTAACGCGCCACGCCTCCCGTTTGGACCTGGCCAGGGCCGGCAAAAGCAGCGCCGCCAAAATGGCGATAATGGCAATGACGACGAGCAATTCAATTAATGTGAAAGCTGACTTTCCCATGGAGGTTAATTTAGGTTTCGTCTTCATAAGTCTGGTTGTGCGGCTAACATAGGTTACTATGGCGCGTTTGCGGGTTTTGGCAAGCTTTTTTACGCTCGGTGATGGGCGCAAATTCGTTCTTGTACGGCCAGAGGCCGATAAGAACAAGTTAGCCTAAACTCGGCCTCGCAGGGATGGGCCGGGGCTTGTCGCAGCCGTTGGACTGGTTACCTGCTGGCGGCTCCGTGGGCTGCCAGATGGCTGTTATGTGCGTCTTGGGCATGCGAGACTTGCACCGGCGTCGGGCCTTGATGACGCGTGCGGCTTGCCTCCGCTTCGACTTTTGAGGGTTCTGCCTTGATTCCGCCTTTGCCGTTGAAGGCGTGATTCGGACCCTTGATTTCCCGAACTGCCGAGCGGTCCTCGTAAGTATTATGCACGTTGTTGCGATCCACGGTCGAGATGGCCGTGTTATGCCGGAACACGCCCCCGTCCCAGCGTCCGCCGGTGAAGCCTGAGCCGAAGTAGCCGTTGCCGTAATTGATGCCGCCGTAGAAGCCGACTTGAGGGCCCCAATACCCTTCGTGCCAGGCGTACTTGCCTCCGGCGAAGGCCCAATAACCGGGCGTCCAGAGGTCGCCCACACTGGGTGGAAGAACCCAGGAGCCTGAGACCCAGTAATAGCCATAATCACCGTATTGATAGTATCCAGGCGTCCAAATATACCCGTCGCCAGGGCAGGGCGGCTGGTCGAAGACCGCGATCGGAGGCGGTGCAACGTCCACCGAAAGCAAGACGCCTGCGAAGGCCTGCGATCCGCAAAGACCGGCCAGCAGCAAAATCAGAAACAGTGTGAGCTTGTTTTTCATATTGAGTATCTTCCTATCAAGTCTATTCGGGATGCAGTGGTGCGTCCACGCCCCCCTCCTGACAGCCGGAGTTCGGCATTCTTCATGGCTTAACTATAAGCTCGGACACCGTGTTCGCGCTAAGGGGTCTTTACCCCATTAACCGCTCAACACGGTAGCCGCTTTTTCAGCCGGGCGCGGAGGTGGATTGACTTGCCAAACAATTCTTGCCGCCATGGAAGACGGGCCTTATCGTGAGGCTGGATTTGCCAGGGCCCATGGAGCGTGGACTTACGAACCCCGCCAGGGCAGGAATGCAGCAACGGCAGTTTGCTCCGCGTCCGCCGTGGTAGCCCTGGCATTCCGCTAATCTTACTGTACTGACGTGTCGTACCAGGTCATAGCGCGCAAGTATCGCCCGCAACGTTTCGCCGACGTTGTCGGGCAGGAGCACGTCACCCGGACCCTGGCCAATGCCATCACCCAAAACCGCATCGCCCACGCCTACCTCTTCGTCGGCCCGCGCGGCACGGGCAAAACCACCATCGCCAGAATCTTCGCCAAATGCCTCAATTGCACCGACGGCCCCAAAGTCGATTTCCCGGACGACGATCCCCGCGCCATCGAAATCACCGAGGGGCGGTGCATGGATGTCCTGGAAATCGATGGCGCTAGCAATCGCGGCATTGATGAAGTGCGCGAATTGCGCGAGACGGTCAAATACGTCCCGGCCAGCGCGCGCTTCAAGATATACATCATTGACGAAGTTCACATGCTGACGAAGGAGGCGTTCAACGCGTTGCTGAAGACGCTGGAAGAACCGCCCGCCCACGTCAAATTCATGTTCGCCACCACCGAGCCGGAGAAGGTCCTGCCCACCATTCTTTCCCGCTGCCAGCGGTTCGATCTGCGGCGCATTCCCTCGGCGCTCATTGTCAAACATTTGCTGGAAATCGCCAAAAAGGAAAACGTCCAGATCGATGACGCTGCGCTGCACGCCATAGCGCGCGGGGCCGACGGCGGTATGCGCGACGCGGAATCCACGCTGGACCAATTGATCAGTTTTTGCGGCAAGGAAATCGCCGAGGAGGATGTGCTCTCGATGTTCGGACTGGCGGCGCGGAGCCAGATTCTGGCCTTGGCAGGCGCAATCCTGGCGGGCGAGACCGAGGCGGCCTTGCGCCAGCTCAATGATCTGGCCCATCAAGGCAAGGACATTGGCCGCCTGGTGTCGGAGCTGTTGGGGCATTTTCGCAACTTGCTCATTTTTCAGGTTTCCAAAGGCGACTTGCGCATGATCGAGGCTTCGGAGGCCGAAGCCGCCGCGCTCAAGGAGCAATCCGCCGGCCTCCGCACCGACGCGCTGACGCGCATGTTGGAAGTGCTGACCGATTGCGAAGGACGCTTGCGCGACACCGCCTCCAAGAAAATCCTGGTTGAAGTGGCGCTTCTAAAGATGATCGAAGCGCGGGATGCGGTGAGCATTGACGCGGTCCTTAAGCAAATCCAGCAATTGCGTTCCGGCGCTCCGGCCATCGCAACCGCGCCTGCCGCCAAGGTCGTTCCGGCGGCGGCCCAGAATGTGGTGGCGGCCCCGACTCCTACTCCTATTCCGGTTCCGGCAGCTCCCATGCCGACAGGGAAAGTGGATCTCCCAAAGCTTTGGGCCGGATTAGTCGAGGCCGTGGGCAAGGCGAGTCCGTTTGTCAAAGGCTATTTCCTGGAAGCCCATCCGGTTTCGTTTGTCAAAAACGTGTTGACTATCGGTTTTGATCCCGAATTTGCCGATCATTTGAAGTTGGTGGATAACTCCAAGAATCACGCGGTGGTGCAGACCAAACTGGCGGAATTGGGTTACCCGCACGCCCAGGTGAGATTCATCAAGGCCGATGCGCCGCCACGGGAAAAAGTTCCCGTTCCGGCGCCTGCTCCTCCCCTTCCGCCTCCGCTAGTGTCGGCCAAATCAGAGCCGCCCAAACCGGCCCAGGAACCGGCGCCGTTCAAGAAGGAGGACTTCAAGAACGACCCGCTCATTCAGAAGGCGCTGGAGGTTTTCAAAGGCCAGATCGTCGAAGTCCGCTCGTAAACCGCAAACCCAAAATACTATGTCCAGCATCGGAAAACTCGTCAAACAGGCTGCGCGCGCGCAGCAGCAGATGGAACAAATCCAGGCCCAATTGGCCACCCGCACCGTGGAAGGCACCAGCGGCGGCGGCGCGGTCAAGGTGCTTGCAAAATGCAATGGCTCCATTGATTCCATCAAGATCGACCCCCAAGCCGTCAATCCCGCCGAGGTGCCTTTGCTGGAGGATATGTTGGTGACGGCTGTCAACGCGGCTTTGGAGCAAGCCCAGAAGATTTCCTCGGCTGAAATGGGCAAAGTGACGCAAGGCTTCAATTTGCCCGGATTGATGTAACGCAGTGCCGCTCCCCGAACCCATCACCGCCTTGAGCGAAGCCCTGTGTCGTCTGCCGGGCATCGGCCCCCGTTCGGCGGAACGGCTGGCCCTGCACCTGGTACAAAGCCAGGCCGATGACGTGCGCCGCCTGGCCCAAACCCTCGTCCAGTCCCGCGAGAAGATCCGAGTCTGTTCGATTTGCGGCGGGTTGACCGAGGCCGACCCTTGCGCCATCTGCCAGGACTCGCGCCGGGACGCCACGGTTTTGTGCATCGTTGAGCGGCCGCTGGATATATTCGCCCTGGAAAAGGCGGGCAGTTTCCGCGGGTTGTACCATGTCCTGGGCGGAAAGATTTCGCCTCTCAATGGCGTGGAGCCGGAGGATTTGCGCCTGGCCGAATTGGAATCCCGCCTGGGGCGAGGCGTGACGGAGATCGTCGTGGCCTTGAGCACCGACGTGGAGGGGGACGCCACCAGCTTTTATCTGGCCAAGCGCCTGGCGGGCAAAGGGGCAAAAATTTCCCGTCTGGCCCACGGATTGCCCGCCGGCAGCGGGCTGGAATTCGCGGACGAAGTGACCCTGAGCCGTGCGTTGGAAGGCAGAAGGGAAATGTCATGAATATGGATGTTCCTAAAGTTGTTGTCTTTGATTTGGGCAAGGTTCTGGTGGATTTCGATTACGGGATTGCCGGCGCCAAAATCGCGCCGCGGTCCAGGTTGACGCCGGAACAAGTGCGCCATGCGCTTGACCATTCACCTTTGCTCTACCGATTTGAGACCGGGCTGATGACCAACGAAGAATTCGCAGTAGAAGTTTGTTCAATCTGCGGCTTTTCGGGCACGGTGGACGAATTTTATGAGGCGTTCGCCGACATCTTTTCGGAGATCCAGCCCATGACCACGATGCAGGCCGCGCTCCGATCCAACGGCATTCCGACGTGCATTTTTTCAAACACCAATGGCGTCGCCGTGGGCCACATTCGCCGACGCTTTCCCTTCTTCGCCCATTTCGACCATTACATTTTATCCTACGAAATCGGCGCTATGAAGCCCGACGCGAAAATCTACGCAGCCGTCGAACGCGCGGTGGGCCACGTGGGCGATGCGATTGTCTATCTGGACGACCGGGCGGAGAATATCCAAGGGGGCCTGGCTCGGGGCTGGCGCGCCATCCTTCACGAAACACCCGAAAAAACCATTCCGGCCCTACGCCAAATGGGCCTGCCCGTCGGCCTTAACTTTTGAACAGCATCGGCACCTCAGGGTCGCCCATGGAAAAGACCCGCTCGGAGAGATCATTTAAGGCTAGCCGCGTCGGCTCGAATTGTTCCGAAAGCGTGTCAAACACCACGGCCAGATCGTAGCGCGCGGCCAGGCGATGAGCACCCGCCGCGCGGAAATTGGCCCGTCCCAAATCCTGGTAGTACCGCAAACTGGGCGCTCCGCGGTGCTCCGCGCGATGACGGATGCGCTCAGGAAAAACGCCCGACAAAAAGAGGGAATGATTGCCGATATGCGCGCGAATCCAGAAGGCGGTGTGGTCGTCGGCTTTTTCCAGGGCGGCCAGCATGTCAAAGAAATAATCCAGGCGGCCCGTGCCGTCGGGCGACACGCACTGCGCGCGTTCCTCGCGCGAGAATTCGGTCAGCAACTCCGCCACGTAGTCGGCCACGCGCCGGTCCTGCATGCCGGAACGCCGCAAAACGTGCCGCACCAGCACATAAAAATACAGGTGCGGGGAGACCCGGAGACAACCGCCTTGCTCAAGCAAGGCGCGAAAAAGCATCTCGTCATCGAGAATGAGATCGCGTGTCTCGGGATCCGCCAAAAGTAACACGAGTGATTCGGCGGCGCCCCTCTTTTTCCCCAGGACGGAGAGGATGAAATCGACATCATTTGCCGTGAATTGGACCCGGCAATTGGCCTGAATCACTTTCATTAAAAAGAATATAGCATACTTCATTCCATGTTCAAAAAAAGTTCTTGATTTTTGCGTGAAAAGGTGGAAGCAGCATTTCGCCCTCGCTTTTCTTGCCACGCCGGCCCGCGTGGGGGTATAATTTTCCCGGTTCTTGGAGAATTGGATCGCATGAATGTTCGTGTTCGTTTCGCCCCCAGTCCGACGGGTTTGCTGCACATTGGCGGCGCCCGCACGGCTTTGTTTAACTGGCTTTACGCCCGGCACACCGGCGGCACTTTTATCCTACGCATTGAGGACACAGACACGGCCCGCAATACCCAGGAAGCGACCGATGTCATTCTTAGCGGCCTAAGATGGCTCGGATTGAATTGGGATGAAGGCCCCTATTTCCAGTCGCAAAGGAGCGAGGTTTACCGGCGGCGTGTCCAGGAACTTAAGGACAAAGGCATGGCCTACGATTGCGATGGCGCGGTCAAATTCAAGATGCAGCGCCAGCCCATCGTCATTTCTGACCTGGTTGTGGGGAACGTCACCCGCGAATTGACCGATCGCGAACAGGCCGACCCTGATTTCGTCATTGTCCGATCCGACGGCCAGCCGGTGTTTCACCTGGTCAACGTGGTGGATGACCTGGAGATGAACATCACCCACGTCATCCGAGGCGAGGACCATCTTTCCAACGCGGCCAAGCACATCGCCCTTTTCCGCGCCTTTGGGATCGAGCCGCCGCGCTACGCCCACATCCCGCTCATCCTCAATCCCGACGGCTCCAAAATGAGCAAGCGCGACCTTGGCGCTTCGCTGCAATTCTATATCGATGGTGGTTACATGCCAGAGGCGGTGGTGAATTATCTTTGTCTGCTGGGCTGGTCGCCGAAAGGAAACCGGGAAAAAATGCCGTTGCAGGAAGTCATCCCGCTGTTCGATCTGCCGCAAATCCTGCGGCACAACGCGCGTTTCGATCTGGCCAAACTGGAGTGGCTCAACGGCGAATACCTGCGCGAGATGAGCGCCGAACGCTTCCGCGAACTTGGCGTCGCGGCATTGCAGCGGGCCGGCTGCAAGTTGGAGCCTTACCGTGCCGCCTACGTTGCCGCCGCGCTGTCCACCTGTCAAGGGAAGATCAAGCGTTTCAGCGACCTGGCCGCCTACGCCGGTTTTTACTTCACCAACGAAGTGCAGCTCGATCCCGCCGCTGCCGAAAAGGAATTCACTCCCGAATCCAAAGCGCGCCTGCAAAAGCTGCGTGACGCGCTGGCGGGGCAGGAGGACTTCACCGCCGCCGGGGTGGAGCGGACATTGAAGGCGGTGGCGGCGGAATTGGGTGTCAAAGCCGGCCAGTTGGTGCATCCGACGCGGCTGGCCTGCACCGGCGCAGCCGCCGGGCCGAGTCTGTACCACCTTATGGAAATCTTGGGCAAAGAGACGGTTCTCAAGCGACTGAATGCGCAAATTACGGACCGTGTGGGTTAAAGACCAAGGCAATGCCTCACGGCATTTTCCACCTTTTCCAACGCGCTGGCGGATAGCCTGCCGATTGCACGTCCAACGAGGCGACTGGGATCAAGTGACCTGATCTGAAAACCAAGGAAGACCGTTTCCATCGGCAAGCCGCTGTCAAGAGAAGAAATACGTGCATTTGATTTGTAATCACGAGTCACATTCTCGCCTTTTGTTCCAACAATCACGGTGACGACCAGCGGCAGTTGGTTAATGGCGTCAACCGAGATCACCAAAACCGGCCGTTGCCCAGCCTGCTCGCGCCCTTTCGCTGGATTCAGGTTAACCAAATAGATCTCGCCGCGCTGGACCGCCATCAATCTCCCCGAAGCCCATCGGCTTCCGTGACCAGAGTGTCGGCGTTGAAGCAATCAATCTCGCGTCGAATTTGCGGATCGGCAGCCATTTCGGATAGCTCGGCTTCCCAAGTGTCGTTGGGACCTGTCTCCGAAAGTCGGACGTGACGCAGCAATCGCTCAAGGAGGCTGAGTTGGACTTCGCGCGATAATTGCGCGAACTCTCGTTCAATGTCGTTGATGACCGTTGATGGCATCGTGCTGTTATTCTCAGCTTTTTTTAACCGAAAGTCAACGGCCAGTAATGTCATGGCGGGGTCTGGATTCTATAAAACCGCGCAGGGGGGATGGCTGGCGTTGGGTCGATAATGAGCACATTTGTTCCCGTCCCGGCCACGTTGCTGGTCAGCGTGTTCCACAACGGCAGGCTGAGATTGCTTGTCCATTGCACGTTATACAAACCAAGCGGCAGAGTGGTGAAACTTAAACTCACGTTCGTGCCGTTTAATTGAATAGTCGAAATGTTCGGGGTGGCCAGCGCCTGCTTCAAGGCGCTCGTCAAGGGCGTGCGCTGTCCGGCGGGCTGGGTTGCAATATAGTCCTGGCTCAATTCCCATATCATAAGCCCGCCCAAATGAAGATTGCGCGCGTAGCTTACTTTGGACTGGCAGCCCCGCGTGTCGTCGTAGGAAATAAACATGTCGTTGGACGCCGGGACGTTGGTGATGCTCAGGTAGGCGGCTTGCGCGACGTTGTCCCAATGATAGAGATTGCTGTTGTAATAGCCGTTCGTGATTTGCGCGTAGGTGGGAGTGGAGACGGTCGGGACATTCGTGTCCGGCCAGCTTTGGCGCGGCTGGGTCATGCCGGGTCCGCCGGTCCAGATGTAACCGTAAAAGGGCAGCCCCACCCCTAATTTCCCCGGCTGGACTCCATTGTTGACAAAGTTGCTGACCGCGCCGTTGATGGAAGGAACCAGCTCAGCGGGAGCGCTCGGAAAGGTGTAGCCGCCGTCGTAAATGGGAGAATTATACCAAGTGACCCAGCCCTCATACGGGCCGGACAAATCATAAGTCTCCATGTTGATCTGGTCGAATTGGCCCTGCACCGACGCCAGCATGCTGAACTCTGCCGTCGGAGAATCGCCGTATTCGGGGTAGGCGGGCGCGGCCACCGTCAGCAGCCGGTGCGTGCCAAAACCGTTGAGCGCCGCGCGCAGGGCATTGACTAGATTGGTATATTGGGCCGTGTCAGATGAATAGAACGGCTCCCAATCCAGATCCACCCCATCGTATCCGTAGGCCGACATGAAATTGACGATGTTGGTGACGAACCCGCCGAGATTGCCCGCCGAAGTCGCGCCCAGAAACTCCGTTTCCGTGCTGGCGCCGCCGACGCAGACCAGCGCCTTTCGTCCGGCGGCGTGGGCCAACCCCACCAACTTGGCGCAGGCCGAGGCGCTCAAGCTATTGGCATTGCTGTTCAGCGAGCCGTTGCTTTCCGGCACGAGCGCAAAATGAATGACATGGGTAACGGTGGTAAAATCAATGTTCGAGGGCGCCATCTGGCTCGTTTCGTAGCCTGGATAATAACCGGTCACCCACAAATCCGCCCGCGCCGGGGCCGGCGCCAGGCAGGCCATCAGCCACAGCAGCGGCCATCCGGCGAGTTGAACACAACGGCAATTTCCAAGAACGATTTGCGAACTATATTTCGACACAAGCATCATGAAACCGCATTCCGCCATTCGCGTCAATTCCATCGCCGCCGCACTGATCCTCGCCTCGCGCGCGCGTTCTGGGTGCTAGCGGATTCTTCCTCATAGAAGCAGAATGACAAATTGATTATTCGGGTTGTATCGGCTGACCATTTGAGGCAGACGTTGGAAACTCTTGAAGGGTTCATCTGCGATGATCTGCGCTGGATTGAGGAATATGATCCGGCATCCCGATTGGCCACGCTCCGGTGGGAGAACCACAAGGCTGCCTTGATAAACATTAAGGGCGATTGAGAGGAAGGTCTCCTCACGGTAAAAACGTTGTTGTCCGTAAGCAGTAGAACAACAAACAAAATACTATGAGAAGA
>Ga0302325_10020623_pt1 | contig 13810 bp, 10 predicted proteins | sample Palsa_T0_2_FD_201948 | JGI IMG/M metagenome (GOLD analysis project Ga0302325, IMG submission 201948) | Peat permafrost microbial communities from Stordalen Mire near Abisko, Sweden - Palsa_T0_2 | ecosystem: Environmental > Terrestrial > Soil > Palsa > Peat permafrost | place: Sweden: Abisko... | reverse complement strand
TTCCACAGAAAATGGCTGAATAATTTCCTACTGTCTTCCCCCTTAGGATCTGCGAGGGTGAGGGTGAGGCGTCCGAAGGAGGGGGAGAGGTAGATGACACTGTTGTCCTTGTCGCCGTGTTGGTTTGTGATGTCGTCGGGGAAGATGACGCCCAGTGAGGAGGAGAGGATGTCCTCTGGATCGTTGGTTTCCGGGCCGCTGAGGCGGATCTTGTCGGTGAGCATGTTTATTCTGTTGATGGTGGGGTGCTAGGACGAGGTTGTGTACAAGTTGTTTTAATGCCGGCCTTGACCGCCTGGCCCCTCCTGCTAAAGTGGTTAGCGGCTTGCTTGAGGAGCAGCCACTTCATCATGCCACTGTTTTATCGTTTCGCAGTTGTGTCCTTCCTCTCATTTGGATCTTCACTGGTTTCCCTCTGTAGACACTCAGATTTCACAAAAGTCAAGACATTGGACAATAGCATAGTAGGGTTGACTTCTTTGTCCATTACTTTAAAGTAACATCACTCCCCTCCCATTCGTGTCAACAGCTAGCTATTGCGAACAATACATGATACGGACCGGCCGAATACTGTCTTGAAGATGAAAAGGGCATAGAGAGGTAGAGACCCATGACGCTGAGAAGCTCCACCACAAAGCAGACTCTCTGTTACATACATACATGCTGATGATGATAAACTGAAATAGAGCTTTTGTCTTCTGCAATGGTATCGTTCCGTGCCCAAACCCGTACGCCAATAAAAGAAAAAAGTATCGTCAGAACTAAAGTATAGGACGGAGAAAGGTATCTTCATAGCACATATCCCATATCTCATGAGGGAAGGCGGCGACTCTATTCGCGCTTGCTTGGAACTTCCATTAGCTTCTCCAGATCCATTCCCGTCAGGTCGTCAGCCACCCATTGGCCTTTCTCTTCATCAGTGGAGTTGTGGAAGGCATCTGCTCGTCGCATCGATTGGACATCCAGGTCAGTGACGTATGCCTTCCCGTCACTGAGTTTCATCCGGACCTCGTAGTCCGTGTCCAGCATCATGTCGTCTTTCCAGAGACGTCGTGGCCCGTCGAAAACGCAGAGAACCCGCTTCTTCATTTTCATTTGCGACGTCGGGCATCCCCAGGAAGATGGATAGTCCTTGCGCTTCTTGCGGCCCTTTGTGTTTAGCGTCACACCACCTTTCGAGTGTGTGAGTCCTCGGGATTTCTGTACGCCATTGGCGGGGTTGCGGTTGCCTCGAACCTTTCGTGACGACTTCGAGCGAAGAGTGAAGTCATCATCATTATCGTCATCAAAGTCTTCCTCATCTTCGTCATCATCTGCTGAGTAGATGTTCGTGGTTGTGGTAGGCAGAGCGTTGTTGCGGAGGGTCTCATGGACTGCTTGATCCTGCTCAACCTCTGCAAGGCGCGCTGCATTGATCGCCTCTGAAGGCTCCTCTTGTTGCACGATTCGAAGAACACAGTCGTCAAGATGCTCGTAGAAGTCTTGCGCATTTGAGAATGTACCCGAGCAAGTTGAGCACTTGCCAGTGGCATCTGGGGCATATCCTGAGAGCTTCTTGGTGCTGTTGATGTTGCCGGAAGTCTTCTTTCGGCTGTTTGGCGGTGTCTGCTCAACAGCATGGACGGATGTCAAATGTCTCTTGAAAACATCTGCGCGATTGAAGGATTTCTCTGCCGCAGATCCTGAACCGGGGCAGAAACCGCACACCATGGTGCCCTTGTAATGTGTCAATGTGTGGCGGTTTTTATCGTACTTCCGAGCAAAGCCCTTGATGTGGTAGTCACATGTTTGGATGGGACATTTCTAATAATGAGTTTAGTATGGATAAATAGGCAAACTCGTTGAAAAAAAACTTACCTCGGGTCTCTCGTTCTGGTGGGTAAGCATATGCGCCTTCAGGTCCTTGAAGAGCTTGCCACAGTCAGGGTAAGTGCACCGTCCCTTCTCCTTCGACTCCTCGCTACTGAAATTGCCGTTTTCGCTGCCATAAGATTGATGAGAAGCAAGAGAAGGTCGGCGTGGTGGTGGGTATGGATATCCCGAGCCATATGAGCTTGGGTAAGGCGATTGGCTACCTTGCCTGACGGGTCGGGGGCTTCTCGACATTTGCGAGAAGGAAGGAGAAGCAGGATATTGAGGTGGTGGTGGGTATGCAGATGCCTCATTGGACTGCACGGCGGAGGAGGGCCGACCCGCATAAGGTGGGTGGAGAATTAATGGGTCTGCAGAAAATTCTGTTAGCAGGTTGTTCTAAGCAGATAGAAGCATTAAAGCACGACGCTGGATTGACAGAGGAAACCGACAGGATGATTCGAGAGGCGGTACAAAACTGCCACTAGATTGAGAAAAGAAAGGAGACTGATGATATGTTTTGTAAGACGGAGAAAGCTCGGAAGTGAAGGGTTGCGAAATTGAAGAAATGGGAGATAGCTGTGTGTCCTGAGACCGGCCAGCGGTGCTCGACGAGGCGTAAAGTTGTGCGCTAAAAGCTTGCGAAGGTCGACGAGAAGATGAAGGAGATGCTGAAAAAGCAGAAACAGAAGGAGATTTGAAACTTTCATCCGGGGATCTCATTGCACTGGCTGGAATAACTGGCGAAGCCATTGACATTGTGGCTGAATCACTTCGCATTGGCGTCGGTGTATCCATAGTGTTGGGAGAGGAGACAAAAGTAGACAAAGAAGATATTGAACCATGCTGACGCGGTGTAGATGTAGAGATGGTTTTACACTCACCAACAAAGCTATTTGCGTTGGATTTGGCAGTGTTGAATTCTAACGTGAAGTCGTCCATACCTGATGCTTGGAACGTATATTCGTTATGGCCATAGTCGTTGTACCCGACAATGCTCGGAGTCAGACCTAGGCCGTACTCTGGCCCTGGAACGACATGCCCGTGGATCGAGTGCGGCGAGCCCATTGTTGAGGAGCTGGCTGACGGCCCCGAAGCTGTCGAGTAGTTGGAAGGAGCTGTTCGGAGATCGGGCGACTCATATTGAGGAGCTTCGGCATACAGAGTGGAGGAGCCCAGCCCGGTGGTGGTAGGATAAGCTTCTTGATTTCTTGCATATGTGTATGAGGCGTCCATGTTGTAGGTCTGCGCTCCATTGAACTGGAAAGATGGGGAGAACATGTTGCCAGTATCTGGATACAACGGGAAGTCGACCTCCTCGTTGTCGTTGCTCATATGACGCGATAACATATGGAATGTATGATCGGCAATCGAAACCATTTTGGTGGAGTTTGAAGACGGTGATGGCTGGATCGTGTCTTGGGGTCGAAGCCACTTCACCGACTATGGTGCCTGTCAGTAAGTGTCGTCTTGACCAAAAGCGATTGTGAATGCGGGGATACATACCTCTCAGAGTAGAGAAACTCCAATGTGTTGTGTACTGTCAAGGGCGGCCTTGACCAGTTACTCGTGGAACCTCTGGCACTTATATAAGATGGTGAAGCTCGGCTGGAGGAAATCCACACGGGAGGTAGCGAGACCAGAGACGGTTTGTTGCGGAACGACTGAGTGTTGATCTGATATGATCTGAGACACAGAACGCAAATGATCCCAGAGGGCGAGGCGCGGAGAATATATAGGGAGGATCCGATGTGGAGGCCGGAAGAGTACGAGTGGAAGAGAAGGGGTGAGATTAAGTACAATGCGGTCAGACGAGGGAAAGTTTGATCTTTGCCTGACTCCAGCGGTGGCCGTGAATTGTTTGGATGTCAATGGAGGAGAGCTCTCTGTCTTTGGGGGCAGCTCTCGGATTATAATATTTGGTCTCCCCTCAGATCCCTAGAGGACGATGGGAGCGGGAGGGAAAGTCCCAAGCCTCCAGGGGCAGGGTTGGTGAGCAGGCTGCCAGGACCCCATGGCCACTACCCTGTCCCTGCCAGGCCACCAAGGCCAGAATGGGAGACCACGGACGGTGAGTGAAGAGGGGCAGTGAAGATGCTGGGCGGCGAGAGCGAAAGCCACATGTCCTAGGTAAGCTGTGAGGCCGCTTTCGTCCCAATGCTTCCCTCTCGAGCAGCCAGCAGCACCGCATGGCACCGCAATCTGGCCAGAACAGCCACTGGCGCATCGCTGCTGCTGCACCCGCTGCCACCCACGGCGGTGGAGATGGGCCATTGCCACGTCCATGTCGGAGTGGAGGGGGGGGGGCATTCTAGACGTGCTCGTTCCTTGGGACCGACTTGGGACTGGAGAGCAGGAGCACAGCCTTGCGCCTTGGCGGGGATCCTCCTTTTTGTCCAGGGATGGGGGATGGGCAACAGGGGGAAGGGTGCATCGTTAGGGCCCTTTATCGCGATCGCCGAGCTCGCAGCTGCTTCCAACCAGCACCCCAGCTTCCCTTCCACAGGCCCACAGGGCCACAGCACCGTCGCGCGTGCTCGTGCAAAGAACACACTCGAGAACCACGACCGTACTTGGGTACCTAGTACACCTACCGTACTCGGAAACGTGGTGTGGTGCTGTCCGCTGTGCTTGACCGGCCCTGGGGAATTGCGAGTGGCACCAACCCCCAAATGGGCCGTCCATTACTGTACTCACCCCAAAGCAGCAGCGAGCGTGTGAACTAGCGCCAAGAGGAGCTTTAGACGTGCTGGCGCATGTCACCATTCGCTTCTCTGTTCCTTTCTCAGACACATGTGCGGTGGCTAGAACTTGCACTACTGTAGCAAACGCGAGGCTATTCGTGGACCAATATTGCAACCATTGCTATCGTGAATGTCGCCTCGAAGGATCCCTTGATCATTCCTGGATTTCTGGAACCGAGATCGAGCTTTGCGGAGACCCCAAGAGGATAAGTCCCGAGACATTGGCTTGTGCCTGTTTGTTGCCTGTAGTGATGCCGTGCGTTTGAGCGTATTATTAGAGTGCCGATGGACAGGTAGGTAGGTACCTGACAGGCTTCCAGAATCCAGAAATCGAAAAGCAAAGACACAGGGCAGAGCAGGAAAGCACGCTGCCGAGGCTCCGGTGAGTTTGCTGGGTGTGGCGTCACCGAGCGATAGAAGTCACAGATACAACCAGAGCCACCATCACCACCTCCACCATCCTCGTCTCGCTCTTGAGTGCACAAACCGCACGATGACGGGTGAACCAGGTTCAAAGAGTGATGCCTGTGGCTCAGCGTGCTCTCCGTGTTTCTATTGGCTGACTTACGATTGTCTTGCATGGCCACTAGAGCTATTACGGTGACACAGGCGAAGTGCGACCCTTAAAATAGTCTGTCCCTCTGGGGCGCAGCCCCTAAACGAGGCTGTGCTCCTAGAACTCACAACCAGCACATACACTGCACAAAGAAAGCGGTCATCAGGAATATGCAAATACCTGCGTCATATCGGATCTCATGCGGTATGGTGTGGCAGAGGCAGTCAGTTCATTGCGAGGTCATTCTGGAGTATGTCCCTGATGCATGTCGATGTGTTGAGTCCAGAGACGGCTATCAAAGGTCCCCATTCGACGACGAAACGGTCTGGCCAGGCAGATTCGAGATGTTTTCTCCTTTTACACCGCAACAGAAACGTCCGCCTACCGGTCAAGGCTGCCCCTTATTTTGCTGCCTTGCGGGCTGCAGCAGTCCCCACAGTTGGTCCTCCTTCTAAGATCTGAGGAAAGGAATGAATGGCTGGCAAGCGCTCGTCACCGAGGGAGATGACCCAAGGCCTTCCAATCCTCTTTCTTGCACTTCAAGGAATCGACACCCTGGCTCGTTATGCACCACATCGGATATGATCAAATGATCCTTCAGCCTTATGATCAGGAGCACGCCTCCAATTGGTTGCGGGGCCCTGTGGCGGGTGATTTGCTGCTTGACTTGGCGTAAGAAGCTAAAACGAAAGCCTCCCCGCTCGAGCCATTGACTGGCTCGTCGTTTAGCTTCTCAAACAGAGGTACCTTGAAGAGTAGCAGTGGAACGAACAGCGTGCTGCCATGTCATAATTCAGGGGCTAACCATCTCGAGCGTGAGCTTAGAGGTCGGAACTCAGGAATTCGTATCGTATCGTATCGGAGTGCCATTGTCAGAAAGTTCAAGTTAGTAGTTGAGTTGTTCAAGCGCGTGAGGTTCATGTGATTGCAAGTAGGGTCGCGAGTGCGCCCACCCGTCTCGGTATTCCACAGGAAATAACACGGCCTGCAATCGTCCTTCTTTCTCACTGCTTGCGCAAGCCCCGAAGCATTTTGCACGCACACGGTGCCGACTCTCAGAACTCAAGATTGTGCAACTGGTGACAATGGACGAGCAGTGAGCACACCACCCGACCAATTGCATGATTGCCAAAAGTATCTTTGGTTGTGTTTGGCGTGTTTTGGTGGGGGGATGTTTAGCGACAACACTGCCCCGTCCCGTCTCCAGTGCCCCCTTCGTGGTATGTGGCCCGTGCCTCACACCTTGACCCTGCGCTGCGGTGGTAGGGCTTAGGGTAGATCGCTTTGCCGAGTAGATCAGAACCAATGGCCCGCTGCTGATTACACTCGGAGAGCCCGCCTGCGCCAATGCGGAGAACTGTCACCGCTCATTCGACGGGACAACCAATAAGCAGATGCGAATCTTGCGACAAAGTCGTAGGGCAGATGGTTTAACGTTTGGAAGACGATGACTGCATGCAGATAATTCCACTGATGTGTTGCGCCGACAGGCGGTGGTGGACCACTGGACCAACGGTTTATCCCCAAGAATGCAGTGAGATCTGCCAGCGAACTGCAACGTTTCCACCTCGAAAGCTTCCTCAGCTTCCATATGAATCCAATGGCGTCCAACTCGGCCTTTTCTACTGCTCAACCTCTTTCTTGTTTGCCAAGGACTTGCACATTCTGCTTTTCTTCCTGCTGATGGTTGCTTCCACCTTTCCACACCATGATCCAAACATGGTGTCTGCGTGCCTCCTAGTGATTTCGCTTCATATGCAGTAAGTCGTGACGGTTGCAAAGATTAAATCAGGCCAATATGGTGGCAGGGGCAAACCAGAGTGCCGACGAAACTCAAAGTAGCTAACCTCATTGCTTCAGAGCTTTGAAATAGCTTCGATAGCTTCCAGCGTGAAGGATTAAATTGTTAGAGAGCTTAATTTGTTGATAGACTTCTTCCGCAGCGATAAACGCAGATTGCCCCAGTCGTGTGGGGGCCAACTGGGAATCCCCTGTGCGAGACAAGGACCATTGGGGCTAGTCGAATGAAAAGGGGCGAGCCCGAGCTCTTCAGTGATTGGCTGTCGTACGAGAGCGCATGACACAGGCATCGAAGAGCCGCAAGGAAATTTGTGTCAAAAATAGAATCCTCGAGGGGTTGCAAGATTGAGCCTGTCTACACGATGCGACAGCGATCAATAACAAGGTGCAAGGTCGAGAACAAGCAGGGCACAAATGTATCTTCCGGGTTGTTGGGACATTGACCGGGCTGTCCCGCATCGTTTGGCGCATGGGCGAACACTGCTGGTCTGGAGCAAAGATGCTCCGCGTTTGAGAGCAGGAAAAGCTTCCACGACGGGACGATTTGCTCTCATACGATCGCCTCGACGTCGAGTTCTCCTCTGTCACCAGATGATCAATCATGGGCTTGAGCGTCCTCGCTTGACGGAGTCGTTGAATGGCTTGCATCTGCCCACAAAGGGTAACCTTGCGAGCCATTCAGGAGTCGGTACGGAAAATATCTGCGGAAACACCACTCAGAGGCTGCTTGTCGAAACTGGTGGTGGAGGTGACTTTGGGAGAGGGACAAGGACCACCGCTGGCAAGCACAGATGCCCTCGCGAGTTACGCGAGCGGCGAGTTGCTTTTGATCTTCATCGTACCCGCACATTGGGCCCAAACGTGCCGGGGATCCACAGAAGCTTAATGCTTAATTTTGTAAAGCTCATTTCGCGGATTCCCCGATCAGACGAGGACTTGGTACTTGCTGTCAACTGAGTGGTGAGAGAACGACAAACTGCTCCTAAAAGTGGGGACTACTGTACCACTTTCGTACGGTATTTTTACGAAGGCCATGTCAAAGTCGCCCCTGCCCTTCCTTGACTTCAATTGAGCCTGCTAGGGCTAGCCACGTGAGAACCCGCGATCGTCTGCACTGCTGCCCTCTCTGCCTCTTTGTCTCCTCCATCCCGGACCAGACCAGCAGACAGGTCGCCGACTTGGCAGCAGCAGCAGCAGCAACAGCATTAGCAGCCGCCAGCACGGGAGTGCAAGAGCCGGTGCCAAGCTTCCCGCGACAAAGGTCGAGGCCGACTTCGACTTTGGGTCGAGCCTCCCTCGTCTCCGGATCTCGATCTCGAACGGAAATTCCGTGCCCGATGCTGCAGAGGTCTGTTATCTCTGGGTGACCCGCTGTCCTGGCTCGCTGCTGGACCATTCGTGCATCGCGATCCAAGGAGGGGGCGACGATTTGCCAGATTCGCAAAGCACGCCCTGTTCGTTCCAAGCCACTAAACTCAATGCTAACACAGTAAGCGAATCTGCTCCGTTTTGGTCATGGCGCAGCGGGGTAAAGGCCGCCACGTATCCGCCAACCACACCCATGGATATCGTCTTCTGGACCGTCACCCTGTCGTGCAACCGGCAAATGTGCTGTTGAACTGTTGAATTGTTCTGAAGAGGCATGTTGAATGTCTCAGAATCGTATGACCGAGCACACTTCCCTGTGCGATGTTGAAGTCTGGAGGAGGAGAGCTCCGCTGGTTGCGCATCTGTTGTCCGTAGTTCGAGAACTTCTAGAATGGAGATTGCCGTGCACTGCATGCACGAATGTAGTGGCGTCGCTGTGCAACCCAATGTGCAGTGATGTGCAGCGAGGGTTGAAGTAAAGTAGATGTTCTGGCTAAATCAACCCGCTCACGGGCGTCCAGAAACGGCAATATCTGAGGCTCACGTTGTCGCCAGCAGATGATCCACGACCAGGATCAAAATGAATATTGGTTGTGATTGATCAAATGATCAAGAATAGATTTTGGCACTGGCTTCCATCCCGCAGCTAGGGTCAAGCGGTATTTGGGGCATGCGAGATGCGAGATGCGTGATGCGAGATACGAACTATTGAGGTTTGTTTGCGAACTTGCGAATGAGGGGGAAGAAGGTTGGAGGGGGAGAAAAGAATTGGAGCTCACGATTGGAACTCGAGAATATGTCACGTGATTCAACCCACCCTTCCATCTCGTCGTGGTACAACTATTGAAAGTATTGGAAAGCTTTTCAAAAGAGCGATTTGCAACGCACCAGCTAGTAGCACAGTTCATGAATATTCACTCAGGTATTTGATGGTTCGTTTTTGTGTTGAAATGCCAAGCATACTTCACAAAGGGCGCTTTTCCGGCAACTTCACCAGAGACATTTTCCAGGAGACTTCAAGTCGACTCTAGTGTAGAACATAACTCTATTGTTCTTCACAGATCAAATACTAGAAGTCTTCGATCTCTGAGCACATGAATTCCTCGGTTTGCATCATCTCCCAGGGAGCATTTCCATGCTTTCAGCAAGCCGACCTTCAAGGCATCAGATATTCGCAACCTTTTCTCTCCAACCCCAGCCCGCAACCACCGAATTTCCAAGTCTAGTCATGCCAGCTCTTTCACAGATCTTGATTGTCACTTCCCTTGCAGCATGTACCTGCTCCAAAGTTGCTCCTCCGTTTAAAGCTCCCTTGAGATGACCTTTCAATTGCGGATTTACCTCTTGGTGTTAGTCGAGTGGCTCACTATAGCTAAGATGTTGGACATACATCTTGAGGAATCAGAGCCGCAATCATCACAAAACTAGTTTCTGCTCCATTTAAACCCGAAGTATTGCTCAAGATATGACTGTACATTAGCCTCGCCACCAGGCCTAAGTCCTCGGTACCCGAATTTTCCATCTGTGTCATGACCCTATCTGCAACTTTACCGTACACAGTTCCGAAGAAGTCTTGCCCTCTCTGTTCTATCCGAGATAAAGCAGACTCGGAGAAGTCAGCTTTGCGTAGGGTTGGCGACTCCCCTGAAGGTTGGTCTTGCAGCTCCAATGGAGTGATTTTCTTCAGTGCTAGTAGTGAATTTATCACCTGTACTAATTAGCATAGTAACATCTGTCAAGTAACAGAGCCACACATACCTTAGGGACTCCTACCACCGCACTTGTCTTGATCAAGGCTTCTCTCATCCTACGCAAAATCGTCAACTGATCTTCGTGCTCAGTCCCCGAGACTGTGCTTCTAGAACCAAAAGTGATAGCATGCTCATAAATTCTCGCAACTTCGTCAGGGCGGTTGAGAATGGTCAAGGTTGTAGCTGCTATGATGTACCAGGTATTTGGAGCTAAAGTTGGATGCTCACGAATCGAGTTCATGAGATCTGACGTGAGGATAGGGGGAAAATTGCTTGGTTCCATCTTTGAAGCGCAAGTTTTGTCTCTAAAATGAGAAATGTTGGTGAGATTTTTTGAAGCACCACTTGATCAATTCATGAGGTTGATCTTAAGCTCGAAAGAACTCCTACTTCTTCCGAGTTATTTTCAGAATCATACGGCCTCATAATTGTGCACTTGGCCCCATGTACCAGGCATACGCTGTAAATTGCAGTATAAAAACACTACTGGATGAGACAGGGGGTTGACATAACCTTGTGGAGTAAGTTGAAGTTGAACTTTGAACGTTGAACATTGTTAAGTGGTGAAGTGTAGTGTTCGGCATCTCGGCGTGGCGGTGCTGATGTCAGATGTGGCGTAAATTTGATCCAAGCTGCAAATGCGATAAGTCTACCGTGTTAACATCCAACCAAAGCCGTTTGCCAGTCTCTTTCGAACGGACACCTCCATCACGAAACAAATATGGGCACGTAGAGCCCCAGACGCAGCAAGGACATTTGCTACTGGAGTTAAACACAGAAATTGCATTAGGACGATGGGGCGACTTGGGTGGTATGCTGGGGTAAGCTCTTTCCGCAAGCTCCAACGAGGTACAGCTCCTGACAGCTCTTAGGTTTCCACAGCCCTGGCAGGTGGAGTAATTGTGTCTGCCTTCAATCAACGGGCGAACTTCTATTCGGCATGTGTGTACCTGGCCCAAAGCAATTTGTGCTTAATGGTGAGCAATGGAAACTCCTCCCTGACACATTTGGCTGACGATGTGCAGATACTTATCAATCTCATCCTATTCATCTATGGCAGCTTTATGTACGGACTTCAAAGACTTTGCTATGGAGCACTTCGACCTATCGAAATCGAGCAGCTCTATGAAAAGGCCTGGTTCGCGATTACGGAAACATGTCTTGCCATGACGATATTCAGGGAGGAAGTTGGGGCTTGGTTCCTTGTGATGTTTGTTGCACTATTGACTGGCAAGGTGTGGGGTTGGATTGGAGACGGGAGGGTCGAAGTTCTCGAACAACAACCGCCTGCGAACCCGCGGCTCTTTCATATCCGTTTGACAGTGTCCCTCGGCATGTCAGTTTTATACGACCTGTGGTTGATGAATTACACCATCAATACCGTCATACAACAGGCACGGCCGAACATGATGGTGATGTTTCTGTTTGAATTCGCCATTTTGACAACCTCGTCCTTTGCAACAGCCTTCCGATATTGTATATCCTTGATTGAAGCCAAGGTTGTCAAAAAGCAAACACAGGAGAGACTTCAGGAACGCAGAAGAGAAGTCAGAGAAGAAAGAGCCGAGATGATCAGACAACGGGAGGCAGCAGCAGCTACAGCTGGTGAAGGAAGTGATGCTGTTCCATCGGATGCACCACTTCCTTCTGAGGATGATGTAGATGAAATGGATATCGAGGTTCCAGGATGGGAGACGAAGGGTCATTGGGTGTTGACCCTTGATCTCATCACAGGTAAGTGGTTCTCCTACATGCTTCCCTCACTTCTACTCACTATCATAGATTTCGTCAAACTCGGCATCTACGTCACATTCTTTGTTATTCTTCTCATGTTCTATGGCTTGCCAATTCACATCATGCGTGATCTGTTCCTGACAGCACGATCATTCACCAAACGGCTCACCGCATTCATGAAGTATCGCCGCGCAACCAGAGATATGAACACCTTATACGAGGATGCTACGGTGGAAGACATTCAAAGGGAAGATACATGTATCATTTGCCGAGAAGAGATGAGACCATGGTCTGTAACAAATCCACAACCACCACCTGGAGCACCAGGCGCTATTCCACCTGCTCGACCAGCAGCTACTGTAAATGAACGATCGAGACCAAAGAAGCTACCTTGTGGACATATACTCCACCTTGGTTGTCTGAAGAGCTGGCTTGAACGTCAACAAATGTGTCCGACGTGCCGACGGAGTGTTGTTGTCGACCCACAGCAAGCACAGAGGGAAGCAGCAAATGCCAACCCGGCTGGCGCTGCAGCTCAACCCGCTTGGCCTGGTCAACAGGATGGTGCTGGAGCACCACCGCCTCCAGCCGCCAACCGTGTTCCTGGTCGAGGTATGCGAATGCTCAACCTTGGGCCTGTGAGAATTGGTTTTGGGCAGGCGAACCTTCAAGATCTTGCACAAGGTTTAGGAAACGCTCAGCCCGGCCAGCCTGGCCCAGAGAATGCTGGAGCTGGAGCTCCACGGGTCTATGGGTTAGAGTTAGGGATCCCCCGTAGACTCCAACCTCAACCACCAGCTCAGGGTGGTGCGAACTCCTCTGGACAAAACACGTTACAGGAGCAACTGCAACAGATGGAGCAGCAAATTGTATCAGAAATCAGAAGTCTGCAAATCACACAGCAGGAGCTCCAATTGGTACAGCTCTTGCAGGCCGAGCTTGCCAGACTTCGACTTGTGCAGACTGGGCAACCGGACCCATTGACAACAAATTTTCAACTGCCCCAAATGCCCCAGTTAGGGCCATTAGCCGGCAGACACGCCCCGCCGTTTACGATGCCAGTTGTTCCTCAGATGCAACGACACGGGGCGCGATCAAACGCTTCAGCGATACCCTCAGGCAGTGCTGACCTGCCCCCTGGAGTCACAATCCCGGAAGGATGGTCGCTGCTACCGTTGCAGAGATTAGACGGATTAACGGGTGTCCCACCAGCAGCGAGTAGTGTACCTGTTCAAGGACCTATAGCAAATACAGCAGCGACCTCCACAGCCACCTCTCTTATAGGGGGCAGCCCTATGACCGGGACTTCTAATAATACTCTGACACCCACACCCACGATCAATCCTGAAAACCCCGAAAACCACTCGCAGGCGTCGTCCGTTGATTCGTCTGACACGAACGCCATTCATACTCCGCCCTCGATCGCAGCTGACCAATTGAATGCGCCAGTCTTCCATGCTAGGGCACAAGCACAAAGTACCACCGATTCAAGTAATGCCATAGAATCCCTTGCCACACAGCAGGATTCTTCTGTGTTACCGAACTGGGGAGCTTCTCAGTTATTTTCGGCTTCAAGTAGAGTTAACAGCGATAATGAGAGTTCAAGCACAGCACTGCCTCAGGGGGGACAAGAGGTGTCGGCCGACGAAGGACCGTCAGCTTCCGTTGAACCTGGTACCGAGGAAGAACAGCGCAGAAGGACGGAAAAGGGAAAGGCCAAAGCTGCCACGGTGGAGGATACAGTTGATGAGGCAGAGGGCTCGTAGGCCCGTTTAGCGATTTATGCATTCGTGGCGTTAGGGGGCGGGAATGTTTACCACACCGTAAATGATTGGAAGCGGTCTTCTACTCTTGGTTCGAAAAATAGGATCAAGTTGGACAGTTTCTTACTACATTAAAGTGAAAAGTAAAAATCGCGATGAATTTTTTTATTGGATAGCCAAGGCATGGCTTGTTCAGCGCGGCGTCAAGTCAAGACTACATAAATTTGGCACTTCGCCGAGTTA
>Ga0302325_10020621_pt1 | contig 13811 bp, 20 predicted proteins | sample Palsa_T0_2_FD_201948 | JGI IMG/M metagenome (GOLD analysis project Ga0302325, IMG submission 201948) | Peat permafrost microbial communities from Stordalen Mire near Abisko, Sweden - Palsa_T0_2 | ecosystem: Environmental > Terrestrial > Soil > Palsa > Peat permafrost | place: Sweden: Abisko... | reverse complement strand
ATTATCTACCACTCAGCGTCCACAATTCTCCTCGCATTTCCTGTTTTGCAGGATGTCTAGTCGTGGGATAACGTTGGAATGGAGTTGGGCCATTGCCACCCAAATACAATAAATATCCAGGGGCGGAGTTAAGATGCCACCTGCAAAAGGATCCACTCCAATTGGGCAATATTTTTCCGTTCTCGACATCGAGCTCTGGGCTGGGTGAAACGGCACTGGATCCCATCTCGTATGAATAATCAGCCAGCATGGGGGTCAGAGGCAACAGCGTGAACTCAAAATGATGGGAAAATGAACATCAAGAAGCTGCAGGAAAATCTCGCGCTGTCTCCCGCATGCAAAAATCCTTCCGAAGTTAATTCAACATCTCCCTTACAAAAGGCAAAAGGCAAAACACAAAACACAAAACACAAAACACAAAACACAAAACACAAAACACATCCAAAGCATCTCCCACCCTCATCCCGCTCAGATCTGGCCCATTCTGTGCGGTCTCCCGCGGTGATACTCTGGTCGTCAGGGAGTGCGTTAGACCTGGTCGACCCGGCGTTTTGCCTACTGTACTAAGCAGAAACAGCACAGCTTGATCCACGCCGCTAACCTTACTGTAAGCGGGCTCAGCAGCCCCTCCATTCCCATCCACCATCCACCCATCCGTCTAATCCGCCCAACGACTTTCCTCGTCACTGCGAATTCTCTTCCTCTTCCTCTTCGACAACAATCGCTCCTATACCTCCCCACCGCACGCTTTCCTTCCAATTCAGCTAGGAAACATCACATCAATTATCTCGCACACATTTTCTCCTCCTCCTCCCATCTAATCTCATCATGTCCGGCCCCACGTAAGTTTTGCTTCTTTTCCTAATCACAATTACCCCACCATCGCTATCGTCATTGCCCTGCCCTGCCCTGCCCTGCCCTGCTGGCTGTGCAACCCTGCTTCGAGCGACAACGAAGTGCGGAACGCCAGAAATGCGTGCAGTCGACGAGACCTTCATGACCTTCAATTTTTCCCGAACATCCCTCTGACCACTCTTTTCTACTTGCCCAGCGCGCGCCTTGCCAACCTCAACATTGGTGGAAACGTCTCTCATGGACCTGTCACTGACAATGGACCTAGAGGAGATTTCGGCCTCATCGGCTTGGCCGTCATGGGCCAGAACTTGATCCTGAACGCCGCTGATCACGGCTACAAGGTTATCGCTTTCAACCGTACAGTCTCCAAGGTTGACCACTTCCTGGCAAACGAGGCCAAGGGTAAGCTTCAAAATTTCTCCGGCGGGAGCTCAAATGCTAATTGCGCCGGAAAATTACAGGAAAACCAATTGAAGGCGCACACTCAATCCAAGAATTCGTTTCCAAGCTCAAGAAGCCCCGCCGTATCATGATGCTCGTTATGGCTGGTAAGCCGGTCGACGACTTCATCGAGACCCTGCTGCCCTACGTCGAGAAAGGCGATATCATCATTGATGGCGGTAACTCACATTTCCCCGATACCACCCGCCGAACAAAGTACCTGGCGAGCAAGGGCATCCGATTCGTCGGTACCGGAGTTTCCGGAGGTGAGGAGGGTGCCAGATATGGTCCCTCCCTGATGCCTGGCGGAAACGAGGAGGCTTGGCCATACATCAAGGATGTTTTCCAAGATATTGCTGCCAAGAGCGATGGTGAGCCTTGTTGCGAGTGGGTTGGTGATGAAGGCGCTGGCCACTACGTCAAGATGGTACACAATGGTATCGAATACGGTGATATGCAACTCATTTGCGAAGTGAGTGCTTTAAATAGTGGCCCAATTAACTCAGCTGACAAATACAGGCCTACGATATCATGAAGCGCGGTCTTGGAATGCCAGACAAGGAGATCGGTGATGTTCTCACAAAATGGAACAAGGGAGTTCTCGACTCCTTCTTGATTGAAATCACCCGCGATATCATGTACTTCAACGACGATGACGGAACCCCACTCCTTGAGAAAATCCTCGATTCTGCAGGACAAAAGGGTACCGGAAAATGGACTGCCATTAACGCTCTCGATCTTGGCATGCCAGTCACCTTGATCGCCGAGGCTGTGCTCTCTCGCTGCCTCTCCTCCATCAAGGGCGAGCGTACCCGTGCCTCCAAGGTTCTCCAATTCGTCGGCCGATCCAACAAATTCGAGGGCAACAAGGAGCAATTCCTTGAGGATCTCGAGCAGGCCTTATACGCATCCAAGATCATCTCATACGCCCAAGGTTTCATGCTCATGCAAGAGGTACGCTGTTTTTCCAATTTTATTTTCATACTTTTCTAACTCTCTTCAGGCGGCGAAGGAATACGGCTGGAAGCTCAACAAGCCATCCATCGCCCTCATGTGGCGTGGTGGCTGCATCATCCGCTCAGTCTTCCTCAAGGACATCACCGCCGCATACCGCGCCAACAATGACCTGGAAAACCTCCTCTTCAACGACTTCTTCAACAAGGCTATCCACAAGGCGCAACCCGGCTGGAGAGACGTCGTCGCCAAGGCCGCACTCCTCGGGATACCGACCCCAGCTTTCTCCACCGCTTTGTCCTGGTTTGACGGATACCGCACCAAGGATCTCCCTGCCAACCTCCTCCAGGCTCAACGTGATTACTTCGGCGCTCACACTTTCAAGATCAAGCCCGAGTTCGCGAGTGCTAAGTATAAGGAGGGAGAGAACATTCACGTGAACTGGACTGGTCGTGGTGGTAATGTTAGTGCTTCGACTTACCAAGCGTAGATGGAAATGAAATGAAATAATGGGACACCCGGTGAGGGATGCGGGGCGATGAAGTGTATTTAAATTCAATGCAAAAACAAGTGTACCCGAATTCATTCTTAACTTTTGCGTGCGCTATGAGATGTGATATGAGATAACGTGATCTGAGTTTAATATCTCAGTAGAAGAAAAACATGTGAGTCTTGAGAAGGTCGGTCATGAACGCCGCGACAGATTGTGCATACATCTTGCTCGTTCAAGAGTGTTCAAGGTTGATTGCGATATCCACAGCATCGGATAATGAGGGCCTTGTCAGATAGTTTCCCACGCCGAGTCTGAGGATCAGCTACGCTGCTTAGTCTCTGGATGCGTTAAAATATGCGGAGAGGTGTTAGGCACTAGAAGTCTGGGAGGTTGAGGGACAAGGGACGAACCCTCCAGGGACTTTTGGCGCCTGATGTTCGGGGATGGATGGGACGGTTGAGGGGGATGATGCGTGATGTTGGATGCGTACTCTAAGCTGGGTTTCATCCACGATAGATGTTCGGAAGTATCTGGGACAATTCAACTACAGACGATTTTCTCGTGGTCGGACGAGTATTCAAGGCTTCTTTCATCTATTATAAATGCTTAGAAGTATCAAGGACGATTGGAGATGAATGCTAAGAGATTGAGGTCAGACGACACTCGAAGGTAGTTTCGTCCATGCCAGATGCTTGGGGATGAATGGAACGATTGGAGATCATAGGTAATTGGTCTAAGTCGGACGAGTGTTAATCACCGGGTCCGTCTACGTTGGATGTTTATAGCTGTCTTGAATAATTTAAATACAGACCAAATGCTTTACTTCCGGAGTAATTGGAACATCGAGAATTACAGAGCTCATGGCCTGATGTCTTCTCTCCCATGGTGCCAGATTCTTCCAAGTAAGAATGTATATGGTGAATTGGGATAAGGACAATAGAAATGACAATAATCAGGTGAATGACAACACTAAGGTATTGTTGTCATTGTGGTCAATTGCCGAGATACAAAGCGAGGAGAAAGAACAAGACACAATAGGATGAAAGTCCTCCTATTGTAATGGAAATGTACTTCTGTCATATAAATTCCTTTCCTCTTCCGTTTTCTTTCCTCTTCATCAATCGTTCCCATCTCAAACGCTCCCAAGCAACCCAATCTCCTCCAGATAAATAAACTCTTTTTCATTCCAAACAACCTCGAAGAACTCGGCGAAATGCCAACCACTCTCCTCCGAATCCACCCAACGGGTCGCAAGGCCTCCTTCCGCGCCCGCCAAGCTGGCTTGGCCCAGGCTACTCCTCTCCCTCCTCCACCTCCCCCGACGCAGATCCCCCTCCCCCAAAAGCCTCGGTGGACTCTCCCCTTCATTTGGATGACCACCATGGTCACCGCCGCGGTCTGTTTCTTGCCAGACCTCTTTTGCAAGTTGGCCCTGGGTCCGCCCAGTCGCTCAACAGCCCACGAGACCAAGACCCGGTACTGGGGTATGGTCAGAAAGTGGGAGGATGAGCAGGACAGGCGGGCCCAGGGGGGAATGGCATGGTTGTATACGTGGGAGTACTTGGCGGGAGACAAACTTCTCGACCACCAAGGAATTCGGCGCAGCGTAAGTGTTCGAAATCACCTCGTACAATGCATACTGACACTTGCCAGCCGTTCAAGAGCCCCACCATGGACCTGTTGGCCGAGCGTAAGTGTTCCAATTCCACCTCGAACAATTAAAAAGATGCCATTGTTGACTTTGCGCAGAGGCGAACAGGTGGACTGTCACGTGACCAGCTAGCGCGAAGCTAGCGGGAGAGCGTTGGTGCTGGTCCCAACGCGGCTGCCCTTTTTCAAGACCTCCTCGACCAGCACACCTCACTCTCCACATACTGAATCTTCCACATCTCCTCATACAATGCAAGACCCCAGCCAGGGTATTCAGCGCGAGCTGGTAAGTCCGCAAAATCCCCTTCTTCTCCACGCACTCAGAACTGACCCATGAATCAACAGCAACCTCATATACATTTGCTTTCGACCTACCGCTTTCCTACCCTTCAAAATGTCCATCCAGACAAAGTAGCAGAATGGCTACTCAGCGCTCCCAAAATCGCACGCGATCAAGCTCCCTTCTACTGGACATATCTCGATCGACCCGTTGACAATTCAATTCTTCTCGTTTGGCAATCACCCTCCCTCGGCTCTGACTTCCCCAGCGATGGATACATTTGGGCTCCCGCAGAGACGGCCTTTCAGGTCGAGATCTCTGGTGGCTATGTAAGTTTGACATGTTCTTTGCATTGATCTCGAGCAGCCACTGACTGTCTCAGACCCTCGAGATGTACCAACACAAGACCGGCTATGCTCCCGGCGAACCTGTCTCAACCCATGCTCGTCGTCGATATCGTCTCCTACCTTCCAAATTCAACAATCCTACTGGTCCTGTACCTGATCCAGCTCTCTGGATTATCCATTACACACAATCCGAACCCCATGAACGAGTTCCTTCTAACGTCATTCCCGTCGACATGCGCATACAACACACAATGAATACTCGATCCTACCTACATTCCCAAGGCCAAATCGTTCAGAAAGACTTCATGCTTCACGACCGTTCCAATTGGCCACAGATCTCCTTCCCGAAAGGTCCTCCACGAGGTCCACCTATGTACGGCGCAAATGTCCCACCAGCTCGAATTCCTCAGACAATGGCATACCCCACACAACATCCGACAACAACTGGTCCTCCTGCGAAGCGAGTTCGAACCACAACAAACGCTAACCAAGCAGCCGCTAGCGGCGCTGTTGCAGTCCTTGATGTTGACGATGAGGAAGATACTTCTCGGGGTGATCTCTTTGACCACACAACTCCTCGTGAAATCAGCGTGAGCAGATACAAGCAGAATCATGAATGGATGGAAGAGATCTTGTCTTCACCATACTCCATAAATCAAATCATTCCTGCAGATCTCGGTCTTGGTGTGCGTGGAGAACTTGCAAGCCTCACTGATGGAATCTTCGATGCGCCTTACGATCCCGAAAAAGATATCGCAAAGTTCAACTACGTCGGCCGCTTGGATTCTGACAAGGCAGACGAGTTTCGCAAGCGAGCTGCTGATCGCATTGCGCAGACGAACAAGGAGATTGAAAAGATGAAGGCAAAGCACGAAAGGAGATTGGCCAAGTTCCGAAAGGGGTCTCTCATCAGCATATCCGAGAAGCAATTGCGCTCAGCAGTCGACGATCCTACTGATACTGGGCCTGAATATTGGCGCCTTGAGGGTAGAGTCGATGAAGAAGACAATGAAGATGGAAAAGTCGTCAGCCGAATTCTGCCAAAGGTGGATGACATCGTCGCTCAAGTCGAAGCATCCGTTGGTCGTCACGCAGCGGCAGTCAAAGAACTTATTCGCATTCAAGATGGTGGCTACGAAGAAGCTCCAGCTATTCCCTCGCCTCCCCCCGTCCCCGCAGAGCCGACTCCTCAGATCACGCCTCCAGGTTCACACAATGGTTCTCAGCACAGCGGAGTCTTGGTTGGAGATGCAGACATGGACATAAGCAATTCAGCAGCTGGTATGCTGGATCAATATCACACTGGTCTCTCCTCGAATGCAACACCTGGAAGCAGCTTCCCTACACCTCAGCCTCATCTTCAAGCGCAATCATCTGTTGGCACTCCAAGCTTGAACATACTATCTCCGCAACCCGCAGCGCCTCCGAACACGCAGCAAGAACCATCCCAGAGCGATGTCAACATGGCTGATATAGGCTCAAACGAACAAGCTACTTCAAATGACACAACTGGAGGAGACTGGGTTGTTATTCCTCCCGGCGGCATATCTCCCACCGCTTCCGCTCAACGACCACCACCCACATCCGCAGAACTCGGTCATGTAACACACATAACCTCAGCCTCAGTCTCAAACGCATCACCATTCCCCATCACAGCAGGCACCTCAGCAGCCAACACACCTGGCATGCCAGACTTCCACACCTCGCCCAACGACTTCGCTGATCTTGGCGATCTCGACACAGCAGGCGACGCACTGGCAAGCTACGGCGACGATATGGGCGGCGATGGAGAACTTGGTGATTTGGAAATTGACATGGATGTGGGCATGGATGATTCCGCGTTCGGAGATGCGTTTCATGGTGTTGAGCCGAGGGAAGATGAGGGTGGCGACGGGACGCTAGGAATGGGCGATGGATTGTAATTGATGTTTTATTGTGGTGGGAAAGAGAGTAAAGAAAAGTTATTTGATGATAAGGAAGGGGGAGTGATTTGATTTGTACATTAGATTCGGGAGATTCGAGGGTCGTGCTTGAATGGATGAGATTCTGTCTTCATTTTGCTTCTCTGAATGATCTTAAGCGTGATTTGTGTCTCTCTTTCGTAGGGTGTACCGAGCTTGGCTGTTGATGATTCTCTACGACAAGTTGTCGGATTGTGGCTCTTCCCCTGTTTTCGTGCTTGTGCAGCTGCGTTGAACAAGGTTGACGTTTACTTAGGAGCTCTTGCGCAGCTTCGAGCACTTTGCTTTGTGATTATCCTTCACTTGATATGAGCGTGTTGGGTTGGAGAAAGTTTGCTCCAGCAGCAGCATGGACTTGATTTTTTCTTTTTCTTTGAGGATGCTTCGATTATAGCAGAAAGGAGAGATCTCGACTTGAGGGTCGCCGCGTTGGCGAGCAGCCTCACATCTAGGATGCTTGCCGCTGTCATGGGCAAGGACTAAGGTTGATATAAAAAGAAGAGCCATGGCAAGTACGTTCAGGTTTGACGTCGGCACCTAAAATCAGCGAGTCGTATTAAAATCTTAGTTCTCGCAGAGTGATGGCCTTTGCGTGAGCATTCGCCTAGGTACGAAGCGTGAGAGCTTGACGGTTGAGCTACGAACCCAATGATATTCGATCTCCAGCATTTGTTGAACTTTTTATGACTCGTTTGTGGCTTCAGGACTCTCGTTTGGTATATTCTTCTGCGCTGGTCGTTCGGCCGGTGCATCTCGCGCCGGATCTAATGAGATTCGGATTTAAAGTTCAGTGCAGCTCCTCATGCTCCTTTCCTACCTCCACACTTATTCCAGCCCTCACACTCCACCTCTTCTCCAACTACACCCAGCGCAAGTCATTTAGCCCGCTTCTGTGTGACGATCTTCCGAAGTGATGAGGTCTCACAAACGGCTGGCTGCAGCAGTCGACGCCGAGGGTGCACAACCATCGTTCGCGCCATGATTCTGCCTCCCTCGAATACCTCCAGCTTTGCAAACATTTCATCCATTCTGGCACTCGGGTTTCATGACAGTGGATGATTCAGTAAACATGTCGTCTCAAGAACGATTGTCGGAATCCGTCGAGGGGCTGCCATCAGCTTCAGCGTCTCAGCCAGAGCGAGCTCAGGGCACGGGGCTGGATGGGATAGCTGATCAGGCTGAATAACAGCCATTGCTTCCTGAAGAAGGTATGCATTACTTCTGAGAAACTGTTCGATTCCGGGATGGCTGATTTAAGTAAAGTGTGAAAACGGACTCGATCACGCAGTCGACCTGACTCTCGCACATGAAGGAGGATCACAGCAACAACAAGACCCGGCCAGTACCACGGGGCAGCGGCCGCCAGCTGACAGAAATATGGGCTCCGGTTCGCGAGACCATCCCAAGACAGTGGTGGAACTCTTGGGGAGATTGCAAGATGTGGTTGAGCTCTTTGCCGAAGTACTTCGAGATATCAAGAATGTTGACATTGAGGCTGGGTCGTCCAGGGGCGCTGATGGTCAAGTTCAAAGGCCCGGGAATGAGGCAGCGCAGATATCGAGCCGGGTGACGCCTATGGTTCTAGGGACAGTGAGCGACACTGATATTCGCCAGGAAAGGGAGTCTCGGGAGGACAATTTCGGACTATAAGCGTATGGAGCCGCTAGTCTGGGCATCTCCTGAGTTAGTGAAGTACCAAGGGAATTTTCACAATGTTCGGCTCGCCAACATGTCCCGATGTTCAGGTGAGCTGATTGGAAAGCCTGACCAGCTCCGATACAGCGACTTTCCAACATTCGAGAAACGTCTCCGTCAGCTCCGGCATTACATTGACTCGCAGGAGTCGCTCACCCTCTGGAAACTCTGGAAAGATAAGCTGGACACGCTGAACTAATACACCTTCTGGGGAGTGATATTCTTCGGTGGCTTGAGCGTCTTTCTAGCGCTCTTCTCCCTGGCTGTCGGTATCGCACAGGCTGTTACTTCTTTCAAGGCGTTGGAATCGGCTCCTATTTTAGCACTGGCTGATACTCGAGAGGAAAGAAATGATTGTTCATTTCTAATTGATATTGGTAGGCTGTAAGTTCTTGGAAGAGCATTCGCTTCACATTGTGGGGGTACAGACGGCAATAATTCATGAATCATCCTCGATGAAAAAGTTATAGTACACACTTTCATTCCCATGCTCCAAGCAACCAACGCACAAGATAGCCACAAGCAAACCCTCTGCAATAACGTGATGCCAATGTCAATTTCCCCATTTTACCAGTCCCCTTAGCGCCAAGCAAAATGCAAATCGTTCACCTAAAAATCTCCGAAAGGCAACCTCTCAACTTCCCTCAAGCAAACAGCAGCAGCAACATACTTGAAGCTCAGCAGCTGCTCCCCCTTCCTATATGTCCTCGGCGGCTCGAGACTGACCGCCAGACAAGCCATACTCCGCTTCAAGGACTCTTCAGACCACTCTGTGCCGTCCTTGACGATACAATTCACAATGAACAGCGCATCTTCTTCAAATTTGTCCTTCATGTTCGTGGACAGCTCGCGCTGATGCTTACTTTGTGCGCCTGTCTTGCCAAGGATGTTGCCGATGAAGGCTTCGAGTTCGGTCAATGGCCGGCTGGGATGTTCGCTGTAGTTGGTCATGATGTTGAGAAGTGCTTCTTCGTACCTGAGTGGGACGTTTTAGTAGAAGCATATTGAAAAGGGTTAGGAAACTTACATATCACGGATATTTCCTGCCCATTCGCGATGGTGCTCCCACTGAATGAGCTTGCATTGACTCTGAACGTGTGCCCAGGCTGCATCGATTACTGTTGATCGACTGGTAACGCCTTCGCTGAACGCATGGCGCTTTATGTCTTCGAATATCTGGCGGTCATCGATGGCACGGTAAAGCTTGCCGAGGATTTTGTTGCTTTCGTAGTATCTGTAATGTGAGAAATCGTCGTCTTCGTCGCCGAGCTCGTCGGGATCTCGGTCTTCGGGGGCCTCGAAGGTGATTCCGTGTTTCTTCTCGATTTTGACATGCGGACCTGGAGCTTCAAAGTCGGGTCGCCATGGATTGTACTTCGGCATTTTCGATAAATCAACCTGAAGATTAGAAGTCATTGTGTGATTCATATGGAGCAGTAGGATATTGAACTCACAGGTATTCCGGTCTTGGAGAAGTCGACAGCGGTTGAGTGCATTTCAGCTAAAATGATACACTTAGGATCCAGTGTGCCAGACTCTTCTTGGTCAGCAAGGACACGATGAAGGACTGCAATGCGCCCGAGCTGATCCGTCTCCATGAATTTGAGGAAAAAGTCGGTCATGTCGGTCCGCTCTACTGGTCGACCGAGTTCATCGGGCTTTTGCCGTGGATAGTCTGCAGGGTCAAAGTATCTCTTCGGTCTTGCATTTTCGTCCCACATGACATAGTACCGATCTCCATCCAGATCGCCTCCACTGAGCTTGCTTGGTAGATCTCTGCTCCCTTTTTGACTGAAGCAAATGCAATTCGAAAGCCGAAGTAACGGCGAGCCTGGTGGGGGCATGACGCCTTCCGCTAATTGTACATCACCAGGATGGAGAGCCGGTGCCCGTGTGATGATCAAGTTCTTTCCTTGAATTACATTTTGAATGCCATCAACAGTGACTGAGCAGTAGATTTGCCCTTCTTGCAGAAATCCTGTTTCGTCCATCAACCCGTGGAGATGCCAGCCTTCCTTGACGGGTATTCTGGTCTTGTGCTTCAGCAGACGCAATTCTACCAAGATAGCCATCTCTAGCACATCACGCAAGAATCCATCGTTTCGAAAGTCGAGATCGAGAATAGCTAGATGGTTAATAAGCCATGGAAGATGAATTGAAGTGCCGATAGTCTGCCGCTTCAGAAAAGTGGACGCATTCATCGGGCTTTCTGTAATCATGCGGAGCCGTTGAACTTCTTCAGCTTGAAGATTAAGAAAGAACTTATCGTCAACGCCCATATCTTCCAAGATCTTGATGAATTGTCGATTGAGGTACATTGGGAGTGGCCTGTAGGACGCTTCGCAAATTTCAATATCTGTTGATGTTGAACCTTCAAATTTGATCATTGACGGTCGCAGGACTAAGGCATCTCCTTTGAGTTGAGGGTCCAATGAAATCATGCCCTTTGCGCCTACTCAATTGTAAGTGGCGAAATAGAGGACCCGCGAAACAACATACCTTGGAACCGAATCTGGAATAAAGTGGGCTTAACCAAGCGCGCTTTCGGGAGTTTGTCCCAGATCTTGCGCATAACAGAATACGACATCGTTCCAACACCATCACTAAATACTCGGCCATTGAACGCCACATCTGGCTCATGGCGAATGATTTCGGGTTTGATAGGGACAGCCGTTCGAGTATCTGAGAAGACTTGTCCAATTCTAGCTGCGCATTTTGCAGGGGATCGAATCACTGAGAAGTTGCCCAGATCTTGAATGATCGTTCGGTCCCAAAGAAGACTGCCCTCGTAGATGAATGGCGCCATAAACCAACAAGATTGAGCACGGAGAGATGAGTGAGAGAATCCAAGGAAGGAATATTCTCGTCCAGCAATATTGATTCCCTTTTCAAGGATATCCTTAAAGCGTCCACAAAGAATCTTTTCGTTCGAGACACGAGGATTGAATCTAACTGGTTGCCCATCCTCGTCGCAGAATTGTACTCGAATGAAGTACTCGTGGTGGTTGGAATATTTACGGAGCACTCGATTGTTCGATTCTGCCTCAGGTCCATAGAGGTGTATGGCCGCCGGCGTGATTTTGACCCTGTGGATGATTGCTACATTCTCGGGCGTCTTTGCCTCTTGATAAGCCACAAGAGATTCTCGTTTGCATTGTTCCTCATTTTTCTTCAATTGATTGATCAACTCATCTAGCTGAAACCCCGCGGCCTCAGTTTCAGGTCCAGCGAAGCCAATTTGGTTGAAGAATTTCCGAATAGCGCTGACGCTGATGGGGGTAGACGATCGAGATGTCATCTTTTTGATTTCTGGTAGCAACTGAATGACAGTTTGCGGGGGAAGGAATCCATCCTGAGCTAGCTTCTGAATCTGGAATGACAAAACGAATGGAAGGCCAACACTCATGCTCGACAAAGCCTGGTGCAATCGACTGAATCCCTGAGCAAAGGTCTCTTTCGGTAGGCGGATTTCTGTCCCCCGAAAAATCATCTTCGGCATTACATGAGAAAATCGGAGACACTGCATTCGACTGCTGATATCACTGCCACCTGCTAATTCCGATAAATCTGTCTTCAGGGTGATGCGATATACAAAGCAACTTCCAGCAATCGATTTATGCTGGTCATCCAGGCAAGGCAAACGGTGCCGTTGGGGGCCATTCTTACGAGCTGGCGTTGGTTGAGAATTGATTCCCAGCAGCGTCATGAGATCGACTAAAGAATCTGGAATCTTCTGAAAGAAATGCGGAGGCTCAAACATAGAGAAAATGAATGCGGGCTGTGCTCCATCTTCAGCAGTAATGTCCACAACACCGAAGTATTGAAAATCAATGCGAATACCGGTTTCAGACGTTAAAATCATGCTCCGTTCCCCGAATTTCAGAGTTCCATTCATCGTCCATGTCAGTTGCGGTTCGAAGACCACATTCGCGCCGACATAATTCCAAACGCCGCAAGCAACGGAGGAGCATTCGAAAAACACGGGAAAGATTCGAGTCTTTGAATGGTCGATCACTGCCAATGTGGTGTTTTTCGTTTTTCGATCTCTCTCTTCCTTGGCGAGGACCCGGACGAGGTATGGATTGACATCTCTCTTGCTCTTCTCGCAGTAAATAGGCTTGCCAAGGAATCGAAGGGTAATCGAAGTTATACTCAGACGAGTTGGTCGATAATTCGGAGCAGCTTGTGTCTGGCCGTGATGCTGCAAGAACTTCTCCCCATCGGGGATGTAGAGAAACGTCAGGGTCGCGAATTTCTTTCCTTGAGACTTATGGCAGTGCACGCATCGGATCGAAAGCTTGTCAAAGTGTTCTTTGAAGAATGTCCTCAGAGCCTTCTCCGTGCTGCGCTCTGGGACATTGCGAACATGAACTTCCATGGTTACACAACATCAACAAGGGACTTGCGAGGTCGAGGTTCGTGAACGGCGCAGGTTCGATGTTGACACTTCCTTGCAAGGTGAAGGAGAGTCGTGGGTCAAGTCATCGAAACAATTGAAGAAGAAGGAGGAGGAGGAGGAGGAGAAGAAGAAAAAGAAGAAGAAGGATTGGTGTTGATGGGTAATGGGAGATGGAGGAAGGTGACAGGATCGAACGAGGTTGCCGAATGAAGTGCAATCAAGTCTCAAGGAGCAAACGGAGTGAATTGCTACACCTCCTTGAACCCTCAACCTCAGATCGCCACTCACATTTTGTCAATCATAGAGCAAATCTACCAGTTGAGAATCGCCGTGCTACATTCTCCATGCATACTTAATTCTTTCGATGAGAAGACGTTGAATTGCGCCGCGCTAAATTTTGAAGAATCCGGTCACGTGCATATGCAACCCGCGCCAAACGGCTTCATCTTGGTTACGACCAGCGATTCAGTATTATGCTACTCCTCTTCTGGCTTTTTAGGAAGCCAAAACTGCATTTGAAGATATAAGTCATAGTCTTCCAATATCTGTGAATGTCACGTGACGTGATCTCACTCATCGCCTTCCTCGAGGTTAATCTGCACTAACCTTTCCCTTCTCCAAGACACTCTTCTCCCCTTTTCTTTCTTCGGCCTATGAAATTCGCTGTTGGCCGCAGGTGTCTCTCTTGTGTCTGTCACGTCCACTCGCTAATCTGCACAAACAGGGGGGAATTAGG
>Ga0302325_10020620_pt1 | contig 13811 bp, 9 predicted proteins | sample Palsa_T0_2_FD_201948 | JGI IMG/M metagenome (GOLD analysis project Ga0302325, IMG submission 201948) | Peat permafrost microbial communities from Stordalen Mire near Abisko, Sweden - Palsa_T0_2 | ecosystem: Environmental > Terrestrial > Soil > Palsa > Peat permafrost | place: Sweden: Abisko... | reverse complement strand
TATTGTCCCGCCGTATCGGGGCGCGTCTTTCCGGCGGCGCGGGTAAGCAGCCGGTGGTTGCCACTCCGGATCCCGTCACGCCGGCCGAGAAGTCCCCTACCTAGAGGACACGGGAAAGATGATTACTTTTTCAAGTCTCCATCGAAGGGTGGAGGAGGTTTCCATCCCCTGGGTCCAAGACAGGTGGGGGCGGCGAAACTATGGTTACTAGCAATCGCAGCATACCAATTCTCCACGCGCTCTGATTCTGGGGCGCTTTTTTTTGCCTCCGACGGGTTCATACTGAAGCCATCATGATGCGGACGACGTGGGTTTGGGTGCTGCTGGCATTTGCTCCCGCAGCTATGGCACTCGATCCCCAGCGATCCCTAGACCACTTCGGACGCCAGGTGTGGCGCACCGATTCGGGCCTGCCGCAGAATACTGTTCACTGCATCCTGCAAACCAGTGATGGCTATTTGTGGCTCGGAACCGATGGCGGGGTGGTGCGCTTCGACGGTCTCGATTTCGTCACCTTCGATGCGGAAAACACTCCGCAGTTGGCGAGCGATACGATCTACGACCTGCTCCAAGATGCATCCGGTGCTTTGTGGATCTCAACTGCATCCGGCTTGGTGAGATACCGGGACGGGGGCTTTACTGCCTATTCCACCGCCCACGGTCTGCCCGCGGATACGGTGTGGTTCACCCATGAGGACCGCCGTCACCGGATGTGGGCTATCACTTCGGCTGGACCGGCGGTTTTCAATGGGCAAAGCTTCGTGCCTATCGCCGGCGCCCAGGCGGCGGGCCCAGTCAACCGCCAGGCTTTAGCCGAGGATGGCCAGGGAAGGGTTTGGCTGGGCGGCAGCAGCGGCGTCTTCGTCTTCGATAGCGCGCCGCGAGTCACGCAGCACCTGCTCAGCGGGGTCGAAGCCGAGGCGGTCGGGCTCGATCGCCAGGGAAATGTGTGGATCGGCACCGGCGAAGGACTGGACCGCTATGCCGATGGGGCCTTGACGCCCATCTTCTCGTTAGAAGTGACAGCCCTCGAGCCGGACGCGGACGGGAGCATGTGGGTCGGCACAGCAACTGGTTTGGCGCATGTGTCGGCCAGGGGCGTCGTCCTTCGTTCGCCCGCAAGCGGCGAGCGCTTGGAGGGCGTCGATCGCTTGTTTCGCGACCGGCAGGGGATACTCTGGATCGCCACCGAGCGGGGGTTGTTTCGCCTTGCCGGCGATCAGCTTCAGTCCTTTGCGCCCAGCTCTCCTCTGGCCGCCAACCGGGTGCTGTCACTTTACGAGGACCGTGAAGGCGACCTTTGGTTGGGGACCGGGTCAGGGGGCCTGCACCTGCTACGCGACCAGAAATTCACCACTTACTCCACCCGGGACGGGCTTTCCGGCGATCTGGTCAGCTGCGTGTTCCAGGGCGCCAACCGCGAGGTGTGGATCGGCACCGATGGGGCTGGGCTGAATCGCCGCACGGCCACTGGCTTCGCCCACTACTCGACCGCCGACGGCCTGTCCAGCAATGTCGTGCTTTCCCTGGCCGGAGGCGCCGGGGATGACCTGTGGATCGGCACACCGAACGGCCTGAACCTTTTGCACCAGGGCCGGTTCCAGCGATTCTCTTCGGGCAACGGGCTGCCGGATGATTTTATCCGCTCGCTGTATACCGATCGCGACAGCACGTTGTGGATCGGAACCAGGCACGGACTGGCACATCTGGCAGGGGGCAGGTTCACCAGCTTTTCCAGCCTGGACGGCTTGGGCAGCGACTTCATTGGCGCGATTCTCCGGGCGGGCCTGGATCTCTGGGTGGGAACCTCGGGCGGCTTGAGCCGGCTGCACGACGGCAACTTTACCAATTACACGGTCAAGCAGGGTCTATCGAATAACACCGTCACCGCTATGGCACAGGATGGCCAGGGGACGCTTTGGCTGGGCACCCATGGCGGTGGTCTCAACCGTTGGCGCGACGGCGGGATGCAGCCGTTTCCCTTGCGTTCCTTGCCGGGAACGATCTACGGGGTGCTCGAAGACGGGTTGGGCCATCTCTGGCTCAGCTCCAAGACAGGGATTTTCCGGGTCACGATGGCTGGAGTCACCGGGTATGGCACGGCGGATGGCATGAATATTCGCGAGTGCAGCGGAGGGGGCCACCCGGCGGCGTGGAAGCTGGCCGACGGCAGCTTGTGGTTCGCCACCCTGGACGGAGTCAGTGTCATCGATCCGGCGCACGCGCCGGAAAACCGGGTGCCGCCGCCGGTGGCGATCGAAAAGGTTTTGGTCAATGACCGGGCGGTGAATCCGGAAGGAGATCTGGTCCTCAAACCGGGGGCTGGGCGGCTGGAATTCCAATATGCGGGCCTGAGCTTCGCGGCCCCGCAGAAGGTGCAATACCGCTACCGACTGGAGGGCTTTGACCGGGGCTGGATCGAAGCGGGAACCCGGCGGGCGGCGTTCTATACGAATTTGCCCCCAGGCAATTACCGGTTCCGGGTAATGGCGGCCAACAATGATGGGGTTTGGAGCACGGCGGGCGCCGTTTTTGGACTGCGCTTGTTGCCCCACTATTACCAGACGTGGTGGTTTTATTCGGCTTTGGCGCTGGCCTCGGTGCTGCTGGGGTACCTGGTGTATCGGTGGCGGGTGGTGCAGGTGGAGGCGCAATGGGGCGCGGTGCTGCGGGAACGGGGACGCATCGCGCGGGAGATCCACGACACGCTGGCCCAGGGATTTGCCGGGATTTCGGTGCAGTTGGAAGTGGCGGCGCGCCTGCTGGGGGCCGGGGCGGCGCGGGAACCGCTCGACCAGGCGCGGGCTTTGGCGCGGGCCAGCCTGGAGGAGGCGCGCACGTCGATCTGGAATCTGCGTTCGCAGGGGGCGGAGGCGGAGGATTTGCCGTCGCGATTGAGCCGTAGCTGCAGCCGCATCGCGGGCGGGTCGGAGACCAAGGTGTACCTTCAGGTCAAGGGGACCTACCGCCCGGTGCAGCGCAGGATCGAAGAGGAATTGCTGCGCATTGGCCAGGAGGCGGTGACCAATGCCGTCCGTCATGCGGCCGCCTCGCGCATCGAGGTGCAACTGATTTACGAGGCGGCGCGGGTATCCCTGCGCGTGGAAGATGATGGACGCGGGTTCGCGACCAGCGCGAATGGACGCCCGGGCCATTACGGGATCCGGGGCATGCAGGAGCGGGCGGGTGAGATCGATGGCGCGTTGGTGCTCGAAAGCACTCCGGGGGCGGGCACGCGGGTCATGATCGAAGTGCCGGTTTGAAGGGGAGAAAGTGGGGAGGATGAGCAATCCGATTCGGATCATGATTGTGGAGGACCACGCGGTGGTGCGCCAGGGGCTGGCGGCGCTGCTGGGCAGTACGCCGGAGTTTGCGGTGGTCGCCCAAGCGGCGGATGGGCGGCAGGCGATTGAGCAGTTCCGGCGGCACCAACCCGACATTACGCTGATGGACCTGCGCTTGCCGCAAATGGGCGGGGTGGAGGCAATCGGCCGGATCAGGATTGATTTTCCCCAGGCGCGCATTATCGTGCTCACCACCTTCGATGGAGATGAGGACATTTACCGCGCCCTGCAGGCGGGCGCGCGAGGTTACCTGCTGAAGGGGATGACGGGGGAGGAGTTGGTCGACGCGATCCGGTCGGTGCATGCCGGCAAGTCGCGTATTCCGGCACCGGTCGCCGAACGGCTGGCCGAGCGCATGAGCGCCCCCAGCCTGACCGGACGGGAAACGGAGGTACTGCAGTTGATCGTGGGCGGCAACAGCAACAAAGAGATTGCCTCCGCCATGAGCATCTCGGAGGCGACGGTCAAAACCCACATCAATAGCCTGCTCAGCAAATTGGGGGTCACGGATCGTACCCAGGCCGCAACCACCGCGCTGCAGAGGGGGATCGTGCACCTTGACTAGGTGGATTAGGTGGGCTTGGCTGTTATTGGTGCTGACCTTGGGCGGGGCAGTGGCGCACGCCGCCACCTGGCACCCGGCCAGCGAACAGGAGCTGCACGCCTTGATTCCCGCTCGGGCGCCGGTGATCTCGGAGCGGATTGAGACTGAGTTTCGCACTGCTTCCGGGATCAGCGACGGCAAGGGCCACGGGATCGCCGGGGTGGTGCTGATCACGGCCGGCTACTCGGCCGACGGGAAGTACTCGCACTACTTCGTCTCCCAGGTGCCGCTGCGCATCGGCGATTTTCAGCTCCCGGCGGGACAATACCTGCTGGGGTGGGTGCGGGGGCAGGATTCGCTCCAGGTGACCTTTTACCTGGCACAGAGCGGCAAGGCGGTGGGACAGGTGGAGGCGAAACGTAATCTTTCCATTAACCGGGTGGAGTCGTTTCGTATCTGGCCCCCGGCCGATAAGGCGTTGATTCAGTTGGGCCGGTTTACCTTCAGCTATGCGGTGGGCCAGAACTGATGCAGAGTTTGGCCGGGTTTTACGCTACCCTATAAGCAAAGCCGATGCCATCACCACGCCAATGTATCGCTCTCGCCGCGGTCGCCTGCGCCCTGCTGGGGGGTTGCCGGAGAGCGCCGGAGGAGACGCCTGCGGGGGAGGAGCCGGGTCACGCCGTGATTTACCCCGATGGCGCCCAGGCCAAGCAGGATATTGCTGCGGCGCTGGCCCAGGCCGGGAAAGAGAAGAAGCGGGTGCTGCTGGACTTTGGGGGCAACTGGTGCGGCGACTGCCAGGTGCTGGAGATCTACTTCCACGCGCCCGCCAACCGCGCGCTGCTGGAAAGGAACTTCGTGCTGGTTCCGGTCAATGTCGGCAAATACGATGAGAATCTGGATCTGGCGGCGAAGTATGGCATTCCGCTGGCGAAAGGAGTACCGGCGCTGGCCGTACTCGATGCCAGCGGGCAGCTGGTGTACAGCCAGCACAACGCCGAGTTCGAGTCCATGGGCAAAGTGGATCCGGGCGCGGTGACTGCCTTCCTGCTGCAGTGGAAGGGCTGAATATGGGCCGAGCGCTCGAGAAATTTCGCCTCGCCCTGCTGGCCTCGCTCTCGCACGACGTCTTCGGCACGGCCAAGGCGGCTGCGTATTCGGCGATTCTGTGCCTTTTCCCTACCCTGCTGGTGATTACCACCGCGCTCGCGTTCACGCCGGAGTCGGACACCCTGCGGGGCGAGCTGCGGGCGGCGTTCGCCGAAGTGCTGCCGGCCGATACCATGAACCTGCTGCACGCCTACTTCACCAACCAGAAGACGCGCTCGGAGCAGGTGGTGATTACCGCCGTCGTGGTCAGCCTGGCGGCCGCCATGGGCATGATGCTCTCGCTCATGGAGGGCTTTCGGCGCGCCTATGAGATGCCCCGCCATGAATGGAATTTCTGGATGGAACGCGTGGTCGCGCTGGGCCTGGTTCCGTTATGCCTGGCGCCCATGGCTTTTGCCACTGTGGTGGTTGCGTTTGGCCATCAGATTGAAGAGTGGGTGGTGAGCAACAGCTATCACGTGATTGGCCTCTACGTGCTGTTCATCTGGCGGGTGGTGCGCTGGTCGATCGGGCTGTTCAGCACCATCGTGGTGCTGGCCGTGATCTACCAGTTCGGCACGCCGCGGCGGCGGGAATGGAAATATGTTTTGCCCGGCGCTTCGGGCGCGGCCATCATCTGGTTTCTGACCACGCTGGGCTTTGGCTTCTATCTCACGCGCTTCGCGGACTACTCGGTGGTGTATGGGCCGCTGGGCGCGGTGGTGGCGACCTTGGTCTGGCTCTACATCACCACGGTGAGCGTGCTGATCGGGGCCGAGTTCAACGCCCATATCTTTCCCAAGCCGCAGAGGCCGGCGCCGGTGGAAGAGGAAAAGCTGGTGGGCGCGCAGAGCCGGGTCACATAAATGATTAAAATTGACGGTTGTTTCCGATTTGCATCGAGGCGGTCAACAGACGGCAATACCCGATGCTGGAAGTGCGCGTAGAATTGAGCGTGCTGGAGGCCATCACTGTCTCCGCGTCGTGCAGTGTGGGGGGAAGAATGAGCTTTACAGTGTTGCAACCTAGCAATCCTTCCGGGACAGAATCCATCCGCCGGGCCAAGATAGTGGCTACCCTCGGTCCTTCGTGTAACACGGAGGCGGTATTCCGGGAGTTGGTACGCGCCGGCCTCGATGTGGCCCGGTTGAACTTCTCTCATGGAACGCATCCGGAAAAGCTCAAGCTGATTGAGATGGTGCGCAAGGTCTCGAGCGAAGAAGGCAAGCCGATTTGCATCCTGGGCGATTTACAGGGACCTAAGATACGCACCGGCCGTCTGAAGAACCGCATTCCGGTGCAGCTCAAGGCGGGGCAGAAGCTGACCATTACTCCCCGGGATATTGCCGGCACGTCGACGCTGATCGCGACCACGTTCCCGACGCTGGCGGAGAATCTGGAGACGGGGGCGCGCATTCTGCTTTCGGATGGCCTGATCGAGCTGTTTGTGATTGCGGTGCACGGACAGGACACGGAGTGCGAAGTGGTGAACGGCGGCATGCTGGGGGAGCATAAGGGTATCAATCTGCCCGGCCTCCCGGTGCGAGTGCCTTCGCTGACCGCGAAGGATGAGGAGGATTTGGAGTTTGCCATTCGCAGCGGGGTGGACGCCATTGCCGTATCGTTTGTGCGGACGGCGGAAGATGTGCGCCTGGTGCGGCAGCGCGTGGCCGCCATGGGGGCGGAGACTTGGATTATCGCTAAGCTCGAAAAGCCGCAGGCCATCCAGCATTTGGAAAGCATTCTGGAAGCTGCGGACGGGGTGATGGTGGCGCGCGGGGACTTGGGCGTGGAAATGCCTCCGGAGAAGGTGCCGGCCATTCAGAAGCATGTCATTCGCCGGGCCGGCGATTATCGCAAGCCGGTGATCACGGCCACGCAGATGCTGGAATCGATGATTGAAAATCCCCGGCCTACCCGGGCCGAGGCATCGGACGTGGCCAATGCCATCTACGACGGCACGGATGCGGTGATGCTGTCGGCGGAGACGGCTGCCGGGAAATACCCGGTGGAGGCGGTCAAGATGATGGCCAAGATCGTGGTGGAGACGGAGGGGCAGGATGTTCCGGCCCGGGTCACGGAGCGGGGCCAGCCGGGGCATATCCGGCTGTCGGTGGCGGAGACTATTTGTGAATCGATGGCCCACGCGGCTGAGGATCTGGATATCAGCGCGATCGCGGTGTTTACCGAGACCGGCACCACAGCCCGGCAGCTTTCGAAGTATCGGCCGAAATCGCCAATCTTCGGGCTGAGCAGCTCACAAAGCGTGATCCATCGCATGACTATGCTTTGGGGAGTGCAGCCGATTTTGTGCAACAAGCTGGCGACGGCGGAGCAGATGGTGGAGACTGCGGAGCGGCTGCTTGAGGACGGGGGGCATGTGCATCCGCGGGAGATTTTAGGGATTGTTGCCGGCACCCGGACCAAGTCGGGGTCTACGAATTTTCTTCGCTTGCATGTGCTGGGGGATACTTTGTCCGATATTCCTTCGGTGCGGGAAGATGCGCTGGCGCATCCCCGGAAGAAGCGGCTGGCTAAGACGAAGCGTCCTTCCCAGGCGCTTCCGCGGCGAGTGCGGTCCGGGCGCTAAGCGGTTTTTTGCGGGGATTGGGTGGTTGCAGTGTTGCAACTTCGACGGTTCCCATAGGAATTTCATTGGAACATGGGCCCTCGTACTGTTCCCTTCTGCCCTGAAGCCCTAACTGTGGTGTGAAAGTCCCTCCCATATCTCGCAAAAGCGCGAGATATGGGGCACCCCCTGTTTGTTCCCCGTTGGAGCTTGAACCCCAGGTTGGGAGGGGTTATGTGGCGTTTTGTCGGATCGGGAAGGGAGGCGAGGAAGATTGCGTGGGGAGGGTGCGGGGGTTTGATAGGCTGATAACTTTGGTGGAAGGTCGAGAAGTATGGGGCGCATTCACATATTGGCCGATCAGGTGGCGAACCAGATCGCGGCCGGAGAGGTGGTGGACCGGCCGGCCTCGGTGGTGAAGGAGCTGCTGGAAAATTCACTCGACGCCGGCGCCACCCGCATCGTGATTGCCGTCGAAGGCGGCGGACGAAAGCTCATTCGCATGGCCGATGACGGCTGCGGCATGATGCGGGACGACGCTCTCCTGGCCTTCGAACGCCATGCCACCTCGAAGCTCCGCTCAAGCGACGACCTGCTCTCCATTGCGACCTTGGGGTTTCGCGGCGAAGCACTGCCCTCCATCGCTTCCATCGCCCGGGTCGAGCTGGTGACACGCACAGCCGAGGAAAGCGCCGGCACCCGGATGGAGATCGCCGGCGGCAAGCTGCTGCTGTGCGAGGATACGGGCGCACCCGCAGGCACTACGCTTACGGTGCGCGACCTGTTCTTCAACACCCCCGCGCGGCGCAAGTTCCTTAAATCGGAAAATACGGAATTGGCTCACGTAACCGCTTTGGTTACACATTATGCGCTGGCCCATCCGGACAAGCATTTCGAATTGCACTCCGCCACGCATGCGCTCCTGGTTGCGCCTCCCGTGGAGCGGCCGGCGGAGCGGATCTTTCAGATTTTCGGACAGGATACGCTTGACCAGCTGCTTCCGCTGGCGGCCGAAATTGAGTTGCCCCGCGCCGGCCTGCCCGAGCCGCCGCCGTGGAAGCGGCCGGCGGAGTATCAATCCCCTGCTCCGGGGTGGCTGCGTATTAGTGGATTTGCTTCGCGGCCCGCGCTCGAGAAGCTTAACCGCAACTCCATCTACTGTTTCGTCAATCGGCGGCTGGTGCGCGATCGCCTGCTCATGCATGCGGTGAGCGAGGCTTATCGCAATATTCTCGCTCCTACTTCGTTTCCCGTGGTGCTGCTGTTCGTGGAAATGCCGCCGGAAGAGGTGGATGTGAATGTGCATCCGGCTAAGACGGAGGTCCGTTTCCGCCAAGCGAGCTGGCTGCATGATGTTGTGCGCGACAGCATCCGCAATATGTTGACCATGGGCCGGCCCGCGGCCGGGTTCCTGCACGCCCTCACTGCCCACCCCAGTGCCAGTTCGGCTTTGGTTCCGGAGTCGTCTTCTCACTCGTTGGCTTCCCGGCAGACGGAAACGCCCACTTCCGACGGGTGGATCTCCGCGACCTGGCCGGCCAGCGATTCCCCTTCGCCTCCGGCGCAGAACGGCTTCGCGCTGACGGCGCCGCCGGTGGTTCCCTCGCCCGGCGTCCTTCCCTTCGCTCCCGCGGTACCGGTGGCGAACGGCACAGGGTGTGAGTCTTTCCCGGAGGCGGCGCAGGAGGGTGGCGCTTCGCTGCATGGGCTGGCTTCTTTGCGGCCGCTGGGACAGCTGCGCGATTCGTTCATCCTGGCGGTGAACCAGGAGGGGCTGTGGATCATCGACCAGCACGTCGCTCATGAGCGGGTGTTGTTCGAACGGGTGCTGCGGCAGCGCGGGGCGCAACAGGTGGAGCGCCAGCGGCTGCTGATGCCCATGCTGATCGATCTGCTTCCGGCGCAGATGGTCACCTTCGCCGGCATTGCGCGGGAACTGGAGGCTAATGGGTTTGAGGTGGAGCCCTTCGGGCCGCGTACCCTGGCCGTCAAAGCGGCCCCGGCCGGGCTCGAAGGCGCCCCACTCCAGCGCATGCTGGTGGAAGTGCTGGAGCAGGCGGGCAACCCGGAGCAGGCGGAGAATCTGGAGGCCGCGCGCACCCGGATCGCGGCTTCGATCGCTTGTCACGCAGCCATCAAAGTGAACACCCCGCTCGATACCGCGCGCATGGAATGGCTGCTCACGGAATTAGCTGCGACCGAGCACCCCACTAGCTGCCCGCATGGACGTCCCATCGTCCTGCGGTATGCTTGGAAAGAAATCCAGCGGGCCTTCCATCGCATTTAAACCGGTTCATCGTTGCGCGACCGGACAAGATCGCGCGGAATCACCCAGACAAGATGACGAAATGACCAGAGAGCAGCTAAAGGCAGCACGGGCGGCACATTGGCGCCAGAAGCAGAATCCTATTCTCACGCTCGAAGACGCAGAGAGCTGGGTGGAACAGCATCCCTTGTGCCTGTTTTTGCCGCGGCAGGCGCAGTTTCCGGCGCCCGCGCCGTCGTTCGTCGAAGCGTGCTTAGGGAGTGGCCAGGCAGCTCCGGGGATTGCCGCGATCGAACAGGCACAGGGCTTGCTGGCGCGGTTGATCACAGCGGGGACGGTGGTGCCGCTGAACCTGTTGGGCGCGGTAGGGGAACAGCCGGATTTTCTGGCTCATCGCCAGGCACTCCCCTTTGTGGTTGCCTTGCGGGGCGATTCGGATTGGAAGCATGCTCCGCAGAAGTCCTCCGGGCATAAGGTTTCGCCGCTGGTGTTGGAACTGTGGAAGGCGCTGGATCAGGATGGCGGGCTCACCGCCATCGAGGCGCGGGAAAAACTGGGCCGGGAGCTGACCGAGGCCGCGGTTTTGCGCGGGCTGTGCGAGCTGTGGCAGGGGCTGCGGGTCAGCCCGGTGTTGGGGGATGCAGGGGAACCGGCCAAGTGGGAGCTGCTGCGGGTTCGACATCAGGATGCCCTCGCCACGGCTACCTCCACTGGGCAGGTAACCGCGTTGTCATTGCTGGTTTCCATGTACCTGCAGTCGGTGTACGCCGCCACGGGGGAAGAGATTGAGATTTTCCTTTCGCCCGTGGCTTCGCGGTCGCGGGTGCGGGAAGCGGTGAGGGGGTTGTCGGCCACGCGACAGATCCATTCGCTTTCGATGGATGCGCAGACGTATTACTTCCTGGAAGGGGGATTGCCGGAGTTTGGTGAGCCGGTGGTTCCGGTGGTGGTGAAGGTCGAGGCGCCGCGGCGAGCTTTGCCGGTGCCTGGACCTCGGCCCGTGCCTCGACCTCGACCGGTATCGCCTTCCAGAGCGAGCAATGCCCCGGCGGCGAGGCTGGCGCGCTCAGCTTCTGCGCCAGCGAAATCCAGACCTCCGCAGCCGTGGGTAAAGAAGACCGAGTGGAAGGCGCGTCCGCCGGCTGCGGGTTCAGGAAAGGGACCGGAACGGCGAACCGGAACGGCTCCTTCCGGAATACGTCCGGAGCAGAAAACGGAAAACAGGCCAGGGGCTTGGCGCGGGGATCCAAAGCGCGCCAGACCCGCAGCTTGGGCGCGGCCCGGATCGGGGCTCGGACAGGGGCCCGGTGCTCCTCGTACTGCGGGGAAACCTGGGGATCGACCGTTTCGTGGACCACAGAAACCACGTCCTCAAACGGCCTCGGGCGTTGCTCCGGCCGGCGCCGGTCGCGAGCGGTTCACGGGTCGACCGCCCCGTGGGGCGCGTGGGCCTGGCGATCCGAGCCGGGCGGCGTCTTATCGTAGTCCCGCACGTACCGGTGGACGGCCGGGACCTGTCGCAGGTCCGAAGGGGGAGCCAGGGGTTAATCGTCCGGCGGGGCTGGGACGTCCCGCTGGCCGGCCGGCTGGCCCATTTCGGCCCAGCTCACGGCCGAGCGCGCCTCGACCTAGCGGAGAGCGGCCCAACGGTCCTCGGCTGGCTGGTGTCTCACGGCCTGGCGCTTCCCGGCCCGGTGGCCAGGGACGTGGTGGACCGCCTAAGGCTTGGCCCCGAACAGGCGCATCCACAAGCAGGCCCGGGCGCAAACCGGGTAAGCCGTCTGCCGGGTTCCGGGGCCGCAAGCCGGATAGGAAAAAACCAGGAGTATGACAGCGAACTCCAGCTCACCGCTGGTGGTGGCGATCGACGGCCCCGCAGGCGCAGGCAAAAGTACGGTCGCGGCCCGGATTGCGGCGCGGTTTGGATTGCTCAATTTGGAGAGCGGGGCGATGTATCGCGCGTTTGCGCTCAAGGCCATCCAGACCGACAGCGACGTCGACGATCGGGAGGAGTTAGGCCGGCTGGCGGCGAAGACCCGAATTCGATTGCTGCCGGCTGCGCTCGGGAATCGGGTTTTTCTGGATGATGTGGAGGTCACGAAGCGGATTCGCGAAGCCGATGTGACCGCCGCCGCGTCGCGGGTGAGTGTCCACCCGGATATTCGAGCTTGGATGGTTTCCATGCAGCGCCAGTTGAGCGCCAGCCGGGGGATTGTCATGGAGGGGAGAGATATTGGGACTACGGTTTTCCCCGAGGCCCAGGTCAAGATTTTTCTCGATGCGGCGGCCGAGGTGAGGGGCCAGCGGCGTTATCAGCAGAATGGCCCTAGCACCGCCGCGCACGCTGCGGAATCCGTGCTGCAGGAACTGCGCGAGCGCGATAAACGCGATCGGACACGGGCGGAGTCTCCGCTTAGACCCGCGGAGGATGCGGTGATTATCGATTCCACGGATCTTTCGCTGGACCAGGTGGTGGCCCGGGTGGAGGAGATTATTACGGAACGATTGACGGCTCGTCCCTGAGCAGTTGTGGGGTCCTGAAGGTTCGCTCCCACATCTCGCGCGAAGAACGCGCGAGATACCCCGAATTTCCTGTACGCGGCGCTGGACACGGCCACTTGTGCGCCTTTCGTTAAGGAAAGGCGCATGAACTTCGTGGAACCCAAGAAACTCCACAGGAAATTGGGGATATGGGCCACCCCCCTGTTGTTCTCCCCGATGGTTATTGGATGACGGGGTGGGGAGGGGGCTCCGCGTTGTTTGTGGGATGCAGGTGGCGCATGGGTTTGGATCCGGGTGGCGCCGGCGGTGCAGGGGGCTCTGGCGGGGCGGGGGGAGCAGGGGGTTCGGCTTCGACGGCGGCGATGGCGATGTCTCCGTGGTCGGTGACCAGTTCGATGCTCGGACCGCCCGTGCCTACTTGCCCGGTGGAAGTCTGACCTTCACCGGCACTGTTGACCGGCAGGCTCAACTTGGAGTCGATGTTTCCGTTCCGGGCTGTCGCCCGCAGACGGAAGCCTGCGCCTTGCGGCAAGGTCAGGTTGATCGCTCCGTTGCGGTTGTGGACCTGCGATTCGCCCAGCGGCGGGACCACGCCGATGGAAATGTCTCCGTCTCCGTCCTCCACGCGCAGGTCGCCAGTGATGCCGGTGCAGACCACGTCTTTCGCGTTGGTCGTGATTCTGGCTGGACCGGCGGCGTTGTTCAGCTGCAGATCACCGCTGTCCATGGAGAGGTTTCCGGGAAGGCGGACCAGCTGGACGTCAGTCCGGCTGGAATGAAAATGCACCAAGGCGGTGATTTGGGCAACATTGGTGTCTCCGAAGAAGTCGCCGTCCAAACTCGCCGCGCCCTGCACATCGGAGACGGAAACATCGTCCATGTGGCCCTGTAGCGTCAAATCGCCGGAGATGGCATGGGCGCTGAAGTCTCCCTTTCCCATACGCACCTTCAGCGCGCCGCCGAGATTGTCGGCTTTGACATCCCCCCGGTCCGCGGATACGTTGGCGGGGCCGGCAAGGCTCTCGAGGGTGACGTCTCCATGGCCTGCGGCGATGTCGGGTACCGCGCCTTTGGGGATCTCGATGGTCAGATCCGCGCGGCCATCGTTCCCATCCGCAGCGCGCAGCGTCACGCTGCTGCCATTCACCGCCAGACGGGGAGCTAGCGCGTCGAGGCTGCGCTTGGCGGCGCGATCGTTGGCCGCATAGACCACCAGGTGGGCCTGCACATGGATCTGATCGTCCCCGGAGGCGGTGACGGAGACGTCGCCGTGCGGCACCTGGATGTCGACCTGCGCTCCCGCGGGAATCTGCTGATTGAGGTTGCGATCGTCATCGTGCTGGTGACCCAGCAAATGGGCAAATAGATCGTCTTCCTCCCCGCCGTGGCCGAAGATATGGATGCCATGCAGGCCGCGCGCGGACGAACCCGCCAGGTAGCCGAAGAGGGCGAAACAGAGGATCAGGGCGATCAATCCTCCGTGCGAGGAGCGGT
>Ga0302325_10020619_pt1 | contig 13811 bp, 10 predicted proteins | sample Palsa_T0_2_FD_201948 | JGI IMG/M metagenome (GOLD analysis project Ga0302325, IMG submission 201948) | Peat permafrost microbial communities from Stordalen Mire near Abisko, Sweden - Palsa_T0_2 | ecosystem: Environmental > Terrestrial > Soil > Palsa > Peat permafrost | place: Sweden: Abisko... | reverse complement strand
CGGTCGGGTCATCGCCGCCGGCGACGGGGAGCTCGAACCCGAGCTCATCGAGCCGGTCGGCCCGCGAGAGGTCGCGAAGCCGCGTCCGCTCAGCTCCTCCGTCGAGGGGTGTGAGGACGGCCGCTTCGAGTCCTTCCGCCAGAAGCTCGGCGTCTATTGGGCCCCCTAGGTAGCTGGCCTGCTGGTCGTGGACAGCATCCAAGATCGCCGAGCGGAGCTCAGCAGCCGAAAAGTCGGCTCTTTCGAGGATGCTGTGCACGAAAGTGCCGAATTCGGCCCCGGCAGGCGCTCTGCTGAGGACAGGGACAACCGAACGCAGCCGCTCCTCTGCACCGCGGGGAAGGGCTGGCGGGAGGTCGGCCGCAAGAGTGGCAAAGGGCTCGTCGATGGTGCCCGGCTCCTCAGGCTCGCTACCGACGACCTCCCCACCGGTTTGATCGCTAACGGCGCGGTAGGCGACTTCGCCATCGCCGTGAGCGGGCCAGCCCGTGTGGGCGAGCGCAGTGATGCTCGTATAGGAGTTGCGCCGCCATTCCAGGTCGAGGTGCCGGCCGAAAGATGCAGAGGAGAGGTCGAGCGGGGGGCCGCCGGAGCTTCCCCGGCCAAGACGTGCGGGGGCGACCGCGGGACAATGCTCGACACTAATGATGCCTGGCGCGCGCTCCGCCAAGCGTCGCAGTTCGGCTTCTACCTCCTCGTCTTTGGGCTCGTTCGGCCGCCCACTCGGCTTTACGTCCCCACTGGGCCCCCTGACAAGCAGCAACCGCCCAAGCGCCGAATGCTGGCAGTCCCGCACACCCGCCCACCAGATCACGGCCTGGTGCTTGGCCCTCGTGAGCGCGACGTAGAGGTGGCGCAGGTCCTCGCCGCGCCTTTCCACCTTGCAAGCGTTGTAGTGCGCCTCGTAGGCCAAGTCGCCGACGTCCCCGCCCACGTCCAATTTCCGCCGGTCCCCATCCGCCAGGTCGTGGAAGACAACTGGCTCGCCGAGATAGTCACGCGAACCCGCGTCCCACAAATAGGGGCAATAGACAATCGGGAACTCGAGGCCCTTGGCCCGGTGGACCGTCAACACCTGCACCGCAGCCGCGTCGGAATCGAGCCGCCGGCTGCGCTGCTCTGCTTCGGCGCCTTCGGTGCTCACCTCGTCGATGCGCCGAGCCAGCCATGCTCGCAGCGCGGCGAGGCCAAGCTGCCCCTGACCTGCCTCGGCATGCAGCAGTTCGGCGATATGTCCAAGATCGGTGAGCTGGCGCTCGCCGTCCACTGCGCGAAGCAGCCGGTCCGGCAGGCCTTCGGTCGCTGAAACATGCGAAAACAGCGTCGCGACACCGCTCTGGCGTAGGAGAGCGGACCAATTGTGAAGTCGAGAATGCAGCTCTTCCCACGTCTTTTCGTCCGCTAGCGCGAGTTCCTCGGCGCTCATCCCCACAAAAGGGGTCAAGCCAGTCGCTGCAGCGAACGAGCGCGAAGTCGGCTGTTCGAGGGCGCTCAGGAGCCTCAGCCAGTGGTGGGCCGCTGGTGTCGAAAGGACGCTCTGCACCCCCGCTACAACCACCGGGACGCCAACCGCACGCAGCGACGACTGCACGACCGTCGCCTGGCGGTTGGTGCGTACCAAGACCCCGACATCCCCCGCTCCGACCGGCCGCCGCCGGCGATCGGCGTCCGGGCCCGGTCCTCCCCGTACCAGGGTCGCTCCAGACTCGAGCAGCCTCACCACGTCCGCCGCGAGGTCCTCAGCCACGAACCTCACGGCTGAGTCCTTCTGGATCAGGCCCTTGCCAATTCGTTGGAGCCCGGCACCCCTCCGTGGCACGAAGCGGGCGCGCAGTGGGATGGGGACTGGCGCGCCCTCCAGGCCCGGCTGCTGGTGAGCTTGCGTGGCATGGGCCGTCCTGTACTGGATCTCGGGATGGCCGAGGTGGAGCGGGTGGAACAAGGCGTCGTAGGCGGCAAGAAGAGCCGCGTCGGAGCGCCAGTTCTCTTCAAGCGTGAAACGCTGCCCTGGACCGGCTTCCCTCGCGGCCTCGAGGTACGCGTAGACATCTGCCCCACGGAACGAGTAAACGGCCTGCTTCGGGTCACCGATCAGCACTAGCCGGGTTACACCGTCCGCAAACGCCCTTTGGACCACCTTCCACTGGACGGAGTCGGTGTCCTGGAACTCGTCCACGAGGACCACCCGGTAACGTTCGCGCAACCGGCGGCGAGCCATCTTGCCTCGCTTTTCGTCCATTAGCGCGGCAAGGAGGTGGTCGAGGAGCCCGTCGTAGGTCAGGAGATTGGCGTCGAGCAGGCGCTCCTTGAGGTCCCGGCGCACGCCCTCCGCCAGGCGCCTGCGCAGGCCCGGTGGGCTGGAGTCCTGCATGTCAGGCTCGGGGTCCAGAGGGGTACCGGGGTTGTCGACCGCTCTAAAGGCAATTCCCAGCGCCGCCTTGCGCCCGAACGGCGGTATTGCCGACCTGAGGGCGTAGCGGACCAACAGGTCATCTACCACGTCTTCCACCAGGTCCGTCTGGTCCTCCAGGAGCGTGGCACCGGCTGCCACCTCTCCCCAGACGCCGAGCGCCGCAAGGACCATATGGCAGAAGCCATGCGTCGTCGTAATTGTTGCGGTATCGAAGCTCCCAAGGGCGTCCGCCAGCCGGTCACGTCGCAGCGACGTCGGCACCGGACCACCTTCGGCTAGGAGGTGCACTACGGCGTCATCGGCCGGAAGGGCGCTCCCCCCGTCCAGGTACCTGCTCAGGCATGCTTCGGCCGACACCAGCCGCTCTCGCACCCGGTCTCTCAGCTCGCCGGTAGCCATCCGGGTAAAAGTGACAACCAGGATGTCCGAAAGCGGGACGCCTTCGGCTACCAAGCGGGCCACCAAGGCTGCGACGGTGAAGGTTTTGCCGGTACCCGCGCTGGCCTCGAGGATGGTCACCCCCGGCCCCGGGAGCGGCCCACAAACGTCGAAATGCCTCGGTCCTGTTTGCATTCGTGTGCTCAGTGCCCCGGAAGGTGTTCATGGCTCAGCAACGGGCTCCACAACCTCATCGCCAGACGGCCGAGCCTGGTCGGTTCGTCCATTGCCCAGCCCTGCCCCTCCTCGTCAGGCCGTGGAAGCCACTGGACAAGCTCCTCGAAGGGGAAATCTGGGCCCAGCACCGCGATGTGCTCCGCGTCGGCATCCTCACCAGGGAACTCCTCCCAGTTGGAGGCCCATCGCCCTCGAGCTGCTTCGTGGGGGACCTGGGTTGAGCCTGGACTTGCCGCCGCCGCCCAGGCGGCCGAGGTAGCGCAGTAAATGGGAAGCGGCTCGCGCATCCCCCGCCGGTAAAGGTCCACCAGCACCTGGAGCAACTCGACAGCCCGTGCCCTGATGTCAGCTTCACCCGACTGGAGCGGGCCGAGCGTGCTCACGGTGACCCGAGGCCTGGAGGCCGTGCTCCCCTCGCCCTGGCCGATCGTGACCGCCGACGGGAAAAGCTCGGGGTGCGCCGCGCTCAAGGCCAGGAACTGTGCCCAAGCCCTCAGGCGGTGCTTTGGCCGCAACTTCGAATAGGTACAGCGCAAGATGGTGCCCCTGTGGGCACCGGGTACCGTGCCGACCAGCGAGAAGCCGTTAGGCAGTGCAACATTTACCTCGATGGCTGCCGCGGGCGCCTTGGCGTCCGGCAAGCCCTCCAACACCGCCACCAACGCCTCGACTACCGCGTCAACTTCGGCGAGGGCGGCGTCCCCCAGCGGGCCTGGTGGCAGCAGGCCCCTCCCCCTCTCGGCGGCGAGCGCCCGCTCCGAGCTGGCTCCGGCCAACCTTGTCTCGAGTAGCCGGTCCCCGAGCGCCCACCTCTCCAGGGGGCCGAGCTCGACCGGCAAAGCATCGCTGAGTTGCTCGGCGAAATCGTCCGAGTAGAACCCAAGGCGCTCGCGAAGGAATGCCTTCACGGGGTGTTCGAGGAACCGCACGAGCGATGCGAGCTGGACGGTCGTCCCTTCCACCGGTGGGAGCATCTCCGGCAGGAAGACGGCGCGGGGGTGGCGATCTGCGGTCACGGCCTTTGCCCCAGCCAGTTCAGCGTCGTCGAACCGCCACGCGCTCCTAACACCGAGCTTGCCCGGAGTGAAATTGACCGGGTCGAACGCTTGGAGGGGGTGTTGGACGACAACCGCTTCACGGGCCGGGCGCGCCCCGCCTTTGGTGCGGACAGTCCTGTCAACGACATCCAACAGTTCGGATACGGGCACCGCAGGCGGGCGCCGCTGATTTAGGTGCTGGTCGCGCCCCTCAAAGGTGATGACCAGGTGCTCGGTAGCTGCCAACAGCGCATCGAGGAGGAGCTGCCGGTCCTCCCGTGGGACGTCGCGGTCCCCGACCTGCGGGCTTGCGAGCAATAAGTCGTCGCCGTCGTGGTGACCTGGGCGGGGGAAAAGGCCATCGTCCAGGCCCAGCAAGCACACGACACGATGGGGCACAGAGCGCATGGGGACCAATGTGCAGATCGTCATGTCGCCGGTACGAAAATTGGCCCTCGTGGGGCGACCCCTTAGCCGGTCGGCGAGCAGAGCACGTGCTTCCGCCAGGTCGAGTTCGATTGCGGACGCGGGACCGCCGGCGAGCGCCTCCTCGGCCACGCCGTCGAGCGCACGCCCGAGCTGTTCGTTCTGCCAAGCGTCAACCGGCGCGGCGACAGCCAGCCTGGCCGTCCCCTCTGCCAGCGCGTCCGACCATTGCCGGGCTGTGTGGGGCCCCTTTAACTGGCCGAGGGTCACCCTCAGCCGTTCAAGAAGCTCCGCAAAGCGCCCGGCCAGGTCGATCTCGCCGCTTGATATGTCGCCGAACGGCAACGTGCCCCCGAACAGCCGCTCGCCGTCCTCGCTCATGGCCACCCCCAACAAGAGGCGGTCAAGCCCCGCGCGCCACGTACCGACTTCCCCGGCACGGCCCAACTTCCATAGGGCACGATGCTCCTGGTCGAGCCCCCAATGGGTCCCTGTACCAGCGAGCCAGCGTTCGACCTGGGACAGTTCGTCCCCGTCGAAGCCGAAACGGCGGCTAACCGGGCCACGTGACGCAAAGTCGAGGACCTGGGCAGTAGTCACCTTGCTTTCAGCGAGCTCCAGAAGGTGCGCTGACACAGCGAGCAGTGGGTTTGTCTGGCGGAGCGACCGGTCAGCCAGCCGGGCACGAAGCTCGGGTGCGCCCGCGAGACTTGCAGCACCAAAGCTGGCCTGGACCAGTGGGGCGAACAGTTCTATGTCGGGGCACATGATGATCACGTCTCGCGGCTCGAGTGTCGTATCCGCCGCCAAGAGGTGCAGCACGGCTTCCCGCACCACCTCCACCTGGCGTGCACGACCGTGGCACGAATGGGCACGGAGGCTGTCGTCGCCCTCAGCGAGAAGGGGCCGCGGGTCGCCCGCCGCTCCTGGTTTCGGCAGGCCCGGCGGGGGCCTGTCGGCTCGGATATCCGCCTGAATGAGGCCGAGCAAGGTGGAAGGTCGGTCTTCCACGGGCCGGTGCTCGCCTCCTGTCACCCCCTGGGCCGCCAACACGAGCTGCATCTCGCGGGCATCCCGCCCCCAGGAGCGCAACAGCGGGTTGGACGGCAACCGGACGGTCGTGTCTTGCGCCCTGACCTGGCCCACAGCCGGCGTATCCGGCAGGTTTGAGGCCATCTTCTCCCAAAGGGCACCGGAGGGATGAAGCAAAAAGAGATGCACGTCTCTGTGAGCCGATATGGCCTTCAGGACGCGGAGGTGGCTGGCCGGCAAGCGGGTAAGGCCGAACACCGAGAGCCGGCTCGGGAGGTCGAGCAGGTCGGGCCCCGCCTCGATAAGGGCGGGGGCCGTGGTGAAGCGCTCAGCAGGGCTCGGGAACCCGAGCCTGTGGCGCAAATGCCGCCAAAGCTCTGCCTGCCAGGCGATGTCGGCTGGCCGTGCTGAGCCAGGGCCCTCCTCGGCCCCTTCCTTCCAGGCCATAAGCATCTCTGGGCGATGCACTGCATAGCTATCGAAGAGGTCAGCAATATGGCGGACCGCGGCAAAGCGCCGGGGGCCTTTGCCTCGGACAGCTGGGGACGAAGCGCGCAGATGGGCAGCCAACGGCCACATGAGCTCGTCGTCAAGGTGCTCGTCCACCAATTGCAGCAAGGGCCAGACCGAGCGCTCAGGCGCCCAGGGGTCCCGGTCGTACTGGGGTAGGCCAGGCCCGAAGGCTGCTGTCATGGCCGCGGCAACCAGGGCGCCTGGGAACGGGAAATCGATATTGGCGCATACCCCGTCACCCGCACCGTTGCTGGCCCCGAGACGGTGTGAAAGGCGCTGGGACAACCAGCGCTCTACTCCCCTCGTGGGTACGGAGACGACCTCTCGGGCCATTGGGTCGGCCAAGGGCTCGAGCAGTAGGTCGCCGAGCCCCTCGACAAGGTGGTCCGACCGTTCCGACCGGTGGAGGTAGAGCACATCCCCAAGGCTACGAGGCGGCTGGGACGATTGCGTGCGCTGCTCGCCTCAGTGCCACGACAGGCAGCACTAATGCCACGACAGGCAGCACCAGTTAGGGCCCAAAGTCCCATCGACCTTGACATGGCCATTATTTGACCCATAAGGCTCAAGATGCGCCGATAACCCGAAGTGTGCAGGTCAGGCGTGCGTTCCCTTATCTTATTCCTGATATTACGCCGGCGCCGTTGCGCCTTTCGAAGGTTCAGTCCAGAAAACCAAGGCTTTCCAAAGTTTCGCCTCATCGCGCCCCTGCACCTGCCCTCTGACTAACGGGCTACACCCCTCGATGGGAGCGGCGGCGACCAAGGTCGACGGTGTCACTTCGCTCACCGAGCTGCTCGCCTCAGGCTCCGCTTGAGACGACCACCTAAGCCTGCGGCTCGAGCCCTGCGCGCTACGGAGCACCAAACCCACAACACATCCAGTTAGGACAAGGCTTTTCAGCAGCCTTCCTCAATGCGGCGCCTGAAATAGTCGTCTCGCCTTCACTAAAAAGGGATAACACCGGGAACCCGCCACGCTCAGGGGAGCGAGCGACGGGAATCGAACCCGCGTTCTCAGCTTGGGAAGCTGATGTACTGCCTCTGTACGACGCTCGCGTAACAGGCTCCGTCCGGCCCAATCTTAGCCGGCTTAAAGGGCGCCCGGCCACTTGGCAAACGCCGGGTAAACGTGTACTCTCTTTGCCGGAGCGGGAACCCGCCGCCTGCTCCGCAGAGCGGATCCGAGATCCGCCGCTCGATCTGCTCCGCCAACGGCGCCCTTCGGGGCGCCATTGGTGTCTTCGAGAACCCGGTATGTTGCTAACGCGTCGAGGACAAATGGCACAGACAATGACCCGGCAGCCCGCTCGTGCGTTAGCTGCGTGCCGGGAGTTATCGACACTCCGCGTGGGCGGTTATTCCGGCTCCTCCGCGAAGTTCGTTAGGTAAAGACAAAGTGGAGGAGTTGGCTATAGTCGAGAACCTCGGAACGCGTTTGGGGGTGACTACGCACAACGTTGGCCAGAGAGCGTCCTCCCACATCGCCCGTAGCAATGGGACCGCCCCGGCCCCAACCACCGCCCCGGCCCCAACCGCCACCCGCGCCAAGTGACGTTGCTGCGAGGCTGGCCCTCGCCGAGCGCGCCATCTCCGACCTGAAGGCCGAGCGCGATCGTCTCGAAGCGACGGTGGTCCGCCTGGGCGCCCTGGCCTCCCAACTCGATGCCGCGAGCCTTGTCCAGGGGGTGACCGAAGCGGCGCGTGACCTGACGGGCGCCCAACTGGCCATGTTCGTGCCGGCGGAGCCCGCCGTGCTCACTGAGCCGACGATCGTGTGCGACCCCGACGTCTTGAGCGTTGCGCCGGAGCCGGGCCGAGTGCCTTTACTTGCCGGTGCATTGTGGCGTATCACACCGGTGCGCGTCGACGACGCCGACGAGCCCGAGCCCGGTAATGCTGGCTACGGGCGGCTTTCAGACGGGGGGATCTTTCGCAGCTGGATCGGAGCACCCGTCAGGGCACGCTATGGCGACGCTCTTGGAGGGCTTTACCTCGCCCACCATCGGCCTCACGCTTTTGGAAATCGAGAAGAGGAGCTAGCCCAGAGCCTCGCGGCCCACCTCGGGGCGAGCCTCGACAATCTCACCGTTTTCCAAGAGCGCTCTCGGGTGGCCCAGGCCTTGCAACAAACCCTTTTGCCCCCGGTCCTCCCAGAGGTCCAAGGACTGGACGTGGCAGTACGGTACCGCCCGGCAAAGTCAACTTCCTTGGTAGGTGGGGACTTCTACGACATGTTCGAGGCGCGCCCGGACGTGTGGGGCTTGATGATCGGCGACGTGACGGGGGTGGGACCAGAAGCCGCCGCGCTAACGGGGATTGCACGCTATGCAGCGCGTGCGCTCGCCGCACAGGAACACTCGCCGGCGCGCCTGCTCACACAATTGAACGAAACACTCGTCGGGTTTGGCCTGCAAGACCGCTTCTGCACTGTGCTTTACGCAGAACTGCACCCCGGCCCCGAGGTCCTAACGATCAAGATCGCTAATGGGGGTCACCCGTACCCGTATATCTTGCGTTCGGACGGCCATGTCGAGGAAATATCTATAAGCGGTACGCTCCTCGGCCTTTTGAACGACGTCTCTTTTGAGGAGCTGGAACTGGTCCTGGGACCAGGCGATGTGCTCGTGGCCTACACAGATGGTGTCACCGAAGCTCGCAACCCGACTGGGGCCTTTTTCGGCACCGACGGCCTGGTTCGGACACTGCCCGGGTGCACCGGTAGGCCGGCAGCCTGGGTGGCGCACCGCATCGAACTGGCGGTGACCGAGCACCAGGCGGGAGTGCCCCCGGACGACATTGCCATCGTGGTAGTGCAGGGCCTTCCCGATCGGCCCACCGAACAAGTGCGAGCCTCGCGGCACGCTCGCCGCAACCGCTAAGGCCGCTCGCGGTGCCCGAACGTTGGCGCGAGCCGTTCGCCTCGAGCGACGCAGTCAGCCGGCGCATGAGCGTGCAACGCCGCGAGGGCACAACGCCAGAACTTGTCCTTCGCCGTGCGTTGCATTCTCTCGGGCTCCGTTACCGTCTTCACCAGGCACCGTTGCCGGGCCTTCGGCGCAAAGCCGACATCGTGTTCGGCCCTGCCCGTGTGGCGGTTTTCGTCGATGGCTGCTTCTGGCACGGGTGCCCGGAGCACGGCCGCCGTGCGCATAGCGTCAACGGCTGGTACTGGCCCGACAAGATCGCCCGGAACCGCCGTCGGGACCAAGAGACCGGACAGCTCCTGACAGGCGCCGGCTGGTTGGTCGTCCGGCTGTGGGAACACGAATTAACCGGGCCTGCCGTTCGCCTTGCGGCTGAACGGGTGAGGGAGACCTTGGCTGGACGCCGCCCCCCTGTTACGCGGGCGGGCCGCTCGCCAAGGTAATTGTGGTCGTATGCGACTGGCCGGTCGCGCCCACCCATGTGATCGTGACCCTGTTGCCCGGGGAGTGCGTGACCATAAGATGTTCCAGCTGCTCCGGCGTCGAAACAGCTTGGCCGTCGAACGCCGTCACCACATCGCCCGAGGCAATACCAGCTTCTTGGGCCGGGGACCCGGCTACCACGTTCTCGATGTCTACGCCATTCACAGAGGTCGAGCCATCGCCCAGGAAAGACCTGTTATCAGAAGGGCTCTCGAGAAGGCCGAGGAAACCGGTCGCCCCGACGTGCACCGTCGCGTTCCCGTGACCGCTCTCGATTTGATGGGCGATCGCAAGGGCCGCGCTGAGCGGGATCGCAAAGCCTTGGTTACCTGCTGATGAAAAGGCGAAGCTCTCCGATGCGGCGGTGTCCATGCCGATCACCTCGCCTGATGCGTTGACCAGCGGGCCGCCGGAGTCGCCGGCCTCAACGTTGGCATTGACCTCGATCAGGCCCGAGAGCTGTTCGCTGCCTCCGGTCAGTTCGTCGTTCGCTGTGATCGATTGGCGAAGAGCCGTGATCGATCCGCCGGCGCTGGTGGGCGTCCCGCCGGTGCCCCCTGCATTGCCGATGGCCACCACTGCCTCCCCCATCGACTGGCTGGAGGGCGCAAGCTTGGCTGCCGTCAGGCCTGAGGCGCCTTGCAGCTGGATCAACGCCACGTCGTGGGTGTTGTCGTAGCCGACAACCGTTGCCGGGTAGGTTTCCCCGTTGCCGACATCGGTGACGCTCAGCTTCGTTGCGCCGTCGATGACATGGTTGTTCGTGAGGACCAGGCCCGTCGAGGTGAGCACGATGCCTGTCCCTGCTCCCTCGGCTTGCTCATAGTTGAAGGTCGAGTTGACGTCAACCACCGCGGGGTCGACCTTGGAAGCTATGGCCGAGACATCGGAGGGCCCGCCGGCTCCCTCCGTGCTTCCCGAGCCGGTCCCGCCCGACCCACCGAACGGCGAGGTGTTGGGCCCGGCCCCGCCGGGGCTCACCGACGATGGCGTCGTGGTACCCGGTGCAGAGGCTCCGCTAGCCAACTGGCTCGACGGCCAGGCGACCCGGCTCACCCCGGCGCCCGCCACCCCGGCCGCTGCGATTACCAGGATGGCTGCGACCGACCGGAGCCCCTTGGCATGCCGAGAAGGACCTTGCGGGGCACGCTCAGGACCGCTTTGAGAGGGCTGCTCCAAGCCATACGGGGGCTGACCATAAGGTGCCTGACCATAAGGTGCCTGACCATAAGGTGCCTGACCATAAGGTGCCTGACCATAAGGTGCCTGACCATAAGGTGCCTGACCATAAGGTGCCTGACCATAAGGTGCCTGACCATAAGGGGCGTGACCATAAGGCTGGCCGTAGGGCGGTTGGCCGTGGGACGGCTGGGCCTGGGACGGCGGGAAGTAGGGCGGCTGGTTTGAGGGCGGCTGGTCGGAGGCCGGCTGGGCACCTACCCTGGGTGGCCATGCCGGGGCGCCAGCATCGGCGGGAGGCTGAACGGGCCCGATGCCCTCAGGTGCCGGGCTCGATGCCCCGTGCGGTGCGCCACCAAAAGGTCCGTGCCGTGCGGGCCACCGTGCGCTTTCGCTTTCGTCACTGAATGGGGTCTCTTGGTCGCCCATGTCTGCCCTCCGGTCACTAGCTAAGTCGTCCTTGCTGTCTCTCCAGTGAAGGGCGCTTGTCTGTGAACGGCCTAAGCCAGTCCTGAAACTCTCTGCAACGCCCTCCGCCCTGCCAAAACGCGGAGACTTAACGGAAATTCACTCACTCTCAGTGATTGTCATCGACAGGATTGTCACGCGCTCTTTAGGCTTACCCGAACCTGTACCCAGCCCGTCGATAGCGGCAACCACGTCGAGGCCGCTGACGACCTTACCGAACAGCGAGTACAGCGGTGGCAGGGCCACCCCGTTAGGCCCGCTGATCACGAAGAACTGGCTGCCGTTCGTGTTCGGCCCGGCGTTTGCCATCGCCAGGGATCCCAGCTCGTAGCGGCCGCGCCGTGGGAGCTCGTCTTCGAACTCGTACCCGGGGCCGCCGGTCCCCGTGCCCTTCGGGTCGCCGCCCTGGAGCACGAAACCCGGGATGACGCGATGAAAGAAGATGCCGTCGAAATAGTGGTACCTGGCTAGGAACACGAAATTGTTGACGGTCTTTGGAGCCGCCACGGGGTCCAGCGCTATCGTCATCGTCCCCTTCGAAGTGACCATCTCGGCGCTGTAGCGCCGGGTGACGTCGATGCACATCGGGGGAGGAGCGTCGAAGCGCTGAGTTTTCGGGCTCGAACCATCGGTAGCGGGGCAGGGAGTGGCCATAACCCCCTGTCTAGCGCCCGCCGGCGAACTAAGCGGCTCGCGTGCAGCGTCTTAAGTCGCCTCGCCTATTTCCGCAAGTGCGGTTGTGAGGGCACGGATGAGGCGCCGGGCGGTCCCGGGCGAGAGGTGCGCGACCAAACCGGCCCCAGGCCGGCCCACCTCTTCGACCGTGAGCTCGACCCTGAGGTCGTTGCAGAGATCGCAATCGTCGAACGCAACGACCGCCCACGCGACCTGGGCGCGCTCAGGGTCGTCGGCGGGATGGTCGTCGCGACCGTAGTCGGCAAGCTTCTTCACGCTTGCGACCAAAACCGGCCCGAAGCGCCGTTCACTGAGGACTTACTGCCGGTAATGTTCGACGACTTCTTCGGACCTCACAGCCACGTCGTCAGGGTCCTGGCCGGCGGCTCGTCGAGCGCGACGCTGGCGGAGCAAGTCCCAGCACTGGTCCAGGGTGACCTCGATCTCGCGCAACCTCTCGAGCTCTTGCTCCGAAAACTCTTCGCCCTCGTGTGAGCGCTCGAGGCTGTGCTCCTCATCGGCCAGTACCCCGATGCGGTGCACGATGTCGGCGTCGTTCATGCGCAGTTCTCCTCCCGGTCCTGTCGCCCCTACCAGCGACCGCAGGACAGCAAGCTTACTGCCCCACGAAGAACTCCCTTAAAGGGAGACGAGACGCATCTCCTTGGCCTTCATGAAGTCGCCGACCCGGACGGCGGACATATCGTTTCGCCCTGGGTAGTCACCCTCGGCTGCCGAGATGCCGGGTATCGGCCCCACGATGGCTTCGGGGTTGGGTTGTGAGAAGTACTTAACCGACATGCGAGAGCGCCCGTCGAAGCCGGCCGCTGTGTCAACCAGGGGAGGGTTGACGACCCGATGGACGGCTGCTTTGATAAGGCCTCCAGTCCAACGCTCTATGAGGTCGCCCGCCATGACCACGAACGCGTTGTCGATACGCGGCACGTCCCACCAACCTGTCGAATGGAAGACCTGCAAACCGTCCGGTGACCGGTCACGGTAGGTGACCGTAAAGGCGCCCGGGTCGGTACGGGGAGATGTCCTGACCGCGCCGGCCGGCGGTCGGCCGGCCTGGGGAAGGTAGTAGCTGGCGACGAGGTTGGAGAAATGGCGCTCAAAGGCGGGCGCGAAGTAGCGGTGCTTCAGGCCCAGGCCGACGGCAAGCGCCACCATCAGGCGCTCGGCCAGGAGTGTGAACACCCTGTAGCCGGTTTCGAAAATGGTACGGAAACCCAGAGGTTCTCCGGGCCAAATGTTGGGCGCCCTCCATAGGCGGGCTTCCGCGCTGTGGGGCTCGGGCTCGTTGAGAGAGTCGAGCCGGTTGATCACGAAGAACTCGACCAGGTCGGCGCTGTCCCTGTCCAGTACGTCGTAACGCCTGCTGAACCCCACGGGCTGCCACCCGCGCAAGATGTCAGGGCCTGGCGGCAAGCAAGCCCGCTTGTTGTCCGCCGAGGAGCGGAAAAATGCGCGTGTCTGGTCGTCGAGGCGATTGACAAGTGCAGGCGCGACACCGTGGCCGACGATGATGGCGACACCTGAGCGTTCCAGCGCTGCGACCACAGCCGCCGCCGATTCGTGGCTCAGGGCGCCGGTCGGGTTGGCGATACAAGGCCCGAGGTCAACGATGTCGGCTCCCCCGACCCGCAGGCTCATCGGCCTGCTCGAAGCGTCTCGTGCATACTGGCTCCCCCCTAGACATGAAGGCGGTCCAGTACAACCGTGGCCCTCGATTGTTAACGGGCAGTTTCACACTTAGGGCCAGTGTGTGAAGTTGCAATAACGGTAACCGCAGAGCGCGCCCCGTCCTTGCGACCAATTACCTGCTAGCGTGACCCTTACGCCGCTTCGGGCACGTGGGGTGACGTCTGTGCTGGTAGCCGACCTGGTTCCCCGGCAATTGTTGGAACGTGTATGAGGAACGGAAGGTAGAAGTAGAAATGGCTACAGGTACTGTCAAGTGGTTCAACGGGACCAAAGGTTTCGGCTTCATCAGCCCCGACGACGGAAGTGCTGACGTTTTCGTCCACTTCTCCGCGATTGA
>Ga0302325_10020616_pt1 | contig 13813 bp, 14 predicted proteins | sample Palsa_T0_2_FD_201948 | JGI IMG/M metagenome (GOLD analysis project Ga0302325, IMG submission 201948) | Peat permafrost microbial communities from Stordalen Mire near Abisko, Sweden - Palsa_T0_2 | ecosystem: Environmental > Terrestrial > Soil > Palsa > Peat permafrost | place: Sweden: Abisko... | reverse complement strand
TCGCCAGCGCGACCACACCGCGATGCAGGGCGAAGCCCACCGTGGCGGCCACCACAGCGGGGGACCCGACGAAGACTGGCACCCCCCGGGCCCGCGTGGTCGCCACCAGGTCGCCGGCCGCTATCACCTGGCGGTCGTCGACCAGCAGCGAGCGCACGGCGTACGCAGACGTGAGGAGTCGACCGACGGCGAGCCTCCCCTCCACCACGAAGACGGACTCGTCGGCTTCCAAACGGATCCGGCCGGCGGGATCGTTGAGGTCCCGGTAGAGCGCGAGACGCGGGTCGTCGGGGTCGCTGACGCCGATGAGCGGGCCCGCCGCGCCGACAGGTGAGTCATTGGAGGCGCACGGCACGCTGTCAGCCTCGCGTACCGGAGGCCGCCTGCAGCGAGGCAATCGGCGCCCTGGGCATTCGAGCGGGTCCTGGCGCTACCGTTGGAGACCACACCGACGCGGCGCAGACGGGCCCCGGTTCAGCCGGGTCCCGCTTCGGCAATCCGTCCAGTCAGGAGGACCGTGAAATGGGAACGATCACCACATCTGATGGCACCGAGATCTTCTACAAAGACTGGGGCAGCGGCCAGCCGATCGTCTTCAGCCACGGCTGGCCCCTCTCGGCCGACGACTGGGACACCCAGCTGTTGTTCTTCTTGGCTCAGGGCTACCGGGTCGTGGCAGCCGACCGCCGAGGCCACGGCCGCTCGACCCAGACCGGCGACGGCCACGACATGGACCACTACGCCGACGACCTGGCGGCCGTGGTCGCCCACCTCGACCTCCACGACGCCGTGCATGTCGGTCACTCGACCGGCGGTGGCGAGGTGGTGCGCTACCTCGCCCGCCACGGCGAGGACCGGGTCGCCAAGGCCGTCCTCATCAGTTCGGTGCCGCCCCTCATGGTGCAGACCGAGGCCAACCCCGGCGGGCTGCCCAAGAGCGTCTTCGACGATCTCCAGGCCCAGCTGGCGGCCAACCGCTCGGTCTTCTACCGGGCCCTGCCCTCGGGCCCGTTCTACGGCTTCAACCGGCCCGGGGTCGAGCCCAACGAGGCGATCATCGAAAACTGGTGGCGCCAGGGGATGATGGGAGGGGCCAAGGCCCACTACGACGGCATCGTGGCCTTTTCTCAGACCGATTTCACCGCGGACCTCAAGGGGATCACGGTGCCGGTGTTGGTCCAGCACGGAGAGGATGACCAGATCGTCCCCTACGCCGACTCGGGCCCCCTGTCGGCCAAGCTGGTGAAGAACGGGACGCTCAAGTCCTACCCCGGATTCCCCCACGGGATGCCGACCACCGAGGCCCCGACAATCAACGCCGATCTTTTGGAGTTCATCAAGTCCTGACGGCGTTCAACCTCGAGCCGCCCGCCGGCCTTCCTACACCGGCGGGCGGAGGCCGTCCTCAATCATCACCAGCAGCCGCGTGCTCTGTGCGGGGGTCAGGGTCGCACTCATGCACATGGAGCTCAGGAGCTGCATCAGGTCGGGCCCATCGATGTCCTGGCGCACCACGCCTGCGTCCTGCGCCCGCGTGAGCACCATGCTCAGCGCTCCCTCGACGCGCTCTCGGGCCGCCACGCGGAGATCGGGATTCTTCTCGAAGGCCTCATGCAGTTCGTTGAGGAACCTCCGCTTGCCGCTGGCGTAGAGAACGAACGCCTCCAGCCACGCCACCAGGGCCGGCCACGGTTCCATCGTCACCACCACCGATTGGGCGACGTCGACCAGGTGGTCCACGTCCTCCCGGTAGACCGCCTCGACGACGTCGATCCGTTTCGGGAAGTGCCGGTAGAGAGTCCCCACGCCCACGCCGGCCTCTTTGGCAATGGACTCCATGGAGGCCCCGCCGCCCTGTTGGGCGAAGACCGCCCGAGCGGCGGCGACCAACCGCTCGTAATTCCGCTTCGCATCGGCCCGCATCGGGCGCCCTGCCTCGCCGACGTGGGGAAGCCCAGCCTCAGTCAACGGTGTTCTCGCCTGCAACGTCATCTCCAGCGTCCCTCCCGGACCGGACTTGCTCTTGCAAAACGGAGGCACCCTCCGTATACTAAACGGAGGAAGCTTCCGCTTACCCAAGATAGCAGCGGAAAGATCGGATAACAATGCCTTCACTTGCCATTCTAGGGTCGCGTCCCGCGCCCGAACCCAGCCGCAATCCCGGCTGGACCAGCCGGATGCGAAGCCGGCTGGACAACCCCACCGTGTTCCTCTTCGTGATCCTGACCGCCCAGTTGATGGTGGTCCTGGACACGACGATCGTGAACGTCGCGCTCCCGCACATCCAAGAAGGCCTCCACCTCTCCGGGAGTGACCTCTCCTGGGTTTTGAACGCCTACCTCCTCACCTTTGGTGGCCTGCTCCTGCTGGGGGCTCGTTCAGGGGATCTCCTCGGCCGGCGCCGGACGTTTCTGGCCGGCATTGCCATCTTCACGCTGAGCTCTTTGTTCGGTGGGTTGGCCGTCACCGGGTGGATGCTCCTTTCTGCCCGGGCCCTGCAGGGGGTGGGGGCCGCACTGGCGGCGCCGTCCTCGCTGGCCCTCTTGACCACCGTCTTTTCCGATGGTCCCCAGAGAATCCGGGCCATCGGCCTTTTCACCACGGTGTCGGCGGCCGGCGGCGCGATCGGCCTGGTGGCCGGCGGCGCGTTGACCCAGCTGGTGTCCTGGCGCTGGGTCATGTTCGTCAACGTTCCCATCGGACTGGCGGTCTGGGCCCTCGGGCGCACGGCCGTGCGGGAGACCGAGCGTCGTCACGGCCACTTTGATATCGCCGGTGCGCTCACGTCCACCCTGGGCATGGTCGGCATCGTCTTCGGGTTGGTCGAGGCGGGCGCCGACGGTTGGTCGAGCCCGCTTTGCGCCGGGGCTCTTGCCTTGGGCGTCCTCCTCCTCGGCGCCTTCTACCGCATCGAGACCCGCGCCGAGGAGCCGATCGTCCCCTTGCGCCTGTTCGCCAGCGGGACGCGCACGGCCTCCAACGTGGCCCGGGGACTGACCTACGCCGGCATGTACGGGATGTTCTTCTTCGTGGGGCAGTTCCTCCAGGACGTGCTGGGCTACGCACCCTTGCGGACAGGGCTGTGCTTCTTGCCCATGCCGATCGGGGTGTTCTTGTCCTCACAGCTGGTGAGCAAGGTTTTGGTCGGCCGGGTCCGGCCGAAGGCTCTGATCATGTCCGGCATCGGCTTGACCATCGTCGCCCTGCTCCTGGCGAGCCAACTCCACGCCGGAGCTTCACTGTGGCGGATCCTCGCCGTCATCGTCCTGATGGGCCTGGGCTCGGGGACCGCGATGGTCCCGTTGACCACGGCCGGACTCTCGGGGGTCGCGCCGGCTGATGCGGGTGCCGCCTCCGGCCTGGTCAACGTGACCCAGCAGGTCGGAGCGGCACTCGGATTGGCCGTGCTGGTGACGGTCCTCGGGGTGGCCGCAGGTCACGTGCAGCTGAAGGCCGGCGGCGCCGCCACCGCCACCGTGATCCACGGTCTCGATGTGACGTTCGCCGTCGCCGCGTTGTTCGGACTCGCCGCACTGGCCATGGTGGCCTTCTTGGTCCATCTGCCCGCAGCGGCGAGCGACGTCGCCCCGCTCCAGCGTCAGCCTGCCGCGTTCGTGGGGGCTGACGGCGAGGACCTCGAATGGTCGGACCCGGAGCTGGTGGCGTAGGGCGTCACGGGCTCCGGCTCCGGCTCCGGTTGCGTCAGGTCGGTCTGACGCCGGTGCCGCCCCCGGCGCCACCGTCCGAGGACGAACGTACTGAGGATGGACGCCAACCCGACCAGTGCGGCGACCAGTGCGGCGTTCCCGTACGGGGGAGTGAAGGAGAACGTGACCCGAGTTGTCCCGGAGCCGACGGCAACCGATTGAAATGGGCCGGCGGATCGCACGGTGACGTTCGACGACCCCACCTGGGCCCGCCAACCCGGCATGGGGAGCTCCAGCCGATGCAGTACGGCGGCACCCGAGCACGTCACCGTGACGGCCGCAACTCCGGCGGATCGGAGCGCGCACGGCGCGCCGGTGGTGCTGAAGAAGGGAGCGGGGGTGGGGAGCCGCCAGACATCGACGGTGGAATCGGCGTAGACGCGGCGCGGGGCCGGGGTCAGCCCGGCGGGCGGCCAGGGGGACCCGGTGACATCGACGCCGGCGGCCGAGGTCACGACGAACTTGACTCCGGCTGCTTCGTAAGCGGCCAGGTGGCGGGCCAGCTCCTGGGCCGGACTCAGGCCGGCGGGATCGGTCTCTGTCGTGCCGGTGAAGATCAGCGGATCGGTGTTGTCGTCGAGTGACTTCGTGATGTAGCGCGTGAAGTCCTTGGGCACGGGCAGGTCGTTCACGTTGATCTCGGCCAACCCGAAGAAGGAGCCGAAGTTCGGCTGGACCGGGCCCAGTGTGGCGAAGCGCGACAGGCCGAGATGACGCTGCAGGAAGTGCACCACGGCCATGTCGCTGGGCGCGGGCCGGGGTGCCGAGAGCGCGGGTGCGGCGAAGAGGACGACCGCCTCGGCTGCCACTGCGCCCGCCACCAGGAGCCGGCCGATGCGCCTTCCCCTGGGCTTTCGTCCGGCATAGGAGATGAGGCCACCCGTTACCACCACCACCACGCCGAGGGCGGCCAAGAGGACACTGGCTGCAGTGAAGGAATGCGGGTGCGCGTACCCCTGGCTGGTCGCCAAGACCGGCCAGGCCTGTCCGGCGGCCCAGGCGATCGCGCCGAGAGCAACCACCCCGGCACCGACGATGACCACAGGCCGGACACTCCGGCGGACCATGTCGTCAATGCCGAAGGCGGCCAGGACAATGACGGCAAGCTCCCACGACGACTGGGAGTACCGATAGAAGGCGAGGGAATGGAAGCCGGGAAGGTGATTGAGAAGGTGGCTCACCGCGGCGACCCCGAAGGTCTTGCTCATGGCGGCGAGCACCCACAAGCCGAGGGCGATCCGCAGACCTCGACACCGAGAGCCCAGGAGACCCATGAGGGCGCACGTGACGAGGGTGGCGTCGAGGTAGCCGCCGGTGTTGCTCCACATCAGTGTCAGGAGCGACGAGCCATGGGACTGCAACCCGAAAATGGGCCCGAAGCCGTAGGGGAGGATGGTCTGGGCCAGGCTCTGAATGGGAAGGGAGCCGTCGGCGAAGGCACCCGCATGATTCCCGACGTCAGCGTGCGGAAGATAGTCGAGGAAGGCCACCAGGGCCGGCGCACCGAGCAGGAGTCCCACGGCTCCCCCCTGCGCCAGCTTGACCGCCATCGCTCGGCGCCGGGCCGGCAGGGTGAAGAGTCGTACGCCGGCCCACACCACGACGAGCAGGCCGTTCAGGTAGGCGACTTCTGGAAAACCAGCCACGATGGAGAGTCCCAGTGCCACGGCCAGGAGCCGCCAACCGTGGCGGCGGGAGGCCAAAGACGCGTCGCGCGCCAGCTCGACCCCCAGAAGTGCGAGCGGGAGGAACGCCACGGGGTTGGCGGTCGCGTGCTCGAACCAGGCCAGGGTCCCGCAGAGCCCGAAGGCCACGCCACCCGCGGTGCTGGCTGCTCGCCCCAGACCCAGTCGCTGGAGGAGGAAGTACGTGGCACAGCCGGCCACCAGCTCGAGCAGGATGTGGAAGACCACGAACCCCACCGCACTTTGGAGGAGAAGGACGGGCGGGAAGAACGCGGCTGCCTGCATCTCGCCGGCCAGGGGGGAGCCCAGGCCTTCATAAGGGTTCCACCAGGGGACATGCCCGTGCAGCCAATCCGTCGTGACGAGGTGACCCAAGGACAGGGTGATGAAGCCGGCGTTGGGATCGATGATGGGAAAGCCGGGCAGCGCCTGTCTGGGGGCCGTGGCCTGAAGATCCGCGTACAGCTGGACGGGATTCGTGGTGACGATATGCAGCAGTGTCGGCATGTTCACGGCCAGGACGGCCAGGCCGATGATGGCCAGAGGAACCCTGTGCGTACGAGCGCCCAGGCGATCAACCCAATTCCGGAGCGGCATCACGGTGCGCCGATGGTAGAGGACGGGTACCCCGGTCGATGGCCCGTCCGCTCGTCGCTGTCGCTATCGCTCCTCGCACAGGCAGAACGGGTGCCCGGATGGATCGGCATGGACGATGAAGGTGCAGCCGGGCTCCTCCACCCGCCCGCTGAGCACCGACGCACCGAGCGCGACCGCTCGAAGGGAGGCCGCCGGCAGATCCGAGACCGTGAGATCCAGGTGGGACTGTTGGGGTGAGCCGTCCGGCCACCCCGGCGGTGCATAGGTTCGGACCTGCTGGAAGGCCAGCTTGAAGCCCGAGCCGTCAAACCGCACCTCGGACCATTGGGGATCCGTGAGGTGCAACTGACCGTCGAGAAGTTGTGCGTAGAACGAGGCCAGGGCCGGGGGATCGGGGCAATCGATCACCACCGAGCGCAGGCTCACGGTCGGTCTCTCAACGCTCACCTGGTACTGCTTACCCCGCCCGGTTCACTTCGACACGCGGTCGGAGGCCGCTAGTACCGGCTGGAGTACTGGCCCGCGTTCAGTCGCTTCCTCGGGCCGGCCAGGTAGAACACCGCGACGGCGGCTCCGATGATCCCGAACAGGAACCACCCGCCGATCATCCCGGCGATCCAGAGCGCCTTCCATTTCCCGGCCAGGGACACCGTGGGTCGCCTGGCCACGTCGACGACCGCCCACACGACCACCGCCAGCGACACGAGGTTTATGAAGAACAGCATGGCTCCTCTTTCCAGCAACTCTCCGACCCATTCCTGAGGCCGGTTTATCGCTTCACTCAAAGAACCATTTTACGGCCGCAGCTGTGCGCACTCTCAGAAATTCGTATGTTTCTCGTGAGAATGGCCCGGTGGCCCGGTGGCCCGGTGGCCCGGTGGCCCGGTGGCCCGGTGGCCCGGTGGCCCGGTGGCCCGGTGGCCCGGCGTCGGGCGTCGGGCGTCGGGCCTAGGGGGCCGCTTCGAGAGAGAGTTGGATGGCGACCACCTCTTGAGGATCTTTGCGGCCGAAGCGGTCCCTCAACCCGTCGACCAGCTTGGTGGCCTTGAACTGCCAGCCGTACTTGGCCGCCAGGGCGCGCTCGGCCGTCGCCACGGCTTCCGGCGAGCTCGCGACCGTACCGGTTCCGACATATCTGGTCGCCGAGGGCTTTACCTGCCCCCGCATGGTGCAGACACGCACTTCGACCGCCGGGTGGCGCGACAGGCGCTTCGTCTTCCACGCCTGGTGTCCGGTCGTGAAGGAATACGTTCCGTCCGCGCCAGTGATCCACACCGGACACGAGACGGGCGAACCGTCCTTCTTGAACGTAGTCAGTGCAATGTACCGCGCTCGATCCAGCTCAGATGCTGTCATCCGCAGGTCCCGGCCATACGCCGACGGTACCATCGAACGGTTCGGTTCTCACCGGCGCGGTCAGGCCGTGTGCCACTATTTGCCCAACGTGCGGGGCCTCCATTCTCATAGGTGGGCGACGGCCCGCTGAGCCCGAGGCCGCAGCGGCCGAATCAGGAGGTAGGGGAAATGGATGAGAGTGAAATGATCTCCCGTGGCATGGAGGTCTTCGAAGAGTGCTACCGCGGGGTTGTTCCCATGCCCGCCGTGGAGGCACGAGAGTTCTCGGGCATGACCATGAAGATGTTCAATGATTTCTGGGGCGATGGTCGACTCAACTTTCGGGAGAAGCGACTCGTTGTGCTCGGGATTTTGGCCGGACTGGGTGCCGATCCGTCACTCTTCGCCATCCACTCCAAGTCAGCACTTCGCAACGGTGAGATGAGTGCGGACGATGTCAGGGCCGTCGTGCTCATGGCTCTTCCCTACGTCGGATTCGCCAGGGCATCGCCGATTTTCGTGGCGACAGAAACGCTGATCGCAGAGGAATCCAAAGGACAGAGTGCTTAGACGTACTCCACCAAGGAAAGTGACTCGAGCTCTCTAATGGCGGCGCAGGATCGCGTTGCCATCGAAAGGAACATCTGGTCCGCTTGCGGTGAGCGTTCCGCGGTCGCTCCATAGATGCACCCCAATACGGTGATGAACGGCCCCTGCAGTTGGCCCAGCCGGTAGTCGTCAAAGCAGTCGTCCTCAGAGTATCCCTGTACGCCTCGTCGCCGGAGCTCGTCGAAGTAGATCGCCACCAAGTCTCTCTCGCAGGTACGCCGTTCTTCGGCGCGCAGCGCGGTTCCGAGGAAGTAGGCCAGGTCACGGCCCGGAGGTGCGATCCCCACCGTCTGCCAATCGAGAGCGAACACTCCCCGGCCGGCAGGTGGAAACATCAGGTTGTCGAGACGGTAATCACCGTGGACGACCGCGAACGGAGTCGGCCGGGTCAACAGCCACGCACCGATGGCGCCAGCAGAACTGTGAAGTGTCTCGACGTCCGCTTCGTCGAGGGACCCGAATCGGGCCACGAAGTCGTCAACCGCCTGGACAAAGATTGCTCCGACGAATTGCGCACTCGCCGCATCCGTGGCTCGGAAGCCCTGCAGTTCGAGAAGCGTGGCGTCGTTCCAGCGAGGTGCATGCAGGGCCGCCAGATTCTTCACGGCGTCAGCCGCTTGGCTGAGCGAGCAGCTCTCGATCTGTACTCCGGGACGAGCGGGATAGAGGTCTTCGAGAAGCAGGGTGAAGTCGGAACCGTCATCGGTGATGGCCGAATACCAACAGCGTGGTGTCGAGACATCGAGCGTCTCAGCGATCTGAGAGTAGAACATGACTTCATTTCGATACCCATCGGCGACGCGCTGGCGGGCCTCCAACCCTCCCCCGGCCATTTTGGCCACCAAGCTGGACGGGCCGGTAGGGCGTTCATCGGAATAGGTCAGAGTGACTCTGTAGCTGCGTCCCATCTGTCCGATTCCAATGGGCTCGCACCGGGCGTCGGTCACGTTGCCACGGACGCCCGCACGCCCGAGCGCGAAATTGAGCCACTCGGGAGTCAAGCCAGCAGGGTCTTTGGCCACGGGTTCTAGAGTGTCGAAGATGTCCGTATCCGCTTTCATCGGTGACGCCTGGGGGACGTCGTGAAAACATAACACCACGCACGCCGAACGAGTCGATGCACAAGATCGAACGAGGAGAAGCAGTGAGCGAAACCGTGACCCCGACTTCCTCCGGGTCGTCGGCCCAGGACCTAGCCGAACTCGGCTTTTACACGTTGGCCGGCCATGCCGATTCTTCGAGAGCGCTCGTGGACGAGGTGCGGCTCGGGGAATCCATGGGATTCGGCTCCGTCTTCATTTCGGAGCGCTTCGACAAGAAGGAGGCTGCAGTCCTCTCAGGTGCGGCCGGAGCCGTCAGTGATCGAATCACGATCGTGACCGCGGCCACGAATCACAACACTCGGCACCCCATGATCACCGCTGCCATGGCGCGCACCATGCAAAGCCTGACCGGCGGTCGTTTCGTGCTCGGCCTCGGGCGGGGCATCCCATTGATCCAGGACGCATACGGCCTCGGCCGGATCACGACCGCACAGCTCGAGGACTTTGCCGGCCTCATGCGACGGCTCTTCGCCGGTGAGCTCATCCTCAATCACGATGGACCGGCAGGATCGTTCCCCCTCCTCTACCTCCCGCACGTTGACGAACCGCTCCCGCTCGGGCTGGTCGCCTTCGGCCCCAAATCGCTCGACGTGGGTGGTCGTTGTTTCGATGAGGTGATCCTTCACACGTACTTTACGGAGGAGACGACTCGGCGTTGTGTCGCTCAGGTCCGGGAGTCGGCCGAGCGTGCCGGGAGGGATCCCGGTTCGGTGCGCGTCTGGTCGTGTCTCGCCACCATCGGCGACCACATCGACGAAGACCTGAGGCTCAAGAAGACGGTGGGGCGGCTCGCCACCTACCTCCAGGGATACGGGGACCTACTGGTCCGGACCAACGGATGGGATCTTGCGGTGCTCGAGCGATTCAGGGCCGACGAGATGGTGGCCGGCTTCTCGGGAGGGTTTGATTCGGTGGCCACGCCCGAGCAGCTGCGCCACGTCGCCACACTGCTGCCACCCGAGTGGCTGGCGCAGAGCGCCACGGGCACGCCTGAGCAGTGCGCCGCAGCTGTCCGCGCCCAGATCGAATTCGGGTGTGACGCCGTGATCATGCACGGGGCGACCCCACATGAGCTGGCTCCGGTGGTGGCCGCCTATCGGACCGCGTTCGGGCCCGCCAACTGAGGAGGAAGAGATGGACAGCGCCGACCCGCCATGGCAACAACTGCTGGACAAGCAGGCCATCACCGAAGTGATCTACCGCTACGGGCGATCGATGGACAGGCTTGACCGGGATCTCGGACGGTCGGTCTTCTGGCCGGAAGCGACGGCCGACTACCACCAACAGATGTACCAGGGCACCGGCTACGGCTTCATCGACATGGTGATGGAAGCCCATCCAACTTTTTCGGCCCACTCCCATCAGTTCAGCAACATCCTCATAACCGTTGAAGGCGACACGGCCACCAGCGAGACCTACGGCGATGTGACCTTGCGTCGACTGGACGAGGACGGCCGGTGCACCGACAGTCGCAACCTCGGCCGCTACGTCGACCGCTGGGAGAAGCGCCAGGGCGAGTGGCGCATCATAGAACGGACCTATCTGCACGACTTCGATCAGAACGGTCCCTCGGCCGGCGACTTCCTGACCACGGGGAGGCGCGACCGCCTCGACGCCAGTTATTTCCCCGAGAGCGGGTGACGGGGTGAGCGGGTATGTTCATCGCGCCCCCCGCTGCCCCGTCCACCACGGATGCTGCGGCCGACCATACTGAGGTTGCTATGTTCACGATGCGATTCGACATGCGGGCGCCGGAGAGCGGCGCGCCGTCCACGGAGCTCTATGCGGCCGCGCTCGAGATGGCCGAATGGGGGGAGTCCCGCGGCTGCGTCAGCGCGTTGGTGTGTGAGCACCATGCCGCCAGTGACGGCTACCTCCCCTCACCCATGCTGCTGGCCAGTGCCATGGCGGCACGGACCAGCTCGCTCCCGATCACCGTCGCCGTGGTCCTCCTCCCCCTCTATGACCCGGTGCGGCTGGCCGAGGAGATGGTCGTCCTCGACATCATCAGCAGGGGCCGCATGCTCTTCGTGGCAGCCATCGGCTACCGGCCGATCGAATACGAGATGTACGGGGTCGACTATCACCCTCGCGGCAGGATCGCCGAGGAGAAGCTGGGCGTGCTCCTCGAGGCCAAGACGGGTGTGCCATTCGACTACGAGGGTCGGCGCATCCACGTGACGCCCGCTCCCGTGACCCCGGGTGGGCCGTTCGTCGCCTGGGGCGGCGGCAGCATGGCGGCGGCCCGGCGCGCCGGGCGTCACGGCATCGGTTTCTTTGCGCAAAAGGGAGATCCCGCACTCGGCCTCGCCTACGAAGAGGCGTCACGCCAAGCGGGTCATGAACCCGGCATGTGCATCCTGTCGCCGGTCGACTCGCCGACCACCGTCTTCGTGGCCGAGAACGTCGACCAAGCCTGGGAAGAGCTGGGCCCGTACCTGATGCACGATGTCCTCAGTTATGCAGAATGGAACGAGGGCAACGCAGATACCGCAAGCCTGTCGTTCGTGTCGACGGCGGAGGAGCTCCGGGCGGAGAACCGCAGTCACCGCATCTTCAGCGTGGACGAGGCGATCGAGTTCGTACGCGCCGGCGCCCCGCTCGCCCTGCACCCGCTCATAGGTGGTCTGCCACCCGAAGTGGCCTGGCGCTATCTGCGGACGGCGGTCGAAGAGGTCGTACCGGCCGTCGCCTCCTGACCGTGGAGGTGTCGTCGAATCGAGTCTGTCGACTCCTGGGCATCGACATACCGATCCTTCAGGCGCCGATGACGTACATCGCCGGCGCGGTCCTGGCGGCCGCAGTCTCGAACGCCGGTGCGCTCGGCATGATCGAGACGGCTTCAGAAGAGGGCCGTCGGGACCTGCAGAAGGTACGCCAGCTGACCGATCGCCCGGTCGGCGCCAACGTGGCCCTGATCATGATGCGGGACCCGGCGATACTCGACGTGCTGGTCGAGGCGGGCGTCAGGACGGTCACCACATCGGCCGGGGATCCGGCTCTGTTTACTGACCGGCTCCACGACGTCGGTATCACGGTTCTCCACGCCGTCGGGACCCTTCGGGGCGCTATGAAGGCGGTCGATGCCGGTGTGGACGGCTTGATCGTGGATGGCATCGAGGGTGGAGGCTTCAAGAACAGGCACGGCGCGTCGACGATGGTCCTCCTCCCATTGATCGCGGCACGGGTCGATCTGCCACTTATCGCTTCGGGAGGCATCTGCGACGCCCAGTCGATGGCTGCGGCCCTGGTGCTCGGGGCCGACGGCGTCCAGATGGGTACCCGCATGCTCGCCTCGGTGGAAGCGCCGGTCCACGACAACTTCAAGAATGCCATCGTCGGCGCTGACGACACCGGAACCACGTTGGTGTCGAACCCTGGTTCTCCGACCATGCGGGTCTTGCGATCGCGCCGAACGGACAGTCCCGATGATTTCGACCGGGGAGACCTCGCATCGGTCCTCGACCTGTACTTCTCGGGTGACATGGAGGCGAGTGTGGCCAATACCGGCCAGTCGTCGGCCCGCATTGAAGGGATACGACCGGTCGCCGACATCATCAACGAGACCTGGACCGGCTGCGTGGCCGCTCTCGAGCGGGGACGCAGCCGCCTCGGTCTCAGTACCTGAACGCAACCGGCCTACGGCCTCAGGAAGTGCCATCCTCCGCGGCGAGCCGGCGGTACCAGAGCCGCCACGGCGTCTTGTGGCGTTGCCACACGTCCGGACCGGACGTGTACGGGGGCCCGCTATGCCGGCGGTTCGACGCCCCCGTCTCGTCGACCTCGTAGACCGCCAGGAACCGAGGCGCACCCTGATAGGGGGGTCGGACCTCGCGAACAAGCTCATATCTGACAGCGCGCAGCGCATGCCGGCGCTCGGCCACCTCGGGCATATGGACATTCGTGTAGAAGTCGTTGAAGACCTCGAGATCGGCGTCCGTCGCATCCGGAGGCGGGTTGACGCCCAGAAGGTAGATGGCGTACGGCACTACCTGGGCCGGCCCGGTCTCCGCCACGTGTCGGTACAGCAACGACCAGGTCATCCTCAGCCCCTCGGGACCGTCCTCTTCGTACTCGTCAGGGTTTGTCCCGGGTACGTCACTAGCGCGCAGAAACCGGGGAGGCCGAAAGCCTCGTGCGGCGACCGCCAGCAGTTCGTACGCCTTCTCCGCCTCGGATTGCCGGCGCAAAGAGCGGGCGACGTCTGTGGCGGCAGCATCTTCCTTCGCGCCGCGACGCGGGTCCCATCCGGACCATGCGGTGATGCGACGTCGAGGGTTTACATCGTGGGAGGGCATGAGCCGTCGGTCGGCGGATCCTGGTCTTGGGGCCGCATGACGAGAGGTTACAGAACGATTCCGGGGGATGACCGAGCGCGGCGGAGGCCCACCTCAAGGACCAAAGCGGTTGCGAAGAGGGTGCGGTGTCCCGGGCAACGCCGGTGTCGGACCAAATCCCTTTTACAAATGGGGGAAACGGGGCATTGTCATACTCTGGAATAGCTGAAAAGGCAAAGCCATGGGAACTCGCTGAGTTAGCCGGGCCGCCGAGATAGCGAAGAGCAAGCACGGGACTATCTCCTCACGGCACCCCTTCTCGGACAAGAAGGGGAAGATGCGTGAGCGACAGCAGGTCGAGAGGAGTCGATACCGTGGTCCCCGCCCCGTCGTCGAGTACGCACGACCGCCTGGCGACTTCGACAGTGCGTATGTGACCGGGGCGAAAGGCCGGCCTTGAGCACGGGCCGGCTTTCCCGCCAGTGGGGAAGGCTCTTTCC
>Ga0302325_10020615_pt1 | contig 13813 bp, 16 predicted proteins | sample Palsa_T0_2_FD_201948 | JGI IMG/M metagenome (GOLD analysis project Ga0302325, IMG submission 201948) | Peat permafrost microbial communities from Stordalen Mire near Abisko, Sweden - Palsa_T0_2 | ecosystem: Environmental > Terrestrial > Soil > Palsa > Peat permafrost | place: Sweden: Abisko... | reverse complement strand
TCGGCGACCAGGCCTAGCTGCCAACGCCCCCGCGCCAGCGTGAGGGAGTGTCGGGTGCCTTCCCTCAGCTGGTGCGGCCGCGTCGCCGGGGTCACAATGTGGGGCTGCGGCACGACTAAGCGGATATGGGTGATCTCGACCTCAGCGAGCTTCCCGTCGCACCCGAGAGCTTCGATCCGGAGGCCTTCGGCGAGTTCTACCGTCGACACGAGCGATCGATCGCCGGCTTGCTGATGCGGAGGACGGGAAGCGCTGAGCTCGCGGCTGATCTGACCGCGGAGGTGTTCGCGGCGGCGCTGCTCGCATGGCGCCAGCGGGCGGGTCCAGTGCTTGACGAGCGGGCTTGGCTGTTCGGGATCGCGCAGCACAAGCTCGTTGATGAGCTGATTGGAGGTGGGCGATGAGCCTGTTGCCGGACGTTGAACGCGGACTGCTGCGGGTCGCCGGACTGCCGCTGCCGGACAACGCTGCGGATACCGCCACGGGTGGGATGCAGCCCGATGAACGCCCAAGCCGGTTGCGCCTGTCGAGCGTCCTCGTCGTGGCGGGCGTGGTGCTGGCGGTCGCGATCGGGGCGGTGTTCATGTCCGTGCTCCACACCCGGGGGACGGTCCGGACAGGCAACCGGGGACCGGGCAGGGACCGGCTAGAGCTCCACGATCGGGAGCCCTGGGGATTTCGGTAGCGTGTGGTCCGTGGTCGATCGAGACCCGCGCACCGCGACCGAGCGACCAAGCCGCCGGTCTGATCTCGTCGTTGTCTCGGCACTCGGGGCTTGGACCTGCTCCCACTGCGGCAACGACGACGGCGGTCTGCTGATCATGGATGACGGCGGGCCGGTGTGCATGGCCTGTGCGGACCTGGACCATCTCGTCTTCGTTCCATCCGGTGACGCCGCGTTGACTCGCCGCGCCCGGGCGGCGAGCCGCCTGTCCGCTGTCGTCGTGCGTTTCAGTCGCGCTCGCAAGCGCTATGAGCGGCAGGGCGTCCTGGTCGAGGACGCCGCATTGGACGAAGCCGAAGCGCAGTGTCTGGCGGACCACGAGGCTCGAGCGCGCCGGCGCGAGCGTGACGCCGAGCGACGCGCGGCGGGCGATGTGGAGCTGCAGACACGGATGGCGGCGGAGATCATCAGGCTGTTCCCGGGTTGCCCACGTGATCGCGCCGAGTCGGTCTCGAGGCATGCGGCTGAGCGCGGGAGCGGGCGTGTTGGTCGTAGCGCCGCCGGGCGAGCACTCGACACGGGGGCGGTCGAGCTCGCGGTCGCGGCTTCGGTCCGGCATCAGGACACGCGGTACGACGATCTTCTGATGTCCGGCCTGGACCGCGCCGAAGCGCGCGATCAAGTCCGCGGCCACGTACAGGGCATCCTGGACGAGTGGCGCAGCGGACGACAGTGTCGCTCGAAGCCGTTGTAGTCGTCAGCCCGGAGTGGGCGCGACTGCCGCTTTCCGGTTCGCGGCCACCCGCGCCCGCACCGCTTGCACCACGCGGTCAGCGTGGCTGTTGAGGGGCGGTCGCGTGGTCGAGATGCGCTGGGTGCGGTCGTGTGCGGAGGCGCGGGTTCATGTTTCGTGCGCAACTTTCTGCCCGGCAGCGTGTTTCTGGGGCGTCGAAGCGGTCGCCACCTGTCGGGGTGAGGCGAAGGCGCGCGACATCAATAGCAGGGAAGGGAGTGCTTGATGCGCGCACGTTTGGCGGTGCTGGTGATCGTGTTCGGCGGTCTGATGGTCATGGCGGTGCCAGGCGTTGCGAGCCCGGCCCCCGGACGCGACAGGGGCCTCACGATCGCGGCCACCCCGAACCCGATCATCGCCGGCGACGGCGTGCTGATCTACGGCGCCTGCGCGGCGCCGACAACGCGAATCAGACGATCGATCTTTACCGCCGGATCGTGCCCGACAAGCGGTTCACGCTGATCAACACGACCAAGACCAACGCGGAGGGCTCCTACGAGTTCACTCGCGCCAACGGCGTTGTGTTCACCAACCGAAGCTGGTATGTGCGGGGGCCCGATGGCAGCCATTCGCGCACCATTCACGAGCGCGTCGCCGCGCTGGTGACCCTCAGCTCGGCCACGTCGAGCACTGCCATGGCGCAGACTGTCGCCTTCAGCGGCACCATCGCCCCGCATCACGTTGGCGAGCGGGTCGCGCTCCAGGAGCAGAATGGCGTGACCGGCACCGGATGGCAGACGATCGCGCACACGTTGACGACCTCTGGTTCGACGTTCGCGTTCGCGCACCGGTTCGCCGTGCCGGGCGACTACACCCTCCGGGCGTTCTTCCGGACGGATCCTCGCAACATCGCCGGGGAGTCAGACAGTGTCACCCTGCAAGTCCAGCAGAAGCAGATCGCGGGCTTCACGATCGCGAGCTCGAAGCCGATCGCGCCCGAGGGCGCGGCGGTCACGATCTCCGGCGTGCTCTACGCGGCCGGCACGACGACGCCGATGCCGGACACGCAGGTGACCCTGTGGGGCAAGCAGAGCGGTGGTACGGCGGAAGCAATGGCGACCACCGTCAGCGGGGTCGACGGGAGCTACAGCTTCACCGAGATCCCGGTGCACAACACCGGCTACTACGTCGGTGAGACGCTGCAGCCGCGGCGCCGCACGGCACTCCTCTACCAGGGTGTGCAGGATGCGCTGACGATCAGCGCGAGCTCAATGACCGCCGTCGAGGGCGCCAGCGTGACCGTCTCCGGCACGGTCAGCCCGGACAAGACCAGCCACGCGATCTACCTGCAGGTCCTCGGCGCCGACGGGTCGTGGCACGACGTCGCCGCCGGCACCGTCACCACCGCCTCGGTGTACTCGTTCGCCTACACCTCCGGGCGGGCCGGCACGGTCGAGCTGCGCGCCCGGATCACCGGCGGCCCGGAAAACGTGGGTAACGCGTCGACCCCGGTGACGATCAAGGTCTCCGGGGTCGCGCCGGTCACGTCGCTGCCACCCCCGCTGTAGCCCCGGCGGCCCAGGACAGCTCTCAGCTCGCCGTCGCCGCGGGGGTCTCGTCTGATGTTCTTGACCTTCTGAAAGCCTTCGATGGTGTTGATGAGGATGCGCCACCGGAGCCTTTGGCATCGCACCGCCAGACCGTCTCACGTACCAAGGTCTTGCGAACACCGTTGAGAGACGCGGATCTGCGAGCGCGTATGTTGGATGCGACGATGCGAGAGCCGGCTGATCCCGAGGACCTGTTGGGCGGAGCGATTCCGTATCTCGTTCCGGAGCGGGTCGTCGAGGTCGCCTCCGAGCGGGCACGCTGTCCGGTTGCCGCGTACGTGTTGGATGTGGAGGGATTGTTCGCGCTTCGCCTCGCTGGGGATGCCGACCGGTTCCCGGCGCGGATCCGCGCGCCATTGGGCGTCGGCCCGGAGATCATTCCCGAAGCTGTGCCACGGCTGCGTGGACTTGTCAGCGACCTAGTCGGGCCGAGCACCTTATGGCCGATGACGGTCCGCGACCGGGTGATGGGGTTTCTGCTCGCCCGTGACCCACCGGCCGACGATCTTCAGGTGTTCGCCGCTCAGGCTGCGCTCGCGCTTGAGCTTGCGTCGGGCTACACCGACGCGGTCCATGCTGTCCGTCGTCGCAAGGAGACGCAGCCGGCCGCCGAGATTCAGCAGAACCTGCTCCCGCCGCGACTCGCCCGCGTCGAGGGAGCCGATCTTGCCGGTGGCGTGTTGCCCGGGTACGACGCGGGCGGCGACTTCTTCGACTATGCCTGCAATGCCGATGGCCTTTGGCTGGTGATTGCTGATGCGGCGGGAAAAGGGAACCGCGCGGCGGCACTGTCGTCGCTGGCGATCGGAGCGCTGCGCGCCGCGCGCCGCGCCGGTGCCGGGCTGCAGGAAACGGCACGGATCGCGGATGACGCGATCGTGGCGCTCGACATGCATTCGTACCTGACCGCGGTGCTCGGGTCCTGGGATCCCGTCGACCAACGTCTGCGGTGGATCAACTGTGGCCATCCGACGCCGCTGATCCTCCGCGCGGACGGGCGGATCGATGAGCTTGACGCCGAGCGGACATATCCGCTCGGCATGCAGTTCGCGGAGCGCACGTTTCCGGTGCTCACCGCTCGAGTGGGCCCTGGGGATCGGCTGTTGCTCTATTCCGACGGGCTCAGTGAGCGACGCACGACCAACGGTGGACGCATCGGCGAGGACGGGCTTCGGACAATCCTTGCCGAGCTCGGTCCTTGCTCGGCGGCAATGACGGTCCGCGGCCTGCAGAACGCGGTGATCAGCGCCTCGCCCGACGCTCTGCGTGACGACGCCACGCTGCTGGTGATCGCTCCCCACCGCTGAGCCGTAATCCCGGACCGCAGCTAGCCCGCGGCTTGTCATCTCTGCGGCACGGGTAGTCCTGAGCGGTGCGAGCTGAGGCGAACGACCCGACAACGACGCGATGCGGTGACGTCGCGATCGTGACGGTTCGTGGCGATTTCGATCTCGCGCTCTGCCTCAAGGTCGCGCCCGAGATCAATGCCGTACTGCGTTCTCCCGCACGAGCAGTCGTGATCGATCTGGAGGCAGTCTCGCTCTTGGACTCCTCAGCGATCGGGCTGTTGCTCAACGCCTTCCGGCGGCTGGACAAGGTCGGGCGGACGCTGGCGATCGTCTGTCCCCCAGGCCCGGCGCGCCGTCCGATCGAGCTCACCGGACTCGATCGTCAGCTGCCGATGCACGACACTCGCCTTGGCGCGCTCGCGGCCGTCGGCGCCGGACCGCACCGGCACCCATCCTGACGCTACCTCCCCGCCACTTGCTCGGTCACGAGAACGGCTCCTAGGTGGCGCTTGGCCAGCTGACCAACCGCTGCTCCACGTAGTAGACGGTTCGCAACCGGGCTCTTGAGGACATGGCTGGACGCGCGTCTTGCGCAAGATCATTTTCGGCACAATTCCCGATGATCGCCTGCATCCAAGCGCTCGACAGCCTCGACGATCTCGATCTCGATACCGGAAGGTCTATCGAACGCGAGCGTGGCGCCCGCATGCGCTCTCGCATGTCGCATCCGAACCGGACAGGAGATGTCGCAGGCGCGGATCGCGTGGTATCGCTCGACGCTGTGCTCTACCAGGGGACCGCGAGAACTTGTGCGGCGTCGTCGGGCTTGTAGTGCGCGATCGAGCGGACGACGTGATGGGTGCTGGCGGCTCCCTCACGTCAGAGCTGGCGCGCGACCCGGTGGTCGGCTAGTAGGGGATGATTCGAGCTGTGATCCGTCACCTCAACTGCGGGACGATGTGCCCGCGCGCCGCGCCGCGACTGGGGTTGGTCGATCGCGACCCAGGGCACCTTGTCGCCCGGTGCGTACTGGTCGAGGACGCCTCCGGACTGATCCTGATCGACACCGGCTTTGGCACGCGAGACGTTGCCACGCCAGCCCGCCTTGGGCCGGCGCGGTTTCTGCTGTCCCCGCGCCTGGAACCGGCTGAGACGGCGCTCGCGCAGATCCGAGGGTTTGGCTACGACCCTGGCGACGTGCGCCATATCCTCGTGACCCACCTCGACCTGGACCATGCCGGCGGGCTCGCCGACTTCCCTAGCGCAGAGGTCCACCTGCACGCAGCCGAACTGGATGTGGTGCGCCGAAGGCCGCTCGCTGCCCGACTGCGATATCGCTTCGGGCAATGGGATCACGGGCCACGCTGGGCCGCGCACGCCGAGGCCGGAGAGCCGTGGTATGGCTTTGAGCGTGTCAAGCTGGTTGACGGCCTCGAGGTCGAGATCGCGATGATCCCGCTTTTCGGCCATACGGTGGGGCACTCTGGCTACGCGATCCGTTCAGGTGACCGGTGGTTGCTGCATGCGGGGGACGCGTATCTCCGTCAGGGCGAGATCGCGTCGCCACCGCGATCGACCCCAGCCCTGGGCGTGTATCACGCGTTGAACTCGGACGATCGCGCGCGCCGCCATGAGAACGCCGAGCGCCTCGCTGCTCTGGCACGGGACCACCAGGACAGCGTGACTGTCTTCTGCTCGCACGATCCAGCGGAGTTCGGACGTGATGCAGCTGGCACCCCGGCCGATCGCTAAGCCTGCCCCGGAAATCTTTGCCGCTCCGAATCCCGCACACCAGGCTTCTCCTTGCAGCCGGATCCCGGCACAGCGCGTGCCCTTGCGTTCGTTCGTCGGCGGGCTTCTGCCTCGGCGCCGCCAGAGCCCTACTTGGCGCGGGCGCCTCGTCGCAGAACGGAACGATCATCGAACACGATGGTCGGGTTGTTCGTGTCTCGTTTCCGGCCCGAGAGCAGTCGTCAAGACTATGCGCTCCCGGTCGGCGCATCAGCGGCGAAGGAGGCACGTGCCGATTTGGTGCGTCGGGGCCGTCAGGTGTGAGTTCGCACAATCGCCGGCCCTCAGACGAAGTCGTAGCGACGCGGTTGAGAGTCGGCGTATCGCAGCGGCTACGTATCTCACTACGCGGTCACGTCTTGCCCGTCGATCGCCACGCTGGTAGGGTCGACCGGATTCGTGGGACGGCATCGGGGTAACCGCCGGCGCTCAGAGGCGCCTCGCATTATGCGCCGGCGCTGGGCTGTACTGATCGCGGCCAGCCTGGCCGCTGTCGGCGGGTTCGGAGTCTCGGCCCTGGCGGCGTCGCCGCCGAGCGTGAACATCTCGGGGACATGGACTTGTTGCGGATCGGCCAGCTCCGCGGGCGCGCAGACGTGGACGATCATGCAGTCTGGTTCGGGCTCGCTGTCGGGCTCGCTCTCCAGCTCGTCGTCGGGGCCGCCACCCTCGATCAGCGGCAGCGTCAGCGGCGCCAGCGTCAAGATCGTCACGACCTACACCAGCCTCAACTATGTCGCGACGTTCGTCGGCACGGTGACTGGGAGCAACATGATGTCCGGGACGTGGTCAAGCGGTTGTTGCGAGTCGGGCACATGGACAGCGACGCTGACCAGCGGGACGGTGACGACGATCCCCACCACGACGACCACCTCCACAACGACCACCTCCACGACAACCACCTCGACAACGACGACGACCAGCACCACGACGACCCTTCACAAGCGTGCGTCGGCGACCGAGGTCGTCTGCAATTTCGACTTCTCGACCGACGTCGACACCTGCGGCGCGACCGTGGCCGATGCGAGCGGCGCGTCGCCGATCACCCCGACCGGGCCGGTCACCTTCTCCAGCACCGGCGGCGGGACGCTTCTTGGAAGCGTGTGTGAGCTTGCCCAGACCCCCTACTCGCCCGGAATCGCGAGCTGCACGATCCCCTTCCAGCCGCCGGGCACGACGACCTTCCCGCAGATCACCGCCAACTATCAGGGCGACGCCACGTTCGCATCGAGCTCGGGGAGCACGATGCTGACCGACGAGCCCGACGACACGACCGAGCAGCAGACCGCCTGCGTCGGAAGCTGCTCGGACACCGACGTCGATCTTCCCGCGACGCTCGATCCGGGGGAGACGAACTCGACCGTCACGGCCAGCTGCGGCGGCAGCGCGTCGGCTACCGTGGACGCGCGGGATCCGGTCGCTGAACCAGCGTACGTGCCGCTCGAGTTTTGCAACGTGAAGCTGCAGGAGATGACGCCGAGCGCCGCCAGCGCGATCGCCACCGCGCTCACGGCGGACGCACAGGCCGCCCAGTTGGCACGCTGGACGCTCCTCCAGAGCACCCAGAACCAGATCTACGACATGCAGCAGTCGGTCACCCAGCCGCAGGCGACCAAGGCGGCCGGCAACTACCAGCAGTGGCAGAACTACCTCAACGGGACGAGCGCGCCGACGACGGACGCCGCGAAGCTCCAGCAGACCGACACCAGCCTCGCCCCGGCCTACCCGCCCGCATCGAGCACGACCTCGGCCCCGCCCTCGCCGTCCGGTAACGTCGCGCACGTCGCGTCGACGTCCGGGCTCAGCACCGGACCTGAGGTCTCGCTCGTGCTCGCAAGCATCTACGCGACCCATCCGACCGAGGCCGATGTCAACGCGTTCGACGAGGAGCTCGCGCTCGCAACCGCGCCGGTCTACTCGCCGGCGCGAGCGGTTGCGCGACTGACGCTGCTGGTCGCGGTCCGGCTCGGTGAGCGCGCAATCGCCCACGACCTCGGCGACAAGCGCCTCAGCCAGTTCCTCCGTGCCCGGCACATCGTGCTCGCCTCCAAGGCCACGCGACTCCACAAGGGCAAGAAGACGAAGCTGACAATCGACGCGTCAGCGCTCGGCGGTCGGATCCTGCGGCTGCTGAGCGTCGTCGGTCTCAGCCACAAGGTGACGATCGAGCTCACGATCTCGGAGCGCATTCACGGCACGCTCCACCACGTGACGCGCACGATCAGGGTTCTGTAGCCCACCGGATCCTGGGGGCCCTGTAAAACGGCATTCGATCCCCGGGTGAATAGCTCATCGGCCTGCGCCCGAAGCAAGAACCAGACCACCGGCCGGCACAAGCAACTGCTCAGCCGCCACGCATACACGGGCCGCGTTCTTTGCCGAACGCGGACACAGCATCAGGAGTAACATCCGCCGTGGCGGGTTGGGGCCTCGGTCTCAGTTGGGATCGACCACCGCGCGCTCCGAGGACTGCGGCAGCGGACGGTACGGTCACCGTTGTGAGGTGCTGATCACCCGGAGCTTTGTGCAGCCCGATTGGCATCCTGTCTTGCGTGCCACGATGAGGTCCGTGCCGGTGCGCGTGAAGCGCAGCCGTACGCGCGTCTGACCGTTCGCGTTCGTTCTCGAGCGATGCCTGCCGACGCGGACCGATACGAGCGTCGCACATGTCGGAGAGTCCGAGCGTGTCGTGATCGTGATCGTGTGTCGACCGAGATGGGTCCGCCGGGGCGAGACGTAGACCCTGATGCGCGCGGCGGTCGCGGGTGGGACCTTCAACCCGGAGAGGTGGACGTGGAGGATCTCGCCGAGCTCGGAGGTGACGAACGCGTCGCCGCTGTCCGCCGAGTATGGGGGAAAGCCGGTCGGAAACCGGACGCTCGTGAGCGGGACGCCGGCATCGATGACCGTGCAGGCAGCTCCCGTGCTGCGGTCGACGCGGACGAGTTGGCCGCCGGCCAGAGCCACGTATAGCGCGCCGTCGGGTCCGATGGCCAGGTCGTCCGGACCGATCAGCGGCGCAAGCGATGCCAGCACGGCGTGAGCTTTGGGGTCGTCCAGCGGCACTTGCACGATCGTCGCGCTGGCGCTGGTGATCTGAGTCACGTAGAGCGTTCTGCCGTCAATAGCTACACCGTCGGCGCCCGTGATTTGGGTCGCCTGCTCGAACGCCCGGTCGAGCACCCCTGTGGGTGAAAACTTCAGGATTCCCGGTGTCAGCGAGTTGGCGACGTACAGGTTGCCGGCGGCGTCGACCGCGCCGCCGTTGGCCATCGTGAAGCCCGACACGAAAGGCTTGGCTACCGGGGTCGCAGCGGTCGGATCGAAGGTCACGACCCCGGCAGGCGGGGTCCCGAGGTCGCTGTCCCCGTACAACGCGAACATCCGGCCGTCTGCCTCGAGCCCTGACGCGCCGGGTGACGCCAGGATCAGACTGGCGCCGGGATCGCCGTGCGCGTCGAAGCGCACTAATCGATTGAGCTCGAGCTCAGACACCCACATTCCGCCATGGCCGTCGAAGCCCATGTTCTCAACCCAACCCTCGGGGCCAACGCCGACTGTCGCGAAACCGTTCAACGTCGCACTGATACCGACCGACTGGCACGTGGAGGACGGCGCAGCTGTCGCTGATCCCGGCTGCCAGCTCTGCCACGAGATAATCGCCCACGCGGCGAGGGCACAAACGATCAGCCTCCCGCGACCGATCACCCTGACCCCGACCGCTTTCGGCTTCTCCGTGGCGCCTCTCCAGCCAAGTCGCCAAGCCCGACCGCCGAGGCGACCGGTAGGCCGCGGAAAGGTCTGAGCGCGAGGAGGGCCGCGGCCTCCATCCCGACCGTGCGGCCGCCGCCGTTCCGATGCAGACGAATCTCCTCTGGCGTCGTTCGGTACCGGGCGGCGGCGATCACGGCTGGCCCAATCGTGTGGGTAGGCCCAGAGACGGACAACGCCGCGCCAAGACGCTTCGTGAGCGCGTGGTTAGGAACCGCCGGAGCCTGACGTGAGGTAGACGTCCACGTCACGGGGGTCAGTCGACGGTCGCACACGATGGTCTTGCGAACGTTTGAGTTGGTCAGACGCTGCGGACGTGTGCCGTGCTATTGGCGGTGTCGAGTAGGTGCTGGATGTCGCCAGCGTCGCTGGTCAAGATCACGTCGTCGCTCTGAGCAAGGAGCGCGACTGCTGCGTCGGCGACTTGGCTGGTGTCGGATCGAGCGAGGAGCAGTCCGCATCGGCGGGCGGTTGACGGGTCGAGTGGGTGCTCGAGGATTCCCGCAAGCGCCCGGGTGAGTCGCGCCTGGCGTGCTGGGTCGCGCCACGCCTCGGCGACGCAGACCGACGAGGTCACGGCATCGACGCCGTGACGCGCGGCCTCGTGCAACGCAGCACCGAGGCTTCGGTCGCCTCGATCGATCGCGATCAGCGCGCCGGCGTCGAGGACAAGCGCAGCCATTCACGTGCCTCCGCGAGCTCGTCTTCGGTGTAGGGCCCGCCGGTGGCGTCCGCGATCTCGCTGGCGACCTCGGACAACGCGTCGGCGCGAAGCCGTGACGACGCTGCGTCAGCGAGCCAACCGGACACGCCGGCTGCACCGGCGGCGGTTCGTACGCGCTCGTAGAGCTCATCGTCGAGGCTCACACTTATCTTCGCCATCGAGGAACATGGTAGCACCGTGGGTACCACCGGACTCGCGCACCGTTCGAAATGGAACGGCAACCGGACAGGAGCGACAGAGCAGCAACTAGCTCGCCGCGTGCATAAAGATTCCCCACGAGCTGGGCCAAGCAAAGGTCCTGTTCCGGATCCGGCGGACACACGCAAGGGGTCGCCCGCGCTCGGTGCTGCTCTGCGCCGGGCGTGGGTCGGCTACCAACGGCTACTCGACACCGAGATGGCAAACGCGGGCTTCGCCGACCGCGGCTTCCCCGACGGTCGCGTTCTGCGCTTGTGCGTCCGCGAACAGTCCGTGACCGCCTCCCGCATCGGCCGCGAACTCGGGATCACACGCCAGGGCGCGGGCAAGATCGTCAAGAGTCTGCGCGACCGCGGTTACGTAACGCTCGGCCCGCCATCCGGCGACGGTCGTGAGAAGGCGCTCGTCCTCACCGATCGCGCGCACGACTACCTGGCAGCACAACGTGCTGCTGCCCGGCGGATCGAGAACACCGTACGCGCGCAGGTCGGTGAAGAAGCGTTCGCCGGGCTGGCCGCGCTCCTGGTCCTGCTGGGGGTCGATGAGCAGCAGCCCCGCCTGCGCGACTACGTCAACCTCACCGATCACCGCGACGTTGACCGGTGACCATAACGGCCGCCGTCAGGGGGCTCCTGCAGCGCGCGAGCGGGCCTGACAAGACAGGTGGCCGTGGCGCGGCTCAGCTCGCCGGTGCGCCGCGTTACGCCGCGTTACGCCGGCCGATCGGAATCTCGCGATCCTCGGGGACCCCGTCCGCGTGTTCGCGATCGGTAGCCAGCACGCCGAGCTCGCGCAGCAGGGTCCGGACGCGGTGCTCGATGTCGGCGCGGACCCGCCGGATCTCCCCGACCGGGGCGTCGAGCGGGTCGCCGACCCGCCAGTCCTCGTGGCGAACGTCCTGCGGGATGTCGACAACGCCGACGCTGTGGCCCATCGTCACGATCAAGTCCGCGGCACGCAGAACCTCGTCGGCCACTGGCCTCGCAAACTGTTCGTCTGCATCGACGCCCAGCTCGCCGATCACCGCCCGCACGCCTGGATCGATCTGGCCCTGAACAGCAGTCCCGGCCGAATGAACGGAGACCCGGCCCTCCGACAGCTGCGTCGTGAGCGCAGCTGCGATCTGGCCACGCCCGCCGCCGCTGAGGCTCACGAACACGACATCCCAGGCTCCCTGCGCGTCCTGGCCCTGTGCGCGAGCGATCGCGTTGAGACGCTCGCGCGTGAACCGGTAAGCCATCAAAGGAACGAAATCGAACACCGTGGCGGTGTCGAGGACCCGCTCAACAGATATTGGGTGTGTGAAAACGGCCTCATGGGCTTGTCGCGTGGTCGAGGCGGGCCGAGGTGATCGGGCTCATGCGGTCGAGTGCAGCGGAACGTCGGTCGATCGCGTACCAGCGCGCCCAGCTCTCACGGCCTCCGCCGGGCATCGCGGCTCGATCAGCACAAAGCGCCGGATCGACCCTCCCAACGGCTGACCATCCCGCGAACGGCTCACACGCCCATTCCAGCGCGTCTCAAAACATAGGTCAAAGACCAAGAATGCATAGAGTCGCCTGTCTTTGCCTATGGCGACCGCCGACTTGGGTACCACCTCCTGCTCTGACGGGCGAGCACCCAGGCTGCCAGTGCCGTGCTCACCAGCTTCTGCATTCGCCATCGAACGGCCACATCGGCGCGGAGCTCCTCGCCGGTCGCCCGAGTCTCAGAGGGAATCGGCCTCCGCACGGTCCGAAGCGCAAGCATCGAGGTCGTGCTGGAAGGCCGCCCGTGGAGTTCACCGACCGTCTCAAATCCGAACGCTCACTGCGACAGGCTGGCCGTCCTTACGCAGCGGGTGACGCGGATCCGATTCGCGCCACGATCATCGACATCTGGGTCGTAGGCTGGCGCGGCGACGCCGGTCGGCTGGCGGCTGCCCATCGTTCCAGTTCGGCATGCGAGACCAGTCCCGGATGCCGGCGGGCGAGAGCGCGCGCGTAGTGCCCACCGCGGCTATGTCCGATCAGCACCACCCGGCGCCCGTGGCGGGGGGGGGATTGCAACAAGCCGCCGGTCCACCCGGTCGAGCGCGCGGTCAGAGCAGCCTGCGTTGGTCATGAACCCGCACGTCCTTGGCCGGTACCCAATTCGCCGCAGCCAGGCGGCCAGCGCCAACAGAGTTTGGTCACCGGCTCCGAAGCCTGGCATAAGGATCACCGACCGCCCGTCGCCACGGGGCACTCCGGCGCCGTGGAGCACGGGGTCGACGAGCAGTCTGGAGAGCTCGAGCTGCCAGCGGATTTCTGCGAGGTGGTTTCCCCACCACCGGGCGCTCGGAAGCGGCGTCAACTCGGGCTGGGCCGCCGCCGGCGACGCCCGGACGGTCGGCCACGGTTTCCGGGCGTTCCTCTGGGTCCCATTCAATCGGGTCAGCCAGCGAGCACATACGTCCCGGGGGCCTTGCCGTGCGCTCTGTACTCGCGGCTCCCGAGCGTCTTCGGCGCCGGCTTGAGCGCTCCCGAGCGCTCCGCCAGCCACGCGTCCCAGTCCGACCACCAGCTGCCCGGTACCTTCGGCGCCTGCGCGAGGAACGCGTCCGCGTCCTCGGGCAGTTGTTCAGCGACGCGGAAGCTCGAACGGCTCTCGGGCCCGGGCGGGTTGACGAGCGCCTGGATGTGGCCGCTGCTCGAGAGCACGAACCGGCGTGCGCCGGCGAATAGCAGCGCGCCACGGTACGCGCTCTCCCACGGGACGATGTGATCGTTGAGCCCCGCGACGAAGTACGTATCCAGCCCGACGGCGCCGAGATCGACCGGCTCGCCGAGCACCTCAAGCGTGCCCGGGCGCGGAAATGGGTTCTCGATCCCGATGTGGATGAAGTCGCGGTGCAGCCCGGCCGCGAGCCGGACCGTGTCCTGGTTCCAGTACAGGATGTCGAAGGCCGGCGGCGCCTTGCCAAGCAGGTAGTTGTTGACGACGTAGGACCACACCAGGTCGTTGGGTCGCAGCCAGGTGAATACACCCGCCAGCGCTTGACCGTCGAGGTAG
>Ga0302325_10020614_pt1 | contig 13814 bp, 13 predicted proteins | sample Palsa_T0_2_FD_201948 | JGI IMG/M metagenome (GOLD analysis project Ga0302325, IMG submission 201948) | Peat permafrost microbial communities from Stordalen Mire near Abisko, Sweden - Palsa_T0_2 | ecosystem: Environmental > Terrestrial > Soil > Palsa > Peat permafrost | place: Sweden: Abisko... | reverse complement strand
GTAGAAGGCGAGCGCGTCGAGACGGCGGCGTTGGATGCCGCGCTCGATCGCCGACGCGGCGAGCGCGCCGATCAAACGCACGAAATCGCGATCCGCCGCCGAGAACGGTTTCTCACGTGCGTGCGAACTCACGAGGCACAACGTGCCGAACGGAAGGCCGCCAACCGTTATCGGCGTTCCGATCAAAGCGCGAACGTCTTCGCCCCCCGTATCGTCGAGTGCGACCGGCCGTTTCGCTTCGACGACGAAGAGGTGGATCGAGCGCTCGAACGGATGGCTCGATCCAACTTTGTGGCCCGCCTCTCCCCCGACGTGGACATACGAGACGATCCCGTCCTCGATGCGCGTGACGTAGCCGCCCTCGCAGCCGAGCCGCCGCGAGCCGAGTTCCAGGGCTGCGGTAATTTGCGCATCAGAACTCTGGCCCGTCGAAGCCGCGACCAAGTAGAGTTCGCGAATGCGCTCCGTCTGCTCGCGAATCGCCGATTCAAAGCGCGCTTGCTCGGTAACGTCCCGGCAGATCGCGTACACGCCGACGACGCTTTCATCCACCACGATCGGCACCGACATGCCGTCGATTTCGATACGGCGGCCGTCTTTGTGAACGAGCGCGGTCGTAGCGCTCACCGACTCGCCGCGGAGGGCGCGTTCAAAGACATCGTAGGCGGAAAGGCGCGCGTCGGGTGCCAGCAGCGATACGAACGACAGACCGTACAGATGCTCGGCATCGTAACCGATGAGCCGCTCGCACGCAGCGTTGACGTCGATGCACGTACCCGCGCCGTCGAGGGCGAAGACGGCATCGCCGTGGTTGCCGAACAGCGAGGCCAGGGTTTGGATGCGGCGCGTGGCTCGGTCACCTTGCAGCGGAAGCCGCGCCGTGCCGTACACGCCGGCGATCTCCTCTCCGACGCATGCCGGTTCGAGCAGGAGGTCGATGTCGCAGGGCGCGCCGTCGGCGGTCACGCGCATCGGCAGCTCCGTTGCGACCCCGGCAGTGGCGCGTGCAAACGCTTCGCGCAGCATGGAGCGCTGCAGCGGGTCGATGATTTTCCGGTACCGGGTTCCGGCGACGTTCTCGAAATCGAGCCCGAGAAATTCGAGGGCGCGACGGTTCGCGCGCGCGAGTCCTCCCGCGAGGTCGAACAGGAACAGCCAGTCCCGGCGCTGCTCGAACAACAACGGGTACCGGTCCTGGGCAGCGATCAGCTCGCGGAGAATTTCCGAGTTGGGCTCGGCCTGGCTGCCTGGCGGACGCCCGCGCGGAAAGGATCGTAGCAAAAGGCTGCCTCGATTCAGAGGTGTTTGCTCGATTCTTCACGGTCTGTGAGGATGACCTTCGGGGGAGAAGGAGCTCCTACAAGGCCGCGACTTTGGCGACGGCGACGGGTGCAAGTGGCTTGAGCGGCAGGGCGTCCGTGAACTTCCCGAAGGCGAAATTAGCGATCAACTCGGCGATGCGGCGCGAACTCCCGCGCGGGGCAACGATCGCTTGTGCTTCGCGCATCACGACGAGTCGTTCCATGTTGTGCACGATCCGGCGCGTGGAACGGACCACGTCCGAGGCCGTAAGCGCCACGACCCCGATGCCGTTGTTCTCGACGTATTTGAGGTTCCCGTACTCCTGGCCCGGGATAAAATCGTAGACGACGACCGGGACTTCCGCGAGGCTCGCCTCGGCGATGGCACCGGGGCCGGCCTTCGTGACGAGCAAATCGGAGGCGCGCATCAGCTCGGCGACGTTATCGCAGTAGCCGAGGATCGTCATCGGCGTCGGCAGCGTGGAACTCAGCTCGTTCAGTTTCGCGCGGAGTGCCTTGTTGCGTCCGGTTACGACGACGAGGTGCAGCGGCAATTTCGATTTCGCGAGGGCGAGCGTCGTCGGGAGCAGCTTGCCGCCGCCTTCGCCGCCGGCCATCAGGAGCGCGATCGTCTTTTCGGCGGGCAGTCCGAGGCGAGCGCGCAGTTGCAGCTTCGAATCGGAGACATCCTCGAACTTCGGGTGTACCGGATGGCCGAGGTGGTAGATCCGTTCCTTCGGGATGCCGCGTTCTCGAGCGCGATGATGCACTTCGCGCGCCGGGACCACGACGGCATCGACTTCGGGAACGAGCCAACCCTCGTGCACGCGGCCGAGGTCGGTTACGACGGTGATCACGGGGACGTCCAGCATCCCGGCGTCGGCCCGAGCGCGCAAGGCCGCGTGGTTGAGCAGCGGGTGCACCGACACGATCACGTCGGGCTTGTACGAGAGGAAGAGATCACGCAAGCGGGCCCGGTAAAGCGGCTCGCAAAATCGGATCACGCTGCGGAAGCGCCGCTTCCCGTTGGTCGCGTGATAGAGCGCTCCGTAGACAGGTGGCGCAAACCGAAGGGCCGCGCTATAGGCGGGCCCCAGTTGAGAAAGCGGAAAGCTGCAGTGGGCAGCGACGTCTTCAATCCGATGTTCGAAGGTCAACGGCTCCCCGAGGGGACCCGTCGAGACCTCGTCGAGTGCGGCGACGATGGCGTTCGCCGCGCTGCGGTGCCCGCCGCCGGTATCTGAAATCAGTAACAGGACGCGTTTGGTCATCTACCCTCTGTCTTCCGAGAACTACGCTCGCTGAGTTGTTCGCAGCAGCCGTAGCGCACGGATGCGTTGTAAGCGCTTCATCGCCGTTCGGCGACGACGCTGCTCCGAGCGCACATACGTGATGAGTGCGCGCGCCGGGGCATCGTAGAAGCGAAAGATATCGCCAAATTCGATGTCCGGATTCCGATGGTGCCCGTCGTGGTCTTCCGGGAGAACGATTTGCAACGTCGCGCAGATGCGTTTGACCAATGGCGGCGAGTCCCAACCAAGTTCGGTCGTGTGCCGCCACCAAACGTGGAGTTGGCCGAGCAGAAGGCCGAGCAGGGCACCCGCCAGGGACCACGGCCCAAGGAAACCGAGCGGCACGGCGATCGCGATGTACGGCAGCGCGCCGAGAAACCCGTCGAGCATCACGCCGGGATCGCGCGAGATCACGGCGTGATCCCAGTACGACCGGCTCCGATCGTGGTGCGTGCGGAGGTGGAGCTTGCCCCATAAGTGCTGCGGCACATGATAAAGGAACGTCGATGCCATGTCGCCCACGACCAGCACGATGAGAAGCGATATGAAAAACATCATGACGCCGCCTCCTTTAAGATCGGGGCGTCACAGCCCCCCGATCGCCCCCGGAGAATCGCAGCGGCATAGCCGCCCGATCGCCCCCAGAAAATCGAGGCGGCATGCCCCCCGATGGCCCCCAAAATATGAACCCCCAGCAATCTCAAGCGCGCTTTGTACCTTGCTTGTTTAGTTACGGACTTGGGCTGACCGGGCGCTCGTCCCTGCCCGCCGTGCTTACCCTCACCCTGGCCCTGATGTTTCCGCCGAGCGCTTTCCGGCCGGCCGCCGCCCACGAGCACCGCCCGGAGGTCGTCTTTACCGTCCTCGAGGACCGCGTCCAAAGTTGGCGTGAACCGCTCCTGGACGACGAGATTCGGGGCTTGCGACTCTTATTTGATACCCCGATTCCGGGCGGTCCAACACTCGCGGTCGTGCATTGGGCCGTGCGCTCGAACCACCGGCTCGACCCATTCGATGCCCTGGTGATCTCAACGGACGCGATCGACGTCGCCGCAATCCATCATCTACCTTACGGATTTTTTTGTGCGACGCTACTGCAAGAGTCAGCGTTCGACCCGGACGCCCTCTCGCCGGCGGGAGCGGTCGGCATCGCTCAGTTCACCCTCGACACCGCGGCAGACGAGGGGGTCGACCCGTTCGACTGGCGGAACGCGATCGGCGGGTCGGGACGTTTGGTGGGGCGCTACGTTGCGGCTTACGATGGCGTCTACCCGGATCCGTATGCCGCGACCCTCGCGGCCTACGATGCGGGGCCGGGCACGGTCGATTATTACCGCGGCGTGCCTCCCTATCGCGAAACGCGCGAGTACATTGGCGACATCTACGACCGCTGGGCGCGGATCTTGCAGTACGCGACGGGGCTCCGGCGTCCACATCCCAAAGCTCGCACCCGATGACGACCGCAGCGCCACCCGACCCTTTCGCCTACTTGGAAGACGGAAAGGACCCGCAGACGATCGCCTGGACCACGGCGCAGAATGCGCGCACGCGCATGGCGCTCGATGCCTTGCCGCTGCGCGATCGCTTCGCTCGCCGGTTCGAGGAAATTCTCACCATCGGCACGATCGGGGTCCCGGAGATTTGCGGCGACCGCGCGTTCTTCACCGCACGCCACGGCATCGCGGAGCAAGCGTCCCTGTACGTTCGCGAAGCGGCGGGCGATCGCGTCCTGCTCGATCCGGCGGAACTCGATGCGAATTGCCTCGTCACGATCGACTGGTGGTTTTCGAGCCCGCTCGGCAGCTACGTCGCGTTCGGGCTCTCGAGCCGCGGCGACGAGAAGAGTGTCCTGCACGTGCTCGACGTGCGCAGCGGAGCGCGCCTGGGCGAAGCGATCCCCGACACGCGGTTCTGCAGCCTCGTGTGGCTTCCGGACGAATCGGGCTTTTACTACACGCGCCATCCGCCCGGCGGTGCGTACGACCTGCGGGCGTACCGCCACGTGCTCGGCACGGCGTTTGAGGAAGACGAGCGCATCTTCGGTGAGGGCCGCAAACCCGAGGAGACGATTTCGCTTGTGCTTTCGAGCGACGGCCGTTGGCTCGTGGCGTCTGCGCGCCTTGGTTGGGCGCGTGCGGACGCGTATCTCGCGGATACGACCCGCGCGCCGCTCTCGTTCGTGCCGCTCGTCGAAGGAGTGGACGCACAGTTTGACATCGTGCCCGCGAACGAGCGGCTCTTCGCGCGCACCGACGACGGCGCACCGCATTTTCGTGTGTTCGAGATCGATCCGCACGAGCCCGAGCGCGCGTGCTGGCGTGAGATCGTCCCGGAGACGGAAGCCGTGCTCGATGCGATCGCCGTAACGAAACACGCCCTCGCGCTGCACTATCTGGAAAACGTCCGGTCGGTCGTGCGGCTGCGGTATCCCGATCGGAACGTGCCGCTGATCGACGCGACCTCCGAAGGAAGCTTGCACGGCTGGTCGTCGCGCGAGGACAGCGCGTGGCTGTATACGCTGTCGTCCTCGTATTTCGACGCCCCGGTCGTGTGCTCGCATCTGATCGCGCCCGAGTCGCATTCGCGCCGTGTGTGGGAGAGCGTCCGTTCTCCCATCGACGCCGCTCGGTACCGCGTCGAACAGCACTGGTTCGTCTCGAAGGACGGTACGCGCGTTCCGATGGACGTGCTGTCGCATGCGAATACCCCGCGCGACGGGACCGCGCCCGCGGTGCTGTACGGGTACGGGGGGTTCAACATCTCGCTCACGCCCGCGTTCGCTCCGTCGCTCGTGCCGTGGCTCGACGCCGGCGGCGTGTACGCGATCGCGAACTTGCGCGGCGGCGGTGAATTCGGTGAAGCGTGGCATCGCGCCGGGATGCGCGAACGCAAGCAAAACGTCTTTGACGATTACATCGCGGCGGCCGAGTATTTAGGTTCGAGCGCCATCGCCGACCCCGGGCGCATCGCGATTTCCGGCGGCAGCAACGGTGGGCTATTGGTCGCGGCCGTGGCGACGCAGCGTCCGCAGCTGGCGCGGGCGGTGATCTGCGCCGTGCCGCTCACCGATATGCTGCGCTTCCATCTCTTTCTGATCGCGCGTTTGTGGATTGCGGAGTACGGCGACCCGGAGGATCCGCTCGACGCGCACACGCTGCGCGCATATTCTCCCTATCACAACGTGCGCGACGGCACCGCCTATCCCGCCATGTTGATCGAAACGGCGGAATCGGACACGCGGGTCGATCCGATGCACGCACGCAAATTCGCGGCGAAGGTGCAGGCGGCGACCGGCGGCGACGCGCCCATTTTTGCGTACGTCGAAGCCGATGCGGGCCACGGTGTCGGTAAGCCACGTTACAAAGTCGTCTCCGAGCTAGCCGACCGCTGGTCGTTTATCGCCTGGCAACTGGGCGTCGAAGGTCTACCTGCAACCGTTTTGGGGTAGACGGTTCACACAGCTTGGGATGCCAAAGGCGGGGCAAAGGCGATGATCGAGGCACGCGAACCACTATCCGAGGCCGGCGAACGATTCTATCTCTACCAGGCGCCGCCGAGCGCCTCGGTGGCAAGCTTCGCCCAGGACGTCCGCGAGGGGTTGGGTGCCGATCCAAAGCATCTTTCGCCGCGGTATTTCTACGATGCGCTCGGCTCGGCGCTGTTCGAGGCAATCTGCGAACTGCCCGAATACTATCTCACGCGCGCCGAGACGGAGATTCTCGAGCGCTACGCGCACGAGATGGTCAGGGCGCTGCCGGGCCCGATCGAGCTGGTCGAATTCGGCAGCGGCAGCGCGCGCAAGACGCGCCTGCTGATCGGTGCGGCGCTCGACGTGCAAGCGGAACTCGACTACCATCCGATCGATATCTCGGCGAGCGCACTGATCGCGTCTTCGACCTCGCTCGTGGGTGAGTATCCTCACCTGACGGTGAAAGCGTTCGCGAGCGATTACTTCGACGTCCTGGCCTCGGCGCAATTGAGCACGTCCAAACGCGTGCTTGCGCTCTTCTTGGGCTCGAATATCGGAAACTACGAGCCGCCCGCGGCCGCCGCGTTGCTGCGTGCGATGTCGGCAGCGTTCAAACCCGGCGATGGCCTCTTACTCGGGTACGACCTCAAGAAGGACGCGGCCGAGCTCGAACTCGCCTACAACGATCCGACCGGCGTCACCGCGGCGTTCGATAAGAACTTGCTAGCCCGCATCAATCGCGAGCTCGGCGGTCATTTCGATCTCGACGCGTTCGAACACGTCGCGCGTTACGACGCGCGCCGCGGTGCCGTCGATTCGTTTCTTACCGCGCGGCGCGGGATGCGCGTTGCGATCGACGAGCTCGGCATGGAAGTTTCGCTGCGCGTCGCGGAGTCGATCCATACGGAGTCGTCGCATAAATTCGGGCAAGCCGATATCGCGCTGCTCGCGGCCGGCAGCGGCTTTCGCGCCGAACGCTCGTGGACGGACGATCGGCGCCGTTTCGCGCTCTCACTGCTGGTCATCGAATAGAAGTTCGTCCGGTGGTCCGAATCGGCATTACCTGTACGGAAGCACGCGACGAGCGCGGCGAGGTGCATCCGGACGTGCGGCCCTATATCGCCGCGGTGCGGGCGGCCGGTGCGGAACCCGTGCTGCTTCCGGGCGGTGCGGATCTAGAAAAGGAACTGGCGACGCTTGACGGCGTCGTCTTTACCGGCGGCGTGGATGTGGATCCCGCGCGCTACGGCGGTCGCGCCGGCCACGCGCGTTCGCAAGCCGGAAAATACCGCGCGGATCGCGACGATCTCGAGATCGCCCTCGCGCGCATCGTGCGCGATCGCGGGATTCCAGCGCTGTGTATTTGCCGCGGCGTGCAAATCGTCAACGTCGCGTTTGGCGGGACGCTCATCGAAGACGTGCGCGAAGAGTTCGCCGAACGCTACCGCATCCACCATCGGCAAACGTACGAGAACGGCCTCGACCGCTCGGAGTACGCGCCCGATCACGACGTGTCGCTCGATCCCGGCAGCAAGGTCGCGTCCGCCGCGGGCACGGCCATCATTCGAACGAACTCCATGCACCACCAGGCGCTGCGCGACATCGGCGACGGCCTCGTCGTGGTCGGGCGCACGAGCGACGGCGTCGTCGAAGCGGTCGACGCGACGTTCGAGCACCCATTTTTCATCGGCGTGCAGTGGCATCCCGAAGAACTGGCCGACGAAGCCAACCAGAGGCTTTTCGCGGAACTCGTGCGCGCGGCGTCGCGCTAGACGCTAGGTCGCCCTCACGCCTCTTGTTCGGTCGGCCGGATGAGGATCTCATTGATCGCCACGTGCCGGGCCCGCGTCACGATGTAGGCGATCGCGTCGGCGATTTCGTCCGCTTGGAGCCGTTCCATGTCGGCGAAGCGCGCCTTGATAAACTGCTGAATCTCCGGACGGTTGTGGCTCGTGAGTTCGGTTGAGACCGCGCCCGGCTCGATTAGAGCGACGCGCACGTGCTTGCGGGTGATTTCCTGCCGTAACGACTCACTGAAGGCATTGACAGCCCACTTCGTTGCGTTGTACACGCCGCTGCCGTTGCGGGCGACGCGGCCCGCGACCGAGCTGACGTTCACGATGTCGGCGACGTTGCGCGGACCGCTTTCGGCGGCTGCTAGGAGATGCGGCAGCGCCGCGTGCGTGCAATTCAAGAGCGCCGTCACGTTGAGATTCATCATCCGGTCCCACTCTCCGGAATCCGATCCGACGATCGGGCCGAGCAGCATCAACCCGGCGTTATTGACGAGGGTATCGAGGCGGCCAAACTCGGCGACGGTCTTCGCGACGATCTCCTTCGCCTGCGTGGAATCCGTGATGTCGGCCTCGAGAACCAGCGCCTTCGCGCCGCCTTCGCGAAGCTTCCCGGCGAGCGCTTCCAAGCGATCGCCGCGCCGCGCGGCAATCGCGACATTGGCGCCCGCCTGGGCAAAGGCGTGCGCCGTCGCTTCGCCGATTCCAGAACTCGCGCCGGTGATGAGGACGGCTGTGCCGTCGAGTCGTTGCGTCATCATATGTGGTTTAGTGACGTTCGAAGGTCATGCTGGGTTTCGCGCTACGAGCGAGCTTGCGTCCGGGCGATCGCTTCGAAGCCGCGCAGAACGAGATCGATGCTGATGGCCAGGAGCGCCGCCGCCGCGCTGCCCGCCACGATGCGGCCCGGATCATCGTTGTCGAGGCCCGCGAACAGGATCGCCCCGAGGCCTCCGGCATCGATCTTCCCGGCAAGCGTCGCGATGGAAATCGTGGCGACAGCCGCGAGGCGAACGCCGCCGAGAACGACGGGAAGCGCTTGGGGAAACTCGACACGGTAGAGCGTTTGCCAGGCGCTCATGCCGAGGCCGCGAGCGGCCTCGGTCAGCGCCGCCGGGACGCCGAGGAGACCGGTCGCGATGCTGCGCACGAGGATCATCTGCGCGTACGCCACGAGAGCGATTTCGGTCGTTCCGAGACCGAGCCCGAAGACGGGGATGAGGAGTGCGAACACGGCCAGGCTCGGCAGCGTGTAGATGATCCCGAGAATGCCGAGCAGGGGGCCGCGCAGGCGCTCGTTCCGGGCCGCGGCCACACCGAGCGGAAGCGCGATCGAGAGCGCCACGGCAAGTGCGATCGCCGTGATCTCGAGGTGTTGGAGCAGGCGCCATCCGATTTCGGCGGGATGGCGGAACACGTAGTTCAAACGGTCACGCCTCCGTGGCGGTGAGCGCGCGCCGCATGCCTTCGAAGTCGAGCGCGCCGCAGGTGCGAGCGCCTTCGATAACCCTCAAACGAGTCGCGCCCTCGAGCAGGAGGGACAAGGCTTCGCGAAGGGTCGCATTCGCGCCGATGGTGTTCGCGCCGCTCGTGTCGGGAACGGAGGTTGCCGCGCTCATCGCGTCTCGAACCCGCATCAGCCCAAGACGCCGCACGGCGTCTTTGGTGTCCATGAGACTTTCGACGTAGGGCGTCGCGGGCTTCGCCAGCACGTGCAGCGGCGTATCGGCCTGCACGATCGTGCCGGCGTTCATGATCACGATGCGATCCGCAATGCGCAGCGCCTCATCGACGTCGTGGGTAACGAAGAGAATCGTCGTGCCGAGAGCGCGATGGATGCGCAGCGTTTCGTCTTGCAGCGCCGTGCGTACGATCGCATCGACCGCGCCGAACGGCTCGTCCATCAGCAAGACGCGGGGCTCGGCCGCGAGGGCCCGTGCGACGCCCACGCGTTGCTGCTCACCGCCGGAGAGTTCGCGCGGCAGCCGCGCTCGGTAGCGGACCGGGTCGAGCTTCACGAGCCCGAGGAGTTCGTCGACGCGTTCGGCGATGCGCGCCGAGTCCCAACCGAGCAGCTCGGGAACGATACCGACGTTATGTGCGATCGTCATGTGCGGGAACAGTCCGACGGCTTGAATCACGTAGCCGATTCCGCGCCGAAGCGTTTCGGGCGAAACCGCATCGACGCTCCGTCCGTCCACTTCGATCGTGCCGGATTCCGGAACGACGAGCCGATTGACCGTGCGCAGCAACGTGCTCTTGCCGCATCCCGAGGGGCCGAGCAGCACCACGAACTCGCCGGCCGCGACGTCGAGCGAGACGCCGTCGACCGCGGCTCGATCCGCGTTGGGATAGCGGACGACAACGTTCTCGATGCGGACGGGCGCTCCGGTTGCGGGCGCTGCCGCAGCGATCGACGGCAAGCTATATGCGGACCGCTGCCGCGGTCCGTTCGTTCTCTGCGTCCCCGGTGTTGCGCAGATCGCTGCGCTCGATGAGCATCATTTCCGTCCCCGGCAGTGCGATCGGCAAGTGCTCGACACCGCGTGGCACGCGCAGCAGTTCTCCGGGGCCGAACGAGACCTCGTGTTCGGCGCCGTCCACGCGATATTTCAGCGTGATGCCGCCGGCGATCACGAAAAAGATCTCGTCCGCGTCCGCATGCTGGTGCCAGACGAACGCGCCGTCGATCTTGACGAGTTTGATGGCGAAGTCGTCGACGAGGGCGACGATCTTTGGGCTCCACAGGTCGTCGAAGGCCGCGAATTTGTCGCGTAACGAAATTTTCGAGAGCAATTCCACCATGGTGCCTTTCGTGCGGTCACGGGTGCGGATAGACATCGAGCGTCGCGCGGAGCAGCGAGCAAAGTTCCTTCGCCGCGCACTCCGGCACGTGCGATTTCGTCAGGCCTCCCGCTATCGCCGCGAGATCGGCGAGCCGCGCGAGGCACTGCCAATCGCCGGGAAGTTTTCCGCCGGCCGAGAGAAATCCGGCCGCGAAGTGCGCCTCGATTCGCGACGGGCGTCCGTAGTCGTAGCGAAGGAAGTGGCCGACGTCGATGAGCGGCGAGCCCGCCGCGGCGAACTCCCAATCGATCAGGAAGGCCGCCTCCCATCCCTGGTGCGACGGCCGCACGAGGACGTTCGATTGCGAGCAATCGCCGTGCAGGAGTGCCGCGGACTGCGTCAATGCCCGCAATTGCGGGCGCCACGCTTCGACCGCGCGCGCGAGCGCTGCGGTCGTCGCGCGTCCGGCACGTTCCGCGAAAATTCGCGACTGGGCGCACGCGCCTAGAAACTGCGGAACGTCCTCGGCGTTGTTCGCATCCAAATACGGGTCGGCGCGAAATGGCCGCGCCTGGTCTTGGGGCGCCTGCAGTCCGACTTGGGCGATTGCCCGGCCGGCGGCTTCCGCGGCTTGCCCAATGTATTCGTCGTCCAAAGCCTTGAGCAGAGCTTTAAATCCCGACCCCACGATGTAGTCGTAGATAAAGTAGCCGTTGGGATCGGCATCGCAATCTGCAAACAATACGTTCGGAACCGGGAGCCGGCCGCGCAAACGCTGCAGCAGCGCGCATTCGCGCCTGAAGCGAGTGCGATCGCCGAGAGAGATCCGAACGACGGCATCACCGCTGTTCGCGAGCCGGACCCGGTACAGCGCGTTCGAACGGCCGCCGGTCATCGGGTCGATGCTACCTTCGTCGCAGCCGGGCAACGCGTCGCGAATCAATCGGTGGACGGCGGTCCGGGAAGGCCACGTGGTACCGCCGCTCATTGGGGCGGTCAGCCTTGGCTCGGTCGCACGGCCTACGAGACGAGATGATGTTTCTGCAGAAAGGCCGTCGCAACGTCGACCGGGTCTTTCTTTTGACCGTCGACCTGCGCGTTGAGGCCGCGCATCACGACGTCGCTCAGCAGCGGCGCGAGCTGGTTGAGGGCCGTCGCGATGCCCGGATATTTTTGCAACGCGGCGTCGCGCACGATGGGCGCCACTTGATAGCTTGGCCAGAAGTGCTTGTCGTCCACAAACACGTACAGATGGTCGACCTCGATTTGTCCATCGGTTCCGAAGGCGACGACGACATCGACCTGCCCCGATTCGAGCGCTTTGTACTTGAGCCCGATATCGAACAGCCTCACGCCCGAGAACTGGAATCCGCCGTACGCTTTCTGCAATCCCGGCAGCCCGTCTTCGCGTTTCGTAAACTCCGGGATCGCGCCGAGCCGCAGATGCGGCGCCGCGCTCGCGAGGTCGCTGAGCGTCGCGAGTTTGTATTTCGCACGAACCGCGGCCGTGGTCGCGAGCGCTTGGGTATCGTTGAACGGCGCGGCTTCGAGCCACGTCAACTGGTAGCGCGACTCATACGCTCGCTTGACGGTCGCGTAATTCGCGGCCGCATCTTTGCCGGGTGTTTCCTTGAGCTGCGTGATCAGCGCGGTGCCGGTATATTCGGGATACAGATCGATGTCGCCGCGCTGCAGAGCTTCCATCGCGACCTGCGTGCCGCCGAGATCGAGCTTGCGCGTCACGCTCAAACCGCTCTTTTCGAGCAGCTGCGCGTACATCTCGCCAAGGATGAGCTCTTCGGTGAAGTCCTTCGATCCAACCGAAATGGAGGACTCATTCTGATCGTTCGAACCGCAGCTTGCAAGCGCCGTCGCGCCGGCGATGAGGGAAAGCGCGCGTCCGCGAGAGATGAAAAAGCTCATGCCGCGCGGTTGGCGAGACGCCGCTCGACGCCTCCGAGCAGCCACTGCGTGCCGAGCGCGAGGATCCCGACCGCAATCGCGCCTTCGAGGAGCTGCGGCGTATCGTTCTCCGCGAGCCCGTTGACGATGTACTCGCCGAGGCCGCCGCCGCCGATGAACGCGGCGAGGGTGGCGCTGGCGACCACCTCCACGGCGGCGATCCGGATGCCGGAGAACACGACCGGCATGGCCAGCGGCCATTCGATGCGCCGCCGGACTTGGCTCCGGTCCATGCCGAGGCCGCGAGCCGCTTCGGTCGCGGCTTCGGGCACGCCGCGCAGGCCGATATCGGTATTGAGGGCGATCGGCGGAATCGCCAAGAGTGTCAAGGCGACGAGCGACGGGAAGAACCCGACGCCCACGAGCGGCAGCATGATCGCGAGTACGGCGAGGCTCGGCACGACTCGTGCCACGTAGATCGCCCCGAGGATCGGCCCGCGGACCGCGCGGTTCCGGGCGACTGCGGCCCCAAGCGGGACGCCTACGATGAGTGCCACCGCGAGGGCCGATGCAGCGAGTGCGAGGTGGTCGCGAACGTGCACGACGAGATCGATAACCACAACGTGGAGTTTCGGCGGCCCACGCCGAATCGGCTCTTTCCTATGTTGAGCGTTCCGCCGGAATCGATCTCTACCGAAGGCCTCGAAGCGCACGTCGCTCTCGGGCCTCCCGCGCTCGACGACCCGTCGCTCTACTATAGCCGGGAGCTTTCCTGGCTCGAGTTCAACGACCGCGTGCTCGAAGAGGGTATCGACCGGCGCAATCCGCTGCTCGAACGGCTCAAGTTCCTGGCGATCTACAGCACCAATCTCGACGAGTACTTCATGATCCGCGTGGCCGCGCTCAAGCAGCAAATCGAAGCCGAGGTGCACAAGCGCTCGAACGACGGCTTGCTCCCGGAGGAACAGCTTTCCGCCATCTCCACGCGTCTGCGCATTTCCCTCGCGCGCTTCGCGGCCTTGCTGCGCGAGGAGCTGATGCCCGCACTCGCGGCGGAAGGCATCGAGATCCGCCGCTACGATGATCTTACGGCGAGCAACCGCGCGAACCTCAAAAAGCTCTTCGACGAACGCGTCTTCCCGGTGCTCACCCCGCTTGCGGTCGATCAGGGTCATCCGTTTCCATACATCTCGAATCTCTCGCTCTCGCTCGGCGTCGAGTTGTACGAAGAGACGGTCGAGGGTCCGTCGCTGCGCTTCGCGCGTCTCAA
>Ga0302325_10020613_pt1 | contig 13814 bp, 15 predicted proteins | sample Palsa_T0_2_FD_201948 | JGI IMG/M metagenome (GOLD analysis project Ga0302325, IMG submission 201948) | Peat permafrost microbial communities from Stordalen Mire near Abisko, Sweden - Palsa_T0_2 | ecosystem: Environmental > Terrestrial > Soil > Palsa > Peat permafrost | place: Sweden: Abisko... | reverse complement strand
CACCGCCACCCCGAGGTGCGCGGTGAACGCCGCGTTGTTCAGCAGCTTGGTCACCTGCCCGGAGCCGACCGGCCCGAGGTGCACGACGGGGTCGCCGTAGCTGCCGAAGACCGGGCGGCAGAACTCCACCGCCTCCTCGTCGCCGCCGGCCATCACCAGCAGCCGGCCGGCCTGCGCGGCCGGGGCGCCGCCGCTGACCGGCGCGTCGATCAGCCGGACGCCGCCTGCCTGGGCCCGTTCGGCCAGGCGGCGGCAGGTGTCGGGGTGCACGGTGCTGTGCACGGCGATCACCCCGCCCGCCGCCAGCCCGCCGAGCACGGCGTCGACGACCTCCTCGGTGTCGGCGTCATCGCGCACGCAGACGCAGACCAGGTCGCTGGCGGCGGCGAGCTCGGCCGGGGAGCCCGCGATCTTCGCGTCGGTGTCCGCGAACGGCTCGAGCGTGGCGGGCCGGCGCGCCCACAGGGTCACCGGGTAGCCCGCCTCGATGATCCGGCGCGCCATCGGCCCGCCCTGGCTGCCGAGCCCGATGAACCCGACCCGGGGAGAGGAGGTGCTGTTCATTGGGACTTGAGGTGCTCCTTCATCTGGTCCGCCCGGGCGATGATCGGGGAGCCGGTGCGGGAGATCGCGTTCCCGTGGCCGGTGTGGTGGATGTCGAACACGGATTGGATAGCGGCGTAGAACCCCTGGATGTCGAGGGTCTGGTTGACCGCCCGCTTGGCCTGCCTGAGCCCGAACGCGTCCATCTGCGCGATGTGCCGGGCGAGCTCCATCGTCTCATCCTGCAGCCGGTCCAGGTCAACCACCCGGTTCACCATGCCGGTCTGCTCGGCCTCCCGCGCGGTCACCGCGCGGCCGGTGAACAGGATCTCCTTGGCCTTGCGGGGGCCGAGCTCCCAGGTGTGCCCGTGATACTCGACGCCTCCGATGCCGAGGAACACGACCGGGTCGGAGAACTCGGCGTTCTCGGCCGCGACGATCAGGTCGCACGGCCACGCCAGCAGCAGCCCGCCCGCGATGCACTTGCCCTGCACGGCCGCGATCGACGGCTTGGGCACGTTCCGCCAGCGCAGCGAGTACTCCAGGTACTTACGCGCCTCGAGCTTGTAGATCCACTCCAGGGTGATCTTCTCCGGCGTGGCCAGGCCGGACTTCAGGTCGTGCCCGGAGGAGAAGTGCCTGCCGTTGGCCCGCAGCACGATCACCTTCACCTCGTCGTCGCAGGCGGCCCTGCTCCATGCCGCGTCGAGGTCGTCAAGCAGCTCCATCGTCTGGGCGTTGGCCCGCTGCGGACGGTTGAGCGTGATCACCGCCACCCCGTCGGTCGCCTCGTAGAGGATGTGGTCTTCGTCCATGCGCGCTTCCTGTCTGCTAGGGCTGCCGGTGCCTACCGAGGGAGGCCGAGAATGCGCTCGGCGATGATGTTCCGGTGGATCTCGGAGGTGCCGCCCGCGATCGTCCCCGGGGCCGACCGCGCGTAGCGCTCGAACCAGCTGGTGGAGAACACGTCGTGGCCCATGTGGTTGGGCGGGGCGGTCCGCGCCGGGTGGACCAGGCCCTGCTGGCCGCGCTCCTCGAGCGCGTGCCAGTTGGCGCGCTGCAAGGCCTCCGAGCCGAGCAGCTTGAGCAGCGAGACCTCGGCCGGGTGGCGGCCGCCGCTGAGCTGCTCGTAGCCGAGCAGCCGCAGCGCCTGCACGTCAAGCTGCAGCGAGGCGTGCCACTCCTGATCCGACGGCGCGTCCCTGATCAGGTCGTCGAGCCGCTCGGCGTAGCTGATCCAGAGCATCGTCCGCTCGTGGCCGAGCGACCCGTTGGCGACGGCCCAGCCCTGGTCAAGCTCGCCCACGAGGTTCGCGGCCGGCACCCGGACGTCGGTGAAGAACACCTCGTTGAAGTCCACGTCGTCGGCGCCGGTCATCGACGGGAACGGGCGGCAGGTCACGCCCTCGCTGCCGGTCGGGATCAGCAGCGCGCTGATGCCCCGGTGCTTGGGCGCGTCCGGGTCGGTGCGCACGAAGGTCAGCAGCACGTCCGAGTCGTGCGCGCCCGAGGTCCACACCTTCTGCCCGTTGACCACGAAATGGTCGCCGTCGAGAACCGCCCGGGTGCGGAGCCCGGCCAGGTCGGAACCGGCGCCGGGCTCGCTCATCCCGAGCGAGGCGGTCATCTCCGCCCGCAGCAGCGGAATGGCCCATTTCTCCTTCTGCTCCGGCGTGCCGAAGGTCAGCAGCGACGCGCCGATGATGCCGAGACCCTGCGGGTTGAAGCTGTGATAGATCCGCCGCCGTGACAGCTCCTCCTGATGGGCGAGTACCTGCTCGAGGGTGGCGTTACGGCCGCCGTACTGGGGCGGCTGGCCCGGCAGCAGCCAGCCCGCGTCGAACAGCGTCCGCTGCCACCGGCGCGACCACTCGGGGATGTGCGAGCTGGACCGCGTCCTCTCGGTCGCCTCGGTTGCGGTCGGCAGGTGCTCGTCGAGGAACGCGGCGAACTCGGCGCGGAACTTCTCGACCTCGGGGTTAGTGCCGAGCCTCATAACGCGGCGGCCTCCATCTCCAGCAGCGCCTTCCGCGCCGCGGTGGCCGAGCCCAGCAGCAGGTTCGCCGCGACGGCCCGCTTGAGGTAGACGTGCAGCTCGTTCTCCCAGGTGAAGCCCATCGCGCCGAAGAGCTGGGTGCCGTTGCGGTAGACGACCTCCTGGCACTCGCCGGCGGCGGCCTTGGCCATCACCGCGGCCCGGTGCCGGCCCGGGTCGTCCTCGGCGATCGTCAGCGCCGCGTAGTAGGCGAGGACCCGGGCCCGCTCGATCGCCAGGTACATGTCGGCCGCCTTGTGCTTGACGGCCTGGAATGAGCCGATCGGGACGCCGAACTGGTGGCGCTGCTTCACGTGCGCCACCACCAGGTCGAGGATGCGGCGGCAGGCGCCGACGGCGGTGACCGCCAGGCCCATCAGGGCCAGATCGGGGATGCCCGCCACCAGGGGGACGCCGCCGGGCCCGACCGACGCCACCGGCCCGCCCCCGGGATCGCCCCAGGTCACGTGGGCCACATGCAGCCGCAGGTCGAACGTGTCGAGCCGCTCGGCCGTCACCTCGGCGCCGCTCACGACCACGACCCCGTCGCCGGTGAGCAGCGCCACCTCGTCGGCCCGGTCAGCGTCGAGGACGAACCGCCCGGCGCCGTCGAACACCCCGGTGCCCGAGCCCTCCGGCAGCCGCCCGGCCAGCGGGGCGAACCAGGTGGCGGTGGCGAGGAACGGGGTCGGATCGGCGACGTACCCGAGCTCATCGAGCACGATCGCCAGCTCGACCGGCGGGGCCTCCAGCCAGCCGAGCGCGGTGTAGGTCGCCCAGAGCTCGTCCTCGGGCAGCGCGCTCGTCTTGGCCAGGGTCTCGCGGACCGACCGCCGGAGCAGCAGCTGGTCCTCGTCGAACTCGAACTCCACGGGCAACCTCCGGGGGCGGGACACGCGCAGGCGGATTTACTTGCCTCCGCGGCGGGAAAACCTTCCGTGACACCTCTCGTGAGAATAACATTCTCCACAGATGTAAGTCACGGTCTCCCACCCCTTGGGATCTCGCAAAGGAGCGTCCGATGGCACCAGTGGATCTGCGGTTGCGTGCGTGGGCGGCGGTGACCCGCCGCCTGTCCTCGGTCGCCACCCGCAGCGACGCCGAGGTGATCGCCTTGCAGAGCCGGAAGATCCCGGAGGGCGGCGTGACCGGCTCGATCCTCGGCAAGGCCGCGCCGGGGATCGTGCTGACCGACCGGTCGATTCCGGGTCCAGGCGGAGATCTCCCGATACGCGTCTATGCGTCGTCGGCGTGGTCCGCGCCGGGACCTCGGCCGCTGGTGGTCTACTTCCACGGCGGCGGGTACGTCTTGGGCGGCGGTCTGCGCTTGGGGGACTGGATCTGCAGCCAGGTCGCCTCGACCGTCGGCGCCGTCGTGGTGGCGGTGGACTACCGGCTCGCGCCGGTGCACCGGTTCCCCGCCGCCGTCGAGGACTGCTACGCGGCCCTGGTCTGGACGGCGGCGAATGCCGCCGAGCTGGGCGCCGAAGGGCCGCTCGGCGTGATGGGGGAGAGCGCCGGCGGCACCCTGTCCGCCGTGGTCTGCCTGCTTGCCCGCGACCGGGGCGGCCCCGCGATCAGCCATCAGGGCCTCAGCTACCCGGGCACCGACATGACCGCGCACGACCGGCCGGCCGAGACGGCCGCCAACTCGCTGTTCCTCTCCCAGGATGAGATGACCGCCTACCGCCGGCTGTACCTCGGACCGGACGGTGACCCGGCCGACCCGATGGCGTCGCCGCTGCTCGCCGACGACCACGGCAAGCTTCCGCCGGCCCTGATCCAGGTGGCCGAGCACGATCCGCTCCGCCAGGACGGGGTGCGCTACGCCGCCGCCCTGCGCGCGGCCGGGGTGCCGGTGCGGCTTACCACCTACGTCGGCATGCCGCACGGCTTCCTCAACTTCCCCGGTCTCAGTCGCAGCGCGCCGCAGGCGGCCGCGGAGCTCTGCGCCGAGCAGGCGCTCGCGCTGGCGACCCCCGAGGAGACCATGGCATGAACCTGATCAGCCGCCTGGTCCAGCGCCAGCTCGGGCTGGACCCGCCGCTGACCAGGGACCTGATCATCGAGCGGGACCTGCCGGTGCCGATGCCGGACGGGACCGTCCTGCTCGCGGACCGGTGGGCGCCGCGAACCGGCGGCGACAAGCTCCCGGTCGCCCTGGCGCGCACCCCCTACGGCCGCGGCGCGCTGATGACCGAGGGCCCGGTGCGCCCGCTGGCCGAGCGCGGTTTCCAGGTGATCCTGCAGAGCGTCCGGGGGACGTTCGGATCTGGTGGCGTGTTCGAGCCGATGCGCAACGAGCGCGAGGACGGCCTGGCGACGCTCGAGTGGGTGCTGAACCAGCCCTGGTTCGGCGGCTCGATCGTGCTCGTCGGTGCCAGCTACCTGGGGTACGCGCAGTGGGCGGTGGCGGACCGGCTGCCGCCGGAAGTGAAGGCGATGATCCCCCAGGTGACCGACGCGGCCCTCACCCTCGACTTCCTGCGGCCCGACTCGTACTCGCTCGAGACGCCCTTCGGCCTGGGGGTGCTGACCGCCGGGCAGGAACGCCGACTCGGCGCGCTGCGGGGCCTGCTGGAGGCGGGCAAGACGCGCCGCGCGATGTCGACCCTGCCGCTGGGCGAGGCCGACGTCGCCGCCATCGGCCGCCGCTCCGGCTATATCCAGGACATCCTCCGCCACGACGCCGACGACCCCTACTGGGCCGCGATCGACCACCGCCGCCGGGTGGCCGAGACGACCGTCCCGGTCAGCTCGGTCGGCGGCTGGTACGACGTCTTCCTGCCGGGCCAGCTCCGTGACTTCAGCGTCCTGCAGCAGGCGGGCCGGACCGCGCGGCTGACGGTCGGACCGTGGACCCACCTGTCGATGGACGGGATCACGATGCGGGAGGTCCTGGATTTCGGGCTCGCCTGCGCCCGCGGGGCCGAGCCGCCGAAGCGGGGACCGGTGCGGCTGTACGTGATGGGCGAGGAAGCCTGGCGGGACTTCGAGGCCTGGCCGCCGCCCGGCTACTCACCCCAGCCGTTCTACCTGGGGCCACAGGGCGCACTCGCCGCCCAGCCGCCCGCCGCCGACTCGGCCCCCGACGGCTACCGATACAGCCCGGCCGACCCGACCCCGGCGATCGGCGGCGTCCGCATCATCAGGGGCAGCGCGGGCCGGGTCGACAACACCGCGCTCGAGGCCCGGGCGGACGTGCTCACCTACACCACGACGCCGCTGGATTCCGACGTCGAGGTGATCGGCGAGGTCAGCGCGCAGATCTGGTTCCGCTCCAGCCTGCCGAGGGCCGACGTCTTCGTCCGGCTGTGCGACGTCGACCCCGACGGCAAGTCCTGGAACATCTGCGACGGCCTCACCAGCCTGTCGGACGCCGGCCAGGTCACCGCCGCGACCGTCCGCCTCTGGCCGACCGCCTACCGCTTCAAGGCCGGGCACCGGATCCGGGTCCAGGTTTCCAGCGGCTCGTTTCCGCGCTACGCGAGGAACCCGGGCACCGGCGAGCCGCGCGCCACCGCGACCCGCCTGGTGGCGGCCGACCAGTCCGTCTCCCACGACCCCGCGCACCCCTCGGCGATCACCCTCCCGGTCCGGCAGGCCGGGCCGGAGGGGTGAGGCTAGATCAGATCTGCCCGATCGGCTGGCGCTTCTCGGACTGGAACACGTCCTCGGTCCGCCCGGCCGCCCAGTAGCCCGACAGGGACAGCTGGTCGCCGTCGCCGAGCCGGCTCTTGAGTACGGCGCGGACCGCCTTCATCGACTCCCGCTCACCGTGCGCGAACACGTCGGCCCGGCCGGGGAGCCATGACCCGGCCAGCAGGGCGTCGGCCAGCAACCGGGGCTGACTGCCGGGATGCGGGCGGTGCAGCCAGACGACCTCGACGCCGCCTGGCAGCTTCGCGTCGAGGTACTCGCCCGGGTCGGACGTCTCGAGATAGGCGATGCCGCGCGCGTCGTCGGGCAGCGCCTCAAGCGCGGAGCAGATGGCGGGCAGCGCCGACTCGTCCCCGGCCAGCAGGTGCCAGTCGCTGCCCGGATCCGGGCGGTAGGCCCCGCCGGCGCCGGACATCGTCAGGAGGTCGCCGGGCTCTGCGTGCGCGGCCCACGGGGCGGCGATGCCGTCGTCCCCGTGCACGACGAAGTCGATCGTCAGCTCCCGGGCCTGCGGGTCGGCCCGGCGCAGCGTATAGGTGCGGGTGACCGGCTGCCGGCCGGGCGGCAGCGACTCCCGCAAGGCCGCCAGGTCGTAGGGCGGGGTGAGCCCGAGGGCGGGGTCGACGAAGAGGATCTTCGCGTACTTATCGGTGAAGTCGTTCATCCGCAGCTCATCGAATCCCTCGCCGCCGGCCGTGATCCGCACCGTGTGCGGGCTGAGCTGCTCCCGGCGCAGTACGGAGAGAACCGCCTGCGGGCGGGCCGGCCGGGCGCGGTCCGCCCGGTTGGTCGTCGTCTCGCTCATCAAATGCCTCTCGGTTGACTATGCCGAGCATAGCTTAGGGTAGCCTTACCTAACTGTCCAGCATGGTTTTCCCGGCGGCTCGCCCCTCGAATGTCAGGGGGGCGCGTTACGGTCGCGCCATGCGATTCGGATTCGTGGTTCCCTACGCCGACGCCCGCGAGTTCGCCGATCTCGCCGCGCTCGGCGAGCAGCGGGGCTGGGACGCCACCTTCACCTGGGAGTCGGTCTGGGGCCAGCACGCGTGGGTGACCCTCGGCGCCGCCGCGATGGTCACCGAGCGGGTCAGGCTGGGCACGCTGCTCACCCCCGCCTCGCGGTGGCGTCCGTGGGACCTGGCGTCGGCCGTGCTGACGGTCGACCGGCTCAGCGGCGGCCGCGCGGTCATGGGGGTGGGCCTCGGCGCGCTGAACGGCAACTGGACCGCGTTCGAGGACGACGAGGGGCGCCGGGTCAGAGCCGAGAAGCTCGACGAGTGCCTCGCCGTCTACGACGGGCTGATGCGCGGCCAGCCGTTCTCCTACCACGGCGCCCACTACTCGGCCAAGCCGGTCGACGAGCTCGTGCCCGACCCGCCGGTCCAGCGGCCCCGGCCGCCGGTCTGGGTCATCGGCGCGAAGATCGCCGGCCGGCCGCGGCAGCCGTCGCTGGCGCGGGCGGCCCGGTGGGACGGCCTGATCCCCACCGTCGTCGACCACGGGGAAGGCCGGGACGCGAGCAGCCCGGCCGAGCTCGCGGACATCGTCGGCGAGGTTAAGGCGCTGCGGGCGGAGGCCGGGCTCAGCGCGGAACCCTACGACGTGATCATCGAGGGGGACTCAAGCGGCGAGTTCATGCAGCGCGAACCTCCTGACCCCGGCTCCTGGGAAGCGGCGGGCGCCACCTGGTGGATCGAGAGCTGGTGGAGCCTCGAGCGGGGCGAGACAGGACTGGCCGAGGTCCGCCGGCGCGTCGAGGCGGGGCCGCCCCGGTAACCGGGTGACGCCCGCCATCTGCCGGCCAAGCTGGCGGTGCCGCAGCCAGCGTCGGGCCAGCTTGAACAGGTGCACGAGGATGAGCACCCCGAACAGGTTGAGCAGGACGCCGGCGAAGATCGTCGCGATCGCGGTCCCGTCGCCGTCGATCATCTGGGCGCCGAAGCCCCAGTTCCACAGCGGCTGGCGCACCGTGAACGCCTGACCAAGCGGCACTTGGTCGGGCCAGGTCACGCTGGCGCCGTCGGTCAGGACGCCGTAGGTCACGGGGCTGCAGCCGCTCCGGCCGCAGACCTGGCCGTAGGAGAGCGGGAGGAAGGTGGAGCTGCTCTCCGCGCCGGCCAGATAGGCGACCCCATCGACCAGGCCGGGCAGCGAGGCGACCCCGATACACAGCAGGATCAGCATCATCACCCAGCCGAACACCCACGAGAACCGGTGCCGGGGCGGGTAGCTGTAGGCGTGCGCGCGGACCGGGTAGTGCGTGGTGCGCCGCACGGCCTGCCGACGGACGCCCGCGTCGCGCCGGTGCAGCCGGACCGTCTCGACCACGGATGCGACCAGCGCGACGACACCGACGACCGTCAGCAGCAGGATGAAGATAGCGGACACCGCCAGCCCCGCTCCGCGGGCATTGGGCGCCAGCGAGCCAAGCAGCCCGCAGGCCGTCACCCAGGCCACGACGCTGATCACTGTCGTCCAGACCCAGCCTCGCCGCCGGTGCAGCAGCCGGACGGTGGCGGCGACCTCAGGATCGGAATCAGTGACCTCGGATTCCGATGATCCCACCCGGCAAGGCTAACTCCGGACGAGCTCGTAGGTGTACAGAACGAGGCCCGCACCCACCATTCTGGTGCTAACGAGGCGCATGGGCTTCTTGTCCACGGTCTCGCCGAACAGACGCTCACCGGCCCCGAGCGCGACCGGGAAGGCCGTCAGCCGCAGCTCGTCGACCAGGTCGTGCTCGAGCAGCGTGCGCCCGAGCTGATAGCTGGCGTAGACGACGATCTCCCCGTCCAGCCGTTCCTTCAGCGCCGAGACCTCGCTGACCACGTCCCCCTTGAGCACCGTCCCATTGCCCCAGCGGACCTCGTCCAGGGTCGCGGACACGACGTACTTGGGCAGGCCGTTGAGCCGGTCCGCCCACTCTCCGTCCCGCGACGTCCAGCGGGTGGCGAACCACTCGTCGCTCCGCCGCCCAAGCAGCAGGGCCTGCGCGCCGAGCGCCTCGTCGAGCGAGATCTTGCCCCACTCCTCGAGGTCCTTGCCCCCGAACTGGCCGAACCAGCCGCCACGGCCGAAGCCCTCCTTGCCGTCCGGGTCCTGGACGACCCCGTCGAGGGTGATGTTCGTGCTCCACACGATCTTTCCCATCGCGTTCCCTTTCACTGGCGTACGTGCCTGACAGCGATACAGACGCCGCGAATTCGGGAAACTGGCCGCCCGCCGTCCGCCCAGTTCGCGCCCCGGGCGGCGTCCATACCGGATGCACGTTGCACACCCGATCGGGAGGAGCACAATGCCGGGACAAGCTGGCGCTACCGTAACGCTGGTGACAGACGAGCTGATCTCGAGGGCGCGGGCCGGCGATGACGGCGCGTTCCGCGCGCTGACCGAGCCGTACCTGCGGGAGCTGCAGGTGCACTGCTACCGGATGCTGGGCTCGTTCGCCGATGCCGAGGACGCGCTCCAGGACACGCTGCTGTCCGCCTGGCAGGGCCTCGACCGGTTCGAGGGGCGCGCCTCGCTCCGCACCTGGCTCTACCGCATCGCCACTAACCGGTGCCTCAGCGCGCTTCGCGCGGCCAGCCGGCGACCCGCCGCGGAATGGAACGTCCCGGGAGTCGAGCCGCCCGAGCCGACCAGGCTCGGCGAGGTCGCGTGGCTCGAGCCGTATCCGGACGCGCTCCTGGCGGGCGTGGTGGCGCCGCCCGGCCCGGAGGCCCGCTACGAGCAGGCCGAGTCGATCTCGCTCGCGTTCGTGACCGCCCTCCAGACGCTGCCGCCGCGCCAGCTCGCCGTGCTGATCCTGCGCGACGTCCTCGGCTTTCACGCCAGCGAGGTGGCCGGCCTGCTGGACTCCACCGTCGAATCGGTCAACAGCGCGCTCAAGCGAGCCCGGGCCGGCCTGCAGCGCCGACGGCTCCCGGCCGCCGAAGACGAGCCGCCGCCCGCCCCCGGCTCGCCGTCAGAGGACGCGATCGTGGCAAGGTTCGTCAGCGCCTACGAGGCGGCCGACATCGACGCGCTGGTGGGCCTGCTGACCGACGACGCCTTCATGTCGATGCCGCCGATGCCGCTCGAGTACCTGGGCCGCGATGTCGTGGCCAACTTCTGCGCGGCCACCCTCTTCGCCGCGGGCCGCCGGTTCGACCTGCTGCCGACCCGGGCCAACGGCCAGCCGGCCTTCGGAGCGTATTTCCGCACCCCGGCCGGCGACCGCCCCGGGACCGGCCTCATCGCCATCACCCTGGCGGGTGACCGGGTCAGCGCCATGACCAGATTCGAACCCAGCGTGCTGCCGCGATTCGGGCTGCCGCCATCGCTGCCGGGCTGACTCGGCATGGAGCCGGTGCCCCAGCTCCACGTGTGGCACGAGCAGTCGGACGACGAGCTGCTCGCCAGCCTGGCCAAGGTGCAGGCGGCGGCCCCGCAGCTCGACGCGGCCATGCACGACTACGTCGACCTGCTGCGCTCCCGCGGCGTCAGCTGGACCCGTATCGGCGCTGCGCTCGGCGTGTCCAAGCAGGCCGCCTGGGAGCGATTCTCCGGCGAGGACTAATCCCTAAGCCGGTTATCCTTCACCGCTCCGCAAGGCGGGCGCTGACAGCCTGGTCGGTGGCGTGCTGCAGCGAAATCCGTCATGATCGGCCGTCATCAGCGTCCTGCGACGTGAGCGGAGTATCGGCGCTGTGCGCCGGCAGCGCCGCCACTTCTTCGCCGAGAAGCTGGCCAACCAGTCGGACCGTGCCGCGTACAGCCGGATGCATTGGCGTGCCCGCGTTGATAGTGGCACGGATACCGTGCCGGAGGAGCGCGATAAGCGCCTGGCGGGTGACTTGCCGCTTTGCCTCGTTTGGGTTGCGGTCGTTGACGGCCGCGCCGACTGCGGTCATCCGGGCGACCGGAGGGCGAAGCCGACGGGGACGTTCTGGCGTTTCCGGTCTCAGCTGCGCAGCGAGGTCTGAAAGGACCAGGTAGGTGTTGCTGTAATCATCCAGAATTCCCCTGGCTCTTATCTCCGCCGTTGGCCGCGCCAGCCCCATGCGGCGCAGCAGAGTAGGCGTCTGCCGGAACGCCTCGTCAGGGCTGGTCGCCTCGGCCATGGCGTTGAAAGCGATAACCGCGACCGCTGAGAGCACCGGTTCAGGGAGCGGGCATGCTCCCAGGTCGCTGATCCTGGCCGAGCCCGGCTCGGCCAGCAGGCGCTTACGCGTCTTAGCGCCCACGCCCATGCCAATCAGGGCGGTTTCGACGACGAAACTGGCCTCGGCGGGCATGGAACCGTCAGGTGCAGTGGCAGCGGCCCGGAGAATCTGACAGACGCTGCGCGCCATTTCACGTTGCTGCTTCCGGTCCTGGAGCCGGTGCAGGCCTTCCGTCGCCCCGATCGCGAGCAAGTAGGTCAGCGTGCCTCCGAGGAGGGCGCCGACCCTTACTGTGACCTCCTCGTGGGCTTGCCTGGGCGGCATCGCCCCGATCCGGCGCTGCAGCCAAGACCGGCTGGTCTCATTCCAGCGCTGGGCGATTATGGCCGTTACCAGTGCCCCGCCGGTTGCCGCTAGCTCGACGATATCCTCCTCCGAGCGGACGGAGGCAAGTGGATAGGCTGAGAGTCGGCCATCCGCATTGTCATCGCGGTTGTCGTCCGGGGAAATCGCTGTCATGAGAGGCTCCTCGTGGGAGACGCCGCGCTTCTAGCTGAGCTGCCGCCGCGGTTGCTTGCCCCCTTCGTGCCTCTGTAATCCTTGCCGGCCACCGGCTGCCCTCAACTCTGTCGGCGTCCCGAACTCAACGTCAACGAAAATCCACCGTGCGCGGGTGGCAATGACCGGCACGAGGAGCCTCGGACCATCGCCAGACGGCGCGACCCTGGCCTTCGGGAAAGCTGCAATCAACCGGGCCTTCACCTGCTCTGCGGCGCCGACAGGGAGCGATCACACCCTCCGGAAGACCGGGTGGCTGTTCTGCCACCACACCAGGATCGCCTTCCCGACGATGCTCGATCCCGTGATTGGCCCCCAGTACCGGCTGTCGCACGAGATCGCCCGGTTGTCGCCGAGCACGTAGAAGTCTCCGGCCGGCACCCGGTAGGGGTGCTGCCGAGTGGCGTCCGGTATCGGCGGCCCGAGCGGGTCGTAGCGCGGCAGGTAGGGCTCGGACAGCAGATGCCCGTTCACGTAGATGTTGTTGCCGGACGAGTAGATCGTCTGCCCCGGCAGCGCGATGACGCGCTTGACCAGGTCGCCGTTCTGCGGGCCAGGGCAGTCGTCGAGCGGCGGGTGGCTGAACACCACGATGTCGCCTTCGCGTACGTCCTGCCAGTTGAAGAACGCCTTCTGCACCAGGATCCGGTCATACACGCCAAGCGTCGGCACCATCGACGATGAAGGGATGTAGAAGGTCTGGAACACGAACGTCCGCACCAGGCCGGCCAGCACGACCGCCACGAGGACGATGCCCACGGTCTCAACCAGCGTCCGCCGCCACCGACGCCGCGGTCGCCCGCGGGCCTTGCCCGGGCCGCCCTCGGCCGAGCCCGTCCCGGCCGGGCCGACGTCAGCAGGATCGCTCATGCCCGGCCTCCCAGATCATCACCGGCAGCTGGCCCATCGAACGGAGGACGCCGGGCACGGCCTCATCTGAGCCAGCGCGGCAATGCGCGCGCCCGTGCGCCTGGCTCGTACTGACACCCTTGGCCCGCGTCGGCGTGAGCGCCGCCCTGGCCGGCGCCGACGAGGCCAGCAGCACCGCCGAGACGCCGAGCGAACAGGCGATGAGCAGCGCGCCGGTGGCAGCGCTCAGCCGCAGGCCAGGTCGCGGCGTGAGCCATTCCCGCCCCGCGCCGACCAGGTAGCTCAGGGCGATCGAGCCCGCCGAGGCGCCGTCCGCGATGAGCAGTGCCGCCAGTTCGGCCGCCTCGTCGCCGTGCCGCCGCCGCCAGCGGGCCGGGTAGCACCGCAGCGCCCTCTCGACCAGCCGGCTCGCACGGGGCTCATTCATCAGATGCCGCCCAACCGCAGCCGCAGGCGTCCGGCCGCGCTGACTCGCTCAAGCGAATCGAGGTGCACGCGCAACGCTGCCGCTCCCGGCGCGGTAATGCGGTACGGGTGCCGCCGGTCGTCGGCGGGCAGCGATTCGATCAGGTCGAGCCGCTCGAGTCGGTCAAGCGCGCCGTAGAGCGTGCCGGGCCCGAGCTCAACATCGGCCAGTTCCTTGATGTCCTGGATCAGCGCGTAGCCGTGCTTGGGCCCGTCGGCCAGGCTGATCAGGATCAGCACCGACGCTTCGCCGACCCGCCGCAGCACGTCCTGCCCGGCCCTGCCGTCCCGCCCGCTCACGCGCATCTGCCCTCCTAGTACGTCGACCAATGTATCAGTCAACGTAGTAGTGGGCCAGGCTCATTCACGCGGCGCCGGTCCTCCAGTAGCGTTTGACCATGATCACGGCTGCGGACGTGCGCGCGGTGGCCCTGTCCCTGCCCCGCACCGAGGAACACCTGATCCGCGACTACACCAAGTTCCGCGTCGGCAGGATCGTCTACGCCGCGATCTCGCCCGACGAGCTGATGATGGGGTTC
>Ga0302325_10020612_pt1 | contig 13814 bp, 15 predicted proteins | sample Palsa_T0_2_FD_201948 | JGI IMG/M metagenome (GOLD analysis project Ga0302325, IMG submission 201948) | Peat permafrost microbial communities from Stordalen Mire near Abisko, Sweden - Palsa_T0_2 | ecosystem: Environmental > Terrestrial > Soil > Palsa > Peat permafrost | place: Sweden: Abisko... | reverse complement strand
GCCGCCGCACCAGACACCAGCCGCTTGGTTTCGGAACTTACATCCCGTTCGCCGATCGACCAGAACAGCGCGCCGAATACCGGCAGTATGGTCAATGGCTGCGAGTACAGCCCGACCGCCACCGACGCTCCATACCAGGCCGCCGCCCCCACCGTGCCGCGCTCGCGCGCGCGCAGAAACAGCACCAGCGACGCCAGCGCGCAAAGCAGGCCCTGCGAGTAGCCGCGCGCCTCGAGCGCGTAGCGGAACTGTAGCGGCAGCGCTAGAAACATAGCCGTGGCCCAGGCCCGCGAACGGACGCCGAACCTTCCGCAAAGAGCCGCGAAAAGCGCCGCACCCGCGATACTGCACAAGGCCGCCGGAATGCGCGCCACAAACGCCGACGCGCCGAACAGATCGACGACGGCCCGCTGCGCCAGGTAGGGCAGCGGCGAAGCGCCCGGATTCAACTGCACCCACTCCAACAGCGCCGGCACGCTGGCGCGTCCCAGCACGAGTTGCTGCAACTCATCGAGCCACAGCGGCGTGACGCCCAGCACCGCGAAGACCAAGGCCGCATAGGCGGCGATCAGAATTATCACCGCGTTCGGCCGCGCCTCCGACATGGGGGACTATCTCTGATTGGATTTGAGGATCTTCTTGCGCAGCCGGATAGACGCCGGCGTTACTTCCACGAATTCGTCGTCACGGATGAATTCGATGGACTGCTCCAGGTTCAGGATGCGCGGCGGCACCAGCCGGATGGCTTCGTCGGCCGTGGACGCGCGCATATTCGTCAGCTTTTTTTCCTTCACGATGTTCACGTCCAGGTCGGCGGTGCGGGCATTCTCACCCACGATCATGCCTTCGTAAACTTCGGTGCCCGGACTGACGAAAATCTCACCGCGCTCCTGCAGATTGAAGATGGCGTTGCCGGTGGACTTGCCGGGGCGGTCCGCCACCAGCGATCCGGTGGGGCGGGTGGGGATATCGCCCTGCCACTCGATGTACCCGTAGAACAGCGAGTTCATGATGGCCGTACCGCGCGTGTCGGTGAGGATCTCGCTGCGCAGCCCGATCAGGCCGCGCGAGGGGATGTGGAACTCGAGCCGCACGCGGCCGGAGCCGTGGTTCACCATCTTATTCATCTTGCCCTTGCGGCTGCCAAGCTTCTCGATGACCACCCCGATGAAAGCCTCGGGGCAGTCGATTACCAGCAGTTCCACGGGCTCCTGCAACTTGTGGTCGATGGTGCGCGTGAGGATCTCCGGTTTGCCCACCATCAGCTCGTAGCCTTCGCGCCGCATCATTTCGATCAGGATGGCCAATTGCAACTCGCCGCGCCCCATCACCTTGAAGGTGTCGTGGCCCAGTTCCGCGACCCGAATGGAGACGTTGGTGAGCAGCTCCTTGTCCAGCCGTTCGCGCAGGTTGCGCGAGGTTACGTAGGCGCCCTCCCGGCCGGCAAACGGCGAGGTGTTGATGGTGAACGTCATGGCGATGGTGGGCTCGTCGATTTGCACCACGGGCAGCGGCCGGGGATTCTCGGCGCTGGTGACGGTTTCCCCGATGGTGATGCCTTCCACGCCGGCGATGGCCAGTAGGTCGCCGGGCCGGCCGATGGTTTCGTCCACCCGCTTCAAGCCTTCGAAGGAGTAGAGCTTGGTGATGCGCGTGGAGTGCTGCGAGCCGTCCAGTTTGCAGATGGCCACGGTGTCGCCGAAATTCAGAGTGCCGGCAAAAACCCGCCCAATCGCCAGCCGCCCCAGGTAGTCGCTGTAATCCAGGTTCGCCACCAGCATCTGCAGCACCTCGCCGGGATCGCCCGCCGGCTCGGGGATATGCTTCAATATGGCGTCGAAGAGGGGCTTCAGGTTGCTCGAATCGTCCTCCATCGAAGTCTTGGCCACGCCGGTCTTGGCGACGGTGTAGAGCACCGGGAAATCGAGCTGGTCCACGGTGGCGTCGAGGTCGATGAACAGATCGTAGATCTCGTTCAATACCTCGGGTACGCGCGCGTCGGGCCGGTCGATTTTGTTGATCACCACGATGGGCGGCAGCTTGGCTTCGAGCGCCTTCATGAGCACGTAGCGCGTCTGGGGCAGGGGACCTTCGCTGGCATCCACCAGCAGCATGACGCCGTCGACGATCTTCAGCGCGCGCTCCACCTCGCCGCCGAAGTCACTGTGGCCGGGCGTGTCCACGATGTTGATCTTGACGCCCTTGTAACGGATGCCGGTGATCTTGGCCAGGATGGTGATGCCGCGCTCGCGCTCGAGGGCGTTGGAATCCATGACGCGCTCGACGTGCACTTCGTTCTCGCGGAAGATTCCGCTCTGGTTCAACATGGCGTCCACCAGCGTGGTCTTTCCATGATCGACGTGGGCGATGATGGCGATGTTACGAATCGAGGGAGTGGCGTTTTCCATTGGTTGCGTTTCAGCCGGCTTCAGGCGAGGGGTTCTCTTATATGGTAGCGAAAGAGCGGGCGGATATGCGTGGAGAGCGCGGTTCGGGGCAGGGCGACACTTTGGCGACAGATGCTCAAAACCTTGTATCAGGTTGCATTCCGTCGTCATTGGTCGCGTTTTGGGTTTGTTTGGTAATTCATGAGTTCGTGGGCGATGCGAGTTAACATTGAGCGCGGCGCTTTTCCTACTTAAGGATGACATGGGGGAGTGCGGGAGGGGCCGGGTAGAGGCTGGACCTTGTTGAATTCATTAGGCAGATATTTTTTGGAAGTCTGTGATTGGCTACGCGCTGGGCGGCCTCTCCGAGGCCGCCGCAGACTGCGAGCCTGCCCCACTCCTAGCGGGGCGAGCTATGATCGGAGAAGCGCCCGCCATCATGCACGAGATGAGCATAGCCGGTTCGATGCTGGAGGCCGTCCGCGCCGAGTCCGCGCGGCACAATGCCCATGTGATGGCAGTGGGCGTCAAGATCGGAGAGCTCTCCGGAGTGGATTCCGAATCGCTGCGCTTCTGTTTCGAGGCCCTGGTGCTGGATACCGATCTGGCGCCGCTCGCGCTGCAGATTGAGCGACTGCCCTGGCGCCACCGCTGCCGCCGGTGCGATCGGGATTTCGACGTTCAGGAGTATCGCACCGAGTGCCCGCAGTGCGGCTCCGCGGAGACGGAGATGGCCAGCGGGCGAGAGTTGGAGTTCGCGTATATGGAGATCGAAGAAACATGACCCGAGTGCCACTCGAACGCAAGGTGCTGAACGAGAACGACCGGCTGGCGGCCGATCTGCGCCAGGGCTTCCAGCGGCATGGAACGCGGTGCGTGAACCTGATCAGTTCGCCCGGTTCCGGCAAAACCATGCTGCTGGAGCGCACCCTGGCATCCTTCGAGCCGGGACGGCGCGTGGCGGTGCTCACCGGCGACATTCAAACGGACAACGACGCACAGCGCCTGGCGCGCTACGGCTTTCCGGTGCGCCAGATCACCACCGGCGGCGCATGCCACCTGGACGCGCGCATGGTCACCAGTGCGCTGGCCGAATGGCAGCCGGATGCAATCGACCTGTTGCTGATCGAGAACGTCGGCAACCTGGTGTGCCCCACCAGCTACGATCTGGGCGAAGAAGCGCGCGTGGTGGTGCTGAGCGTCACCGAGGGCGAGGACAAGCCCATGAAGTATCCGGCCACATTCAACCGCGCGGACCTGGTGGTGCTGAACAAAGTGGATCTGCTGCCCTACGTGCCGTTTCGCATGGACCTGGCGCGCGAATATATCCGGCGGGTGCAGCCGGATGTGGAGATTGTGGAAGTTTCCTGTACCACCGGCGTAGGCCTGGATACCTGGCTGCAGTGGATCGACGCGAGAGTGGGTGCATGCTGACCGAGCACCCTCTGCTGAACGCGGTCATCTTCGCTTCGCTGGGGATCGCGGTGTTCGTAATCGCCGCCGCGATTCTGCTGAAAGTAACGCCGCTGAAGTTGTGGTGGGAACTGGTCGAAGAGCGCAACGTGGCGGTGGCTATTTTCGCCGGCGCGGCAGCCATCGGCATCTGCCTGATCATCGCCGCGGCGATGCATTGAGTTGAGGGAATGGGGCGGGTCTGGAGACCCGCCGCAGGCGTGGACGCCTGCCCCACACGGCGTGGAGGTCTGCCCCACAAGTCCTTCGTGGTAACTTTGTAATCTATGGCGTTCGAGTCCGATAAAGTCATGTTCGAGATCTACCGGGAGACGCAGTATTCCGGCAAGTACCGGGTAGTCTACTTTACCGAACTGCAGGATCACAATAAGGAAGCCGAAATCAACCACGCGCTGAACGGCGAGCACTACTACGACGGCTTTATCAAAAATTACCGTAAGGAAGAGGCCAAGCAGATCATCGAGGATTGCCTGACGCGCCTGAACGGCGGCGAGAGAGTGGAACCGCTGGAGATCGAGCGCGCGCTGGGCGAACACATCGCCTGAGACTCCGGTGCAAATCACCCGTTACGCCAGCCTGTCCGAGCCGCAGTTTCTGGGGTGTGTGAGCGCCTTTACCGATTCGCTTTCCGGCGAGTTGAACTCCGCCGCGATGTACCTGCGCAAGCTGGATGGCCAGGCCAAAGGCGGCGCTTTCGCCTACGAGATGTCGCTCGACCGCCACCGGTACGGCGCGCTGACGGTGCTGGACCGCTGGGGCGCGTTCGTAGCCGCCTTCGGCCCGCACCTGGCGCTGGGCCGTTATCCGGCTATCGTTACGGAAGCGCCGGCGCGCGTGCGCACCGCCGAAAGCATCCTCGAGAGCGCCAATCGATTGATCGATGCGGCCGCCGGGTATTCGAGCGACGTAGTGGAGGCCTGCGTTCTGGCGTTTCAATCGCTGGGTACCACGTTTGCGGAGGAGCACCAGGCTTCGAGGCAGTCGGCGCAACTGGGACCCATGCTGCCGGACGAGTTTAAGCAGGCTCGCGGCATCTTCCTGCACGATCTGGCGGCGCGCTAGCCGTGCCGTTCGGCACGCTCACATCCGAGCTCGCCTGCGAAGCGCTTGCCAAAGCCGGGCTCCGGTTCAGTCCAGAGCAACTGCGGGTAGAGGCACGTGAAGAACGCTGGGTTGTGGCCTGCCCGAAAACCGTTTGGCCTGGTTCGCTGCGTCGCCAGAGGGCCGCAGGCGGCTTGCCACCGAAAGGCGCGTGCTGCGGCTGCTTAAGGAACGCTGCACTTCTTTATCACCGGGAATTCTGGTCCAGGGTACACTCGGCACGGAATTCGACTTCGATGTGCGTGCCATGGTACCGGGCATGAGCGATCCGCGGCGCGTGTTGGACCTGGCGCGCGGTAACGCCGAACTGGCTGCGCAGCTGGGCCGAGAGGTGGGTGCAATCCTTGCTGAACAGCACGGGCGCGTCAGTGCCGCGGATGCCGCCGGTTGGCTGCCGCGTCAACCGGGTTGGCCGGAACGGGGCGAATGGATTCGCGAGCGGCTGGTTCGCGTGACCACTGACCGCCTTTTGATTGCCGGCGCCGATGCGGTGATCGCGAGATTATGATAGCCAGTCGACGCCGGGAGGCGGATCGCGCGCTGGCGCATTCCGACCTTAGCTTCCATAATATGGCGATTGATGCGGCGTCGCTTAAGCTGTGCGGCCTCTTCGACTATGAGGATGCCGCCCGGGCCGATCGGCATCACGATTTTCGCTATCTCGTATTCGATTTTGACCGCTGCGAACTTCTGGACGCAGCCATATCCGTGTATGAAGCCGCACTCAACCGCAGGATTGAGCGGCGGCGCGTCTTCCTGTACAATGCCGCGTGCGCGGTCGCGTTCCTCGCACAACGGGCCTCAACCGGCCCCGAAGATCGCCCGTGCGGGAGGACGCTTGCAGAGGATTTGCGATGGTCCAGGCAGGCGATTGCAGCAGCGCTAGACTGCAAGCCGGCAGACCCGTGAAGGAGGAGGTTGGCTGGCCAAGGGCGTTGTCTTTGAACGGGTCCGGAACAGCTCCTCGAGGATACCAAAACCTCACTACGAATCGACCTCGACAACGGGATAGGCTTCCACGTATTGCTCTCCAGTGCAGCCATAGTATGCGACCGTTCGCGCCGCGAAATCGACATCGTAACGAACCACGCCGGCGCGCCACGAAGCCGCCAGGAATTCCGGAAACGTGGTTTCCCCCGCCTGATCCGTTCGCAACGCTGAAATCAGCGCCTCGCGGTTGAACGGCGGGACGTCCACGGTGCCGGTCGCTAATGGCGTGCCCTGGGTCACAACGGGCCCGTCCTTGGTCAGAAATAGGCTCTGGCATGCGGGTAGAGACCAGACATTCCGAGTCACACCCGCGCGCCGCAGCGTCTCGGCGAGGTAGGGAAAGCCTCCGGCTTTAGGCCGGATAGCCATCGCGCGTTTCTGGGCCGCCTCTAAGTTCTCGATCGCTTTACTCACAGATAATTCTCCTTCGCATGTAGTCTGGGTGAAGTTAGTCTCAGGTGGCTATCCGTTTCATTCAGGTGCAGGCTATCGCCGCGGTGCCGTGGGGCAGACGATCGGTTTTCGTCGTCTGCCGCGCATGGATGCTCCCCGCAGCCCGGCAGACCACAAGAAACGATGGTCTGCCCCACGAAGCTGCTGTTACCATAACCTGAGTCAACCGGATACTCCTTTTTTCTGAATTCCGTGGGCTTACTCCATCGGCACGTCCCTGATCTGGTGAAACTCGGCCAGTTTGCCAAGCAGGCGCCGCAGGGTGGCCCTTTCGCCGGCCTCCAGGCCATCGAAGAACTCTCGATCGTTCTGGTCCGCGATCTCCGCCAATTGGGGAAGAATGCGGCTGCCCGACCGCGTCAGGGAAAGCAACTGGACGCGGCTATCCTCCGGTTTGGTCGAGCGCGCGGTCCAGTTCTTCGCCTCCAGTTTGTCGATGACCTTGGAGACAGCTCCGCGTGTCAAATCCAGGGCTTCTGCGAGTTCCCCCGGAGTGATCCCCGGCCGTTCCTGGACACGGCACAACACCACCCATTCGGCAACGGAGGTATGCTTCGCCTGCAACAACCGGGCGAATGAGCCCGACACGTGATTCGAAACCCGCCGCAACCAGTAGCCAAGGTGAAACTCGAGATCCGGCGTCGGCCGTTGTCCGCGGCGCGGCTGCTGTTCCGATCTTGTTTCCATGGAAACTAATATACTTTCCTTGGAAACTATCTGTCAAGCGGTTTCCGGCGAACGGGGCATCCTAGAAGCGTGCGGCGACGAAACTGTTTTCGGGCCGCTTGGGCACGTTCGAGCTCCGTCAATGGCGAAAGCGGCGTGGTTTTTTCCCGGAACGGAAGCGTAGCCAAAGCCATTGCAGTTACTCGAACGGCGTGCTATAGAAAGACATGCCTCGATTCCGCCGTGCGCTCTATAGGGTCCTGGTATGCCAGATCTGCGTGCTGGGTATGTGCGCCGCATTACAAGGTGCGCCTCGTATTTCCTTCAACGCCCCACTCACCTACCTCACCGCCGGCCCCGTAACATCTGTCGCCGGGCCGATTTCAACAGCGACGGCAAGCCCGACGTTGCCGTAACCAGCAATTACACCAATACCGTATCGATCTTCTTGGGCATAGGTAACGGCGCGTTCCAGACCCCGGTAAGCTACGCGGTTGGAACCGGCCCGGTCGCACTCGCAGTCGGCGACTTCAACCGTGACGGGAACGCGGACCTGGCCATATCCAGCACCAACGGCAATTCCGGCGCCCTTTCCATCCTGCTTGGCAATGGCGACGGCACCTTTCAACCCGCCGTAAACTATCCGTTGGGGCGGACGCCCGACTCCATCGCGATTGGCGATTTCAATAACGATAGCAACCCGGATCTGGCAATCGTCGACACCTCGGCCCTGGACGTGGTCTATATCCTTTTCGGCACAGGCGACGGCGCGTTCCGGCTGGATGGGACCTGGCCGGTCGGAGTTTATCCTAGTTGCGTTGTGGCGGGCGATTTCAACGGAGACGGAAACCTGGACCTAGCGGTTTCCGCGGGCGGCGATGATCACACAGGGCAAGGTGTCAGCATCCTCCTATGCAAGGGTAATGGCGCCATCCAGCGGCCCGTCCGAATTGCTGCGGGAAACGCGCCATGGTACCTGGCCGTGGCCGATTTCAACGGCGACGGGAAACTGGACCTGGCAGTCGCCGATTACGATTCACCGACGAGCCCAGGCCCGGACAATGCAATTTCGCTGTTGCTGGGAAATGGCGACGGCACATTTCAACCGCCAACGACAATCTCTGTAATCGGCGCCTACCCAGATTTCCTGGCGGCGGTCGACTTCAACAACGACGGCAACATAGATCTGCTGGTAAACACGCTCGATGGCGTCACGCTTCTGTTAGGCAACGGCAACGGCACCTTTGCGCCCCCGGCTAACATCACTCCGATTTTCGGCTATTTTGCCCTTGCCGACTTCACCGGCAGCGGTGAGTTGGATCTGGCGATTGCCAGTGGGGGCTTGACCGTCCTGATCCCCGAAGCCGGCGGCAACTTTCCGCGCGACGTGAACTTCTATGCCGGGGGCGCCGTGTCTTCCGTCGCCTCGGGGGATTTCAACGGCGACGGTCACACGGACCTCGTTGCAGCCGAGCTGGATTCGGCAAGAATTGCGGTTCTGCTCGGCAATGGCGACGGCACCTTCCAGCCCGCCACAGACTACCCCGCACCAAAGGCGCGACGGTGACCGTAGCCGACATCAATGGCGATGGCAACCTGGACCTTATCATCTGCGCTGAATCAATCACCGTCATGCTCGGCAACGGACAAGGTCAGTTCACAACCGTTTCGGTTACAACCGTGCCGTACGCCCTATTCGTGGCTGTGGGCGACTTCAATCTGGATGGCAAGCCCGACTTGGCCGTGAGCACGCAAGCCGGGCTGGTCATCCTGCCGGGCAACGGCGACGGGACATTCGGGCCTCCCTTGCCGGTTCCAGCGGGAACGGATACGGGCGCTGTCGCGGTTGGCGATTTTAATCACGATGGAAAGCCGGACCTGGCAGTCGCCATCGAGCACTCCGCCAGTCTCTCCATCCTGTTCGGCAATGGCGACGGTTCCTTTCAGCCGCCAGTGAGCTATGGCGTTGGAGGCTATCCTTCGTCGGTTGTCGTGGGTCCATTCAGCGCTGCCCAAAGCCAGGACCTGGCGGTGGCCAATTATGGATCTCCCTTCCAATACGGCACCGTCTCAGTGCTGTTGGACGACGGCACCGGAACGTTTCAACCCGCCGTGGATTCCCTCTTGGGAGCCGCTCCGCAGTTCGTCGCGGTGGGCGACTTCAATGCCGATGGAAAAGCGGATCTGGCGGTGGCGGATCTCTGGTCGGACGCGATCTCGATTCTGACGGGGAACGGCGACGGCACGTTCCAGGCGCCGCTCAGCTACGACGTCCCGCGCCAGCCGTATGCTCTGGTCATTGGCGCGTTCTCCGGCGCCGGCACAAGCGATCTTGCCGTCGCTGATCTGGTCGGCGTTACGCTGCTGACGAATACCACTCGCTGACGCCGCCTATCGGGCCGCGGCTGCCACCGCTAGCCCGGCCGCCTGCGCGTTCCGTTCTTCAATGCGCACGATCCGCCGCGCCGCCTGGCCGGTATAGAGTTGCCGCGGCCGGGCGATCTTCTGTTCGCCGTCTTTCAGCATCTCTTGCCACTGCGCCAGCCACCCCACTGCGCGCGGAATGGCGAAAAGTACCGTGAAAACATCCGGCGAGAAACCCATAGCCTGATAAATGATGCCCGAATAGAAATCCACATTGGGATAAAGCTTGCGCTTGATGAAGAAATCGTCTTCGAGCGCGATGCGCTCCAGTTCCAGGGCTATATCTAGCTTGGGATTGCGCCCGGTCACCTCGAAGACTTCCTCCGCAACCCGTTTGATGATGCGGGCGCGCGGATCGTAGTTCTTGTAAACGCGGTGGCCGAAACCCATCAGCTTGCCGTGACCGGCCTTGATCTGCTCGATATAGGCCGGCACACGCGCCTTGGAACCGATCTCGTCGAGCATCCGCAGCACTTCTTCGTTGGCGCCCCCGTGCAGCGGTCCGGAGAGCGCCGCGATGGCCGCCGCCGTGGTGGCGTAAGGGTCCGCGAAGGAACTGCCCACGGCGCGCATCGCGCTGGTGCTGCAATTCTGCTCGTGGTCGGCGTGCAGGATGAATAGCACCTCCAGCGCGCGCGCCAGCACCGGGTTGGCGCTGAACTTGGGCTCCGTCCGCTTCCACAGCATGTTCATGAAGTTCTTGGTGTAGCCCAGGTCGTTGTCCGGATAAACGTAGGGCAGGCCCAGGCTGTGCCGGTAGGAATACGCGGTGAGCGTGGGCATCTTCCCGATCAGCCTGGTGATCTGTAGCTTCCGGACGGTGGGATCGTGGATATTCCGGGCCTCCGGGTAAAAGGTCGAAAGCGCCGCCACCGTGCTCATCAGCATGCCCATGGGATGGGCGTCGTAGTGGAAGCCTTCCATGAACTTCTTCAGGTTCTCGTGGATCATGGTGTGGCGGGTGACATCTGCCATCCACCCGTCCAACTCGTCGGGGCTGGGCAATTCGCCGTTCAGCAACAGGTAAGCGACTTCCAGGAAGCTGCACCCTTCGGCAAGCTCCTCGATCGGGTAGCCGCGGTAGCGCAGGATTCCCCGGTCTCCATCCAGGTAGGTGATGGCGCTCTGGCAGGAGGCCGTGTTCAGGAATGCGGGATCGTAGCTGAGTAGGCCGAAATCGTCGGGGCCGGTTTTGATCTGCCGCAGGTCGATGGCGCGGATCGCATCATTATATAGGGGCAGCGTGTAAGTCTTTCCGGTCCGGTTATCGGTTATGGTGAGGGTATCGTCGGCCATGGTATGGCGCCTCCTTGCAAGATGGGCTGCCCGCCGCTGTGCATTTCGATTTCCACAAGCAAGTGTTTGAAAACACAACAGACAGTGGAAAATTCCGCGCGGGCGGGACGGGTCAGGCGGGTGTTTTCACGACGCGTTGGGTGACGTGGCGCACGCACTCGTGCGTGCCGTGCCGGCACTCATGCCGGCACCTGGCGGCCTATAATTTCGCTATTTGCTGTTGAGTTCTCCAAACGTGAGGCGATGCACCAAGCTATCCGGACGACTCTGAGCCGAAGCTGCCAAGCATTGTGCCGCAGCCATCTCACCGCGTCCCGCGCGCCTGGATCGCCTGCACCGTCAGAAGCGCCTGTTCCTGCACCTTCTCCGGCATGCCGGGGACGCTACGCGAATAACGCCGGATGTCTTCCAAATCTTCCTTCGTGCCGACCGTCCATAGTGCGCGCAGCGCTTCCCAGGCGTGCTCCTTGTCCGCCGAAATCTCCACCAGCGGATCGCCCGCGCGCACCACGCCGCCTTCGTGCCGGCTCAGTTCGCGCACTTCCCCGGGCAACGGAGAGCGTACCTCTACGCCGGCCACGTGCGCCACCAGCGTGCCCGGATTTACGTATTCGGCCAGTTTGAGCCGGTATTGGACCACGCCTGCGGCGGGGGAAACGATGGTGAAAGGCCGCAGCATGGCCAGCAGTTCCGGGCGCGCGGCCGCGTCGCCGAAGTTCGAAAGCCCCAGCGCGGCGTTGCGGCGGACCATGGGCTGCGGATCGGCCATCAGCTTCAACAGCGCTTCGTGGAAGGGTGCGTAGGTGTGGTCCTGGCCCATGATCCAAGCCGCCGTTTGGCGCAGTTCAATCAACGGGCTGCCCGCCAGCTCGACCACCTGCGGATACCAGCGCGCGGCGGCCGGATCGTGCCGGGACATGCGCTCGCCCACCTGCACCAGCGCATGCTGTGCGTGCCGGGGCTTGGCGCGGTCGGCCAGGTACTCGCCAATCTGGTCGTCCGTCAGCTTGCGGCCGAACCAGGTCATGTACCAGAACAGGAAGGGGAACAGCACCAGCAGCAGCGCGAAGGCAGTGATCAGGAGATAGGCGCGTTGGCGGGCCATTGGATTCAAGTGGGGCAGGCTCTCAGCCCGCCCTCTTTTTCATGCCCCAGTGGCCGCGGGCCACGGCGCAATCACCAATGATACCAACACACGCCCGCCCTAATCGCTGCAGGTCACTGTTGCACGTCGAACTTGATGGCCGCGTCCGCGCCGAACTTGCGGAAAGTGGTATAGCGGAACTCGTCTTCCACCAGCATTTGATCGCCGGCGAAACCCCTGTGGGTCACCGCCGCGGGCGCCATGAATCCTTGGGCGTTGGGCGTGTAGTCCACGATGCCTTCCTCGCGGAACGTCTTCTTGCCGTCTTGCCGGCTCTCCACAATGGTAATGCGCAGCGGCAGACCGTCCGGCACGCGCGCGTAAATGCGGCCCTGAATCGGCTGATGAATCGCGCGGTGGCCCTGGAAAACCAGCATTCGATCCGGTCCCGAGATCTGCGTATAGGTAACGATCTTCACCTGGTCCGCGCCGATGCGATCGCTGCCCGTCAGCTCGAAATGGTAGTTGCCGGTCTGCCGCTTGGTAAACAGCAGCAGCAGAGGGCCGAAATCGACGACCGCGTTGGTCAGCCCGTATTTCTCGAAGTCCTCCAGCATGCGCTTGCGGGCGTGGTCGTCGGCCGACGCCAGGCCCAGCGCCAGGGAGTGGCGGGCGGCTGCCGCGGGCGTGATGGCTTGGCCATCCACCGAGATTACCTTGCGGAACTCGTGTAGCGATGCGCCTTCGTCATGCAGGGTCCCGAAGCTGTATTCCGACACGATCTCGCGCGTCTTGCGCACCGGTGCGGGGGGCTCGGCTGAGGCTGGCCCCATGCGCAGCCGGAAGCGGGAAGGCGCTTTCAAAGCCCGCTGGGTTAAGGTCTCCTCGGCCAGGACTTGGGAGGCAACATGCCGGAAGACTTCCGCCTCCTCCGACACGCGGGAGAGGATCTCCGGAAGGGTCTGTGCGCCGGCCGGCTCACCCAGGCACAGCAATGCCGCGAAACCACCCATGTATGCGAGGAATCGGGGCAGGCGCATAGTCTTATTGTAGGAGGTTCGTAGACCGCCGGTCTGACCGTCTGGCAATTTCACGCGGACCGCGAGCGAACCCAAATCGAACCCAAAATCGAACCCAAATCAAGGTTGCGAAACGAAGCCAATTGCGCCTTTGTTTTCAGTAAGAATCAAAATCAAAGCCAAATTCTTCCCATCCAAAGGACAGCGAAAGTGCGCCAAAGCACCGCCATTGCGCTCGGCCGCGCCGGACATCCCGTGCTTGCCGGGGCCCGCGTCACCGCGTTCCCCGCACGGCGTCGCTTCTTTTCGATCCCCCGTGTCCCCCCCGCAAATCATTGATTTCTATAGTGCAGAGCTTCCAAGCGCGCCGTACGTGATGCTCCATACAAAAATAGTTGCAAATCGGGCTTGCGTGTCTGTAACGGTTCTGATATTCTGAGGGAGTCGCCGATTTCGAGGTTCTCTCTGCGGTTTTGACGTGTGGGCTTGCTACGCGCCTCGCAGTATGGTACAAGAAGTTTAGGATCCTCGTGTAAGGAATGGTAACAAAACTCCGGGCGGGCCACCGCCGGAGCGGAATACGGCCTTCCTGGTAGTTCTTTTTCAAAAGCTTTTATATTTTTAGGCTGCGCATGCGCGATTTTTGCTCGCGTGGCTAACAAGTTTCGAGGCCTGCCGGTGGCGGGCGTTTCCGCAAGGATGCGTCCGGCTGTCGGCAAAGATCTTTGACAATCTGGTTGGATGCACAAGAAACATTCGTCAGTCTCTGAGTAAAAGTCGGGGCGATTAAACTCAACAATTCAAACGAGAGTTTGATCCCGGCTCAGAATCAACGCTGGCGGCGCGCTTAACACATGCAAGTCGAACGAGAAAGCGGGGGCAACCTCGTGAGTAAAGTGGCGTACGGGTGAGTAACACGTG
>Ga0302325_10020611_pt1 | contig 13815 bp, 10 predicted proteins | sample Palsa_T0_2_FD_201948 | JGI IMG/M metagenome (GOLD analysis project Ga0302325, IMG submission 201948) | Peat permafrost microbial communities from Stordalen Mire near Abisko, Sweden - Palsa_T0_2 | ecosystem: Environmental > Terrestrial > Soil > Palsa > Peat permafrost | place: Sweden: Abisko... | reverse complement strand
GCCTCGAACACGCCGGCTGCCGTGCGCACGATCGCCTCGAGCAGCTTGCGCCGAGCCGCCGGGCGCTCGACCGAGCTGACCAGCGAGCGACCCTCCGTATGCCGTAGATGCCCTCCGCCGATCGCCCGGGCGAAGGCGTCAACCGACGCGACGCGCCGCTCGGGGATCATCTCCAGCCCGGCCTTGATGGCCGCCTCGACCTCGGGCGGCACATCGGGGCGCAGCTCGACCAGCTTCGTCGGGTTCGCGTAGACCGGGGGTTCGCCGGTGAGCAGCGTCCACAGGGTGGCGGCGATGCTGAACACGTCGCTGCGGGGAGACACCGCGCCCCCGGCGAACACCTCCGGCGACATGTAGCGAGGCGTGCCGACGCCGGTCGTGGCGCTGAGGTTGTCGTCACCGAGCATGCGGGCGATACCGAAGTCGACCAGCACGACGCCGTTGTCGCCGACGATGAGGTTCTGGGGCTTCACGTCGCGGTGCACGATCTGCTGCTCGTGCACGTACTGCAGGGCCTCGCAGCCCTCGCGGATGTAGCCCACGGCCTCGTCGATCGGCAGGCCGGGTGACCCCCGCTCCTTCAGGAGCACGTCGAGGTCGATGCCCTCGACCAGTTCCATCACCAGATACTGCCCTTCGTCATCGCTGAAGTAGTCGAGCACCTTCACCACCCGTGGGTGACTGAGCACCGCGAGCAGCCGCGATTCGACCTCGAAACGCTCGGCGTGGCGGGCGTCGAGCAGGTGTTTGAGGGCGACGCGTTCCTCGTCGCGGACGTCGCGGGCCCGGTACACTGCACCCATAGCCCCGCTGGAGATCGGTGAGCTGATGCGATAGCGGTCACCGAGCACCAGGCCGGGGGACAGCAGAAATCGTGTCTCGTCCACGGCCATACCCTGAGGGTACTGGTCGTCACAGGCTGCCGCCAGTCGCGTTGAGGACGTCCCGGCCAGCTGGACGGTCGGTTTCAGCCCTGCCGCCGCCTCGGTTACGCTTGCTCACCGGTATGCCGGTAAGAGCGTTTGACGATCACGCGGGGTGCCAGTGATGCGCGGCGCGCGCACGCGGCGCGGCCTGCTGATCATCGTGGCGCTGCTGAGCGTCGCCGTGGGTGTCGTGACCTACAGCACCCATGCTCTGAACGCCGCCGACCTCGACACCATGAACATTCGCTTCTCCGTGCGCGGGCCGCAGAAGCCGGCTCCCGACATCGTGGTGGTCGGGGTCGATGATCCGACCTTCACCGAGCTGCACACCAGCTGGCCGTTCTGTTACAGCCGCCACGCGCAGCTCATCAGCGACATCGCCGCGGAGCATCCCAAGGCGATCGCCTACGACATCCAGCTGAGCGATGCGCCGCATCCCGGCTGCGGAGGCCAGAACGACCAGCTGGCCCTGATCAATGCCATCAACAACGCGAACGGGCGCGTGGTGCTCGGCTGGCAGGCCGATGCCACCAACGGCAACGTGGAGTTCGTCGGCTCCACCCAGGGCGACGCGATCCTGGCCCAGATCGGGGGTCACGCGGCATCGACGCTCGTGCCGCCGGACCCGGGCTACGTCGACCGTCGCGTGGCCTACCAGATCGACAACCTGCGTACCTTCGGCGTGGTCACCACCGAGGTGGCCACCGGTCACCCGGTCAGCCCGAAGCTGTTCGGCGGCGTGAACGGGACCGGCTGGATCGACTACGCGGGCGGCGCCAACACCTTCCCGATGGTCTCCTTCGCCTCGGTCATCCTCCACAAGCTGCCGCCGAACTACTTCCACAACAAGATCATCGTGGTCGGCGCGACCACCACCTCGTTGCAGGACATCCACGCCACCCCGACCGCGCCGCTGATGACCGGGCCCGAGATCCAGGCCAACTCGATCGCCACCGTTCAGGCCGGTCTGCCGCTGCGCTCGGTGCCCGGGTGGCTGAACGTGCTGCTGATCGTGGTGCTCGGCGCGGCCGCGCCGCTGGTCGGTCTCAGTCTCGACGGGACCGGCCGCGGCTCGCTTGGATCGGCGCTGTCCGGGGCCGCATCCTCGGTGGGACTGGCCCTCGTCCTGGGGATCGTGTTCCTCGGCGCCGCCCAGCTGGCCTTCGACGCCGGCCACGTGCTGTCGATCGTCTACGCGCTGCTCGCGCTGGTGCTCAGCGCGATCGCGGCGCTCGCCGTGCATCTGGTGCTCGGGGCGATGGAGCGCGAGCGCGTGCGGGACCTGTTCGCCCGCTTCGTGCCGCACGATGTGGTCGACGAGGTACTCGCGCGCACCGACGGACTGCGCCTCGGCGGCGTGCAGCGCGACGCCACCGTCATGTTCACCGATCTGCGCGGCTTCACCTCGTTCGCCGAGTCGCTCACCCCGGATCGGGTGATCGAGGTGCTCAACCGGTACCTGAGCGAGATGAGCGACGCGATCCTCTCCCACCGGGGCACGCTCGTCTCCTACATGGGCGACGGCATCTTCGCCGTGTTTGGGGCCCCCCTGGAGGAGCCCCATCACGCCTCCTACGCGCTCGCCTGCGCGCAGGAGATGCTCGCGGTGCGCCTGCCGCGGTTCAACGCCTGGCTGCGCGAGGAGGGCCTCAGTGACGGGTTTCGCATGGGCATCGGGCTGAACTCCGGGCACGTCATGTCCGGCAACGTCGGCTCCGAGCAGCGCGTCGAGTACGCGGCCGTGGGCGACACCACCAACTCGGCCTCGCGCCTGGAGTCGCTCACCAAGGGGACGCCCCACCAGCTGTTCTTCTCTGAGACCACGAAGAACGGTCTCGAGGCGGAGCCGCCCGGTCTCCTGTTCGTCCAGGAGGTGCAGCTGCGCGGACGGGTCGGCACGATCGGGGTGTGGACGATCGAGGAGGAGTCGACGCCGACGGCGTCAGAGCCCGAGCCGGCCGCCGCGGCCCCGGAGGAGCCGGCCTCGGCTCAGTAGCCGGCGGCGTGGAGCTCGTTCACGGCGCTGGTCAGCTGCGCGCTGTCATGGGTGATCGCGGTGGCGGCGAGCTTGTAGCCGGTCGAGTCGCTCCGGGCCGCGGCGTGGGCGGCGCGGGTGTAATCGGTGGAGAGGCTCGACAGGGCCGCGGCGATCTGGGTGTTCACGCCCGCCACGGCAGGCGAGAGATGCAGGCCGCTGAGTGACTGTGCGGCGGCCGAGTAGGCGCTGGCCAGCTGGGTCGCTGCGAGCGACTGGGCTTTGGGGGTCTTGGCCGCGGCGAGGGCCGCCTGGCCCGACGCCCGCGCGCTGGACAGCGTCGCGAACGTCTTGGTCAGCGTGGCGGCATACGCGGCACTCGGCCCGAGCGGATAGGCGGTGGCGCCGGTGAGATGCAGGGTGCCAGCGATGCGCTCGCAGGTGGTGGTGTCGACGTTGGCCGGCGGCCCGCTGCAGCCGATGGTGACCACTCCGGCGGTCGTCGGCACGACGTAGAGCAGCTGGGACCCCGCGGCCCCGCGAACCGAGACGCCCGAGTACTCCAGAGCATCGACGCTGCCGAGATGCACCTGTGTCGGGGCCGGCAAGGTTCCACTCACCTGCGCGGTGAAGCTTGCTGGCAGCAGCGACGAGCCGGTCGCGGTGGTCGTGCCCGCGAACAGCTGCGCCGAACTGCCCGGGGTGGTCGGCACGAGCGCGATCGGCTCGCTCAGCGACAGGCCGGGGATGGTGGGTGGCGCCGCGTCCCGCTGCCAGGTGGCCGGGAAGGACAGCTCGATCGCCCCGGCCGAGGCCGAGTTGACGAACGGCGGCAGCTTCGGTCCGCTCGAGCTCGAGCCTCCACCGAGCACGGCGCCGACGACGGCGGCCACGATCACCACGAGCGCGCCGACCACCCAGACGGCGGCGTGACCGCCGCGGGCCGTCGCCGGTGGCGCCTCCAGCGTCGGCCGCGCTGCCGGTTCGGTGGCGGGGCTCGCGCCCGGGGGCGGGAGCGCGCCGGCGCCGGCCGCGGGCGTAGTGGCGGCGCCGAGGTCCGCGGCCGTGGCGATGCGGGTGGCACCGCCTTGCGGCGCGGCCGCGAGCTTGGTCTGGCCGGCGTCAGCCTCCACCGTCGGCGCCGCGGCCGGCAGCGCCCCGAGGGCCCGTCGCGCCTCCTGCATCATTTCGCGCGCGCTGTCGGGCCGCTCACCCGGATCCTTGGCCATTCCGCGCGCCACCACGTCGTCGATCGCCGGCGGAAGGTCGCTGCGCAGGGCGGTCAGCTTGGGCGGCGGATCGGTGAGGTGCGCGAACAGCGTGCGCTCCTCGCTGGCGCGGACGAACGGCGGTTGGCCGGTCAGGCACTCGCACAGTACGCAGGTGAGCGAGTACACGTCGCTCTTGCCGGTGGCGATCTCGCCCCGCGCCTGCTCGGGGGCGATGTAGTCGATGGTTCCGACGAAATGCCCGGCCTGGGTCACCACGGTGCCCCCGCGCCCCTTGGTCAGGCCGAAGTCGGTCAGATAGGCGTGGTCGCCGCTTCCGACGAGGATGTTCTGCGGCTTGACGTCGCGATGCACCAGTCCCTTCTCGTGGGCGGCATCGAGCGCGTCACCCATCTGCGTCAGCAAGCGCATGGTGCGCCGGTCGCCGAGCTGCCCGCTGGTGATGAGCTCCTTCAGGGTCGTGCCCTCGATCAGTCGCATGGCCAGGAACAGCAGCGAGTCGGCCTCACCCGCCTCGTACACCGGCACGATGTGGGGATGGTCGAGCGCCGCCTGCAGCTGGCCCTCGCGGCGGAACCGGTCGCGGAACGAGATGTCGTCGCTCAGTGCGGCCGCCACCACCTTGAACGCCACGACGCGATCGAGCGAGAGCTGGGTGGCTCGGTAGACCGTGCCCATGCCGCCCTCGCCCAGGGTCCCGTCGATCCGGTACCCGGAGATGGTCGTGCCGTTCTGCAGCGCTGCGAATGCCATCAGAGAAGGGAGTCCCCGCCTACAGCGGTTTCGGCGGCCCCCGCCTAACCCACGATCACGGTGCCGCCGCCTCCGCCTCCGCCCCCGCCGCCGCCACCACCGCCGCTGGGCGCGCTCGGCGCCGCGGGTGCGGGAGTGGGAGTCGGAGTGGGCGTGGGGGCCGGGGTGGGCGTCACTGTGGGCGTCGGCGTCGGCGTCGCGGCCGGCGAAGGCGTGGCGACGACCACCGGCTTGGGCTTCGGCTTGGGGAGTTGGCGCAGCGCGGGCAGCGCGGCGGGTGTGGTGACGGTGGGCGTGCTGACATGGACCACCGGCGCCGCGACGGTGGCCGGGACCGCCGGCACCGAGCTCGAGCTCGAGCTTGACTGGCTGGAGTGGCGTACGCCAAAGGCGGCGGCGAAGGCGATGATCGCCACCACCGCGATGATCGCCGCGCGGGCCGGCGTGCTCATCGAGGGCCTCCCGCGCCGACGGTCAGGACGGGCATGCCACCGGCTTCTTGGATCCGGGCGCCAGGCACTGCTGTGGAAGCTTGGTCAGGTTGCCGCGTTCGATCTGGTAGGCGATGTACGCCCCGATGCGGTCCTTCTCGGTCACGAAGATCTTCACCAGCGCGCCGGCCGGTAGTACCGCGCCCTTCAGGCCGCGGATGTTCACGGTGCTGGCGCCGTTGGCATTCTGGGTGTGGCAGCCCTTCGTGCACTGAACGGTGACGTGGCTCTTCTTCGGCGCGTTGACGGTCAGGGAAACGACGCGCACGCCGTTGGACAGGGGCTGCGCGGCCAGCGTGGCGTTACCGGTGAGCGGTGGCAACAGGTAGTTGAACTGCAGCTCCAGTGGCCCGGCTTCGGTGCCTTCACCGCCAAGCTGGATGTTGTACGCCTTGCCCGCCTGCACGTTCACGAACAGGTCGTGGGAGTTGGTGGTGGCGTTGACCACGCACGAGCGCTGCGAGTTGATCGGCAGCAGCGTCTTGGTGTTGTACGGCACCACCGCGATCACCGTGTCAAACGCCGCCGAGGTGACGACCTGCACGAGCCCGTTGGTCTGCGGGTAGAAGTCGTACCAGATGGTGTGACCCTCGGTGGCCCCGTTACAGCCCGTGACTTCGGCCGGGCCCGGCTTGGGGGCGAGGATGTCCGACTGCACCGTGGCCCCGGTGATGTTCTGATGGTCCACCAGCGTGTGGACGGAGTCGAGTGCCGTGCCCGGATTATTGAGGTTCAGCGAGCTGAGGTAATTGTCGTTCACCGGCGGCGTCGGGGCCTGGGCGACGGCGGAGCTGACGGCGCTCAGCCCGAGGGCCAGCGTGACTGCGGCGGCCAAACGAACGCACCGAGATCGACGGTTGGTCGTTCGGTTTTCGGTTCTATGTAACCGCGTACCTTTCGCCACGTGAGGCGGAATCGTAGCTGAAGCTCAGGCGTCCGTGGCGCCGCTGCCCGGAACCGAGCCGAAGCCAGCGCGCGACCAGCCGTATTGCGTCATCTGGGTGACCGGCTCCAGCTCACCGCCGCGTTCGCCACGCCGGACGAACACGATCGGCGCCGGTGCGGAACGGGCGATCGCCCGGCGCGTCTCGCCGAGCCCTTCCTTCTCCCAGCGATCGGACAGGCCGATGAACAGCAGACCCGCCCGGGACGCCTCGGCGATCACGCCGTCCTTGCCGGGCGGAGCGAGGACCGGCTCGACCTTGACCCCGGCGTACTGCTGCGCCAGGCTGGAGGCGTTGGCCAGCAGGCGGCTCGCGTCGCCTCCGTTCTCTCCGCTGCGAGCGGTGGCGCCGAGCAGCTCCAGGGTCGCCTTGGTGGCGGCGGCGATCACCGAGGCCATCTCCAGCGCCGCCCAGTCGTGATCGGCCCCGCCGAAGGGCACCATGATCACGCCGCCCTCGCCGGGCGTCACCCGGGCGCCCTCCTTGGCCACGAGCACTCCGACGTCACAGGGAGCCTCGCGCAGCACGGCGCCGACGCCTTCGCGCGGCACGCCGTCGCCGAGGAGCGGGCGCCGACCGTCGATGAGCACCAACCCGACCTCGTCGCTCTGGGCCAAGCGCGCCAGGTCCTTGCTCGTGTCCGCCGAGGTGAAGGCGATGCCGCGCGTGGGGATGCCGCTGTCCAGGAGCCCGACCCGGGCGCGCTCGACCTGGTCCCGGGCCTGCTCCAACGCCCGTTGCTCGGTCTGCAGGCCGCCGCGGATGGCGGTGCCTCGTGGCGGGCGGACGAGGCGCGCGATGATGATCTCGCGCGGGGGATCGGTCTGCGCCAGCGGCACGGCGAGCGCCAGCAGCTGGCTGAGGGCCGCGGCGCTCTGCGGCGCGACGAGGATCGAGCCACCGGTCGGCAACGGGGTCGTCTCGGTCCGCTCGGCCGCGCTGGCCGCGAGCTCCTCCTCGGGCGGAGCGCCGAAGGAGTTGCGCGGGTCGATGAGCCGCAACACGGGGCCGGCCATGAACGTGGTGACCAGCGCCATCACCACCAGTGCCGCGAACAGATCGGAGGAGATGACGCCCATGGACAGCGCCAGGTTGAGCACGATCAGCTCGGTGAGTCCCCGGGTGTTCATGAGCGCGCCGAGCGCCGCCGACTCCCGCCACGGCAGCTTCATCACCCGGCCGGCGATCACCGCGCCGCCGAACTTTCCGACGATGGCGATCACGATGAGCCCGAGCATGATGAGGATGAGCACCCCGCTGCCGAGCTGCGTGACGTCGGTGCGCAGACCGGTGAAGGCGAAGAACAGCGGCAGCAGCAGCACGAGCACGAAGTCCTCGACGCGGCGCGTGATGTCCTCCGACAGACCGGCGTGCCGCGGCATGACCGCACCCATCACGAAGCCACCGAAGATGACCGCGATGCCGATCTTGTCGGTGGCGATGGCCGACAGCAGCACGCCGGCGAAGATCGCGGTGATCCACAACCCCGGCACGCGTCCGAGCTCGTCGTAGGCCACCGCGGCGCGAGCGAGCAGCGGCCGCACGGCGAAGCCCATGACCACCAGGAAGATGATCGCGTAGCCGATCGTGCGGAAGACGATCAGCGCCGTGCCGGCGCCGGCCACCGCCGAGGCCAGGGCGATGAGGAACCAGGCGGAGACGTCGTCAACCGCGGCCGCCGACACGGCGAGGGCGCCGAGGGGCCGCTTGAGCATGCGCCGCTCCGAGACGATCCGGGCGAGCACCGGGAACGCGGTGATCGACATCGACACACCGACGAACAGCGCGAAGGCGAGGTAGCGCGTTCCGCCGGGGGCGAGCACCTCATACAGCGGCACCGCGGCGAGCAGGCCGAGCGACATCGGCAGGGCCAGGGCGGTGTTGGACACCGCCAGGGTGGTGCGCATGCGCCCCCGCAGCAGGCCGAGGTCGACCTCCATGCCGATGAGGAACATGTAGAAGATCAGCCCGAGGTTCGCCGTGACGTTGATGTACGGCACGATGTCCGGCGCGAAGACGCTCGCCTGCAGGTGCGGGGCGATGATCCCGAACAGGGACGGCCCGAGGAGGATTCCGGCGAGCACCTCACCCATCACCCGGGGCTGGCCGATCCGCGGCATCAGCGTGCCGAGCAGCCGCGCGAACAGCATCACCACGACGATGGCGATGAAGAACGCGACCACCTGCTGGTCGGAGGTCCGCTGCTTGGCGGCGACGACGTGCTCGGGAGCGGCGGTGGGCGGGCTCCCGGCCACCGGCACGAGCATCGTGTCGATGGTCAACCCGGTGGCGCTGCCCACCACCGAGCGGCGCCCGCCGCCGCGCTCGCACGAGACGATTCCGACCAGGTTGCCCTTCTGGTAGCTGAGCACGCCGCGGGGCTTGCTCTCGCTCTTGACCGAGACCTTGGCACCGTTCTCGGTCAGCACCATCGAGCCGCCGAGGCAGGTCGAGGTCGGCGAGAACGCGTAGGTGCCGCCGACCGAGGTGGGCGCCAATGGCTTGGGCGTCCCGGGCGGGGGAGGATCGCGCTTGAGCACCGCGGCCACCGGCAGCGGTCCGACCCGGCCGAGGAGGGTGTCGTTGCCGGCCGTGGCGCGGAACGGCAGCGACGATCCACCGACACAGTGGGCGGTGCCGGTGAGGAGGCCCTTCTTGAACGTCAATGATCCGCTCAGCGTCGACGTCGCGTTCGACAGGTTGACGTAGCGCCCCGACTGGATGATGTTGAGCTTCGGCCCGAGGCACGGGGCGCCCGCGGACACGTCGTAGCCGCCGGCGATGGTCGGCTGGGCGTGCTTGTTCTGGCCGAGGGCGATCGAGACGATGAGCGCCGCCGCGACCACGGTGGTGAGGATCGCGTAGTGGACGGCAACCCGGCCGCCGCCGACCGGCTGAGTGAACGCGGCGTCGCCTTCGGCGGTCGGCGCACTCATCGGTTGGCCCCGCGGACCTCGGTCACCGAGGTCAGCCGGCGGCTGTGGGGATCTTCCGCACCCCGGAGGGACTCGGGAGGTTGCGCAGTTCGGCCGGCAGCTCTCGCACCGAGGAGAACTCGCGGGCCAGCGGCGGCGGGCCGGAGCCCTCGCTCGGCGGGGTGAACACGGTGATGGCCAGTGGTTGATACTCCGGGGCCACCGACCAGCCGGTCTGGCGGAACTCGCCGGCGTTCTCGATCCAGCTCAGTGACAGCAGCGGCAGGATGGCCACCTTGGTCCAGATGGCGATGATCCAGGCCAGCCAGAACTCGACCACCGCCTCGACATTGGTCAGGCCGACCTTGAGCACGTGGGCGAGGATGTAGACAAGCACGAACTCGCCGATCGCCAACACGAAGGTCAGCCAGGGCGGCTGCCAGGTGATGATGTACGGGTAGAAGGCGGTGTCAAGCGCCACGCCGAGCACGAAGTACACGCCGATCAGCACGATGTAGCCCTCGTTGCTGGTGATCAGGGAGACGATCGCGGCGATGATCGCCGGGATGATGAGGATCGCCCATCGCGTCTGCACACGCCCGAGAACCGTGGGACACATCTTCGGCTGACCTCCCTCAGGCGAGCTGTTCGGTGGTCTGGATGTGCTTCAGCGCGCGGGCGACGTCGCGGCCCATGGACACCTGCAGGCCGAGGCGCGAGGCGAACGGCCGGCGCTTGAGATTCTCGGCGCGGGCGCAGTCGCTGACGAACCGGCGGGCGATGAACTTCAGCCCGGCGATGGTGTCGCCGTGGGGAATGATGTTGTTGGCGATCAGGCCCATGCAGCACAACCGCGAATCGGGCTGATCCAGGCCGGGCAACCCGCAGTTGGTCTGCAGCTTCATCCGCCCGTCGACCACCGGCACGTTGTAGAACTCGACGATCCGGCGCAGCAGCGGGATGGTCAGAACCGACTTGTTGAAGCCGGTACCGGCGGTGATGCCGGTCACGTCGAGCCAGCCGGGATCGTCGCCGTGGCGGCTGGTCACGTGCACGCGCAGGCCGGCCGACCCGGTCTGCACCTCGGCGATCTCGCCGACGGCAGCGGCGAAGCGGCCCTGCTGCTCGCCCTCCTCGATCCGCGACAGCCAGGAGCGGCGGTCCGGACGCGAGCCGCGGAGCACCTCGCCGAGGAAGCGGATGCGCTGGTCGAAGGGCAACGAGATGTAGGCGTCGATGCCGCGCGACTCGAACAGGCAGCGCGGCACGTTGAGGTCCTGGGTCTCGGGCTGGGGGTTGCGGGTGAGGGCGAGGGCCGAACCGCCGGCGTCGAGGATGTTCGCCCACTCGTTGACCGAGGCGATCCCGGCGCCGAGCACGATGTAACGGCCGCCGGCCGCGTACTGCTTGGGCTCGTAGGCCTGGACGATCCGCTCCTTGATCAGCGGGTCGCTGGCGCGGGCCTTGGCCAGAGCCGGGGGCCAGGCGAGCGGGCCGTGTCCCGGCGCGAGCATGACGTGCTTGGCCCGGCCGATGAAGTTGGCCTCCTCGTCGTAGAGCACGAAGTGAGGGGTCGGGTGCACCTCACGCTGGACCCAGCCGACGCGCAGCGGCACGCGTGACTCCTCCCAGCCCATGCGGTTCTTGACCACCTGGGCCTCGGTGAGGATCTCCGGGACGCCCGGGTTGTACTTGCGGCGGGTCGTGCGCCACAGCGGGGCGGGTGACTTGCGCGACCAGGCGTCGATCTGGGCGAACGTCGGCCAGTCCGGGGCCAGGAAGTGCGACTCGGACTCGGAGCGCAACACGGTCTGACCAAGGTTGTACGCGAATTGCTGATAGGTGCCGACCGGATTGTCGTTCGGCCCGAAGATGGTGATCTCGGGATTCTCGAAGCCGAGGTAGCGCGCCGTGGTGTGCACCAGCAGCGAACCGAAGCCCTCGCCGACAACGGCAATTACTGAGTCGCGTGGGTAGGAGGCCGTCACAGGCCGCGAGCATACGGGTTCGGAAGGCAAGCGTGCAACCCTCGACCTACCCTTTTCACTCTCGGCGGTCCGCTCACACCTTGTCCCGTCCGGTGGGCATTGCGCGGCGGGGGCGATCGGCGTTATGCTCGCGCCGCAATGGCCGACCTCACGCTCGAGATCGTTGAAGGCCCGGGTGCCGGACGCCAGCTGGTGCTCGACCGCCCGGCGGTGATCGGACGCTCACCCGAGGCCGACCTGCCGCTCGAGGACGGACAGGCTTCGCGCCGTCACGCTCAGGTGAGTCCCGCCTCCGACGGCTCGGCCGTGGTGGAGGATCTCGGCTCGGCCAACGGTACGTTCGTCAACCAGAACGAGCTGGTGGGACCGGCGCGTCTCGATCCGGGGGATGAGTTGCTCATCGGAGTGACACTCATCCAGGTGCGCAGTCAACAGCAGGTGGCGGCCCAGCCGTCAGCGCTTCGGGCGGTACCGCCCGGATTTGCGATCTCGCCGCGGCAGCCTGATTACGTGAACCCCGAGGTGATCGCGGCCGAGCTCGGAGCCGCCGCCAGTTCCTCGCCGAGCACGCCGGAGCTCGACAAGTACCTCGACGTGCGGGTGCGGCGCCGGGCCCAGCTGGCGCCGCTGGCGTTTGTGATGCTCATCGCGCTCGCGCTGTGCATCTATTTCGCCACCCGGTAGGCGGCTGAACCACCGCCGGCGGGCCGAGCGTCAGCGCGTAGCGAAGTACACGACGAGCGCCGCGGCGGTGGCGATCATCGTCCCGAAGGACGCGGCCACGGGCAGCCACGAGCGACTGGCCAGGCCGCCGCGTCGCGAGGACGGCGGGGCGAACACGCCTTGCGGGACCGCGCCTCCCGGCGTGACCGCGGCGGGATTGGGCGGCGCTGACGCCGCCACGGCCGGAGCCGGCACCGGCGGCGCAGCGGCCGGTGGTGCGGGTGGAGCCGGTGGCGGGGGTGGTGCCGGTGGCGGCGGTGCCGCCTCGGCCGCGGGGCGCAGCACGGTGGCTCCGGGCGGCGCCTCGGCAGTCGGACGCAAGCGAGTCTCGCCGGCGTCGGGGATCTCGCGCACCCTGGTCGTCTGGACCTGCGGCTCGACCTCAGCGACAAACAGCGAGATGCCAACCTTCACCCGCGAGCCGTTCTCGATCCGGGTCGGCTCGTCGATCCGCCGTCCTTCCACGAAAGTCCCGTTGGTGGAACCGAGGTCCTCGACCTCGAGTACGCCATCTGAAACGCGGAACACCGCGTGGCGGCGTGACAGCTCGGAGTCCTCGATCACCACGTCGGCGTCGAGTCGGCCGAGGCTCAGCTCCTCGGTCACCTCAAGGCGCTGACCGGCGAGAGGCCCGTTCTTGGCGACGAGGCTTGGCACGGCGCGCAGCCTAGCGGCCCTCGCCAACGATGGCAACACCCTGGGTCGGCCGGGACCCGGTCCTCTAGGATGCGCGAGGATGTTCAGTGACTGCGCCGCCAAGTCGAGCCGGTCGTGAGCGGCGACGCAGACGATCCGCTGCTCGGCCGCGACGTCGGCCCGTACCGGATCGAGGCGCTGCTCGGCGTCGGCGGCATGGGCCGGGTCTACAAGGCCAGTGACGCGGGCGGGACCGCGGTCGCACTGAAGCTCGTGCGCGGCGACCTCGCCGCCGACAGCGTGTTCCGGCAGCGCTTCGAGCGCGAGGCGCGCATCGCCCAGCAGGTGGTGAATCCCCACGTGGTGCCGGTCCTCGACACCGGCGAGCACGAGGGGGTGCCCTACCTGGCCCAGCGCTACATCGAGGGTGGCTCGCTGGCCGAGCGGTTGTCCCGCGAGGGCCGCCTGACGCTCGAGGACGCGCTCACCGTCGGCGCGCAGGTGGCCTCCGGTCTGGCCGCGCTGGTCGCCGACGGCCTGGTGCATCGCGACGTCAAGCCGGCCAACGTGCTGCTCGACGGCGACGGAACGGCGTACATCACCGACTTCGGTCTGGCCAAGGACAGCCAGTCGCCGGCGCTCACCCGGCCCGGTCAGGCGCTCGGCTCACCTCACTACATGGCACCCGAGCAGATCCGCGGTGAGGAGGTGAGCAGCGCCACCGACGTCTACTCGCTCGGCTGCGTCCTCTACGAGTGCGTCAGCGGGGCGCCGCCGTTTGCCAGCCAGCGCGGGATGCGGATCATGTGGGCGCAACTGACCGACCTGCCGCCCGACCCCCGGACGAACGCGCCCGACCTTCCGCCGGCGTTCGGTCCGGCGCTGCTCAGTGGCCTGGCGAAGGAGCCGGCAGAACGGCCCGCCAGTGCGCCGGATTACGTGCGCTCGCTCTGCCACGCCGCGGGGATCGCGGTGCCGGCCGCGCTCGCCTGAACGTCAGCCTTCGCCGGGTCCGGCGAACGACCAGCCGTCGTCGCCGAGCACGAACCGCAGCGGCTCGCCGCCCTCGCCGACGAGCAGTTCGGCCTCACGCGCCTGCACGTCGATGGACACGCGCACGTCGAACGGCGGAAGGGGCTCGGGCGCCTCGGGCGGCGACTGCGCCGGCGTCTCGTCGGCCGCGGGCGCCGCCGGCGACGCGTCCGGAGCGATCGTCTCCCGGGCCGCCGTGGGCT
>Ga0302325_10020610_pt1 | contig 13815 bp, 13 predicted proteins | sample Palsa_T0_2_FD_201948 | JGI IMG/M metagenome (GOLD analysis project Ga0302325, IMG submission 201948) | Peat permafrost microbial communities from Stordalen Mire near Abisko, Sweden - Palsa_T0_2 | ecosystem: Environmental > Terrestrial > Soil > Palsa > Peat permafrost | place: Sweden: Abisko... | reverse complement strand
CGTCTTGCGCGGCGCGGAGAATGAGGCGCTCACGGTCTCGAGCACGTCGCACTCGTCAACATCTGTAAACAACGGCTTCGAGCACGGTGCAAATGCGAGAACTTCGGCGTCAACCTTTGGACGTGGGTGAAAACTGCCGGCCGCGACAGTGAAATGCGCATCGATCCGCCAATAGAGCGCGGTAAACACGCTGAGTGCGCCGTACGCATCGTCGCCGGGCACGGCGCGAATTCGCGCGGCGACTTCGCGCTGAAACATGAGTACCATCCTCGAAATCATGCGCGAGCTGTCGCACAGGCGGTGCAGAATGGCTGCCGCGACGTTGAACGGCAGATTGCCGATTACCTTGACCGGCGAACCGGCAGCCAGCGCCTCAAAATCGATCGCGAGGAAATCGGCGTTGACGATACGAACGCCCGCGAAGCGTTCCTGGAGCCGAGTCGCGAGGCGACCATCGAGCTCCACCAACGTCAGCGAGCGGTGCGGCCGCGCGGCGATCTTCTCCGTCAGGATCCCAAGGCCGGGGCCTATTTCGACGACCGCGTCGGACGCTCCAATCTCCGCCGCTGCGACGATTCGATCCGCTACGCCGGCGCTGGTTAGAAAATTCTGCCCGCGCGATTTTGCCGGGCGCACGCCAACTCGCGCCAGCGCCGAGGCCGGACGTGAGGGGGTTTCGTCAACTGCGCGGGGTTTTCGTGCGATCGTCATTCGCATTGTTCACAATGCCAGATTGGCTTCCGCGTCGACATTCAACGCATCGCGTTCGCCGCGCAGGAGACGGTAGCTGCCCGCGAGCGCGATCATAGCCGCGTTGTCGGTGCAGTATTTCAGCGCCGGCGCGACCAGACGACGTCCGTCGGCAGCAGCGGCCGCGGCCAGGCTATCGCGCAAGCGCGAATTCGCCGCGACTCCGCCGGTGAGCGCGATCGTGTCGGCGCCCAACTCGCGCGCCGCCGCGATCGTCGGTTTCACCAGCATCTCGACGACGGCTTCCTGGAAGCTGGCCGCCAGATCCTCGGGCCGCTCGGCGCGCCCGTCGGCAGTTGCCAGAAACGTTGCCACTGCAGTCTTGACGCCGCTGAAGCTGAAGTCCATCGGGGCGCCTTTCACGTGGGCGCGAGGGATGCGGACGCTCTTGCGATTCCCGCGCCGCGACAGCTCGTCGATCGCGCGGCCGCCTGGATATCCCAGGCCCATCAGCTTCGCGACCTTGTCGAAGGCCTCGCCGGCCGCATCGTCGCGCGTACGCCCGATTCGCCGGTAACGCCCGAAGTCCTCGACTGCGAACAGGGCAGTATGACCGCCCGACACGACCAGCGCGAGGTACGGCATCGTGATTCGATTTTCGAGCAGGGGCGCCAGCAGATGCCCCTCGATATGGTTCACGCCGACCATCGCGACGCTGCTCGCCTGCGCCAGCCCCTTTGCGAACATCAGGCCGACCAGCAGCGAGCCCACCAATCCAGGACCGCGTGTGACGGCGATTCCCTCGACATCGGCCAGACGGCATCGGGCCGTTTCCAGTGCGCGATCGACTACCGGTCCGATCGTGACGACGTGGTTGCGCGAGGCGAGTTCCGGCACGATACCGCCGTACACGCGATGGATATCGTCCTGGTTCGCGACGGTGCTCGAGCGAATTTCGGCGATACCAGGGTTGCGAGTTTCGATAACGGCGGCAGCGGCATCATCGCAAGAAGATTCAATTCCAAGTATCAGCATCGCTCTTATTCTTAGCACCAAGGTGCAGGGGTTACGCCTGCCCAGAGAAGAGTGAAACCCGGCGGGGGCTTCACATTAGATTAGCTCTTCGTCAATCGGAAGGCGGAGGTGGCGCCGCAGGCGGTGGCGGAGCGGCACCCTCATCCGGCGCTGGCGCTGGATCCGGTTCTGCTGGCGCGGGTTGATCGAGGTCTGGCGCCTCCGAAGCAGGCGCGTTGGCCGACGCCGGGATGAATGCGCCGACGCGGGTCACTCCTACGCGCGCAGTCAAATTGCCCGGACTCGCCGCGAGCGCCTTCTGATAGGCGGCGGCCGCTTCGGCCGATTTGCCGTCCTGCTCGAGGCTCAATCCGTCGAACGCGTAAGCCTCGCCGAGCCACGCGGAGTTCGCCGCGAGCCCTATTTCCGCGCGCTTGAAAAACGTCTCCGCCTGGCTGTAGTCCTTGCGTGCGACATATGCCTTGCCCAGGTAGAAGTACGCATACGAGTTGCTCGGATCGATCGAGATCGCATGCGCCAGTTCACGAATCGCGTCGTCGGTATGCCCCTGGTCGAGGTCGATTCGCTCCTGCTCGGTGATTCTCAGCGACGCAGCGCGTGCCGGCGTCGGCGCACTGTTTATCAGCGGCGTCAACGACTCATCGCTGACTTGCGGAGTGGTTGCGATCGAACCGGCGTCGAGCGCGGGCGCAATGTCGGGCGATGCAGCCGCCGCGGGCTGCTCATTCTGCGGGGGATTCGGCGCCGCCTCGTCAGTGTCGGGCGCGTTCTCATCGGCAGCCGGCTGTTCCTTCTGAGCCGGCGCCGTTTGAGCGGCGGACGCTGGTTTTCCGGCCGGCAACCGCTGCCAATCTTCCGGCTCGGTATCATCGCTATCTGAATCGGGATTTTCTTCGGCAGCAGGCGACGGCGCCGCTGCCGGACTCGTTGCCGATCCGGGCGATGGCGCCGCGGCGGCAGGACTGGCGGCGGGCGCGAGGTCCTGTGCTGGTATCGATTCCTCCTGCATCTCCGCGACGACGACAGGATGACGCCCGACGTCATCCGCAGAGGCTGCGGACATCGGCAACATCGAGAGCAATATTGCGAAAGCGAATAGGCCGGGTCGCATCATCGCGCAACTAGTCGTTGGGGTCGGCGACGGGATTCGGTTCCTCCGGGATCTTATGATCCACCGCCGTCAACGACGTCGGGGATTTATGATACGGGCAGTCCTGAGTTGGCGCTATAGCTTCCGGATAAACGCCGACCATGGTCACCGGACAATAGGGGGTCGCCTTGTAGCCGGTGGTCGGATCGACCGTTTCCTGCACGATTCCGGGCGGCGCGGTGAAATCCAGCGCTGGCCGCGACGCGGTCGCCCCCTTCATAAAAGCGGTCCACGCCGGCAACGACGCCTGCGCTCCGGTCAGTCCCAGGACTTCTTTTTGATCGAAACCGGTCCACACTACGGCCAACAGATTCGGCGTAAAGCCGGCGAACCACGCGTCCTTGGCGTCGTTGGTGGTGCCAGTCTTGCCGGCGGCCGGCCGCGTGAATCCCATCGTGCGCGCGGCCGCGCCAGTGCCGTGATTGATCACGTTCTCGAGCATGAACTGCATCATGTAGGCGAGCTCGGGCGAGATGACCTGCTGCGCCGCCAGCTCGTGGCCCTCGATCACCTTGTTGTTTTCATCGACCACGTTGGTAACGGCGTACGGCTGAATTTCCATTCCGTCGTTGGCAATCACCGCGTACGCGCGCGCGACCTGCATCGGCGAGACTTCGATTCCGCCGAGCACGATCGAGGGGTAAGCCGGCAAATCGCCGAAGCCGAGCTTCGACGCCATCGCGCGGATTCGATCGAGTCCGACGCTGTTCGCCAGCCGCGCGGTCGCCGAGTTCAGCGATTCGCCGAGCGCGAACTCGAGGGTGACGTGCCCGAAAAATCGGTCGCGATAGTTATTCGGCGTCCAGCTCATATCGCCGTACTGCCAGGTGAACGGCGCATCCTCGATATAGGTAGTCGGCAAAAACTTATCGGCGCCCCCCGACAGAGTCTCGTCGAAGGCCGCGAGGTATGTCACCGGCTTGAACACCGAACCGGGCTGACGTTTGGACTGAGTAACGCGATTGAACTGGCTCAAATGGTAATCGCGGCCGCCAGCCATCGCGCGAATCCTTCCGCTCTGCGGCTCGAGCGCAATCAGGCACGACTCGAGCCGATCTTTTTCCTCACGCCGCATCAGCTTGGGATGCTTGGCTTCAAGGTCGGCGAGATTGTGCGCGATTGAGGCCTCGGCCAGTTTTTCCATGTGCACGTCGAGCGAGGTGAAGATGCGCAAACCCTCGCCGCTCAGCACTTGCGGCGGGTAGCGCTCTTCGAGCTCCTTCTTGACGAAGTCGACGAAGTACGGCGCGTCGTTGCCCTCGGCATAGACTTCACGCGCCCGCAGCGGCTCGGCGACGGCCGCATCGTAGGCGCTTTTGTCGATGTAGCCGTCCTCGAGCATCGACGCGAGCACCTCGTCGCGGCGTGGACGCGCAGCGTCGGGATGATGCAAGGGATTGAGCCGGTTCGGCGAGCTAATCAGTCCCGCGATAGTAGCCATTTCGCCAATAGTCAGATCGCGCGGCTCTTTGGAGAAGTAATACTCACTCGCTTCCCACACACCGTATATGCCTTCCTGCCCACGCTGGCCGAGATAAATATCGTTAATATAGTTCTCGAGGATTTCGTCCTTCGAATAATCTTCCTCCGCGATGTACGCCATCATCGCTTCCTTGATCTTGCGATGGTAGCTGCGCTCGCGCGTCAGGAAGAAATTTTTCATCAACTGTTGTGTCAGCGTCGAGCCGCCCTGGCGCACATGCCCGGAGGTAAAATCGATATACGCGGCCTTGATCGTGCGCACGATGTCGACGCCGTGATGCTCGTAGAAACGGTGATCCTCGGCGGCCAGGATGGCATTGATCATCGTCGGCGGAATCTGGCTCAGACGGACCAGCCGGCGCTGCTCCCATTCGCCCTCGAAGATGCCGCTGATGAGTTCGGGTTCCAGCTCGATCGAAAAAATTGGTTTATGCGTAACCGGATCGGCCATCGAGTCGATGGCGTCGCCCTTAAGATCCAGCTCGACGAATTCGCCGCCGAAGTTGCCGTACGGATACTGGAAGCTGTGCAGAAAAATATCGAGCTTGCCGTGTTTCTTGTCGAAACTGTACTCGCCGCGGGACGCCACTTTGCCCGGGTCCACCGGATGGTAATTCAGGCGCGCGAGCCGCTCGAAGAAACCGAGGTCGGTCAGATCCTGGCCCGGATAAATCAGTACCGAGTCCGAATAAATGCGTGACGGGATGTTCCAGCGCTTGCCCGAGAACCGCGCGACGACTTCGTTCTCGAGCTGATGGTAATAGCTCATGAACAGCCACAAGGCCGGCGGAATCGCGAACAGGAGGAGAGCTGCCACGCCGATCAGCGCGAATTTCAGGATTCGTTTCGGGGACATCGGAAGTGCGTCCCCGGCTCAGGCCTCCGGCTTGATCGGGACATAGACGGTAGAGTCGCCGCGGCGAATCAACAGCAGAACGCTCTTGCCCTTGGCGCTGGCCTTGAGCGCGGATTGGTACGCGTCGACATTTTTGACGGCCGCCCGATTGACCTCGATGATAATGTCGCGCGCGCGCAGGCCGGCATCATCGGCGGCGCTGCCGGGCTCGACCGATGCAATGACGACCCCATCGGGCGTATCCAGCCCGAGCTCCTTGGCGAGATCGGCACTCAAATCTTTCACGCGCAGGCCGAACTGCGAAACCGTGCCGAGGTCAGGCTTCTCGGTCTTTTCTTCGGACGCCACGATCTCGGGCTCGCGCGACTGGGTGATCGTGACCGGAATATCAATCGTCTGCTTGTCGCGAACTACCTTCAGCACTCCCTTGTGGCCGAGGTCGGTGCGCCCGACCATCAGCGGCAATTCGCGCGAGTCGTCGATCGGCTGATTGTCGAACGCAATAATCACGTCGCCGCGCTTGACCCCGGCCGCCTGCGCCGGTCCGTTGTCCAGCACCTTTGCCACCAGCGCACCCCGCGAATCCGCCAGCCCCAGCGATTCGGCCAGCTCCGGCGTAACTTTCTGGATGTACACGCCGAGCCATCCGCGGACGACCTTGCCGGAGTTCTTCAGCTGCGGCAGTTCTTCCTTGACCAGGTCGATGGGCACCGCGAAACCGATTCCCATGCTCTGGCCGGTGTGCGTGTAGATGGCGCAGTTGACGCCGATTACGTTGCCACGCAAATCGATTAGCGGGCCGCCCGAGTTGCCGGGATTTATCGACGCGTCGGTCTGGATGAAGTCCTCGTAATTGCCCGGGATGAAGCGGCCCTTCGCGCTCACGATTCCCGCCGTCACGGTGTGATCGAAGCCGAACGGGTTGCCGATTGCCATCACCCACTCGCCTACTCTCAACCCGTCCGAGCTGCCCAGCGGAGCCACGGCGAGGTCGTGCTTGACGTCGATCTTCAGCAGCGCGATGTCGCTCTTCTCGTCATGCCCGACAACCTTGGCAGTGTAGTCGTGGCCGTCCTGCAGGGTCACCGTCACCGCGCCCGGATTCTCGACCACGTGCTGGTTAGTCAGGATGTAACCGTCCTTGGTGATGATAAACCCCGAGCCGAGCGCCTTCGAATGCTGCTGCGGCTCGCCGAACTCCTCGAACGGTGCGCCCCCATGCGGACTCTCCTCGGGATCCCCCGGGTCCGATCCCTCAACCGGGTCATCGGGCTCGTCGGTCGAGATATTCACAACCGCAGGACTGAGCTTGGCTGCGAGGTCAACGAAGTCCGGCATCGTCTGCGCTTTTGGCGCATGTTCGGTGTCTGAAAGCTCGGTCCAGAAACGCGCGGGCGTTGTGGTGTCGGAGGCGCGCGCCGTTACGCGAGAAGCAATCAAGGTTAAAGCCGCCGCTACAATAGCTACGCCAGAAACCGCGAAGGGTCGAAACAACTTATTCGTCATGTGTGAATAACGCGAAGAACGCCGCTCAACGGCCCGGCTGTCTCGCCAATTCAACGTACTTCATTTGCAGAGAGGAAAGAATCTCCGTGAGCATCGCCTGCTCGTGCGGATCGAGATTTCCGCGCGTCTTGTCCCGCAACATTATGATGATATCGATCATCTGCTGCGCCATGATCAGGTCGCTCGAGACCTGGCCGCTCACCGGGTCCGGCACTTCGCCCAGCGCTGCCAGCGCCTGCTCCGACAGGCTCCACAGAAATGCGGGAAACGTCAGTTCCGGCGGCGCCTCGTGCGCCTGATGGCTGGCTGCAGGCTGTGCCTGGGCACTGGCCTCTGGTGCCGGCGCTTCCGGCTTCGATTTTATCTCGATCGCTTCACCGCTCGGTTGCGGCGCTTCTTCGCCGGCCTTGGTCTCGCCTTCAGCGGAAAACCGGCGGCGATCCTGGACCTTGAAACCGCGCTTGTCGTCGTCCTCTTCCATCGAATGCACCATCACACTTGCCCGACTTGTCCCGACGCCGCCATCTGCTCCAGCCGATGGATTCGCTCCTCGATCGGCGGATGGGTCGAGAACAGCCGCGAGATTCCCGCCGCGCTCAGCGGATTCACAATGAACATATGGGCCGTCGCCGGGCTGGCGTCCAGAGGCATTCGCTCGTTGGCGGCTTCTAGTTTGCGCAGCGCACTGGCCAGGTAAAGCGGATTGTGCGTCAGCTTGGCCCCGCTCGCATCGGCCTGGTACTCGCGCGTGCGGGAAATCGCGAGCTGAATAAGAGTCGCCGCGATCGGCGCCAGGATTCCTGCGACCAGCAGACCCGCGATACCGCCTTCCTCGTCGTCGCGATTGCCCAGTCCGAAAATCGCGCCCCAACGAATCATCGTGCCGATCATCATCACCGCGCCCGCCAGCGTCGCCGCAATCGAGCTGGTCAGGATGTCGTGATTGGTCACGTGCGAGAGTTCATGCCCGATGACACCCTTCAATTCGTCGCGCGTGCAGATGCGCATAATACCGCGCGTCACCGCGACGGCCGCATGATGCACGTTGCGGCCGGTCGCAAACGCGTTGGGCGTGTCCGAGTCGATCATGTACAGGCGCGGCATCGGGATTCCCGCCGAATGCGCCAGCTCGTTGACTATCGAATAAAGCTCCGGCGCCGACGCCGCATCAAGTTCCTGCGCCCCATACGCTTTGAGCACGATCTTGTCGGAGAACCAGTAGCTGAAGAAGTTCATCGCCGCGGCGATGAAGAAAAAGATCACCACGCCGTGCGAGCCTCCGATCAGCCCGCCAATAACCATCAACAGCCCCGTCATCAGACCCAGCAGCAGCGTCGTCTTGAAGAAACTCATAGACCCTCGCTCGCGCTATTCTTGGTAGTTGTCCGATGAATCATGCCCTAGCAGTGTATTATTTTTGACGCTACGCCACAAATTTCGATACAACGCCGGCAACTTCCGAAGTCTCGAGTGAGTCGAGCCGCTCGCGCCTTAGAATCTCGATACGCGCCCCGCCCAGCGCCTTCGGGCGCCATCGCGCAGGCTCGGTCGGTCCGAAAATCACCACTCCCGACCCGCCAGCCGCGGCCGCCAGATGCGATACGCCCGAGTCATTGCCGACGAACGCAGCCGCGACCCGCGCGATAGCTGCTACCGTGGGCAAGTCCAGGTCTTTCAACATCGCGACACCAGCCTCGCGAAAGACTGGCTCGATCGACACTTCCGCCGCCCCGAGAATGACCACTACGTTCGAAAGCATCGACGCAAGCGCCGCGAACTTCTCCGCTGGCCAGTTTTTTGCGGGACTTCCGCTGCCGGGAAAAATAACGACTAACTTCGAGCTGTCGCATTTCAATTGCGCGATCGCGCGCGCCGCCGCCGCAATATCGTCGGCCGTAGGCTCAAGCCACGCGTCCACCGGCGGAGCCACCTCGTCCTCAATTCCGATCGCGCGCAGATAGCCATCCGATACGTGGCCGTCGCCGCCGGGACGGAACGGATGAAACGAAACTTCGCCGTCGGTCGCTGCCGCCAGCCGCGCGCGATAGCGCGAATCGTCTGACGCGAAAAACGAGTACACGCTATCGAAGTCCCCGAAGAATCGGCGCGCGTCAACTGACGCGTCGTCGCTGAACAATGCGCCGACCTCGAGAGCGTCTATCGAATGGCCGCGCGCGACGACACTTCTCCCGGCCGCCAGCCGAGCCAGTTCGAACCGCGCCATCAACTCCACCGACGCTTCCGCATGCCGGCGCGCAATCGCCGCAAGCGCCGGCATCAGGCACATCAGGTCGCCCAGCGCGCCCGGAAAGATGACCAGCACGCGCCGAGTCGATCGGATGGGTTTGCGCTGAGTCACAGGAGAAGCAGCATATCACCGTTCAACTCACGAATCGGGTCGAGTGGGGTTGTAGTCATCAGGGAGGATCAAACAAATGATTCCTACAATCCAGATTGACGAGGTGCGGTTCGGCGAAGTTGCGGAGCCGGTTGCGGATTACGAAATCGGCGACGGCGTCAGGCTCGCGCAGGCCTGCATGCTCGAGGAAATCCTCGGCCTGGTTTTCGGATCGATCACGCTGTGGTACTTGGTCAGTTCGATAGCCGCGCTCATCTGATACACGATGCCCACGTTCACTCTCAAGTTGCCGCCGCCGTTCGAAGAGGCGGTGAAAATCATGGAGCGCGAGATCATGCGCTTCCTCGTGCGCTCGACCGGCGATCGCGAGGACGCGATGGACCTGTTCCAGGAGACTTGGCTGCGCGCGTATCGTGCGTATCCGACGCTGCAATCGGAAGATGGATTGCGACCCTGGATTTATCGAATAGCATCGAACTTGTGCCGCAATCGCGCACGCGATCGGATGCGCCGCGGGCGTGTAATCGCGAGCGAGCCTGCCGACGACGCTGAGCTCAGCAATCGCGCGTCGCATCACCTCAATGGCGGCGGCCCCGAAGGCGCGCTTCATTTGAAGAGATCGATCGCGCGTCTGCCGGGCAAGCAGGGGCAGGCGTTGATGATGCGCAAGTTCGCGGGTCTCGAATACGCCGAGATCGCCATCGCGCTTAACTGCTCGGCCGAGAGCGCACGCGCCAGCGTTTACCAGGCCGTAAAGAAACTTAAGCTCGAAGAGTAATCAAGATGAAAAGCAGTAGAACCTCAACCCAGGTGAAACCGAGCGCGCCGATCGACGACCGCGTGCTCGACGCGATGATTGTGCAGACGCGGCCGCGCATCGAGCGCGCGATGAAGATCCTGCGACGGCCACAGGCGCGCGTCGGCGTGATCCCGTCGCAACTCGGCCGCTTGCTGGTAGCCGAGAGCGACCGCGGTATCGCAGCCATTCACTTTCTATGGACCGACGGCGCCGAGCGCACGCTCGCGATGCTCCGCAAGAAGTTCGATCTGATCGAGAACGAGCCAAGTGCACGCCGGATCGAAAGGGAAATCGAGCGCGTGTTCGAGGGCGACTTCAGCGCGATGGATCATTCGCTGGATTTGAGCCTGGTCGAAAGCGACTTCAAGCGCCGCGCTTACACCTCACTGCGAAAAGTCCCGCCCGGCGCCGTAATCACCTATCACCAGCTCGCCGCGACGATCGGACAGCCCGACGCCCAGCGCGCAGTCGGCACCACGATGGCGACAAATCCGATTCCGATCTTCGTGCCGTGCCACCGCGTGATTCGATCCGACGGAACCATCGGCAACTATGGCGGCGGCGTCGACAATAAGATCAAACTGCTGCGTGCGGAGGGATTCGAAGTCGGCCGCGACTTGCGCTTGCCGCCGCTCGCCGTAATGGGGCATCGACGCACCGGAATCTACTGCAGGCCCGACTGCTCGGCCGGGATGCGCGCAGATCCGTCGCGCGTGCTGATCTATGCGGATTCGAAATGCGCCAAACACGAAGGCCTGCGCGCGTGCAAGTTGTGCAAGCCCGACTGAACGAGCCCGGTTGAAAAACGAAAAGAGCGACGCCTGATCCGGCGCCGCCCTTTCTTCGTCGATCGCGTGGCCCGATTACTCGGTTTCCGACTGCGACTTCATCTGTTGGATTTCCTGGCGTTGATTCTCGATCTCTTGCTGTTGCTGCTCGACCTGCTGCTGGGTCTGCGCGTTGGCGTCCTGCGTATTCTGCATCGAATTGCCGACTACGTAACCTGTTCCACCGCCCAGAAGACCGCCAATAGCCGCGCCCGCGAGAGGATGGCCCACGGCCGCCCCGACAATCGCGCCGCCACCTGCGCCCAACGCAGTACCGCCGAGGGTGCCTTCTTCACGCGTCGAAAGCGGCTGCCCTGTGCATCCTGCAAGAACGAGAGATCCCGCCAGCGCCAAACTCACGATTGCTGCCATACCTTTGCGCATAATGAGAACCTCCATCTTCCAATCACTATACGTCAGCCGGGCTATTCGGTTTCCTGTTGCGACTTTAATTGTTGAATCTGTTGATTCTGCTGTTCGATTTGTTGTTGCTGCTGCTGGATCTGCGTCTGGGTCTGCTGGTTGGCGTTCTGCTGATTTTGCATCGCGTTGCCAACCGCGAAGCCACCTACTCCACCGGCCGCCGCTCCAATCGCAGCACCCGCCAGCGGAGCACCGACCGCAGCACCGATGATCGCCCCGGTGGCAGCACCGATTCCCGCGCCGCCCAGCGTGCCCTCCTCGCGCGTTGACATCGGATCGCCAGAGCATCCTGCGATCAGGAACAGTGCAGCGAGCGCCAGTGATGCCGTCGCGAATGCACGTATGCGCATAGCAGTTGTTCGCCCGCTATTCGGTTTCGCTGTTACTCTTCAACTGCTGAATCTGCTGCTGCTGGCTCTGAATCTGCCTCTGTTGATTGCTGATCTGAGCCTGGGTCTGAGCGTTTTCATTGTCGCGATTCTGCATTTCATTGCCGACTGCATATCCGCCGAGCGCGCCGATACCGCCGCCGATAGCCGCACCAGCCAACGGATTGCCAACCGCAGCGCCGATAATAGCGCCCGTCGCCGCTCCAACTCCGGTGCCGATGAACGTGCCCTTTTCACGGGTCGAGAGGGGCTCTCCCGAACATCCCATGACCGTCACGATAGCAATCGCCACGCACAGACCCTTAATCAACGACGTCGCATTTGTCCGCACGAGCTTCCTCCTTGAACTAATTGAGCAGTTTTCATGCCCGCCGGGGCTGTGAAATTCTCCAGCCAGCCGCAGGCGCGTTTTCCGTCCGACGCTAGTTTTCTACCTTCCGCGCGGTCGATCAAGCACCTCCGGCATTGACTGCGTCACCGGAATTTTTACCGTTTTCCCATCCGCCGCCATAAACGAATATTCATCTTCGTAGGTTACCGCAACCATCGATGAGGCGCGCGTAGCCTCACCAGCCGATCACTTGCGCCGGCACTACCGGGATGGCTTGGCCGCGGGGGTCGGCGCCGCCTGCCAGCACTCCTGTCCTGGTGTTGATTTGCACCCCCAGCACGCGGCCTTCCGACCATGGCGCACACGCCACTACCTTATGGCCGCGCGCCGCGAGCGCGTCGCGCACGTTTGCTGGAATCCGATCTTCGATGCGGAGCACGCCGGGATGGCTGTCGTGCGGATAGAATGTCGACGGAAAATGGGGCGTCGAAAACTTGGGCGCCTCGATGGCCTCCTGCAGGTCCATCCCGAAGTCCACCATGTCCAGGAAAAATTGCAGCGTCCATTGATCCTGCTGATCGCCGCCCGGCGTGCCAAACGCCAGGTACGGCTCGCCCTTCACCATTGCGATCGACGGCGACAGCGTGGTGCGCGGACGCTTGCCGGGAACGAGCGCGTTGGGATGCCCCTCCTCGAGATAAAAGGTCTGCATCCGCGAGCCCAGCGGAAAGCCGAGCGCGTCGATAACCGGCGAACTCGGAATCCATCCGCCGCTCGCCGTAACCGCGATCATGTTGCCGTCGCGATCCGCCGCCGTGACGTGAATCGTGCCTCCACCCCACGGGCGCGCTTCGGATGCGCCCGTGTCGCGCAACGCACGCATTGCAATCGGATCGCCGGGCCGCTGCTCCATCGAGGCGTGCGCCGGATCAATCAGCTCACGGCGAAGCGCGGCATAACGATCGCTCAGCAGGCCGGCCAGCGGAACGTCGATGAACTCAGGATCGCCGTAGTAAGCCTCGCGATCGGCAAACGCGAGCTTGGCCGCCTCGATGACGCTGTGGATGTAGGCCGCGGAATTGTGGCCCATCGCGGCAAGGTCGAAGCCCTCCAGCAACTTGAGCTGCTGGAGAAACACCGGGCCCTGCGACCATGGCCCGCATTTGAAGACGGTAACGCCGCGATAGTCCGCACTCACTGGCGACTCAAGCCGCGTCGTGAAGCGCTCGAGATCGGACGTCGCGAGCAGCCCGCCGTTGGCGTCGGACCACGCGACGATGTCGCGCGCGATGTCACCGCGATAGAACCGCTCCCGCGCAGCGTCGAGGCCTGCCTCGCGTCCGCGATTCTTCGCCGTCGCTTCGGCATCGAGCACACGCTTGAAAAAATCCGCAAGCGCGGGATTCTTCAGCACGCTGCCCGGCCGCGGAACTTTGCCATCGGGCAGATAAACTCGCCCCGACGACGGCCACTTGGTAAGAAACCGATTGGCGAGGTGGCGCAGCGACGCACCCGCCGCCCCGGCGAGATCTTCTTCGGCGATGTCGGGATCGCCGGACAATCCGATATGCATCGGAAACCCGTCGGCCGCAAGTTGCAGCGCAGGCTCGATCACGTCGGCGAGTGACCTGGTCCCGAAATCTCGCAGCGCTGTCACGAGCGCGTCGAAGGCCGCAGGAACGCCCGCCGCAAGCAGCCCAGCGCCGGGGATCAGTTCGATACCCAACGCCCGAAAATGAGCGATCGTCGCACGCGCAGGCGCCATCATATTGCCGTTAATTGCAACGACGCGGCGGGCAGATGCCGAATAAATCAGCATCGGCGCCTCGCCACCAATCGTATGCATGTGCGGATTAACCAAGCCCTCGACAAAAGTAGCGGCGACCGCCGCGTCGATAGCGTTGCCGCCGATCGCAAACATCCGCGCCCCGGCTGACGCAGAAAGATAGTGCTCCGTGGCGATCATCG
>Ga0302325_10020609_pt1 | contig 13815 bp, 14 predicted proteins | sample Palsa_T0_2_FD_201948 | JGI IMG/M metagenome (GOLD analysis project Ga0302325, IMG submission 201948) | Peat permafrost microbial communities from Stordalen Mire near Abisko, Sweden - Palsa_T0_2 | ecosystem: Environmental > Terrestrial > Soil > Palsa > Peat permafrost | place: Sweden: Abisko... | reverse complement strand
TACGATCGCGGCGCGCGATTGCGCGGGCGCCCATGGCATCTTCGATCAGAAGCGGTCCGCAGTTCGCCAACCCGCGACCGCTGGCTCGGGATACTTCCATAGATCGGCGTCTGATTCCAAATCGAGAAATTGGATCAGGTTCATCAAAAAAAGGCATTGGCCGGCGGTCAGCCCTTGCCCCAGTCTAGAATGCACCCGACCGGGCACTGCCGGCACCGTCGTCAGTCCCGCGGACTTTCCAGGAGGCCAATGATCAATCGAGGACGGATCGACCGGCGCTGGCTGCCGCTCAATGCCCTGCGCGCCTTCGAAGCGGTCGCCAAGCACGCCAGCTTTACCGGCGCTGCAACCGCGCTGCGCATCTCGCAAAGCGCGCTGTCCCGCCACGTCATCTCGATCGAGAGGCTCATCGGCGTGCAGCTGTTCGACCGCCGCCCGCATGCTCTCGTTCTGACCAAGGCCGGGCAGCATCTGCTGCCGACGGTCATCAAATCCTTTGATCGCCTCGAGTACTCGCTGGATGAAATCCGCAACGCCGGTGCGCCCACGCTGCGTACTCTGCACGTGCAGATGCCGCCGAGTTTCGCGGTGCGCCTGGCCGCGCCAATCCTGCGCGACTTCCGTCGTGCGAACCCGGACATCGAGATCGACCTGGTGAGTCCCTACGGCGTGGGTCCCCCGCCCAGCGACGTGGACGTGGCGGTGGTCTACTCCAGACCCGCGGTCACCGAATATGTCAGCGACCTGCTGTGGCCGGTGAAATTGAGCATCGTTTGCCACCCGGATCTTGCCGGCCGACATGGCGGCAAGGACCTGACGGCTTTCATTCGTGACAACGAACTCATCCACGTGCGCATCGCCGACCTGCCGCGGCATCATGCCTGGACGCAGCTCGCCCGCCAGGCCGGTCTCGGTCCGATCAATTTCGAGCGCGGGCTGATATTCGATACGGCACTGCTGGCGATCGAGTACGCGCTCAGCGGCGAAGGCCTGGCGCTGCTGGACGTCAATCTGTTCGCCGAGGAGTTGCGCTCCGGCCGGCTGGTACGGCCCTTTGACGTCTCGCTCGACGACGGCTACGGCTATTACCTGATCACCGACCCCGAAGCGCTGAGCGATACCGCCGTGGCGCTGTTCCGCTCATGGCTCATTGAGCACTTCGGACCGCACAAGCACAGCGAGGATGCGCCGCTGCGACTCGCCGTATCGAATGATTAAGACCGGGCGCGACGGCGGTGAATGAATCCGGCGATCGTGCCGAGCGTCGCCCGCGTCGGCGTCCGAGCAGCGGCGCTGCGGCCGCGCCGCTCGCCGATCGCTCGCGCAGCTACCGCCACCTGGTCAATCCGTTCGAGCCACTGAAGGTGTTCTCGGACGATCAGGTCGCCGCCATCCATGAAGCGGCGCTAGGCGTGCTGGAAAATCAGGGCATGCGCGTGCTGCTGCCCGAAGCGCGCCAGACCTACGCCAGGGGAGGCGCCAGCGTCGATGAATCCACGATGATGGTGCGCATCGACCGCGGCCTGGTCGCAGCCGCGCTCGCCACGGCACCGCGCGAGGTCACGCTGCACGCCAAGGATCCGGAGCGCAGCATGCCGATTTCCGGACGTCACGTGGTATTTGCGCCGACCTCGGGGCCGCCGAACATCATGGACACCCGGGGCGGCAAGCGCGCCGGCACGATGCAGGATTTCTGCAATCTGATGAAGTTGTGCCAGAGCTTCGAAGTCATCCACGTTCTTGGCGGTGGCGTCGAGCCGCAGGATGTACCGGTGCAGTTCCGGCACCTGGAGACCGCGCGCGCGATGCTGATGCTGACCGACAAGATTCCCAAAATCTTCTCGCGCGGCTCACCGCAGATCGCCGATAACTTCGAGCTGATCAGGATCGCCTACGGACTGACGCCGGAGCAGTTCCGCTCCCGACCCTATGTGACGACGATCATCAACACCAACTCGCCACTGCAGCTCGATATTCCGATGGGCAATGGCATCCTGGAGTTCGCCGCCGCCGGACAGGTGTTCATCATCACGCCGTTCACGCTCGCCGGCGCCATGGCCCCGGTCACCGTGGCCGGCGCCCTGACGCTGGCCCACGCCGAGGCGCTGGCGGGCACCGTGCTGTCGCAGATCGTGCGTCCCGGCGCGCCGGTCGTGTACGGCAGTTTCACTTCCAATGTCGACATGAAATCCGGCTCGCCGGCCTTCGGCACACCCGAATACGTCAAGTCCTCCATCGGTGCCGGTCAGCTGGCGCGGCACATCGGACTGCCGTGGCGCTCCTCCAATGCGACCGCATCCAACACCCCCGACGCGCAGGCCGCCTACGAATCGCAGATGAGTCTGTGGGGCGCACTGATGGGCGGCTGCAATTTCCTGCTGCATGCCGCCGGCTGGCTCGAGAGCGGCCTGACGACTTCATATGAAAAGTTCATGCTCGATATCGAGATGCTGCAGATGATGGCCGAGGTGTTCCAGCCACTCGGGGCAACCGCCGATGACTTCGCGGTCGACGCCATCGCGGAGGTCGGGCCCGGCGGCCATTTCTTCGGCTGTGCCCACACCATGTCGCGCTACCGAACGGCGTTCTACACCCCGTTGGTCTCGGACTGGCGCAACTTCGGCCAGTGGACCGAGGCCGGCTCGCACACGGCGACCGAGCGGGCGAGCACGCTGTGGCAGGACGCACTGCGGAATTTCGTCCCGCCGGTGCGCGATCCCGCAATCGTCGAGGCGGTCGACGACTACGTTGCACGCCGTATCGCCGCCGGCGGCGCACCTCCGGTGAGCTGACGTGGCGGAGTCTTCGTGCCGGATCGCGCCACTGCGCACCTGGGAAACTGCCTAGCGGAGATTGCAGCCGGCATGCGCACGCACAGCAGGGTGGTGGTGATCGGCGGCGGCGTGGTGGGCGCAAGCGTGCTCTATCACCTGACGAAGGCCGGTTGGCATGACGTCATGCTGCTCGAACGCGCCGAGCTGACCTCGGGCTCGACCTGGCACGCCGCGGGCGGCATGCACACGGTCAACGGTGATCCGAATGTGGCCAAGCTGCAGCAGTACACCATCAAGCTGTACGAGGAGATCGAGCGCATCTCGGGCGTGTCCTGCGGCGTGCATGTCAACGGTGGCCTCCTGCTGGCCGGTACCCCCGAGCGGCTCGACTGGCTGAAAATGACGCAGGCCCGCGGCCGCTACCTGGGCATGCAGCTCGAGCTGCTGTCGGTCGCGGAAGCCAAGAAGCTCTATCCGCTGCTCGACAGCGCGCATTTCGTCGGCGCGATCTATGACCCGATCGAAGGCCACGTTGACCCCTACGGCGTGACGCACGCCTATGCCAGGTCGGCGCAGCTCGCCGGCGCCGAGATCAACCGCCAGACGCGGGTCGTGGATATGAAGGCGCGGCCGGCGGGCGGCTGGGATGTCATCACCGAGCGCGGCACCGTGCACGCGGAGCACGTGGTGAATGCGGGCGGCCTGTGGGCGCGCGAAGTCGGCCGCATGGTGGGCCTGGAGCTGCCGGTGCTGGCGATGGAGCATCAGTACCTGATCACCGAGGATCTGCCTGAATTCGCCGGCCAGAAGGACCAGCTGCACTGTATCGACTTCGAGGCCGAGATCTACATGCGCCAGGAGCGCGGCGGCATGCTGGTGGGCACCTATGAGCGCGCTGGCGTACCGTGGTCGCCGCGCACCACACCATGGGATTTCGGCCAGGACCTGCTGCCCAATGACCTGGAGCGCATCGCACCGAGCCTGGAGGTGGCCTTCGAGCACTTCCCCCGCCTGGCCACCGCCGGCATAAGAAAAATCGTCAACGGCCCTTTCACCTTTGCGCCGGATGGCAATCCGCTCGTGGGTCCCGTGCGTGGCGTTGCCAACTACTGGGTGGCCTGCGGTGTCATGGCCGGCTTCAGCCAGGGCGGCGGTGTCGGGCTGGCGCTGTCGCGCTGGATGGTCGATGGCGATCCCGGCGCCGATATCTGGGCCATGGACGTGGCCCGATACGGTGACTGGGCCACGCGCGCCTACACCAATGCCAAGGTGCGCGAGAACTATTCCAGGCGCTTCCGCATCCGCTTTCCCAACGAGGAGCTGGACGCGGCGCGGCCGCTGCGCACCACGCCCATCTATGAACGGCTGCAGTCGCACAACGCCGTGTTCGGCGAATACTGCGGGCTGGAGCATCCGCTCTGGTTTGCGCCCCAGGGCACGCCGCCGCGCGAGCTCGTGAGCTTTCGCCGCTCTAACGCGCACGCCGTGGTCGGCGAGGAATGCCGCGCGGTGCGCGCTGCGGTGGGGCTGCTCGAGATTTCCAACTACGGCAAGTTCGAAGTCAGCGGTCCGGCCGCCGCCGCCTGGTTGTCGTCCATCATGGCCAACCGCGTCCCGGCGATCGGTCGCATCACGCTGGCCCCGATGCTCAACGAGCGCGGCCGGCTGATCGGCGACTTCACGCTGTGCCGGGTCGCGGCCGAGCGGTTCCTGCTCGTGGGCACCTATGCGGCCGAGCGCTACTACCTGCGCTGGTTCGAGCGCCACCTCGCCGCCTCCGGCGTCAGCGTGCGCCCCTGCGCCATGGAGTACGTCGGCCTGTCGGTGGCCGGACCGCGCTCGCGCGAGCTGCTGCAATCGCTGGTGGATGCGGACCTGTCTGCGAGCGCGTTTCCATTCCTGAGCTTCCGGCAGATCGATGTGGGCATGCTTCCCGCCCTGGTCGGGCGCGTCTCCTTCACCGGCGAGCTCGGCTATGAAATCTGGGTGACGAGCGAGTATCAACGCGCGCTGTTCGACCTGCTGACTCAGGCGGGCGCGGCGCTGGGCCTGCGGCACTTCGGCGGCCGCGCCCTCAATGCCATGCGCCTGGAGAAGAGTTTTGGCACCTGGGCGCGCGAATTTCGGCCCATCTACGGTCCGTATGAGGCCGGTCTGGGACGCTTCGTCGATCTGGGCAAGGGGGCATTCATCGGGCGCGATGCGGCGGCCGCGGAGCAGGCGGCTGGCGGCGAGCGACGCCTGGTCACGCTCGAAGTCGCCGCCCGCGATGCCGATGCCAGCGGCGATGAGCCGATCTGGCACGACGGCCGCGTCGTCGGCTGGGTGACTTCAGGCGGTTATGGTCACAGCGTGCAAAAATCACTGGCCCTGGGCTATGTGAATCGTGAGGTCGCGGATCAAACGAGCGGGTTCGAGGTCGAGCTGATCGGCGAGCGCTGCGCGGCCGTGCGGCTTGCCAGCCCGGCCTACGATCCGGACGGCAAGCGCATGCGTGCCTGAAGCACCGAGCGACGACGCCTGGACTCATCGGCCATCGAGTGCCGGAGCTCTTTGCGCACCGGCCGGCGCGGCCGCTGCCGGCCTGTCCGGCCGCTGATCCAGGCCCGCGGCGATCTGTCCGGTCATTCCCTGCGGCTGCACATTGATGAACGGGCCCTTCTGGGCACTGGGTACCGGCCGGCGCCGGCTCTTGCGCCACAGATCGTAGATGGTGAGCGCGCCGGTGAGCGTCGCCAGTGTGGCGAAATAGGCCGATGGCCCGAATGCGGCGATCAGGCTGCCCGCAAGTACCGGCCCCAGGGCCGCGGCCGCGCCGTTCAGACGCAGCAGCGCACTGCTCGCCGCCACCGTCTGCGCCGGCTCAAGCTTGTCGTTGACGTGCGATATCGCCAGGGAATAGAGCGTCAGCACGACGCCGCTGAACAGCGCCGAGAGCGTCAGGAACAGCGCGCGCGGCATCGCGCCGAACACGGCAATGCTGCCCGCGAGCGCCGTGGCGAGCGTGCAGACGCCGGCGATCACAGTGCGCCGATCGATGCGATCGGACAGCCGGCCGATGGGGTACTGCGTGAGCACCGCGGCAAGAATGCTCAGCGCCATGAAGGTGGCAACGGCGCTGGTACCCATGCCGCTCAGGCGCGCATATACCGGACCCATCGAGAAAATGATCGCGGAGATCAGACCCGAGACGGCGACGGCCACTACGCCGAGGGGGGAATTGCGATACAGGTCGCGGTAGCGCACTTTGCGCGGTACGGCGGGTTCGGGGGCTTGCCGCGCGGAGATCACGATGGGAACCATGGCCAGGCAGATCAGCGCCGAGACCAGCATGAACGGTGCCGGCGTGTTCGGCTTGGAGACGATGAGCAGGAACTGCGCCGATCCGAGCCCGATGTACAGCACCAGCATGTAGACGGCGAGCAGCCGGCCGCGGTTCGCACGGCTGGCGCGATCATTGAGCCAGCTTTCGGCAACCACGTAGATGCCCGCGAAACACAAGCCGGTCGTCAGGCGCATGGCGGCCCAGGCAAACGGATCGACGAACAGGGCCTGGACCAGCGTCGCGGCCGACGCCACGGCCGCGAGGGCGGCGAATACGCGAATATGGCCGATCTGCCGCAGCAGCCGCGGTGCGGCGATGGTACCCAGCAGATATCCCACGTAGTAGCAGGACATGATCACGCCGGTCACCGGCGTGGGGAATCCCTCGAGCGTGGCACGCAGGCCGAGCAGCGTGCTCTGCAGTCCCGCCCCCAGCATCAGCACGCCCATGCCGAGCAGCAGCGGCCAGGTCGCGCTGATGGTCGTCAGCGGCACGACACCCTCATGCGATCTCCACCGGCTCGATCAGTTTTTCGTCATTGTTCTTCGGCGAATTCACGCGCCTGCTGATCGGCCACGCGCTCAGCAATTCATCGGCATAGGGCACCAGCAACGCCCGCCCCTGCTCGGCCGTGCCGCCGAGCCAGACGCGACAGCCTGCCGGCGTCAGGATCGCCGGTTCGCGCTTCTTGCTGTTATGGATTTCGGCCATCAGCGGCGAGGCCGGCAGCGTGATGATCGTGAAGCTGTAGATGACTGTACCGTCTTCGGATTTCGATGCATCCCATAGCCCGGCAAAGGCGAAACTGTCCTGATCCGCCGGCTTGATGAAATATGGCTGCTTGCTCTTGCCATCGGGCAGCAGGTGCCACTCGTAAAAGCCGCTGGCCAGGACCAGGCAGCGTTGCCCGCGATTCCACGGGCCACGATACGACGGCGAGGTTTCGACGGTCTCGACGCGCGCGTTGATCGTGCTGTACTGGCCGGGTAGGCCTTTGGCGAAGAACGGAATCAAGCCGAAGCGCATCGTCCGGCAGGCATTGCCGGCCGGCGTTGCGATGACCACCGGCGCCAGCTGCGTGGGCGCGATGTTGTAGCTGGCCTCGAACTGCGGCCAGTCCTTGACGTCGAGAAACGGCAGTTCGCGCTCGAGCGCCCTTTGATCTTTCGTGATGTAGCGGCCGCACATGACAATTAGCTCGAAGTTTATACAGCTTGTTGCACCGCGGACTACTGAATGGACGCCGGATGCACCGCGCTCATACGTTGCCGGCATGATACGCCGCCGCGATGACCACAAGCCCCTGGCCGATCGCCAGCATCCCCACTGGCTCACCGTGAGCGACATGCAGGGCCGGGTGCTGGAGTCGACGTGGCTCGAGCCCGGAACCGATCTGTACGCAGTCCTTGCTCGCGCAATGGATCGGCTGGCGGCCCAAGGCTGGACTATCGAGGACGACGGACGCTTCGGATCATTCTTCTGCAACCGTGACGGCACGCGTCGCTTTGTGCATGTGCGGCCGACCGATCCGGCGGTCACGGACCTGTATGGTCCGTCGACCTTTGAGCGCTGCCCGACCTGCGGGGAATAATTTCACGCTCGCAGCTGCGGCCGGCCGCGGGTCGTGACGCTACCCGCATAAGCGCGTACCATGCGCCGCGCTATCGAGACCGTTGCCGGGCGCATCGGATCGCGCCCGCGCCCTCCAAATACAATTGCAACTTCTAAAGGGAATTTAACATGTCGATTAAACATCAGTTCGCCGTCATGGCGGCGTTTGCCGGACTCGCGTGCATGAGTGTCAGCGCCTATGCCGATGATCACGCGTACACGGAAGGCCCGGTGGTCAATGTGGCCAGAATCCGCACGCTGGACGGGCACTTCGACGACTACGTGAAGTGGCTGGACACTACCTGGAAGCAGGAGCAGGAAGCCGCCAAGAAGGCCGGCTACCTCATCAGCTACGAAGCGCTCATGATCGAGCCGCGTGGTCCGGATGATGCGGATGTTCTTCTGATGGTGACCTACAAGAACTGGGCGGCCCTGGATGGGGCGATTGCGAAGGGCGATGCCATCGCCAAGCAGGTCGAAGGTTCCGTGGCCGCGGCGAATCAGTCGGAGGCTGACCGCACCAAGATCCGTCGCGTGCTCGGCTCATCGACGATGCAGATTCTCAACCTCAAGTAGACCGCAGTCGCCCATGGCGATGTACGAAGCCGGGCTGGGAGGCCCGGCTTCGTTGCGAGCGCTCAATTGGTCGCCGACTTCGGCGTAGCACGCTGCGCTTCGCGCATGGCACGGAACGGCCCGTCGCGGTACCAGATGGGCCAATCCTCGCCGTCCGCCAGTTTACGGCCCGTGAGATACAACAGTTCCAGTTGCTGGCGCATACCGGCCAGATCCCAGCTGGCCTCATACACGTCCGCCGGCTTGTGATAGCGCTGGCTGATATAGGCCTGCCGCTGCGCGAGCCCCCAGCCCGCGGGCCGGCCCGGGTAGTCCGTGCCGTTGTCGATGCTCAGCGCCGGCACGCCGGCCCTGGCGAACTCGAAATGGTCGGCGCGGTAGTAGTAGCCCTTTTCCGGCTCGGCGTCCGGCAGGATCTTCATTCCCAGCTGCTGGGCGCTCTGCTGCAGCTCATCGTCGAGCGTGGACATGAACTGGCCGCGCACCGTCAGGTCGCGGGATTCGCCGTACATGTTCATCATGTCCATGTTCAGATCGGCCACAGTGTCCGCCAGCGGGAACAACGGGTGGCTGGCGTAATAGGCGGCGCCCAACAAGCCCTGCTCCTCCGACGTGGTGGCGATGAACAGCACACTACGCGCCGGCGCCTGCCTTTGCCGCGCGTACACGCGGGCCAGTTCCAGCAGACCGGCGATGCCTGAGCCATTGTCCATGGCGCCATGGAAAATCTGCGGCTTGCCATCCGGCCCGGGCTTGGTGCCAAAGTGATCCCAGTGCGCCGTGTAGACCACCACCTGCCGCGGGTGGCGCGAACCTCTGACCAGCGCCACCACGTTGTGGCTCACGACCGAGCGCACCTGGTTGTGCAGCGTCAGGTCCGCGGTAAGGTTCAGGGCAGCTGGCCTGAAGCCGTGCTGTGCCGCCGCCCGGGCGAGCGCATCGAGACTCTGCCCGGCGGCTGCGCACAACCTGGCGGCGGCGTCATGGCTCAGCCAGCCTTGAATCTGCACTTGGTAGGCATCGCCGGGCGGAAGTTCCTCCCGCGATCCGGTCCCGCTGTTGCGCACCACCTCCCAGGGATAACCCGCGGGCCCGGTGTCATGGACGATGAGCACGGCCGCAGCGCCGTGCCGCGTGGCCTCCTCGTATTTATATGTCCAGCGACCGTAGTAGGTCATGGCCTTGCCGTGAAACACCTGCGGGTCGCCGGTCGCATAGCCCGGATCGTTCACCAACACCACCACGGTCTTGCCCCTGGCATCCAGACCGGCGTAGTCGTCCCACTGGAATTCAGGGGCGACGATCCCGTAGCCAACGAACACGAGCGGACTGTCAGTGAGCGCCACCGTCTCCTGGGGCCGAGGCGTGTCGATCATGATGTCCTCGCCATAGGCGAGCGTGAGCGGCGCGCTACCGCCGCTGACCGTCAGCACCGCGCCGGGGTCGGCGGTGATCTGAACCAGCGGCACGTCCTGCAGGAAGCTGCCGTGATTGGCCGGCCGCAGGCCGTAGCGCTTGAACTGGGTGACGATGTAGCCGGTGGAGAGTTGCTCGCCGGAACTGGCGGGCGCCCGCCCGCCGAAGGCATCCGAGGACAGGGTCTGGATGGTCGAGCGAATGTTGGCATCGTCGAACTGCGCAGGCTCCAGCGCCAGTGCGGCGGCGGTGCAGAGCATCAGCGTCAGAGGGAAAACCGACTTATGCATGGCGCTATTATCGTATTGAGGGGTTGGGAAGAGTTAGGAGCTGCATGCGGGAGCTTCAGCCCGGGGCGAGGCGGCGGAACGACAGCAGCCAATAAACGACGGCGCTGAGAGCGATCACCGCGACCAGGCCGATGACTTCGGCGCGCGATGCCAGCGCAATCAGTATGAGCATGCTGCTGACGCCGATCAACATCGCCGCGCCCAGCCAGCGGAAATTCAGCGGCGCGCCCACCAGTGCCACGCCACGGCGCGCGAGCTGCCACGCCGCGGTGCAACCGCCGATATAGAGTACCGCGGTGGCCAAGGTCGACAGCACGGCAAGCTCCGCGAAGGTTCCACTCAAAGCAAGTCCGATGGCGATCGCCGCATAGCACACAATCGCCACGTGCGGCGCGTGGCTGCGCTCGTGTACCCGTCCCAGGAACCGCGGCAGCATGCGGTCGCGCGCAAAGGCGAACAGCATGCGCGGGCTGCCGAGGATGTCGCTGCCAATCCAGCCGAACATGGACAGCCCGGCGCCGGCCAGCATCAGCAGGCGCAGCGCCGGACTGACCCGCGCCATCGCATCAGCCAAGGGCACCGTGGAATGCGCCAGCGAATCGCCCAGGATGCCCTGCGCGATGACTTGAATGGCGATGTAGAGCAGGGCCACCGACAGCATTGCCATCGCCAGTGCGCGTGGAATGGTCCGTGCCGGCTGCGCCACCTCACCACTCGCGCTCAGTGGCGTCTCCATGCCGCTGAACGCGAACAGGGCGAGGATCAGTGCCCGGCCCAGGCCCGCGGTGCCGGGCCGCGCGGTCGGCAGAAAATTCGCACTATGGACGGCGCCTACGCCGGCGATGATGAAGATCGCGAGCGGAATGAGTTTCAGCACGGTCGCCGCGCCGACCAGCCGCGCGCCGTGCACGACGCCGCCGATGTTGATCAGCGCGATGCCACCGATGACACCGATGATGACCGCGGCGTGCGCCGGTACCGTGAATTGCGGCGGCAACGCATTCACTGCCACGTCGGCCAGCGCCGCGGCGACACTGCCGCAGGCGAGCACGTTGCCAAACCACAGCAGCGTACCGGCGATGTAGCCGGCGAGCGGCCCGAAGGCGGCATCGACATAGCCATAGGCGCCGCCGCTGGTTGGAATCCGGCTGCCACCTTCCGCGAAGCAAATGGCCACCGAGCCGATCGCGACCGCGCAGACGAGGAATGCGAGCGGAGCATAGGGACCGATGCAGGCCGCCAAAGCTCCCGGCACCGCGAAAATGCCGGCGCCGACCACGATATTGACGATGCTCGCCGCCAGGCCCCAGGGCCCGACTGCGCGCACCAGCCCGCTGTCGCGTTCGTGTTCACTCACGCGCAGTACCGTAGCATGCAGCCGCGCGTGGCGGATAGGTCGGTGGGGTTATCGTTCCCAGGCGCCGCGCTCAGCCAGATGATCGCGGGCCCGATGGGCTTTGCATTCCTGGACATGGTACCATGGTACTTTGGTACCATTGGTTGAACGACGCACCATGCCCAGACCCGCCAGACCAATTGAGATCGAACGCATCCAGACCGGCGTGCGCCTGGAGCGTCGATTGCTGAAAGTGCTCAAGGCGCTGGCCGAGTACAAGAACATGACGCTGGGCGACCTGCTCGAGGGCATCGTGCTCCATGCCTTTGAGGGCAAGGCGCCGTTCAGAGCGCAGACGCTGCGAAAGATCGTCGAGCTCAAGGCAATCTATGAGCTGGATCTTGACGCGCGCAGCAGTCATCGCCTCAGGGAGCGGTCGTGACCGACGAGGAGTTTCTTGCAGCCCTGGAGAACTGCACATTGCCGGAGAGCGAGTTCGGGCATGTCTCCCATGTGCGCGCGACATACTTGTACCTGCGGCAATCCGACTTCACCGGGGCGCTGGAACGGATTCGTCGCGCGATCCGCAACTATGCCGCGCACGCCGGCAAGCCCGATCGATACCATGAAACGATCACGGTGGCCTACGTTGCGCTCATTCAGCAACACATCTGCGAACGCGGTGATGCCGGCGGCTGGGTGGCGTTCGCCCGTGAGAATCCGGAGCTCTTCAAACCCGACCTGCTCTCGCAGTTTTATCCCGAGGCACAACTCGCGTCGGAATTGGCCCGCAGGGTCTTTTTGCTGCCCCGTTCGAGTCCGGCTCAGAGCCGCGCGTGCGCACGAGGCTAGCGAGCGGCCGGGGCCTGCTGGGCGGTTGGCTCATCGCAACGACCATGCCGTTGCTGTTCAATCCCCACACGATCGCGGCGTGGTCGGCAACGGGTTTGGGGGATGCATCGCGGATCGCGCTCGCGAGCGTCGAAATTGCCGGCGCCGCGCTATTCGCGTTCGAACGCGCGACCGTAGCCGGCTTCGCGCTGTTGCTCGCGTCATTCATTCCGGCGGCCGTCATTCACGTTCATCATGACGGGGCGCCATGGTGGTTGGCGCTGTATTCGATCGCCGCAATACCCTTGTTATTTCTTACGCGACGCGCACTGCGCGCGCACACCGTTCCGCCAGGATAGGGTCGATGTCGGGCTTTCCCCGCCCGCACCGACCGGCCCCTGTGCTGTCGGGATCGTCAGTGATAGTCTTCAACGCACGACGAACGGAATCGATCGCACAGATCTGCAGGGAGTCCACATGCGAAGCCTGACCGTACTTGGTATAGCCATTCTCGCCTCGGCCAGCGCCGCGGCAGCCGACCGGCCCGCAGCCGATGCCGACAAGGCTGCGATACAGGCTCTCGAGGACACCTACAACGAGGGATTCAATTCCAAAGACGTGGACAAGGTCATGTCGGTCTACGCGCCGGGAAAGCAGCTGTTCGTCTTCGATGTAGTGCCTCCGCGCGAATATAGGGGATGGGAGGCCTACAAGAAGGACTTCGAAGGACTGTTTTCGTCCTTCCCGGGTCCAATGAAGAACACCATCTCGGAGCAGACGATCCACGTCGTCGGGTCGATCGCTTATGGACACAACATTCAGACCGGCGAATTTGTCGGCAAGGACGGTTCGACGGTGAAACTGATCGTCCGCACGACCGATATCTATCGCAAGATGAACGGCAAGTGGCTCATCGTCGAGGAACACAATTCGGTGCCCATCGATATGGACACCATGAAGGCGGAGCTGCTTTCCAAGCCTTGAGTAAATCGTCGCGGGGGCCCAGGAGGCGGCCCGAGCCGGATTTACTTTTTCTTTCCTGAAGCAACCTCGAATTGTTCCAGGAACATACCTAAGAAGTAGTTCCAGCCTTTCTCGTGCGACCTGGCCAGCTCATCATCCGGAAGGTCGGAATGCCGTAGGGTCATCAAAGTGTCTTCCCCCTGCTTCTTGAATGTCACCGTGACTGTCGACTCCTCTCCCAGAGTGTTCGGTGACATCCATGTGTGCTGAATTCGACCCGGTCGCGCTACCTCCGTGAATCGCCCGTAATGGGGCGTCCCCTTGAAGGTCCAGTAGAAGAACCCGTCTACTTTAGGATTTAACAGCAGCTTGTCAGCCACATTCCAGGGATTGCCCGGGATCTTTGGATTGAGCCAGGCGTCGAACACCTCAGCCGGAGAGGCGGGGATTGTTCGTTCAAACTTGAATTCGGTGGTCTTCGTTTTTTTCATGATTTCCTTTTCCTCTTTTCCTTGAAATAACCCTCAAACTCGTCGAGCTTCTCGTTCCAGAAACGCTCATATTCGTGCACCCATCCTGCCACCAGGCGAAGTGGTTCCGGGCGAAGTGAAATGAGAACTTCCCGGCCTTGTTTTTCCCGTTCAATCAAGCCCGCACGCTCGAGCAATTTGAGATGCTTCGTAACGGCGTTAA
>Ga0302325_10020605_pt1 | contig 13817 bp, 13 predicted proteins | sample Palsa_T0_2_FD_201948 | JGI IMG/M metagenome (GOLD analysis project Ga0302325, IMG submission 201948) | Peat permafrost microbial communities from Stordalen Mire near Abisko, Sweden - Palsa_T0_2 | ecosystem: Environmental > Terrestrial > Soil > Palsa > Peat permafrost | place: Sweden: Abisko... | reverse complement strand
ATAAAGATAATTCATAGAGATCCTAAATAGGAGATGATTGATCATCAAGCCCGTCCCTTAATTCCGAGCTCCCCTCTCGCTTCTCGCGAAGCATCCGCCGCTTCAACCTTTTCAAGTTCCCTATACTCCGGCTTCCACATCTGTTCCTCAATCCACATCCTCAACTCTCGTTCCTCCCGCGGAATATCCTTCACCCGATTAAGTCCCTCCTTAACACACTGTTGAATAACCTTCATCGCAACATTCACACTCGTCGCCCGCACATCCTTCATATCCGGCAATAAAGCCTTATCCGGATCCTCCAGCGCAGGGCTCAACTCCGCCAACCCATGCGCAGCAGCAACAATCATTGCGTCGCTCAACTTCTCCGTCCGGGCCAACACGCACCCGAGTCCAATGCCAGGGTACACAAGCGCATTATTACACTCCGCGACCTCGTACTCTTTGCCCTTGTGGATGACGGGAGGGAACGGACTTCCTGTTGCGATGAGGGCTTTTCCGTCGGTCCAGGCGTTGATGTCTTTTGGTTGGGCTTCGTGGAGGCGTGTCGGATTGGAGAGGGGGAAGATAATTGGGCGGGCAACGTGAGATGCCATTTCTTGGAGGATTTCTTTGGTAAATGATCCCGGCACGGTGGAACAGCCGATTAAGATATTGGGTTTGACTTGTTTTATTACGGATAGGAGATCGATTTTGTCTTGTTGGTTTGGGGAGGGGTATTCGTCGTCGTCTCGCGCAAAGGGTTTTTGTGCTGAAGTCAGTTTGTCCCCGTGTCGTTTCATCAAAAGACCAAGTTTATCAACTAGCCTGTCCATATGAGATTCAAGTTTACTGGAGGGAGAGTGATACCAGATTTGCTTTGTAGCTTCTTCTTTGGATTTCCCTTCCAAGACAATCATATCCCTTAATTGATCCGCAATACCTACCATTTCAACTATCGTCACTCGAAGTGCGTACCTGTTCCAGCCGTCCCCGCTCCGAATATCACAATCTTCTGCTCCGCAACCTTCCCTTTCGTAGCCCAGACTGCAGATTTAACAGCCGCCTGCGTCACAGCCCCCGTGCCTTGAATGTCATCTATAATCAGTCCTAGGGTCCCTGAGAGGGGAGGAACCGTTGAAACACGCCATTTGAGGCTGATATTTCTCGAGCAATCTCCGTGCATTGACTAGCCCAAAGTCCTCGAAATGAAGCATTGCCATAGGAAATAATTCCTTCACACTTTTCACAAAGATTTGAACGAATTCATCGTATTCCTTTCCTCTCGTTCGCTTCCTCTTCACTCCAAGATACAAGTCGTTATTGAGTAACTCTTCGTTCTGGATGTCAGTAGAGTTCGTTGGAAGGGATATATACATCTGTTCCGACATCCAGGACCACAGGAAGTGTTCTATTGGGATGCACTCCCGCACAAAGAGTCATAAGGATTCTATCATCAAGATAAGATCTGGTTCATATAGAGAAGGGATACAATTTGGCGGTGGAGATTCCGACGCCTTGAGCTCCTTGATCGCCTATTCCGAGGATTTCTTCTCCGTCGGTGACGACTATGTAGTCAACGTCTTCAGGAGATCCCCATGCCGCCAATCGTGTCTTCGTCTCATCTCTATCTTCAATGTTCAAGAAACATGCCTGTTGATAAGATACAATGTTATCGCGAGGGGGATACATCTGGACGACGGAAGAGTTTGGAGTATGCTTGGATTGCGTCCCCTTCCGTGGGTGTGTAGATAATGGGCATCATTTCCTGGGATAGTTAAATCAATTATTTATAACGGAGGGTATACTTTCAGATTGTCGTGGAGCAGGCGATAGAATAGGACCTATTGTTACACGGCCTGGACTAGTATGTAAGGAATACCTGGTTCTGATCGTACATGGATTGAAGAAACGCATTCTTGAGGATATCCTTGTCATAGAGTTGGTATTGCGAGTAGGCCCTATTATCAACACACGCATGCAAGACTATTAATTGACCTTTGCGTTTGCTGTTCAAGAGAATTGATTCTTGCAGGCAGAAGTCCCTGCAACTTGAAAGTCCATCGCTCATCGTGCGAGAACGCCGTGCCTGAGCGTCAACATCATCCTCCAAGAGAGTACCTTTGTTGAATTGCGGACTCGTAAGGAGTGCCTTGCCCTGCCATCAACAATCGCCTTCATATCTCTAGTGTACCTCCAAGGCGCATTTCAACAGCCCACTCTGTTTGAGTGACATTATTGTGATTGAACGAGAGCGATGTTCAAGTGATTTGGTAGAATTGAGCAGTGTGGTAGAAGTCCGTTGAGAAGCCCTGAACATGAATTGAACACTCGAATTGGTGGTACCTGGCGATTCACGACGATGGTTCAATGAACTTTTATCAGGCTATCAGCAAAATGACGTCGCGTGATTCCCTCCCAGAAAGGGTAACTTTACCCGACCATCTCACCTTCTAAGCGCCTGTGGAACCAGCGTACAATCAACCCACAGCTCGAGTATTAAGAAACAGTAAATATATCCATTTCAGCGCCAATAAATATCTAATGCCATTACACAGCAAGTTCAACCTCAACAGCCCATTTCCCACCCCACATAATCCCCAAATCACCTTTCCTCTTCTTTCCACCCTGAGAAGTAACCCCCACGCCCCTCCAAATACTCTTCCCCAGTCCTAAATCAACCATAAAAACTCTCGTCCCCTTCTCCGGTATTACATCCTCCTTCAATGCACCGACTTCGACGATCCATTCCGCGGCAATAGTCACATCGACATCGTCCTCGACGTCTTTTGCTATGGCGGGTTTATCGATTGAGATTCGTCGTCCGCGCTGGGTGTTGGCCCATTTTATCAGTTGCACGCAAGTGACTTTATCTTCGTCGTCCCATAAATCTTCGAGGGAATGTAAATACCCGAACAGGCCATCTAGTATCATTTCCGGGGGTGATGGAAGTGCAGTGATAGTCCGTTGTAAATCCCCTGGGACAACAAGTCTTCCTCCCGCGTTTTTGAATAACTTGGATTGTGTGCGGATTATCTGGTATTAGCAAGGGCTGAGGGGAGGAGGACCTCTAGTTCTTCGCCTTCGGTGGTGCAGATTACGCCCAGAACGCGGATTCCTCGGACTGATAACCAGCGGCCACAGCCGAGGGAATAGGCTCCTGTGCGATTATTCCCGGCTAGGACGACGACGAGGGGAGCGGGGTTGTGATTTTTCTTGTCCAGTCTTTTCGCGCCCAGTGAAGTCAATACCGCTTCCGCAATCCCCCTCGCTACGATTAATTCCACTAGATGAAAGAGATTATTACCTGCATTCTCAACGAGAACATCCTCGCTCATTCCCCCTTCGAGGGCCAAATTCTCTGCACGAGTCATCTGTTCGGCACTGACTCTGGTAATCTCGCTTCCCTCCTCTCCTACGACTCTCCACCTCCCGCCAACAGAGCCATTCCTACTAGCGCCCGCACTCGACGGTGCAAGTCCAACACTAGTCTTCCTACTCGTAGTCCCTCTCTTCGCACGACTGCCCCTCCGAACAGGCTGCTCATCATCACTGTCATCACTACTCTCGAGGCTATCGAGCACATTCGTCTTATGACTTAAATTCTCATACTTTGGCGCCGTAGCAGTGCGATTATTCCACACAAGCAAACTCGTCGGATCCGTTGTATCAAGTTTCCTAAACTCCTCCCAATCGCGGCGTTTATCGAATTTGGTCAAGTTCGTCTGGAAATCGAATTCGTCGACTTGGCCACCGACAATCTCGTCCGTCAGCCAGCCCGAGTCGCTTACTCGGCTGTGTGCTCTGTGGCGGCGGGTCGATTGGGGCTTGCGTTTGGGATTGGGGGACGGGACGACGAGATTAGGCGGTGAGGCTGGCGGAGGAGGTTTGCGTGGTTTGGGGCGCAGGAGATTTGGATGCGGGAGAATGCCGGGGATGGGGGCTTCGGAGGCGGTGAGGGTCAGCGACGAGATGTCAGCGACAAGAGATGATTTTGGTAGGGAGGCTGTTCGGATCATTATCGGTGGATGCATCATTTGTGGCAGAGGGAGCTTTGGAGATGGTATTCGAGGGGAGGGCACGTGTTGTGAAGGAGGTTTCGAAGAAGATGGCTTTCGACTGAACTGTCCTCGTTAATACTTGCAACCGTAAGGAGGATACAGATAAAATAGCAGGATCATGAAATTCCTGTGCCTGTGCTGGTGCTGGTGCTGGTGCCGGTAGGGTGATCGAGGGAGGCTCCACTTGCGCAGGACCACTCGGCACAATCTCCAAGGACGATATATGCGATGCCTCAATACTGTATTCTGGAATCATCGCTCCACTAGGCAGAAACGTAACTAAGCTCAGCATTTGTTTCTCCACACCAATAAAGCAGTATGTACCTTCATGTAAATGTAGAATCTGTGTCGTGGAATCAACTTTCGACACCGTTCCCTTCAATTGCGAATTATTCGACAAGGTAAGCGCGACAGTCATTCCAATAAACCGTTCCGCCATTTTCACGTCTTCCACCTTTTACCGGCACAATTTCTTGTATTCGCTCAACCAGAGTTCTGAAGAAGTGAACCGTGTCTGAATGCGGATCGTCTCTGCTAGGGCACGCATCTTTCGCACATATTTGAGGGCACGTTCCCCTTACCCAGGCTTAAAGTCTATATAAACTCGTGTTCAGACCAGTTTTTCTTCAGCTCTTGGACTCACGATCTCGAATTTGCCTCTTGCCTTTTACCAGCGGCAACCGGGTCTTGGGTTACAAAAAGAGTTTTCTAATTTTTACTCCTTCCTTTGGGATTCAAACCTCTCTTTTTATTGTTGCTATCGTCGTGACGATGGTGGGAATAAAAAAAGTGGATGGCCTGTTGTGCTTACTTGCGATGTTTGGGTATTGATTGCTACCTTTCGTGGGGCAATGCCTCGTTGAGGCATCAACGGCATGGACAGTAGGCTGGAGGAGACTTGCTTGAGTATAGCCTAGATAGAATGCATACTACATGGACGTCTTGTTCTTTGCCGTGGTTGCAAAAATGGGCGACCGTCAAGGTCGTCAAAACCATCAACATTAATATTTACAAGTGCGCCCGACATCTCTTCTCTAGAACGTGCATTATCGACACAATCTACACATCCTTTTAAGCTCTAGCTTCAACTCAGCCAGCAATAGAGTGAAATTTCTTTCCCGATTGTGCTAATTGCAAATTCTGCCGCGAACCGGCAGGCAACAGCTGAGGGTGAAGCCGAAATCGCGAATTTTCAAACTCCGCCATTCTTTTTTTGATCGGCGATCGGCGATTTCCGCTACAGCAGGCAGGGGCAACAGATGAGATGCAAGCAATCAAGATATTGAAAAGTTTTCGACTTGATAATTCAAGCACGAAGAGATATGTTATAGAACTACTTGCCGAAACACCACAACTGTATTGAAGCTATTTCAACCCGCCCGACAACTAAAGCCAAATCCGCAATCCCATCCACCACTTCTGGAAGCCAGAACATCTCTACCTATACAGCAGTATTACACAAATGCATGCAAATATTGTCTATGATTCAACTTTCAATGCTTTTGCAGCAGCTTTTGCAGCTCCATTCGATTCAACCCCTGTATTTGGATCCATCCCCTTGCCACGTCTGGACAACAATGTCGCACCCGCGAGATTCAACTCGAATCCGCCGCCAGCGATACGTTTGGCAGGGGCTTTTCGAGTACTTGTTGGCTGTTTGTGTCGATGATGTGGATCTTTGGAAATGGCCGCCTTTTGCATGTCTCGTTGCACTGCGGAGAGCTGGTCTTCACCGACGTTACTCCACACGGACTGTTTCTTTTTCCCTGGCGGGGGTTCATCGAACGAAGAGTTGTCTTCGGAAGAGTCACCCTCAGCGACAGCACCCAATCCATCTTCCTCATCTTCATCCAATGCATTCAAACCACCGAAACCACGTCCCTTAACCCGGTTTCTTTCCTCTTCCATTCGGTGCACCGCATAGGATACATCAAATACTTCTCGAAGAGATACACTGCCAGGACTTCGAAACTCCGCAGCCCTGGCACCAGGAGTAAGAGGTGTAGTGCCAGCTTGCATCGCGGCTCTGATATGAGGCGGAATGCCGCCGGCAGCAAGGCCCGTAGCCTCCACCCCCTCCATCGGCTCGATAAACTCCTTTTTGTTAAAATTGAGAGTCGTGGGAGGAGCATCAAAGGCAGGGGTCGTCTCCTCGCCACTTTCGCGAATCCATGGATGATGCAAAAACTCGTCAATAGTATACCGTCTAACAGGATCAACCGTCAATAGATGCGAGATTAAATCTTTTGCCGATTTAGAGATGCTGTCCCACCAGGGAGAGAGAAATGTATACTGACCTCGGGCCACTTTTTCCGTGAGGGTTTGAATACTTTCGTCGTAAAATGGAGGGAATCCACACAGGAGGGTATATAAGACACAGCCGAGGGCCCACATATCGACGCTCTTGGAATATCGCTCATCTTTGACGATTTCAGGCGCCGTGTAGCCTACTGTCCCGCAAGGTGTCATTGTCTGTGAATCCCATACGATTTTTGATAGACCGAAATCTGCGATTTTGATCCTGCCAATTCCGCCGGCACCGATGCCTGGGATAAACTCGCCTTCATCTTCTTTCTCTTCGTCTTCTGGTGCCCGTGCCTTTGGATTTCGAGTTGGGATGAAGGGAATCGGTTCGAATAATAAATTCTCAGGTTTGATGTCCCTGCCATTAGCCACGCACGAAAGGCTCAGAGAATACCGATGGACGACGCCTTTTTCCTCATGTAAATACCTTATACCCTTTGCAACCTGTAAAATGACGTGCCGAGATAAATCTTCCGAAAAATATGTCAATCGAACAATTTGATGAAACAATTCGCCGCCAGAACATAACTCCAAAACCAGAAAGTAATAGTCTCGTGATTCCTGGAATTCGATTAGGCTCACAATATTAGGATGATTCAATTGTCGCATGATCGAAACTTCTTTGAGAATGTTGCCGCGCTACACGCACAGATTAGTATATCAAGTCGAGTCGCGCCAGCGAGGAGGAGTTTCATGAGATTCAGCGAACAGATACGAGCTGCGAATACTGTAGCATACATGACTGTTAAAGGAGGTCCTACCTCGATGCCTTTAGGTTTCTTTTTCATGTTGTCAAGGTGGTTCTACAATACATATAACCATCCATTCAAAAACAGGTAACGATTCGTTACGCAAACAATACAATACATAAACAGATTAAGGGTTTTTTTAACGGAAGGGGATCCTCCCGAGGCGAACAAGGCTCGAATCCGTTGGAGAATCTCATGATGTACAAAAGAGACAGAAGAGGGTGGCAAATTACATACCTGTGACGCATTGAGCTCGTGTTTACGCACAACTTTGATGGCGACAAGTTGACCCGTTTCTCTATTCTGGGCTTTATACACTGTTGAAAATGCACCACTACCCGTTAGCATGACAGTGTAAAGGACGTACTCTCCCATCTTGTCAAGGAGTTTGAATCGTTCTAAACCCGGGTATCGTGGAAGTCTACTTCTTGCTTCTCGCTCCTCGGCGACTATCCTGACCGCCGCTTCATTTAGTTCACCGGGTTGCTTGACGTGGGCTGGCGCTACTGGCTGTGGTGGTTGGGATAATGGAGCCTGGCCAACAGGCGCCGAATGCGACTGTCCTTGCTGTGGGCCTGCGGGATAGGATTGTCCGGGAGGCTGATTCTCGGGGGAACGATCTCTCGCCTGTTTCCCGTGGCGGATGAAATTCTTCAGATTCTACCACGGTCAACAACTCGTTTGCCGGAGGATGTACTTGGATCATTCTGGCATGAACTTGTGCGATGCTGCTCGATTGTGTAGAGTACGTCGGAGGGATCGGGTGACGAGCAACTCAAACTTAAAGAACGCAAGCGGGACCAGCGGACTGGCGCGATAACAACGGCTCTTCAAGAATATCGCCGTTGGGACGAATGCGTTGTTCAAAACTGTTCGATGAAGAAGGGAGGGGCGAATTCAAGGCGATGACCGAAAACGCAAGGCGATGATGGCAGAGCAGACGAATGGCGGTGCAGTTTAATTTCTGAGGCGGGCGCCGCACCGCATGCACCAAACGCCGATTTGAAATTGATGACGATCATTCCACCACATATCTAACCAAAAGGCCCAAACGGCGCATGCCATGACACAAAAACCAATTTGGGTTCAATCGAGAGCGATTCCGAATTTCTTTGAACATGTTGCCTCTTCTTGCGATTTTCTTCGACTGATAACGGAGTACTATGCAACTCACGCAGTTTAATTAATCAACTTTCGGGCGCTTCCGCCCGCACTGCACACCTTCCATCCTCCTATTCTTTCTATTTAGATTTGTATATTCTAAAATCCCTGACTTGCATAGGAGACTCTTCAGTCTTTGCACGGCCTTCTAAAACCAGCAGACTCTACAAGCTGCGAACAGGGACTGCGGATCATTGCAGGAACATGACGTTTGTGGTGTTATTTTGCTTGGTCAACCGCTCCCGTCGTCATGACATCATCGCGCCAGATTCTCGCCTCCGACCAGTCCTTTTGTTATGATTGGCTTGCAACTTAATGCGATCCTCCTGAATTTCAGAGGCGATTCACCAAAGACTCGCGTAAGGCCCACTTTAAACGAGGTGGCTCTCCTGATGCAATCTACCTTATACCCGAATCGTGGAGTCAGCTGGTGTATCTGATCTTTGTCCCCTTATTATAAATGATCGGCATGAGTTGGTGACCCCAACTGACATCTGGATGCTGGAGAATGGTATCTCTTGGATAGGAGGCAAACGTGGTTGACTTGACACAGAGAGGTCGCCTGTTTTGTCGTGACTGTGGAGCCACGCATAGTGCTCATATGGCTGTCTGAGACTGATGTCCGCGGGTCGCCTAAATAGTCGAGACCCGAAATCCAGGAACTCGCCGGTCATCAATGTCCGTTCACTCTGAACACTTACCTGACTAGAATTAAATAGAAACTAGTTAATTGCGACACTACTCCGAAGGGACCGCCCGGTCTGCATCATTTACGCGTATATGTGTTATATCCTTCAGACTAGAGTTGCCGGGAATCGATGCAGATTCTGTACGGAGCAGTTACCGCGAAATTATTTTTACTAATAACCGCTTTATAGGGATTGGAGTGACAATTGATTAAACACGGCCTCTATTCTGGCCTCAGATCTACAAAAAACTAACTTGAACACCTAAGCTGCATCCATAGCTACTCGACGACGCAATCCCGCCATCTCAAGGCGAACGGCCTTGTTTTCTGCGCCATACGACAAGCTACCATCTTCCCGGACCCATACAAAGTCCGCTAAATCAGTTAATCCAGTGCTATCTAAGCGTTCGGATATCTGCCCTCCGAACACCTATCTCTGAGTCATTGCCGCGAACTCTATCGTCCCGCGTTCTGCAACGCGGTCCGTGCGCAATTTCCCCACAAAGCCGGATATTATCCCGATAATCTCGTCCTTACCAAAATCAGGCAACCGTTGCGTGTACCCTTGTTTTTGTGCACTCTTAATCCCTCAATCAGCATCAACGGACGCTGTCTTGCAGCTCCACGCGCGCAAGAAGCATCGCATTCCCCACTACGTCAAAGTCATAACGCAGGGATTTGGTGTCGGGGAGTCCACGGTGGGAATAAATACCTTTTCTGTGTTTGTGGCCTGTTGAGGGACGTGTTTGGACGAGATGTCTGTTATTTACAAGTACTGCTGTGGATGGTGTTGTATGGCCCTTTCTTGTGTTCGGCAAGACAGAGTTGATGAGTAGATGACTCGGACGATGAGCTGTATGAGCCGCTTATGGACGATAATGAGAGCAACGCGATCTCCGAATTGCTTGTATACCTCGAAAACGTACTTATCCCTCAATGCAGATCACTCCCGTATGCATGTGAACAGAGACTGATTTAAAGCAAGCGGATCGGGATTTCTTTGACCATGATGTTCTCCGCTCATTGAGTACGTTAGTATACTCCAATCGACTGCAGTTACAACGAACCGCAGCCCTTGCATTCGCTGAAATCACCGAGAAAGGTTGTACCCCTTTATTTCCGACAAATACTGAGTATAGACGTCCGTGTGGTGGGCAGAGACACAATTGAACCGCTGTTATTCCTGCTGCAAAACAAGGATCAGGAAGTACAAAGAGCGAGCTCAGCGGCACTGGGGAATTTGGCCGTCAATGGTACTGGCCGTTGGAATTGCGCGACTCACTGATTTTAGCGACGAATAAGGTGAATATAGTGAGATTGGGGGGATTGGAGCCTCTGATACGGTTGATGTCGAGTCCGAATGTCGAGGTACAATGTAATGCCGTGGGATGTATTACGAATCTCGCTACTCATGGTTCTTTTTCCTGTATATCATGATTTATTAACGACAGATGAGAATAAGAATAAGATCGCCAGATCGAGTGCTCTGGGACCATTAACCCGGCTAGCCAGAGCGAAAGACATAAGGGTTCAACGTAATGCGACCGGTGCTCTTCTCAATATGACTCATTCAGGTACTTCCTCCATGAAACCTCAGGTGTTCATAATAGATGAAAATCGCGCATTGTTAGTGCAAGCGGGGGCGATGCCAGTACTGGTCCAACTACTCCTCTCTCCCGATCCAGATATCCAATACTACTGCACCACCGCCATCTCCAACATCGCCGTCGACCCCACCAATCGCGAACGTCTAGCCCAAAACGAACGCGGTCTCGTATCCAGTCTCGTCAAACTCATGGGCGGCGACTCAGAACTAGTAGCCGGCCAAGCAGCCCTAGCATCCCGAAATCTCGCTAGCGATGGTCCTCCCTACTTTTTTCGTGTGCTAATAGTAGCCAACTATCAGCTCGATATTGTTCGGAACGGGGGACTTATACCGCTCGCGAAATTAATCACATCGAACAAGTTGCCGTTGATATTATCTGCCGTGGCATGTATTCGCAATATCTCAATCCATCCACTTAATGAAACACCGATCATCGACTCTGGTTTTCTGCCCCATCTAGTCCGTCTTCTCGACCGTACAGAAGATGAAGTTCTCTGCCACACCGTCATAACAATGCGCAACGTACCACCCCCAATCCCAATACCCAGTTTTCATGATCTGTGTAGTAACAGGTAGTTGGCAGCATCATCTGACCGGAATAAAAGAGCACTGATATCCGCCCAAGCAGTCCAGAAATGCATCAAAGTCCTCGAACGTAAGAAGAAAGCGTACTCCGTGGAAAGCGAGATCACAGCCTTTTTCGCCGTCCTCGCCTTGAGCGATGAATTGAAACGGGCTTTATTAGGGATGGGGTTATGTGAAGTTCTCGTCCCGCTGACGGCGTCTGAGAATGTCGAAGTTCAGGGGAACAGCGCTGCGGCTATTTCAAACCTCGCATCGGGTGGTACCTCTTTGGAAAAGAGAGAATCTGACGGTAGCGGGCGATTACTCTAACTTTGTGAGGACGTGGGAGAAACCTGGCGATGGATTACGAGGGTTTTTACTACGGTTCCTGGCCAGTAGAGATGAGATCGATCAACACATAGCAGTGTGGACGCTGACCCAACTGCTCGAATCAGATGGTCTTTTACACCACTTGAACTCTGGACTGACAAGTAGACCAGAATGTCGCGAAATTGATCCGAAAAACCCCTCAATTGGCCGACCTATTAAGAACTATCTTGCGCAACGCATCATCATCAGACGAAGCCATCGAGGACAACAGCGACTTTGAAGACGAAAGTAGTGCGGAAGAGAACTTTGAGGAGGGCAACGAAGTCGTCAATTTATGTCGTCGGGCCCTCATTTCGATGAAAAAGCTGCCCACGCTGGAGGAACTGGAAAGACCTGGTGGTGGTGGTGATGGTGGTGGGATGGAGGCGGCGGGGCCGGCGGGACAGCGGACGAGTGAGGAGGATGTGTCACTTGCGAAACACGGGGAGCAGGCTTAATTTTTGGGGCTGTACTAGTACCTGGGAATGAAATTTGTAGGATGGGAGGGGGAGCATGTCTGGCTTGGGGGAAAGTTTTTTGTTTGGACTTTCTGTTATGGTGGGATTGGTTATACCGATGATGGTTTCATAGCATGTCTATAATATCATAGTTGCATTCATGAGCAGCGGCGAGAAATATCATTTTTATTCCAATGACGATTTATATGAGTGTAAATTACGGTGAATTCGACGGGGTTTCGCGATGAGATGCCCTGTCTGGAAATAAGGTTTGAGCATCCGTGCAGGCATCGTTTAACTTCATATCACCTGAAGTTCGGCTGAAGTTCGGCTGTTCAACTGCCGAACCGCCTGCCGAGGGCTTGTGAAACTTTGTTTTCTTGGCTCAACGGAACAAAGTGACTAGCAAGCAAGGCCGCCCCATTCGGATTGACATCATTCCGACAGTTGTCCCGTCCTCCGACCTTGCGGCGTTTGCTTAACCCGTTCGAGGACGCGATTCCGCGGTAAATGTCCTGTTAGTCACACTTACGTCAACCGCCACCGTCGGAACCTTTCCGCAATCAAATGATGACCCATTGCACAACCCCAACGGACTGTTCTTGTATGCAGTTGTTAACCTCTAGTTACACAGCTGCATGGGGAAATTATTCTGAATTGCAGCTCATATATGTACTGTACTTAATACATACAAGCTTAATCGTCGGGTTTTCTGGAGAAAGTCTAATAGCAATTTCATTTCGGCAATGCCCGGCATTTAACGAGCTAGTTACGGAACTTCTTTCCACCGGATAGATATCTAAATAAAGTTACGGAACCCCCCGGCACTCGACACATGGGGTTAAATTTTCAAGTTAGCGGAACTATTCGCCTAATTAAACTGACCTTGTACATAATAAGATGCGCTATTCAAGAGAAATAAGGAAACAGGCAAACGTGGCGCCGAAGATCAATCTTTAACGAATTCGAAACGGAAATACCAAATCCTATTCACGGGTCGGGTCCGCGCGCTCCACGCCCATGACAGCGAGGCAGGCAGTTCGCTTGCGTTTATAGTCCCAACAAAATTAGTCGATCCCAACCTCGGTTCATGATCCCAACCCCGATAGGCGTCTCGGAAGCTGCCGTGCCGAGAAAACCTGCATGGAGTTTTGTGGTCCCCCCCCATGGGAAAATAGACAATTTTCTGGGGCCAGGGGAGGGCCCTTGATTTACTTTAATTTTTTGGAGGGAGTCGGATTCGTGCCGAGCGCCCGAGTTTGGTAATTTGTAATATCGGCTGGCAGGGACGTGGATGTATTGCATGATGGGCGGTTGACAGTTTGATGGCATTGATTGATGGACGCATGCAGGGCAGGGCGGCTTTGTGACCGGATGGAATCGGAGCGTTATCAGGCTTCCCGTTCGAAAAGGGTCGATGCGCGGGTGAGGCGCAAAATGTATATGTAGTTTCAGATTACAGCAATTGCAATGTCAAAGGGCGATTGTGGATGTACTACTTACTCACTTGCACACTTCCTTGGTCTTGGACCTCGTGTTAAGCGACTGCTTGGCCAAGGCTGTGGTTACACTTTGGAATCATAGGCGAAAGTCTATTCGACGCAAAATGGCTCATCACGGATGATCTGACGTATGTCCAAACAAAAGAATATCTGGATGTATGCGGACTGTCGATCTGTATTTGGCTGTTTGTTTGTTACATTATACATACATACATACATACTACTGCATACATTCAAAGTCTGGTATGTAATACAGACTAACGGACGAGCTGCAGCTAACTTTTGGTTGCCACGTGGAATGCCGGGCAAACCTAATTCTCGATGACGACAGCTGCAGATGCGGGTGAGACGCATTAATTAAGGGATTAAATAAGGG
>Ga0302325_10020603_pt1 | contig 13818 bp, 13 predicted proteins | sample Palsa_T0_2_FD_201948 | JGI IMG/M metagenome (GOLD analysis project Ga0302325, IMG submission 201948) | Peat permafrost microbial communities from Stordalen Mire near Abisko, Sweden - Palsa_T0_2 | ecosystem: Environmental > Terrestrial > Soil > Palsa > Peat permafrost | place: Sweden: Abisko... | reverse complement strand
CGCGATCTCGCCGTACGCGAGATCGCCCGCCATGAACGGGAACGGGATGGCACCGCCGTACTTGGCGGACGCCTTGTCCTTGGTGGTGGGGAAGTCCACCGACGTCGGGCTGATGCCGTTCTCCTTGAGCACCGAGACGTCGAGCAGGTAGTCGATGTTGCCGGGCGCGTTCACCCCGACCAGCTTGCCCTTGAGCTGCGACAGCGTGGTGATATGCGACTTCGGCATGACGAAGATCGTCTGCGCGCCCTGCTGCATGACCGAACCCTCGGAGATCACCTCAAGCGGGTCGCCCGTCGCTGCCGCCTGGATGTAGGAGACGTAGTTGCCGGCCGAGATCTGCAGCCCGCCCTTGAGCTGCGTCGCGATCGCCGTCTCGGAGCTGGTCTCGGGGATGTAGTGGATCGTCAGGCCCTCTTTGGCGAACAGATCCTCATTCTGCGCGACGAAGAACCCGGCCGAGTCCATGGCGGGCACCACGCCGACGTTGAGCGTGGTCGTCTCGGCCGGCCCGTAGTTGGTGGGCAGGTTGACGGCGATCGAGTCGCCGCCGCTTGCACTGGTTGAGGAGCAGCCAGCCGCCAGCACCGTGGCCGCCGCCAGCGCCACGGCGCCTGCCGCGCTACCCCACTTGCCCTTGACGATCACTGGAACCCCTCACCTGGCTCAACACAGATCAACACCCGTGCTCAGGGAAGGATAAGCCAGCGCGAAATCCACAGGCGCTTATTTCCGGAAAATCGGACTAGTTCGCTACATCATCACTTGCGGATCAGGCCCGGCTCGGGCTGGATCATGCTGATGATCTGGTACGGGCTCTTCATCCCCGGCGTCAGCCCGTACTGGAACATCGAGTCCGCCACCCGCTGCAGTTGCGGCACGTCCAGCTCAAGCGGGTAGCTGTCGATCGCCATCGTGTCGGCCACGATGGGCTTGATGCCGGTGTACTTCTCCATCGCCGCCTCCACCGCCGCCCGGTCGGTGTCGGCCAGTTCCTGCCCCTCGCCAAGCGCGCGCAGGAAGGCGGCGACGGTGCTCGGGTGCGCCCGCACCCACTGGGTCGTCCCGATATAGCCGGTGAACGGGAAGGCCTGCATCGACCCCTGGTCGAAGTCGGCCAGCGGGACCGCGCCGATCTCCTGCTCGGCGATCTCGCCCAGCGGTTGCGGCAGCCAGATTGCGTCGACCTTCCCGGCCGGCAGCATGCCAAGCAGCGCGGGGAAGCCGCCTGCGGGTATGACCTGCCTGATGCTCTTTAGCGAATAGCCCGCCGACTCAAGCAGCGAGGCCACCATCAAGTCGCCCACGTCGTTGGCGGTGTTGAGCCCGACCCGGGCGTGGTCCTGCGCGAGCGCGGCCACGGTCTTGAACTTCGAGCCAGGCATCACGTAGAGCGCCTCGCTGCCCTGCTGGAGCTGCGACCCAGCCGCGATGATCCGCATGTTGGCGGGCCTGCCGTCGAACTGGCCGGCCATCTGCGCCAGGATGAACGACACGTAGTTGCCGGCCACCAGGTCGGCCCGGCCGGCCTGGAGATCGGGAATGCCCGCCTCGCCGCCGGTAATCGGCGTGATCTCGACCGCGAGTCCCTGCTGCGCGAAGAACCCCTCGTAGGCGGCGACATAAAGGCCGCCCTCTTCCGCCGCCGGAACCGAGTCCACCGTAATGACGGTCGGCTTCGGCTGCCCGCCCGCTGCCGCGGTCGCGCCGGCCGAGCATCCGGCGATTGCCGCCATTGTTGCGATGGCAGCTGTTGTGATGGCAGCTGCCGTGATGGCGGCTACGGCCACGCCTGAATATGCAAGCTTATCGATACGCATTGCAAGCCCCCTTGCCCGTAGGCACCGAGGCTAGTGCAATTACGCCGCCTATTCAGTGAGCTTTATATTTTACGGCAAATGTCTACATTGACGGTTAAGTGTGGCTAATGCCGATTCCCCGAATTGGCATTAGAGTTACTCAGGGGACTTATCCGCCAGCCGCCGATTGCGGCCGAAAGGCGGCCGAGGTCGGCGAATAGCTGTCCCCGCCCGGGCAGGCTGCGCCGCGCGCGACACCCCGCCGGTCCCGCTAGGCGGCAAAGTGGTCTTATAGAGTGACGGACATGGCTGAGACCGACACCGACACCGACAAGACCGCACTCACGCTCGCGCCGAGCGAACTGGTCACCGAGATCGAGCGCACCCGCGCCAACCTCGCGCAAACCATCGACCAGATCACCGACCGGGTCTCCCCGGCCAACGTCGCGCGGCGCACCACCGACCGCGTGAAGGAGCGCCTCAGCCAGGTCGACCCACTGGTCGGCAGCGCGGTCGCGCTCGCCGCCGTCAGCGTCACCTGCTATCTGGTCTGGCGCCGCATCCGCAAGTAAGCCGCGACCAGGCAGACAACAAGGCAGACACCAAGGCAGACACCAAGGCAGACAAGAAGGCCGCGAGCGATCAGTTCGCGGCCGCGGTGAGCGCTTCGTACTCGGCCGCCGAAAGCAACCCGGCCGGGTCCTGCTCGGCTGCCGCCAGTCGCACCTTGAATATCCAGCCGAGGGCGTACGGCTCGGCGTTGATCAAGGCGGGGTCATCGTTGAGTTCCTCGTTGACCTCGGTGACCTCGCCGCTCACGGGCGAGTACAGCTCGTTCACCGACTTGTAGGACTCAACCTCGCCGCACGCGTCACCCGCGGCCACGGTGGTGCCGACGGTCGGCAGTGACACGTAAACCACATCGCCGAGTGCCTGCGCGGCGAAGTCCGTGATTCCGATCGTGGCTTTCTCGTCCTCGATCGACACCCACTCGTGCTCTGCGGTGTACTTGAGCTCGGCGGGAACGCTCATCGTCGCTTTCTCCTGTCATAAAACGGAAGTTCCGTCACCGAGGCGGGTTCAGCCCGTCCCCGGACATCAATGGAAAATGGCCCGGCAGCGGCGTCTGCCGCCACGTACGCCATCGCGATCGGCGCGCCAAGCGAAGGCGATGGGCCGCCGCTGGTCACCTCGCCGACGACAACCGTGCCGGACAGCACCGGGTACCCGTGCCGAGGCACCCGCCGTGACTGGACCACCAGCCCGACCAGCACCCGCTGCGGCCCGGCGGCGGCCCGCGCGGCCAGCGCCGCCCGGCCGACGAAGTCACCCGGCTTGTCGAGCCTGACCACCCGCCCGAGCCCCGCCTCGTAGGGGGTCACCGCCAGGCCGAGCTCGTTGCCGTACAGCGGCATCCCCGCCTCCAGGCGCAGCGTATCGCGCGCCGCGAGGCCGGCCGCGGGCAGCCCGTCGACGGCGAGGGCGGCCCAGATCCGCTCGCAGTCGGCGGCCGCGCAGAAGATCTCGAAGCCGTCCTCGCCGGTGTACCCGGTCCGCGCGACCCAGGCCGGGCAGTCGGCCACCGAGCCGTACGAGCCGGTGTAGTAGCGCATGTCGGCGACCGGGAGATCAGTGACGGCGGACAGCCGCCGCGCCCCGTCGGGACCCTGGATGGAGATCAGCCCGGTCGAAAGCGTCTCATCGGCGACCACCGCGGCACTGAAAGAGGCGCTGCGCTGCCGGAGCTCCCCGAGCACCACCGCGGTGTTGACCGCGTTGGCGACCACCAGGAACCGTTCGTCAGCCTGTCGGTAGACGATCAGGTCGTCGATGATGCCGCCGTCCGGCGCGCACAGCATGGTGTACCTGGCGCCGCCGACGGGCAGTCCCGAGGGCCAGCCGCAGACCGCGTAATCGAGCGCGGCCCCGGCGTCCGGCCCGGTCACCGCGATCTCTCCCATATGCGATAGGTCGAACAGCGCGGCCGACGTGCGCACAGCATCGTGCTCGGCGGTCTCGCCGGCGTATCGCAGCGGCATCAGCCAGCCGGCGAAGTCGGTCATCGTCGCGCCGAGTCGCTCGTGCACCGCGCGCAGCGGCGTGTCTCGTAGCGTCGCGTTCACCGGGCCGATCCTATCGGTGGTTCGGGGGCGGCGCGCCGTCAGGCGCTCGCCTTCAGATAAAGGGCGCGCGCGGCCGGGCCGAGCACGGTGCCGTAGAGCAGCCGCAGATCGCCCGAGAGCTTGAAGGCGGTGACGGCGGTGATCGTGCCGGTCTCGGCCCGCGGGCTGAATCCGGTCAGCCACGGGCCGCCGCTGTCGCCGGCCGTCATCCCGCACGCGGTCTGCACGCTGCCCGGCCTGGTCGGGGTGCGGGCCGCCCGGCCGGCGCAGTAGTTGGCGTACAGCCCGGTGTACGGCGGCAGCGCCGGGTACCCGAACAGGTAGGCCCGGATCGGCTGCGCGGCCGTCTGGCTGGCGGCGAACCGGATCGGCAGCCCGGCGGGCGCGCCCGCTGCCCGCGATCGCTCCCCGTCCGGCGTCGCCCGCACAACCTGGACGAAGGCGACGTCGTACCGTTCGCTCCCGGTGTCCGGCCCGGTCCAGCGGGGCGAGACGAAGAACCGGCGCGCGGTGTACTGGCCATACGGCTGCGCGCCGTCCTTATAGCCGGGCACGAACGTCCAGTCGGTCGCCCACTGCCCCCGCCCGTTACGGACGCAGTGCGCGGCGGTCAGCACCACGTAGGCGTGCCTGCTGCGGACCAGCGCGCCCGAGCACACGTAGTCGGTGCCGCCGAGTGTAAAAAAGATCTTGCCGATGGCGGCCGCCACCGCGCCGCCATAGAGCAGCCGCAGCCCCCGCCCGGCCGTGTTCCCGGTCACCCAGGCGGTGGCGCGCGCGGCGGTCACCCGGCCGCCGCCGACCGCCTTACCCGCCGACCGATGCGCCGCCGCCGAGCCGTGCGCGGGATGCTTATTAACCGCACTCGGCAGCCGGTGCAACCGATGCGACCCGTGCGTCATGGCGGCCGAGGCGACCGTCGCCGAGGGCGCGGCGGCGGTTGCGGCCTGCGGCAGCAGCGCCTGCGCGCCGACGGCGATCGCGACGCCTGCCGTCAGCGCGACGACTCTGCTACTGAGTGTGATTCTCATAGGTACGGGGAATGGTAGCGGCCTGTCGGCCGCGACGCGCCGAAGATCGCGCAATGGGTCTTGTCACCCATGGAACAATGGCGGGGTGAATGCGACGCCAGTACCTCCCAGCCCGCGTGACGTGGTGATTCTCGGTTCGACCGGCTCGATAGGAACCCAGGCGCTCGACATCGTGCGCCGCAACAGAGGCCGATTCCGGATAGTGGGGCTCGCGGCCGGCGGCGGCAACCCGGAATTGCTCGCCCGCCAGGCGGTCGAGTTCGGCGTGGGCGTGGTCGCGGTAGCCGACTCCGCCGCCGTGGCGTCTGTGGCAGAAGCCCTAAAAGCGTTTGGGGTAACGGACCGTGGCTCCGACTTGTCCCCGGATGGCCCCGAGCTGACGGCAGGCGCCGACGCGGTGTCTGACCTGGCCGCGCTGCCCTGTGATGTGGTGCTCAACGGCGTGACCGGCGCGGCCGGGCTGCGCGCCACGCTGGCCGCGCTCGAGGCGGGCCGGACGCTGGCGCTGGCCAACAAGGAGTCGCTGATCATCGGCGGCCCGCTGGTGACTAGCCTCGCCAAACCGGGGCAGATCGTGCCGGTGGACTCCGAGCATTCGACGATCGCGCAGTGCCTCCGCGCCGGGGCGACCGCTGAGGTCAAGCGGCTGGTGCTGACGGCCAGCGGCGGGCCGTTCCGAGGCTGGGCGGCGGAGCGGCTGGCGTCGGTCACGCCGGCGCAGGCGCTGGCGCACCCGACGTGGAGCATGGGTCCGCTGGTCACCATCAACTCGGCCACCCTGGTGAACAAGGGCCTTGAGGTGATCGAGGCGCACCTGCTGTTCGGCTTCGGCCTGGCGCAGATCGACGTGGTGGTGCACCCGCAGTCGATCGTGCACTCGATGGTGGAGTTCACGGACGGCGCGACGGTCATCATGGCGAGCCCGCCCGACATGCGGATACCGATCGCGCTCGGCCTCGGCTGGCCGGACCGGGTGGCCGACGCCGCCCCCGGCCTTGACTGGACGACCGCCGCGACCTGGACGTTCGAGCCGCTCGACGGGCACGCGTTCCCGGCCGTCGCGCTGGCCAGGGAGGCCGCCAGGCTCGGCGGCACCGCGCCCGCCGTCTACAACGGCGCCAACGAGGCGTGCGTGGCCGATTTCCTGGCGGGAAGGATCTCGTTCCCGAGGATTGTTGACACGGTGGCTCGCGTAGTCTCGGAGCATGACACGTCGCGTGCCGGGGTGACCACGGTAGATGACGTGCTCGCGGTGGACGCGTGGGCGCGCGCGCGGGCGCGGGAGCTAACCCGGTCGGCCGGAGTGTAGGGAGGAACGCGGGTTGTTGGACGTTCTCGGCTGGCTGATCTTCCTCGCCGCCCTGATGATCTCGGTGATGCTGCACGAGACCGGGCACTTCGTGACGGCCAAGCGGTTCGGCATGAAATGCACCCAGTACTTCGTCGGCTTCGGGCCGACGGTCTGGTCCACCCAGCGCGGCGAGACCGAGTACGGCGTCAAGGCGCTGCCCCTCGGCGGCTTCGTCAAGATCACCGGCATGACCTCGATCGACGAGGTGGACCCGGAGGACGAGCCGCGCTCCTTCCGCCGAGCCCCCGGCTGGCAGCGGCTGATCGTGCTGGTGGCCGGCTCCTTCATGCACTTCGTGCTGGCCGCGGTGATCATCTTCGGGCTCGCGGTCGGCATCGGGATCGAGAACGACAACACCTCGCAGCTCGGCACGGTGGCGACCTGTGTGCCGGCCTCCGAGGCGGCGCTGGAGAACGGGGCCGCGTGCACCTCGGCCGACGCCAAGTCGCCCGCCATCCTGGCCGGGCTCCGGGTCGGCGACACGGTGACGGCGTTCAACGGGGTCAAGGTGACGAACTGGACCCAGCTCCAGACCGCGATCGAGCACGCTAAACCGGGGGTGCCGGTCTCGTTCACCGTGGAGCGGGACGGGCAGCCGGTGGTGCTGCACGCCAAGCTGGCGCACGTGGCCGGACACGGCACCTATCTGGGCATCGCCCCGACCACCGTCTTCCAGCGCAAGGGCCTGCTCAGCGGGATCGGCTACGTCGGCACCGGCTTCTCGCAGGTGGTCACCGGCTCGGTCTCCGCCCTGGCCGAGCTGCCCGCCGCCGTGCCCGATCTCTTCGCCAAGGACCGGTCGCAAACCGCCGCGGGCAACGTGTCGAGCGTGGTTGGCGCGGCGCGTGATACCGGCCAGGCGGTCGCCGCCGACGTGGGCTGGGAGTACAAGGTCAGCTTCATCCTGCTGCTGATCGCGTCGCTCAACATCTTCGTCGGCATACTCAACCTGTTGCCGCTGCTGCCGATGGACGGCGGGCACGTCGCGGTGGTGCTCTGGGAAATGGTGCGGGGCTGGTTCAACCGGCGGCTGCGCCGGCCCGACCCGGGTCTGGTGGACTACCGTAAGCTGATCCCCGTGAGCTTCAGCATCTTCGTCGTGCTGGTCGCCTTCGGGGCACTGCTCATCCTCGCGGACATCGTCAACCCGGTGAACATTGGGTGACATCCGGCGTCGTCCGGGGGACAGTCAATCTCGGATCGGGGCGCCCGCCACGATTCCCCTGGCCCTAGTACCTCCCGTTGTGCGAGCGTGCGGACGTATTTTCCGCTGGAGTCTGGCCCGTGCAGCCTGACAGATGAGTCAGGGTTGACGAGCGACGACCCGAGGGACTAGGCGAGAATAAGACTGTGCCGATTACCCGACGCACCGACGGGATGGGAACCAATGAGCGTTGACCTTGGCATGCCAGCCACTCCTCCGGCGCTGCTTGCCGAGCGCAGGAAGTCGCGTCAGCTGATGGTGGGGAACGTCCCAGTCGGCGGCGGGGCGCCGGTGAGCGTGCAGTCGATGTGCACCACACTGACCTCGAACGTGAACGCCACCCTGCAGCAGATCGCCGAGCTGACCGCCTCCGGGTGCCAGATCGTCCGGGTGGCGGTGCCGTCGCAGGACGATGCGGACGCCCTCCCCGCGATCGCGAAGAAGTCGCAGATCCCGGTCATCGCCGACATCCACTTCCAGCCGAAGTACGTGTTCGCGGCGATCAACGCCGGCTGCGCGGCGGTCCGGGTGAACCCGGGCAACATCAAGGAGTTCGACGACAAGATCAAGGAGATCGCGCGGGCGGCGTCCGAGACCGGCACCCCGATTCGGATCGGCGTCAACGCCGGCTCGCTGGACAAGCGACTGCTGGCCAAGTACGGCAAGGCCACCCCCGAGGCGCTGGTTGAGTCCGCGCTCTGGGAGTGCTCGCTGTTCGAGGAGCACGGCTTCCGCGACATCAAGATCTCGGTCAAGCACCACGACCCGGTGGTGATGATCCAGTCTTACCGGCTGCTTGCCGCGCGGTGCGACTACCCGCTGCACCTGGGCGTCACCGAGGCGGGCCCGGCGTTCCAGGGCACGATCAAGTCGGCCACCGCGTTCGGCGCGCTGCTGTCCCAGGGCATCGGCGACACGATCCGGGTGTCGCTGTCGGCCCCGCCGGTGGAGGAGGTCAAGGTCGGGATCGGCATCCTCGAGTCGATGGGGATGCGGCAGCGCGGCCTGGAGATCGTCTCCTGCCCGTCCTGCGGCCGCGCCCAGGTGGACGTCTACAAGCTGGCAGAAGAGGTGACCGCCGGGCTCACCGGGATGGAGGTCCCGCTGCGGGTGGCGGTCATGGGCTGCGTCGTGAACGGCCCAGGCGAGGCCCGTGAGGCAGACCTCGGGGTCGCCTCGGGGAACGGCAAGGGCCAGATCTTCGTCAAGGGCAAGGTCATCGCGACCGTGCCCGAGTCCAAGATCGTGGAAACCCTGATCGAAGAGGCCATGCGGCTGGCCGAGCAGGCACTAGCCGAGCAAGACGGTGCGGAAGAGGCCGCTTCCGGCCAGCCCATCGTGACCACGTACTAAGCGGAACCACGTACTAAGCGGAAATGACGCGACTGGCCGGGCAGGCCGCAGAATTCGGTGCGCAGGCGGCCTGCCCGGCCAGTCGATCGTCACTACCGGGTAAGCCGCGAGCCCACCGGCCCGCGGCTTACCCGGGCGCTAGACGACGATTTCACCGACCTTCCCGGCCAGCGCCGCGTGCGCGTCGGACGGTAGCAAGACGTCCGTCACGAGCACGTTGATCTTCTCAAGCGGCGCGAACGACGCGAGGCTTACCACGCCCCACTTGGTGTGATCGGCTAGCACCACGACGCGCCTTGCCACCTTGATCAGCGCGCGGTTGGTTTCGGCCTCTGCCAGGTTGGGCGTGGAGAGGCCGACCTCGGGGTCGAGGCCCGTGCAGCCGAGAAAGAGCGTGTCGAAGTGGAGAGACGCGATCGTCAGGTCTGCCACCGGCCCGACGAGCGCGTCCGACGCCGTGCGCATGCCGCCGGTCAGCACCACTGACGCGACGTCCGGCGTGCGGTTACCGCTGAATAGGTTGGCCACCCGCAGCGAGTTGGTGACGATGGTCAGCCCAGGCACGTCGAGCAGGCACTGGGCCAGCGCGAACGTGGTGGTGCCGGCCGCGATCGCGATCGCTGTGCCCGGCCGGACCAGGCTTGCGGCCGCGCGGGCGATCGAGGTCTTCTCCGGCCGCTCGAGCACGAGCTTGTCCTCGAAGCCGGGCTCATGGCCACCATGAGAGCCCGGCAGCACAGCGCCGCCGTGAACCTTCTCGACCAGACCGTCCTTGGCGAGTACCTCGAGATCGCGCCGGATTGTCATGTCTGAGACGCCGAGTTGCTGTGTTAGATCGCTCACTCGTGCGCTGCCGTCGTTTCTTACGGCCTGCAGAATGAGTGACTGGCGATGTCTTGCCAGCATTCACTACCCCCTCAATAGTGTCCGAACACTTTAAAGTATGACGCTTGAGGGGCATGTTGGGTTACGACCAACACTGTCGGAAATTTACTCTCAAGGCGAGAAAAAATTCGGTGATGTGCACCTTGTACCGAATCTCGTTACGCGAGTGACCAAGATGTAGCGATGGGTATCGAATTGATCCCGTTGCGTGGCGAATTGATGGCGTTCCGTGTCGACTGTTGTCACCCGTTAAGTCGACTCTTGTCACCCGTTGAGCAACCCGTTGCCATGGCGGCTGCCGGCCCCTCAGCATCGCCCAAAGCCCCGGGCCCTCCCACCCGCCCTCCGGCCCAGCAGCACGGCTCCGTGGTTGCGTGCGGCAGGATGTAACCCATGCCACTGCCCCGCCTCGCGCTCGGGGCGCTCACGCTCGCCGTCGGGTTGAGCCTGAGCGCCTGCACGTCCGGTTCGACGTCGGCCGCCCCGGGCGGTGGAGCCACTACGGGCGGCGCCACCGTCGGCGCCACCGTCGGCGCCACCGCGACCGGCGGCAGCGACGGCACCGGGACCTCGGCCATCGTGCCCGCGGCGTCGACGCTGCACTGGTCCGGCTGCAACGGTCAGCTGGCGGGGGCGGAGTGCGCGTCGCTGCAGGTGCCACTGAACTACGCCGACCCGAGCGGCCGGAAGATCACCCTGGCGCTTTCCATGATCGCGGCCACCGCGCCGGTCTCCGAGCAGCAGGGCGTGCTGCTGGTCAACCCAGGCGGCCCGGGCGCGCCCGGCCGCTCGCTGGCGGCGGCGGTCGCAGCCGGGCTCAGCCCGCAGGTGGCGGCGACCTACGACATCGTCGGCTTCGACACCCGCGGGGTGGGCGGTTCCTCGCCCGCGCTGAGCTGCGACCCGAGCTTCTCCAACGGGGTGCAGCCCAATTACATCCCGCCCGACGCGGCGGCCGAGCAGGTGCTCATCGACCGGGCTAAGGCCTACGCGGCCGGCTGCGAGCAGCGCTACGGCTGGCTGCTGCCCTACCTGACGACGATCAACATGGCGCGCGACATGGACGAAATCCGCCAGGCCTTCGGCGTGCAGAAGATCAATTACTACGCGTTCTCCTATGGCACCTACCTCGGCCAGGTCTACGGGACGCTGTTCCCCGACCGGGTGCGCCGGATGGTGCTCGACTCCACGGTGGACCCCACCGGTGCCTGGTACGAGGACAACATCGAGCAGGATTACGCCTTCCAGGGCCGGATGGACGCGTTCTTTGCCTGGACCGCGAAATACGACTCGACCTATCACCTGGGGACCACCCAGGCGCAGGTCGAGGCGGCCTACTACAAAGTGCGCGACAAACTGGCGCGGACCCCGATCGCGGGGCAGAATGGCCCGCTGATCGGCCCGGATGAGCTTGACAACACGTTCGTGATCGCCGGGTACCTGACCGCGGTTTGGCCCGCGTTCGCGCAGGCGCTCTCGCAGTACACGGCCAGCGGCAACAGCAGTGCGCTGGTCGAGGCGTACCAGGAGTGGGGCACCACCAGCGCGAACGAGTTCGCGGTGTACAACGCGGTCGAGTGCGCCGACGTGGCCTGGCCGAGGAGCTGGGCGAAGTGGCAGTCCGACACCGAGCGGGTGTACAAGAGCGCGCCGTTCGAGGCCTGGGACAACGCCTGGTTCAACGCGGCGTGCGCGTTCTGGCCGGTGAAGGGGCCTGCCGAGCCCTTCAAGGTGGACGGGGCGGGGCTGCCGCCGGTCCTCATGCTGCAGGGCACGCTGGACCCGGCGACCCCGTACGCGGGCGCGCAGAACGCGCACCGGCTGCTGCCCAGCGCCCGGATGGTGGTTGTGGAGGGCGGCGGTAACCACGGGCAGTCGCTTGAGACCCCGCCCAACGAGTGCGTGCAGAACTACCTGAACGCCTACCTCGCCACCGGCGCCGTGCCTGATCGCCCCGGCCTGGTCAACGCGACCTGCCCGGCCACCGCTGACCCGACTCCGGGAGACTAGGTCCACTCTCCGGGCGGCTAATCTAGAGTGATGCGGCTAGGCTGGCATTATGTTGCGCGTTAAGCAGCGCTCGGAGCAGGCCAGGCTGCTGGACGACCGCGACCGGGCCGCCGCCCTTGAGGTCTGCGGTGCCGATCCGGTGGCGAACGTGTTCGTCGAGTCCAGGATCAGGATCTTCGGTGCCGATCCGGGGCGACTCGGCGCCCAGCTCTGGGGGTTCGAACAGGGCGGTCGCCTGGTCTCCCTCTGCTATTCCGGCGCGAACCTGGTCCCGGTGCAGGCAACCTCGGCGGCGGTGGGCGCGTTCGCGGACCGGGCGCTGCGCCAGGGGCGGCGCTGCTCCTCCATGGTCGGCCCGTCGGCGACGGTGAGCGAGCTCTGGCGGACCCTGCGCCCGTACTGGGGGCCGGCCAGGGACGTGCGGCCCGCGCAGCCGCTCATGGCAATTGAGGGCCCGCCGCAGGTCGAGCCCGACCCGGCGGTCCGGCGGGTGCGCGCCGACGAGATCGACATCCTGCTGCCCGCCTCCATCGCGATGTTCACCGAGGAGGTCGGCGTCTCCCCGCTGGCGGGTGACGGCGGCGCGTCCTACCGGGCGCGGGTGGGCGAGCTGATCCGCGCGGGCCGGGCATTCGCCAGAATCGAGGACGGCCGGGTCATCTTCAAGGCCGAGGTGGGCGCCGCCACCCCGAGCGCCTGCCAGGTGCAGGGCGTCTGGGTCCGGCCCGAGTACCGTGGCCGCGGCCTAGCCGCCCCCGGCATGGCCGCCGTGGTCAACCAGTCCCGCGAGTCGATCTCCCCGGTGGTCTCCCTCTACGTCAACGACTTCAACACGCCGGGCCGCGCCACCTACCACCGAGCCGGCTTCCACGAAGTCGGCGAGTTCATGTCCGTCCTGTTCTAACCGGATCGAGCGGGTCGGCCTAAGCACGCGGCCTAACCACGCGGATGGTCGTTAGTCAGACGCCGATCCACCGTCACCGCGCCGGATTTATCACCATATACACACCAAGATCACGGTTATCGAAATTAGTGCTGGGAGTTAGACCTCTGCGTGACGCTGACCGGTTCCAGGTCTATCCGGGCGAGGCCCGGTGCGGAGTAGAACCGGGTGCCGTCGCCGAGCAGCACCGGCAGGACGTACACCAGGATCTCGTCGACGAGTCCCCGCTGCAGGCACTGGCGGGCTACGTCGGCGCCGAGGATCTCCAGGTTCTTGCCGCCCGCAGCGTCCAGCGCGGTGGCGACCGCTTCCCCGATATCGCCGGTGAGGTACGTGACATCCGGGGCGGGCGGGTCCGGCGGCCGGTGGGTGAGGACGAACGTGGGCCCGGAGAATGGGTAGCCTTCGTCGCTCGATGCCGCCCCCCGCTCCTGGTTGGCGTCCATCCTGTCGCCCACCTCGTCGGTCCGCCGGCCGACGAGCATGGCGCCGGTGGCCGCCGCGATCTCCGCCAGCCAGGCCGCGTCCGGCTTCACGAAGTCGAAGATCCAGTCCATCGAGTCGCCCGGGCCGGCGATGAAGCCGTCAAGCGACATCGACCTGTTCACCACCACCTTGCCGTTGCCCGTGCCCGCGTCTGCCACGCTGCGCCTCCCAACGACCCGTCGCGGGCGGTCATCCCGCCCTCCGGGTGATGACGTTGCGCACGCCCGAAACTCATCGCCCGGCCCATCAGCCCGGAACTCATCGCCCGGCCCATCAGCCCGGAACTCATCGCCCGGCCCATCAGCCCGGAACTCATCGCCCGGCCCATCAGCCCGGAACTCATCGCCCGGCCCATCAGTGCGAGCGGTCCCGGCTCACTCTCGCCCCGCCCGCCACCCTGCCCCCATGGCTAACCCGACTGCCCGACCTCGCGCGCCCGCGGAAATTATCGTGCGTCAAACGGCCCGGAAGACGACCCCTAGTATCACACGCTAATTTTCGGGCGTACAAGCTGCGCCCGGGTGACTTGGTCTCGGAGAGCCGTGCCGACCCGAGCTAGAGGAAAGCGCTCATCTGCTCGAGGTTGAGGTACGGGCCGGTGTGGGCGGGGTTCTTCGGCCGGTCGTTGTCGTG
>Ga0302325_10020602_pt1 | contig 13818 bp, 12 predicted proteins | sample Palsa_T0_2_FD_201948 | JGI IMG/M metagenome (GOLD analysis project Ga0302325, IMG submission 201948) | Peat permafrost microbial communities from Stordalen Mire near Abisko, Sweden - Palsa_T0_2 | ecosystem: Environmental > Terrestrial > Soil > Palsa > Peat permafrost | place: Sweden: Abisko... | reverse complement strand
GGTGCCACCATCGGCGAGGTCCTCTCCAAGCTCGTCGCCGAGTACCCGGGCATGTCGGGCCAGGTCCTCACCGACGAGGGCACCCTGCACAAGTTCGTGAACATCTATGTCGACGACGACGACGTGCGCTACCTGCAGGGCCTGGACACGCCCGTCGCCGACGGTGCCGAGGTGTCCATCCTGCCGGCCGTGGCCGGCGGCTGAGGCTCTCCGGAGCTCGCCGGCATGACGTTGTACCCCACGGTGCTCGACCTCATCGGCAACACCCCGATGATCGACATCAGCGCGCTCAGCCCCAACCCTGCCGCCAGCATCTTCATCAAGCTCGAGGGGCAGAATCCCGGCGGGTCGGTGAAGGACCGGGTCGCGCTGTCGCTGATCGAGGAGGCCGAGCGCTCGGGCGTCCTGGTGCCGGGCAAACCCGACCAGGTCCTGATGGAGCCGACCTCGGGCAACACGGGCATCGGTCTCGCCATGGTGTGCAAAGTCAAGGGCTACACCCTCAAGGTGGTCATGCCGACCAACGTGTCGGTGGAGCGCCGCCAGCTCCTGGAGCTGTGGGGAGCGGAGATCATCGAGTCACCGGGCAGCGAGGGATCGAATGGCGCGGTGCGCATGGCCCGGGTCCTGGCCGAGGAGCACCCGGAGTGGGTCTTCCTCTACCAGTACGGCAACCCGGCCAACCCGAAGGCGCACTACGAGGGGACGGGGCCGGAGATCCTGCGGGACTGCCCCGGCATCACCCACTTCGTGGCGGGGCTCGGTACCTCGGGGACCCTGCTCGGTGTCGGGCGCTTCCTGCGCGAGAAGCTCGGCGAGGCGGTGCAGATCTGGGCCGTCGAACCGCCGGCGGGGGAGATGGTCGACGGGCTCCGGAACCTCGACGACGGCTACATCCCACCCATCTTCGAGGATCTCGGCGGCGCCGAGCTCCTGGACCGCAAGACCGTGGTGCGGCCGCGGGAGTCGATCGAGTGGACGCGGCGGCTGACCGAGGTGGGAATCTTCGCCGGGATCTCGTCGGGGGCGGCCCTGGCCGGCGCCATCAAGTGCGCCAATTCGCTGCCCGACGGTGAGGCCGCCTCCATCGTCGTGGTCTCCGCCGACGGCGGTTGGAAGTACCTCTCCACCGGCGCCTGGACCGGCGATCTCGACGAGGTCACCGAGCGGGCAAAGGGGATCATCTACTTCTAAGAGTCCCGATCAACGGCCGCCTTCTGCGAGCGAGGCGTCTGTCCCGGAGTAGAAGCACTGCTGCATCGGCCTCCAGCGCGGATCGCTCACGAAACGTGCGTTGTGCTCAACTGCCGGGCTGCATTTGTCGATCTCTTGTCCGATGTTGGCCCGCCACCGACGTCGGCAGAGGCCGATGGACCTGATCCGCAAGGAGCTGGTCATTCGGACCGTCGCTCTCATCGCCATAATGTGGGGCGCCGTCTACCTGGGCTGGCGCGCCATCGAGACCTGGGACAAGACGGACCCGGCCCTGTTCCTCCTCCTTTACGCGTGTGAGCTCTTCGGCTGGGCCATGCTGGTCTCCTTCTGCTTTCTGGCCTGGCGGATACCAGCCTCGAAGCGGCCTCCGCTTGTGCTTCCGCACAGCGTCGACGTGCTGGTCTGCACCTACGACGAGGGTCATGACGTCCTGGAGGCCACGCTCTTGGGTTGTGCGGGGATCACCTACCCGCACGAGACCTGGGTGCTCGACGATGGTCGCCGGGACTTCGTGCGAGCACTGGCCGAGCGGACGGGTGCCCGTTACGTCACCCGTTCCGACAATCGTCACGCCAAGGCCGGCAATATCAACCACGCCCTCAGCGTGGCCAATGCCGAGTTGCTCCTTGTGCTCGATGCCGACCACGTGCCCCAGCCGGACATCCTCGACGCGACGGTGGGATATTTCGACGACGCGCGGGTGGCCGTGGTCCAGACCCCCCACGACTTCGGCAATCACGACTCCTTCCAGCACTTCGAGACCGGCCGTCACGACCAAAGCATGTTCTTCGATGTCATCCTGCCCGGTAAGGACCGCCACAACAGTGCGTTCTGGTGCGGTTCCGCCGCGGTCATCCGGCGCGACGCGCTCGTGGAAGTCGGCGGGGTTGCGACCGAGACTATCGCCGAGGACTTCCATACCACCATCAAGCTGCATTCCCGCGGCTGGAAGACCCGCTACCACGCGGAGACGCTGGTGCAGGGTCTCGCTCCGCACGATCTGTCGTCGTATCTCTTGCAGCGCGACCGTTGGGCCCGCGGGAACCTGGCTGTCTTTCGGACCGCCGAGAATCCACTGCGGGCGCCCAACCTGTCTGCGGCGCAGAGAGTCAGCTACCTGTCGTCCCTCCTGGCCTACTTCGTGCCGCTCCAGCGGCTGGGCCTCCTCACCGTGCTCACCGTCATGCTCGTGAGCGGCCAATTGCCCATGCACGCCACGGTGTCGGGCTTCCTCATCTTCTGGTTGCCCTGGATCGCCTTCGACCTCGCCGCCTCGACGTTGCTCTGCCGGAGCCGAGCGACCTTGTGGGACGGGACCTATTCGGTCCTCCTCACGCTCGAGATCTTCGCCCGGGCGGCCAGGGTGGTGATCAGCCCAACGACGTCGACCTTCAAGGTCACGCCCAAGGACGGCATCGACGACGGAGGGTGGCATGCCCTGCGGCAACTGCACCTGGTCATGGGCATCGGGTTCGTGCTGGCGTCCGCCTTGGTGTTGCGAGCTCTCACCGCGTTCGGTGTCGTACCGCTGCCGCCCATGGGCACCCTCCCCTTTGCGATCGGCATGGCTCTCGGAGTTTGGGAGCTGGCGTTGGTGGTCGCCGCGTTGGGCAAGGTCAGCGCCCGCCGGCAGCTGCGCCGCCACTATCGGACGCCGACCGATATGGCGGCCTTCATCGACGACGACATGGTCCGGATGGTGGACCTGACCCCGACGGGGGCAGGCCTGCTCAGCCCGAAGCAGCTGGCGGTGGGGAAGGAGGTCGTTCTCGTGACGGACCTACCCATGGCCGACGGCCGAGCGCGCTCGTCGCGGCTCCGATTGACCGTCGCTTCGTGCCGCTCCGACCCCGAGTCGACGCACGAGTGGCGGATCGGGGGCGCCCTCGTTCCGGTGACCAACGAGGACCGCGTCAACCTCGTGGAGTACTGCCACGTCGCTGCCGCGCGGTCCCGTCTCACCGAGAGCGGCAGGATCTCGGCGCGTCTCGAGAGTTCAGCGCCCCCTGCACCAGCGGAGAAGCACTCCGACGGGAGGCGTCGCCGGGGCCGGGCCGCCAGCGTGGGCACCTGAACGGCGAGCCAGCCCACGTCCTTACACGCTCCTTGGCCGAGCGTGTGGCCCACCTCCATCTCCTTCTCAACGGATGCGCCGGGCCCAGCTCCGCGGATCCTTCGGCTGCCGAACTCAAGTGCGCGGGCATTTCCGCCGATCACTGCAGCAAAAGGAGCGCGGGGCGAACCGGCGACACGAGCTGGTGCCTCTGTCCCTGCGAATAGCACCATGGACACGCAACACGACGAAGGCAGTTCGGCCGAGCGCACCGGCGGGGTCTTCACCCTGCAGCGCGAGGAGGGTCCGGAAGTGAAGTCGTTCCCGAAGAATGGGCTCGTCAAGTCGCCGGGGGCCTTCGAGGCGCTCCCCGCCGCAACGGCGGCCCCTCTGAGCTGGGGTCCGGACAACGCCTGACCCCGGTCCGCCCGCCTGAGATCCCGGGTGGGGCCGGCGCGGCGGGACGCTCAAGTGAGCGGGGAATTCCGCCGACAATGGAAACACAAGGAGAGCGGGCGGAGCCGGCGACACGAGCCGCTGACTCGACCGCGGGGCGACCACCATGAAAATACGGCGTAAGGACAATCCCTCGGACCCCACCGGCGACACCCTCACGCTCGAGCGTGAGGACGGGTCGGAACTGGGGCCCTTCGAAGAGGCCGACGCTCTCGGCGGGCCGGTGGTTGCGTTCGAGGCACGTCCGGTGGACACGGCGCCGACCAAGGGCCGCTTGGGGCACGTCCTCGTGTCCCGTGGCGTGGTGACCGAGACACAGGTGGCCGCCGCACTCAAGGCGCAGGCCGGCTCCGGCAAGCGCCTCGGCGAGGTTCTCGTCGACAACGGCGCCCTGGACGAGCGGGGGCTGGCCGACGCTCTGGCGGACTTCTTCGGCATGCCGGTGACCGACCTCCGGAGGGACACGCCCGAACCGACCGCGCTGGCGCTCGTGCCGGCGGACATCGCCCGCGAGAACCTCGCCATCCCGCTCCATGTCGACGACGACGGGCTCCACGTGGCGGTGGCCCAGCCGAGCGACGATCTGCGTTTCCTCTTGGCGGACATCAGTGGCCACTCGGTGAGGCTGTCGATCGCACCGATGACCGACATCAGATGGGCCATCGACCGCAGCTACCAGGCCATCGACAGCGTGGGCAAGCTCGTCCAGGCCTTCGAATCGGTGGAGGGCGCCCGCAAGCGCCCCGTCGCCGAGCCCCAGGGCCCGACGCTCGTCAGCGACAACGCACCGGTCGTGCAGGTGGTCGACAACATCTTGACCCAGGCCGTGCGTGACCGCGCGTCCGACGTGCACATCGAGCCGTCGCAGGACGTGATCTACGTCCGCTTCCGGATCGACGGTGCGCTCAAGGACGTCCTGGAGCTCCCGTCCAACATGGGTGTCGGGCTGATCAGCCGCATCAAGATCATGGCGGAGATCAACATCGTCGAGAAGCGCCGCTCACAGGACGGTCAGTTCACGACCACGATCGACGGGAAGGACACCGACGTCCGCGTGGCAACGGTCGCGACCATCTGGGGCGAGAAGTGCGTCATGCGAATTCTGGACAAGAACCGTTCGGTGCTCCGCCTCAACGACCTCGGCATGCCGGTCGACACCCACGAGACGTATTCCAAGCTCGTGCGGGCGCCCTTCGGCATGGTGCTGTGCGCCGGTCCGACGGGGAGCGGGAAGACGACGACGCTCTACGCGACCCTCTCGGAGGTCAGCGACCGCTCGCGCAACGTCATGACGATTGAGGATCCGGTCGAGTTCACCTTCCCCAAGATCAACCAGATCCAGACGAACGAGCAGGCGGGCCTGACCTTCGCGACCGGGCTGAAGTCGATCCTGCGCCAGGACCCCGACGTGATCCTGGTCGGCGAGATCCGTGACGTCGAGACCGCCCGCATCGCCGTGCAGTCCGCCCTCACCGGCCACTTCGTCCTCTCCTCGCTCCACGGGAACGACTCGGTGTCGGCCCTGCACCGTTTCCTCGACATGGGGATCGAGTCCTTCCTGATCGCCTCGTCCGTCATTGCGATCGTCGGTCAGCGGCTGGTGCGGCGCATCTGCCCGTCGTGCAAGACCTCTTACACGCCGACCAAGGAAGAGCTCGCCTTCTACGAGGAGAGCGGCGGCCCGCCCAAGACGGACTTCGTCATCGGCGCCGGGTGCAACTACTGCGGGCACACCGGCTACCTCGATCGCATCGGCGTGTATGAGCTGCTCCAAATGACGCCGGAGATCAAGCGCCTCATTGTGGGCTGGGCCACGCAGGACGAGCTGCGCCGGCAGGCACAGAAGCAGGGCATGCGCTCGCTGCGCGACGAGGCGCTCAACCTGGTCGTGCAGAACACCACGACCATCTCCGAGGTGATCCGCAGCATCTACGCCATGTAGCTCGGCCCTGCGGCTCGGCCACGTAGGGCGTCGGTCCGCGCGCTCCTCGTGCCGCGCCGCGCTAGCGGTCCGCCCGCTCGCAGAGTTTGGACACCGTGTTCCAGTTCCTCGTGGTGCTCACGACGCCGAGGCGGCGCTCCAGGAACGTGCCCGTGTACTTGGTGTTGGCGTAGCCATCGGGTGTGTGGACGTAGACCTCCTTGCCGTCGACGACGAGCTCGTCGAGGCCGCTAGGCGGGAGGCGCAGCGCGTCGAGGGCGGCCTTCGACGGGACGGTGGCCAGGAACGTGACATGGTGGCGCGCCTTGTCGGCGCCGGCCTTGGCGTAGGGGCTCGACGTGCCCACGCGCCGGAGGTCCGCCACGCTGCGCAGGAGCACGGCGGGCGAGTCCCCGAAATCTTCGGCCAGGCGTTGCTCAATGGCGGCGGCGAGGGCCGGCTCGCTCCTCGACCTCGTCGAGAAGAGGACGTTCCCGGTCTGAATGTACGTGGTGACATCGGTGTAGCCCAGGGCGTCGAAGGAGGCCCGTAGCTCGTCCATGGCGATGCGCCCGTGGCCGGCGACGTTGACGCTGCGCAGCAGGGCGACGTAGCGGGGCACCAGCGCAACCTACCCGGGCGCAGGGCCTGGCCCGGCGGCCGGCGGCCCATCCCGGTGCAGGCTGAAGCGGCCGAGGTCGATCGGCGGGTCCCTCCCCTCGGCCAGGTCGGCCAGGAGCTCACCCAGGAGCGGCCCGAACTTGAAGGCGTGCCCGCTGGTGCCGCACCCGACGACGATCCGCCCGACCCGGTCGAGGACGAAGTCGGTGTCGGGGGAGTTGTCGTACACGCAGCGCTCCGTGGCCACCGGCAGCGGATGGAGCGACGGGAGGAGGCGCGCCACCGCGTCCTGCACGAGCGCCAGCTGCGCGGGGTCGTCGCCGGCGAGCGGGGCCGGGTCCGTCGGATCGAAGGCCGGCAGCGCCGAGCCCGGCGTGTGGCGGGACACCTTGTAGGTGCCGGCGTGTGGGCCGTCGCCGGGGACCGGCAGGCCGTAGAGCATGTCGTCTCCCCACTCAATGAAGATGGGCGGGACGACGTCGCCGCCGTGCCGTGCTGCGAAGTAGGCCACCTGGGGGAGAGACGGGGCCGCTCGGGCCGCCGTGGGGACACCGAGGAGGCCGAGCGCGGCCGGTCCGGCGCAGTCGACGACGACGTCGGCCGCCATGGTGCCCCCCTCCGCTATCCCCACGGTGACGGACGCCGAGGATTGGCGCAGCGACGTGACGCGGCAGCCGGTGCGGAGCGCGAAGCCGCCGGCCTGCACGAGCGCCCGCAGGCATTCGTCGGCGGCCAGGATGCCGGAGTCGGGTTCGACGAGGACCAGCCCCGACGCGACGATTCCAGGAAAGCGCTGTGCCGCCGTGCTCCCCGGGACCTGCGCAACGGGTGCACCCGCGGCCGCCAGTGCGCCGGCGATGGCGCGCAGCGTCGCCTCGTCGCCCAGCGTCACCTGGCCGGTGACGTAGAGCAGGCGTCGACCCGTTGCCGCCTCGAGCTCGCGCCAGCGCCGGCGGGCCAGGACGGCCATCTCCACGTAGTGCGGCTCGGGGTAGCCGAGACGGAAGATGCGGGCGTCGCCCTTGGAACCCGACCGCTCGTGGCCCGGCTTCGCGGCGGCCTCCAGGACGTGGACGCTCCAGCCCCGCCGGGTCAGGGCCCAGGCGGCGGAGAGGCCGAGAAGCCCCGCACCGACCACGACGCAACGGCGGTGGTCGGGCACGTCCTCGATCTTACGAACGAGCCGGACCAGACCTCGTGGTCCAGGGGGCCGGCAGTACGCTCGGCGGCGGTGACGAGTGGGATGGACGTATCGAGCCGCCCGACGCCCGACGCCGGCCCTGGCGAGCCCGGCCAGAGCGACTCTTTTCCGCAGACCGACGAAACGTCGGACGTCGGGCGACGCGCCGATGACGAGGGTCCCGGCCGAGCGCAGCGCGTGGTGCGGACCGTCGCCTTCCACCTCCTGGCCCTGGCCTGCTTCACCGTCCCCGCCGTTCTCCTGTGGTGGCACGTCTGGTCCGGCCACCCGTCCTCTGTACTGACCTGCGGGTGTGGCGATCCGGCGCAGGAGGTCTGGTTCATGGCCTGGCCGGCCTGGGCCATCGCCCACGCGCACAACGTGTTCTTCTCGGGTGCGGTCAATGTCCCGCACGGTGCCAACCTGCTCTCGAACACCTCGGGGACGCTGGTCGCCGTCGTCCTGGCTCCGGTCACCTGGCTCTTTGGTCCGGTCACCGCCACCAACGTCGCGCTGACGCTCGCGCCGGCTGTCAGCGCGTGGGCCTGCTTTGCGGCGATCCGCCCCATTGTCAGGTGGAAGGGGAGCGCCATCCCGGCGGCGCTGGTGTACGGCTACTCGTCGGCCATCGTGACCTCGATCGCCTTCGGCCACGTGTCGGTGACGGTCCTGGTGATCCCGCCCTTCCTGTTCACCACGCTGCACGAGATCGTGATCCGCCAGGAGCACTCGGTGCGACGGGACGGTCTCCTCCTGGCCGCGTTTCTGATCGCACAATTCTTCATTTCGCCCGAGATCCTCGTGATGTGCCTGCTTCTGGGCGCCGTCGGGCTGCTGGTGGTCATGGTGGTCGGCTGGCGTCAGCTCCGCCCGCGCGCCGGTCACGCCCTCCCGGCGCTGGGACTGGCTGCCGGCGTGACCGTGGTGCTGCTGGCGTACCCGACCTGGTTCGGGTTGTCGGGGCCCCAGGCGGTGTCCGGCATGTTGTTCGCGCTGGCACCGGTAGCGGGAGTCCCGCTCTCGGGCCTGCTCGTCCCCGGAGCGTACGGAGCGGCCGTCAACGAGTACCAGCGCTTCGGCGGGTACCTGGGCCGGAACGGGCCCCCGCCCGATTACGTCGGCTGGGGCGTGGCCCTGGCCTCCGTCGGCGCGCTGGTCGCCGGCCGCCGCCGCGCGCTCACGTGGTTGCTTCTCCTCCTGGCGGCCGCGACGTTCTGGCTTGCGTTGGGGGCCTACCTGCTCGGCGGGCCCGCGTGGCTCGGACACCCGTGGCAGCCCTGGGGGGAACTGTCGACACTGCCGGTTCTCAAGGAAATCTTGCCGGATCAGTTCGTGCCGCTTCTCACACTCTTCCTGGCCTTCTTGATCGCCGTCGGCCTCGATGCGCTGCACGCTGCGCGCGGGTGGCCGATGTCGCGGCTGACGAGTCACCGCGCCCTCCTGACCGGCGTCGCCACCGCCGCGGTCGGCGCCGTCGCGCTGGTGCCGGTGTTCGTGACGTTCGACGCGCCACTCCGCGTGGTGCCGATCCGGACGCCGTCCTACCTGCGCGAGGCGACACCGACGCGCCCGCCGAGCCCGGTGCTGCTCACCGTCCCCTTTGCCGTCTCGGGATCGGCGGCGCCGATGTTGTGGCAGGCGACCGAGGGCATGCGCTTTCGCCTGGCCGGCGCCGCGCTCAAGACGCCCGACGCCCTGGGCGGCCCGGTGGGGTCGGGCCCGCCGGGGTCGGCCCGCCGCATCCTGACCAACCTGACCCTCGGCGGCACGCGCCTACCCACGGGGACCGCGGCCCAGCTGGCGACCGTACGGCGCGCGCTGGGCGCCTGGCAGGTGGACGAGGTGGTGGTCACGGGCGCCAGCCGGGACCCGGTCTACGCGTCGGGGTTCTTCACCATGGCGCTCGGTGTCGCACCGGCCTTTGTGCGCGGCGCCTGGGTGTGGAACCTGGGACCGGGAGGGGCCACGACGTCGGCCGCCACCGGCAGTTCCCTTTCGGTCTGTCGGGGGTTCGCCGCCGAGCCCGGCCGGCGGGGGGCGCCGCTCTCCATGGCCGAGTGCGTCCTCTTCGGCGCCGGGCGCGCCTGAGCGGCCGAGCCCGGACGGCCGTAGGCTCGTCCCGTGCAGCCCATCCTCCATTTGTCGATCCCCGTTCGTGACGTCGAGGAGGCACGCGAGTTCTACGTGCACACGCTCGGCTGCCAGGCGGCGCGCGCCCGCGCCGGATTCACCGACGTCTGGTTCTTCGGTATGCAGGTCACGCTGCAGCACCGGCCGCACGAGGCGGCCTCCATCAGTACGGAGAGCTCGCGCCACTTCGGCGTCACTCTCGGAGCTGATGAGTTCGACGCGGCGATCGCCCACCTGGTCTCGAGCGGCGTCGAGTGGCTGGTCCCGGTCTCCACCGACAACGAAGGACAACCCTCTGAGCAAACCAAGGCCAAGATCGCCGACCCCAGTGGCAACGTCATTGAGCTCAAGACCTACCGCGACGTCGACGCCGCGCTGGAGATCTCGACCTACTCGTACCCGGAGGCCTTCGCCCACGGCAACTGACAGATACATACCTCGAGGAATCGCCCACTGAGTCGGGATCTCAGATGTGAAGCCTCTGGCTCAGGGTCTTGGCGTGGCGCGGGGCGATGGCGTCAACGGTGCCCTCGAACACAGCACTTGGGGCATGCTCCACCTCACTGTATGAACCACTGACGTGTCCTCGGTAGAGCAGACCCAGAGTGCAGAGGCAGAGAGAGAAAGAGAGGACTGAACCATGGCAGAGCAAAACAAGCCGGTCGAAGTATCACGCCGAATCGAAGCACCGGCGGGCGTCATCTTCGAGATCCTGGCGAATCCGCAACGGCACATGGATTTCGACGGATCGGACATGCTCCGGGGAGCCGTCCTCGACCGCCCCATCTCCGACGTGGGCGACACATTCACCATGAAGATGCATCGGCTCGGAGACGACTACCTCATGCTCAACTATGTGGTGGAGTTCGAGCCAGATCGGCGCATCTTTTGGGAACCGGCCCCCGGAGACCCTTCTCGCGCCGAGGGTGATGATCCGTCCAAGGTCGGCATCCCTGCGGGCTACCGCTGGGGCTACATCCTCACTCCAAACGGTGACGACGCCACCGTCGTCACCGAGGTCTTTGACTTCGGCACCGTGACGGAGGAGATCCGCCAATCTCTGGTGAGCGATGGCGGGGCGTGGATCAACGGGAACAATTCGATGCGTGAGTCCATGAGGGAGAGCCTGGAGAGGCTCGCCAAGATCAGTACGAAGTAGGACCGCTGCCGGAGGGTGGTGATGAACCGGCCTTCAGATCGTTCGAGTGGGCAGGTCCCACGCCGGATCACACTTGCTGGTCACCCAACGTACCGACGATCGCCAGGCATGGGTTGCACTAGGAACTACCGAGGCGGCCGCGGAGTACCCGCCACCCGACATGGGAGTATCACCCGACTCGATCTGACGATACGTGAGGTCTTTGCACACGTCTCGATGCATTTAGGGGTGACCCAGTTTGCCGGGAAGGCCGAAGGTTTCAGCGACCTCGGTTTGATGCTGACCAGGGAGCGAAACTGGGCTGTCGAACGCCTGCAAAACTGAATGCCCATGGAGGCAAGTCCAGCCCCACGGCTGAAGGTTCATCGTCGTTCCGTTCGGTTGGACCGATTGGATTACACGGTTCTCTCTCCTCGTCCGAGCGAGGAAGTTCGCTTCGCGACGAACTACTTTCACGAGACCTGGCACGTGATCACGAGTGAGAGAGGCGCAGCGCTTCTGGCTCGGCTCTGCTGGGCCATGGCCTTCCAAAGGCGTGAGCGCACGGTCATTCTCATCGATGCGCCGCTCATCGTTCCGTCTCCATTTGATGCCGATCCGTCATCTCCCATTGTTATCGTGAACAACGATCTCGGTTCCTTCAACAAAGCAGCCGCCAGAGATCTCCGCGCGCGGTTGCCACTTTCGATTGCTTCCGATGGAACCGTGGTGCTCCAGACCCGAGGCCTCGACCAAGCTCTGAAGAACACCTCGGAGTTCCGTGACCGCAAGCAAGGGGCGCAGTCACAGAATCAACACCAGAAACGACGATGGATTGACCTTTCGAACGGGCTCGTTATCGTGGCCGCACCGCCTCCGGTGTTGCGCACCTGGGCCGTGGACTTGTCGGATGTCGGAACCTGGTCTCACGAAGGCAGCAGCTGGGAATATTTGGACTATCCCGCCAAGGTCGGAGAGGTCCAGGTGCTCGACGACTTCGACTCAATGCTCGCAAAGGCCCAATTGGCGCGGTCTCGTCTCTATCCCGATGCGGCGAACCGAAAACTCACTGAAGACGAACGCTCGGACATATGGGCTGACTTGCAGCGAGGAGTCGAACCAACTGCCCCTCAAGCATCGGTTAGGGGCGGGGCGTCCATTCTGTGTCCAGGTCACATGAACTGGGCCGTCGCCCACGGCGACTGAGTGGCCTACGGTGGGCGGGGCCAAACGGAGCGAAGCGGCAAAGAGAGGAGCACAGTGGGAGGAGACGACGTGAGTGGGGATCCGCGTGCGGCACGCCAAGACGGCCGTGCGGTCGACGAACTGCGCCCCGTCCGTTTCGACCGTGACTATACGGTCATGGCGCCCGGTTCGGTGCTCGTGACGTTCGGCCAGACGAAGGTGCTCTGCACGGCGTCGGTGGAGGAGCGGGTGCCGCCCTGGATGCGGGGCAGCGGCAAGGGCTGGGTCACGGCGGAGTACTCCATGCTCCCGGGCTCGACTCCCGAGCGGGCCTCCCGCGAGGCCGCCAAGGGCAAGCAGTCGGGACGGACCCAGGAGATCCAGCGACTGATCGCGCGGTCACTGCGTGCGGTGTGTGATCTGGTGGCGCTGGGCGAGGTGCAGATCACGGTCGACTGCGACGCGCTGCAGGCTGACGGCGGCACCCGTACGGCATCCATCTGTGGCGCGTATGTGGCGCTGCACGACGCCTGTACCCGCTTGGTGCAGGCCGGGACGATCCGTACGAACCCGCTGACCGATTCGGTGGCCGCAGTGTCGGTCGGTATCATCGACGGTGTGCCGATGCTCGACCTGCCCTACGTCGAAGATTCCCGGGCCGAGGTCGATATGAACGTCGTCATGACGGGAGCGGGGCGTTTCGTGGAGGTGCAGGGCACGGCCGAGGGCATGGCCTTCACCCGCGGGGAGCTGGACACGCTGCTGGGCCTGGCCGAGGGGGGCATCAAGGAGCTGACCGGTCTGCAGGCGGCCGTGCTGGCCGAGGCGCCACCGCGGCGGTGAGCAGGCCGGGCGGTACCGGGCCGATGCGGCTCGTGCTGGCGTCGGCCAACCCGGACAAGGTCAAGGAGATCGTGGCCGTCCTGTCGGCCTCTCTGCCCGTCGAGTTGGTGCCGCGTCCCGACGGTGTTCCCGACGTCGTGGAGGACGCGGACACGCTCGTCGGCAACGCCCGTCTGAAAGCGCGGGCGTTGGTGGCGGCGACCGGGACGGCGGCGGTGGCCGACGACACCGGGTTGGAGGTCGACGCCCTGGGGGGTGCGCCCGGGGTCTACTCGGCCCGGTACGCCGGCGAGGACGCCACCTACGCCGACAACGTCGCCAAGCTGCTGCGCGAGCTGGGGGCACTCGAGGACGACGGGGGGGAACGACGCGCCAGCTTCAAGACGGTGGCGCTGGTCGCGTTCCCCGACGGCTCGGAGGTGTGGGCCGAGGGCGTGCTGCCCGGGACCATCTCCACCGAGAGCCGGGGCACCAACGGCTTCGGCTACGACCCCGTATTCGTACCCGATGGCGGGGACAGGCGGACCTTCGCCGAAATGAGGCCCGAGGAGAAGGACGCCGTCTCCCACCGCGGGCGCGCCTTCCGGGCCCTTGCCGCAGAACTGGCCCGGCGGCCCGGGGGGACCTAGCGGGGGGGTGTCACATTTCCGGTGGTGCGATGCGTCTTCTATTGCGAAGACACTGCAACCACGAAGGAGAATTCGATGACACCACGCATGACGATCTGACCGAGCTGGTCATGCTGCGGGCGAGCCAGATCAACGGGTGCGGTGTCTGCGTCGACATGCACACCAAGGGCGCCCGGCGCGACGGCGAGACGGAAGAGCGACTGCACGCCGTGGCGGCGTGGCGTGACACGGCCTTCTTCAGCGATGCCGAGCGCGCCGCACTGGCACTGGCACTGGCCGAGTCCGTGACACGTCTCAGCGACCGCTCGGACCCGGTGCCCGACCAGGTCTGGGACGAGGCCGCTCGCCATTTCGACGAGGTGGCCCTGGCGTCGCTGCTGGTGGCGATCGGCCTCATCAATTTCTTCAACCGCATCAACGTGGCCGCGCGCCAGGTGGCGAGGTCGG
>Ga0302325_10020601_pt1 | contig 13819 bp, 15 predicted proteins | sample Palsa_T0_2_FD_201948 | JGI IMG/M metagenome (GOLD analysis project Ga0302325, IMG submission 201948) | Peat permafrost microbial communities from Stordalen Mire near Abisko, Sweden - Palsa_T0_2 | ecosystem: Environmental > Terrestrial > Soil > Palsa > Peat permafrost | place: Sweden: Abisko... | reverse complement strand
GGTCTGATAGAGCTAGTGGATGGGCAGTAGCTATATTTTTTTGAGCATGCTGACGCACCTTTGTAAAGAAAGGAGACGATTCGCTATCGTACTTCCATCCCGAGAGTGCCTCACGCAGCTGATCAGTGATCAGACCAACATCGCCGAGAAGATGGAGTTGAGATGAGTTGGCATTGTTGCCAAGCTCCTCGGCAGCTATGTCGACTTGAACAAAGGTAACATCTCCACGCCATTTAGGTTTACTTCCAAAATGCAGCATCCAGTTCAAGCGAGCCCCCAGGACCAAGACAACGTCTGCACCTGCCAAAGCCACACTTCTCGCGGGTGAGACGTTCAGAGGGTGTGAGTCTGGCATTACCCCTTTGCCCATCGGTGTGGGCAAGAACGGCAAGCCAACTCCGTCGATGAAAGCTCGAATGTGTGATTCTGCCCGAGCGTATGCGCAGCCCTTACCGATAACGACCAAAGGAGCTTTAGCCGATTTCAGGAGCGAAGAAACACGAGACACCATGCTGGCTGAAGCCATGCTTCTGGGGCATTCAGGAACGGATAAGTCTGTGCTGGAGATGTTCGCTGGTGAAGAAGGGACCGAGGCCCGTATAAAGTTCGCCGGTATGTCAACAAACGACGCCCCCGGTCGACCGTAAAATGCGGTCCTGTACGCCTTTTCTAGCATAAAAGGAATGTGCGTGACAGTTGGTGGTTGGGCTGAGAACTTTGTATGAGGTTTGAGAAAGGAGATATGGTCAAGCTCTTGAAACCCGCCCCGTTCTCTTTGATAACTCTCGATGTAACCGGCGATGACAAGAATGGGCCAGCAGTTAACTTGCGCATTGACAATACCGGCCATAGCATGTACAACACCGGGACCACCTACCACCAGACATACTCCTGGCCTTCCAGTCAGGTACCCGTAGGCCTGAGCAGCATAGCTTGCACTTTGCTCATTCCGGAAGGCAATAAACCGGATTCCGCCGGCAATGCAAGCCTCGGCGATTTCAACAACAGGAATTCCAACAATACCAAACACAACGTGCACTTGCAACGAGCGCAGCGTCTCAGCAACAAGCTCAGCACCAGTGATTACGGGCTTCTGTGACATCCCCATGTTCGATTGCGCAACGATCAGACTTGTGATCGGCACGAGCTTTATCCGGAACACCGAAACCAAATTCCAGCCACAGCCGGGCGCAGCAACGACATCTTGAAGGTGAGAATTCAGATTAATCTTTCGTTTCCATTTATACAATATGCTATCCAGGTATCTCATTCTATAGAGGTGGTAAACTTAATCTACAAATCGGACATGCCAATTTAACTTTCATCCACTAGATAAATGTCAGACTCAAATTTATACTCAGGGGTGTACCTGCTCAAGACACGTTGTGTGGAAAACATGTCCACAGGGTGTTCTAGCGACCTTCCTTCCCAGGACATTTGCACTCAGAGCAACTGTATCGCCTCCACTGGTTACAGGCAAACTGGGAAACTCGATCGGCTGCATACAAATAGCACAATCATGTCTTTTCCCATCCAGTAATCCTTCCTCCTCGTCCTCCAAATGCGGGGCGAAGTAATTATACGTAGGAGGGAGTAACTAATATCAGCAACCAGTCCCACAACAGGTTAAGAGTTGTGTGTACATTTGCAGAGATAAAGAAACGAGGCCCGAAGATCTCTTGTGCGATGAGAACAGCTACTTGGAACCATAACCAGCCCAACAGAATCCAACCCCATATGGTATCAGAGTCTTCTGATTCCCAGAGGAAAACCCAGTCGCCACGTTGATACCATATCAGCCACACGGCCATCAATCCTCGAGAAATGGTCATCCCGAAGACGTAACGCCAGCCTAATGCTTTACGTACCCCGCGCATAACGTTGCGGTAGACTTGTGGGACCCAGAAGGAGTGCAGTGCGAGCAAGAGGAGGTGTGTTAGGATTCTGTAGGACGATAGCCAGGATGTCAGGATAAATAATGATAAGACAGAGACGTAGAAATACTTCGTTATAATGAAGTACTCAGAACGTGTATCAGGTTCGAATTGTTCTTCGAATGTTTGTTGAGGAGCTGCTGGTGCAGCAGTTGGTGCAGGGGCCTCCGCCGTGGTTGGTGACGGTGATGGTGAATCTTCTGGAGTGGGAAGAACTGTGGCTGTTGCGGGAGTGTTCGGTGCGGAAGTATTGAGTGCAGTTGTGGCGGGGGTGTTCTGAGGTGTCCCATCACCCCGTCGAATGGGTAATATCCTAGCAATCGGCATCGCAGTCCGGTTGACAGGCCGTTCCGGTCGTTGTACCCGAAAAATCAACCCCAAGAATCTCAGCTCATAGATCATAAGCACAAACGCCATGAACGTGGTAGCCAACAATGGCACCGCAATATTCTCCAACAAAATCGCCGTAACAAGATAAATCCCACACAGATACCCACTCATCAAAGCTTGCATTGCAACTGTCCAAAAGGACACCTTGCTCACACTACTGGGACTTCCTCGTTCGGCCATCTCTTTGAGAACCCACCAAACTTGAACGCCGGCAATGCATCCTGCAATGAGACCGATGGTCCGTCCTGCATGCCAGAATTTTTCGACTTTGATGGCTTTTTCATCGCGCCAGGAAAGTGCTGTGCCACAGTCGGGACTGTAGATAACGCCTGAGAGTTCCATGGAGGGAGGGTGGACGATGGTCTGGCCGGTGGGGAAACGCATTTCGGATTCGTAGAGGGAGAGAGCGGAGGGAGAGATGCCAAAAAGGGGCAAGACGGAAAGGAAGACGACGACGTCGCATTGGAGAGGGCGATAGGCCATTTCGTCTTCTTCCGAGGACTGATATGAGGAATGCTTATCCATTGATTTCAATAGTTGTGAATAAACGAGATCCTTTACTGACGCGAATGTAGCGTTGTTCGATGCAAGGAACGGAAGCAGTGTGAGTCCTTCGAATTTCCTTGCGGTTGTACTGACCAAGACGACCTCGCCATTCCGTGGAAAGTGAACACCCTGCAATTTCGTATTGTACATGTGATCCCCGTTGCCCTTATTGATAGTCAAGGTGCCTTCCACAAACTGGATAGTATCATTCTGCTTCGTCTCACTCAAATCAAGAGTGAATTTCCCCGAGTTTCCTACAATCGTATCATGATAGGTGGTGTTGCCGAATTCCCTAGGCGCCGGAATAACTCGTGTAAATCTCTCTTCATTCTCCGGTGGCAATTCCGGAGGCAAGAAAGGGTTCTTATTTGGCTCTGGTATTCGGTGCCATTTCCCCCTTACTACTCCAGTGACATTGCTGAAATAGGCGAATCCCTCTTCCACAGGTTTCGGCGACAGTGACTCGACTTCTCTCCGAACGTACTCCGGAACAGTGACGTTGGCTCCCGTTATGTTCAGATCCCGAGGAATTTCGAAAGATCCACTGAATGTTGCGTTCGCGAGTGCGTCAAGGGACTGCTGCTCACGATTCGCCTGATCCTTGAGAGCTTGCATCCGATATGGGTTCGGAGGATTCGGCGAAAACATCATGAATATGAGGAACATGAACATCATGTACATGAACCGAATGCGAACAGCATTCGCATCGTCCATCGGAATCACCAACATCTTGCACAACACAATACGCTCGCCTTGCGCTATCCAAACATGTCTCGAACGGAGCGGTGGCTGAAGGTCAGGAAATCTCCAACGTGGGGACACCGCCACGCTCACGGACCACAAATCTGGCGGACAAGGGGGCGTCTGACTCGACTAATTTACGCCGACGCGAAAATCAAAAACATCACAGTCAGTCACTCAGTCACTTTTGACACATCGGCCATACGACTCTATTCTTCTCCGCGCTTGCTTACCGGCCAGCTTTTCAACACAAACATATTGCAGTGGGAATTACTCCACGAGTATCCTTTATCACCGTGGATGTCCTCAAATTACGCGTCTTTCGTGTAGCATTCCGTTCATTCCACATCTCGAGGCCTTCTCCATCATCCATGTTCGCAAGAGCAATCGAATCCCATAAACAATCCTCGCAGCAGAAATGCACTCTTTCTCAGTCACAGATATCGCCGACAGTGCAAAAGAAGATTGACTTCAGCGGCGGCGCGAAACGGAAGGCTTTCGATGCGATTGACGATCTAAATCAGGTTCACGTGGTGAAACAAGTCAAGCAGAGCCATGGTTCTGGATCGGGGTTGATTGCTGCTTTGAGTGGGATGGACTCGTTTGTGGAGACACAGGGACAGGTGCTGCTCGATGGAGAGGTCTTTGATGAAGCGGATTTCGATGATATTGCTATCGATGACTGGGAGTCGCCGCCGCGAGCGAAGCCCACAGTGGCGGCCGCTGTGAAGGTTAAGACGGAGGTGTTATCGGGAACAGTAAAGCAAGAGGCTATTGAGGAAGACAATTATTTCGGGGATGATGTCAGTGATCTGGATTGGGATGCTGCTGATATCACTCCGGTTAAACTGGAGACACTTTCGATAAGTCAAACGGCTCTCAAATCTTCGCCGCCTGAAGTTCCACCTCCACCGGTATTAAATCCTCTCGAAGCAGCCACCGAAGCACCAAACTCGATAAATGCCGAGTTAGTACAGGACAAAGAGAATCACATGCCTCCACCATCGTTGGTGCCAGAACCGCAACCTGTCAAAGAAGAACCCCAAGATCTCGGCAAACTCCTGTTCCCTTCCTCAGCCCCGCTTCCCTGGTCGTCTTCTCCGGTGGTAACTAAAAAGCCGGCGAAACGCACTTTACCATGGGTCACCAATCCGAATCGCTATGGTTCTCCGGCGACTGCCTCAGCCACCCAATTCAGGAAAGAAAAGACGCAAATCAAGTCCATTGTTCGTGAACGGACCGCTGACGGGGCCCGACCGATCTCAACTATGGCAATGGAGTCCAATGCTTCTGCCAATTGGGATGTCCTTGGACTAAATGAGAAAGACATCTTTGCTCGCAAGAAGCAGGAACGCGCGGATGAATTGAGAGTAAAACAAGAACAGGCGAAAGTGGGTATGGAATGGCTTAATCAGGCTCCTGCGGCTCCCGCGGCTGTCCCTCGTCGTCGTAAGATAAAGGAAGAGACCGCCGTCAAGCAGGAGAAAAATAAATTGGTGGGAGATCGGAAACCTCTCGCGAAGGTGTTCCTAAGTCAGGAACAATTGAGTGTGAGGAAGCTTGTGGTCGAGGATAAAAGGAGTGTCTTCTTCACTGGCAGTGCAGGTACACACCGTTATAAATACCAGTTTGCTGACGATAGGTACTGGTAAATCTGTGCTGTTACGAGAAATTATAACCGCTCTGAAAAACTCGTATTCGAGAAATCCAGAGGCCGTTGCGGTGACTGCCTCAACAGGTCTAGCAGCCTGCAATGTCGGTGGAATCACCCTTCATTCTTTCGCTGCTTTCGGACTTGGGAAGGAAAGTGTTACGGAACTAGCTAGAAAGGTTAAAAAGAATAAGAAAGGGTTCGAGCGATGGAGACGAACAAAGGTGTTGATTATTGATGAAAGTACTGTCACGCCTTAAGGACTCACTAACAATCAGTTTCCATGGTTGATGCAGTGTTGTTTGATAAATTGGAAGCACTGGCACGGACTTTGCGCAAGAATGAGTTGCCTTTTGGTGGGATACAGTTGATTATCACGGGCGACTTTTTCCAGTTACCGCCAGTTCCAGATCCTGGTCGAGAAGCCAAATTCACGTTCGAGGCAGAAAATTGGAATAAGTGCATTGAACACACAATCAAACTAACCAATGTATTCCGTCAAAAAGATCAAGGTAAATCCTCCTTCAAAGATTTGGCTAACTTGAAGAATTCGTGACCATGCTGAATGAAATGCGACTGGGTATGCTATCGCAAGATTCGATCATGAAATTCAAGGCCTTACAACGGATACCACGATACGACGACAATCTCGAACCGACGGAGCTCTTCCCGACGCGCCAAGAAGTCGAGTATGCCAACAATACTCGCATGCGTGCACTCCCGGGCTCGATACATTCTTTCACTGCTGAAGAGGGTGGTGCAATCACCGGTCAGCAACGTGACAAACTGCTCCAAAATTGCATGGCTCCTCAAACTCTGGAACTCAAGAAGGATGCACAAGTGATGTTAATCAAGAACATGGATGAAAATCTTGTCAACGGTTCGTTGGGAAAAGTAATCGGTTTCATGTCAGAGACAACATATTCCTTGTGTGAAAGAGAAGGAATCGATGTGGACGCGGCCTTAAATATCGATGGCAAGGCCACGGATGATCCATATGGATTCCCAACTCTGGATGACGAGGATGGTGATTCCGAAAGCGTTGTTCGCAAGAAACGACGGATCCTGAAATTACGAGCCATGTCCGCCGAAACATTGCAATTATGGCCGTTAGTCCGATTCACCACCGCCACAGGACTCCATGTCGACCGTCTTGTAACGAGGGAAAAATGGTCCTTCGAATTACCCGATGGTGAAGTCCAAGCATATCGGAAACAAATCCCACTTATCCTGGCTTACGCAATCTCAATCCACAAAGCACAAGGACAGACACTATCTCGTGTCCGTGTGGATTTGGGAAAAGTGTTTGAGAAGGGACAGGCTTATGTTGCATTATCGCGAGCAACGTCTAGAGAAGGACTACAAGTACTTAGATTTGATGCCAAGAAAGTGATGGCTCATCCGAAGGTTGCTGGGTTTTATAGGTCGTTGGAGAACGTGGATCGGTTGGTCAAGAAAGAGACGGAGAGTAAGAAGGGATGGGATACCAAGGCTCTTGAAGAATTATTGGATCGGGATGAAGAGGAGTATGCGTTAAACTCCTATGCTTATGGGTAGATATTGTTCGCAGTTGTCATGGTCGTTTACGGGATGAAATTTAATGTTAATTGTTTATGATATACAAATTATGAAGGTCCTGCCAGCCATGCTCCATCGACACGGGAGACGTTCCCGGTGATGTAGGATGCTTTGTCGGATAAGAGGAAGACGATGAAGTTTGCGACCTCGACGGGTTGAGCGACACGGCCGATTGGAATGGTTTGGAGGACATGTTTCATGACTTCGGGATTTGAGATGACGCCTCTCATCAAAGGAGTGTCAATTGCACCTGATGTTAGTGAGGAATTGACTTGAACGTACCAGGAGCAACAGCATTGATGCGGATATTGTGAGAGGCGTATTCCATCGCAACGGCTTTCGTCAACCCAGCGACAGCATGTTTTGTTCCACAGTAAGTTGCTGCGTTTCTCATGCCCACAAGGCCTGCGCCGGAGCTCAAGTTGACAATACTTCCGCCTTGGTTATGCTCCATCATGAGCTTCAACTCCTCTCTCAACGAGTACCATACTCCGTCAAAGTTTACACCTTTAGTTTTCTCGTAAAACTCATCCGTCGTCTCATGGAGCTTCGTTCCAGGGAGATTGATCCCTGCAGCATTGACTGCACCATACAATTGCTCCCCATTCTTTGCAATTGTCCCGAAAAACTCCTTCACACTCGCCAAAGACGATACATCCGTCTTGATAGCAACCACTTTATCGCCGTACTGCGATTGTAATTCCCCAGCGCCCGAGATATTCAGGTCCGCGATATAGACTTTTGCACCGTCTTGGAGGAGGATCTCGCAGGTCGCTTTTCCAATACCACTCGCACCGCCAGTGACTGCAATTACTTTGCCAATGAAGAATGACATGATTGAATTGACGAATGCCGGCTGCGTTGCGTGCGGAGGAAAGCTGATTGCGGGGCGGGGGCGCTGCGTCGATGTGGTTTGTGTGGCGGGGCCTGACGATCGACATTCGGCTAATTGCGAAGGACAGCCTTGTCTGACGCCGCTGTGCGGATTTCTACGAAGGTAACCGCGTATCTCAGGTCACATTTCGTCAAAGTGTATTCCAACAGACAGCTCGATGCCGCTTTGACAAAATTTGGTCGATATTCAAGTGGCAAAAATTTAGTTTTTGGTGCGGTGGCCTCTTGGTACCACACGGCTAATCTATTCAAGCAGCAAGCACTGCATCCCACGGAACGCGGGATGAGATCTGATCCGGAAAGGGCGAGTCTCGGCATATCTGAGAAATTCAGTGAGTCACACTCCTTGATTTTTTCCTACACAGTTGCAAAAATTGATTTTCAGACTCTGGTTCTAGAACCAGCCCTACATGCTGTCGATTACTGCAGGACCATGCACATGTGTGAATCGATGACATTCGGGCGAAGGAGCTAGCGCATCGCAGGAATATTCGTCCATTCGGTTGATCTATGCATCGGACGAGGGAAATATTCGAGCATTCTATAAGATCAATAACATGTGAAACCCAATAAACGCTAACGCTTTGCGATGTCGCCATGGGATCCCGAAGTGTTCGAGCCCTTCCGATGAGATCTTCCGAGTGTGTGCGCTTAAATAATGGAGTCTGCTCCCTAGGCCTCGGGTTGTTAGCGAATTCCGCGCGGCTTTAGATCCCGCTTAAACGGAGTCATCTCCGAGGTTCCGGAAGGTCTCGCCGGGATTAATTTTAAGGTTCTTACATCATCCCAGAAAAATTCCCAGCAATTATTTTTGGACAAACAAGCGAGCGAGCGACACTCGATACGAAAGCAGAGAGAGCAAAGATAACGTCCGCGGGATACAATCAATATTTTCACAGCCGCCAAATTCCTCACCAACACCCTCAATTCCCGGTCAATTGCAAGCCTCGGTCCTTCTGCGCTTGGCTCTGTAGGCTGAAGGATTGGATATTGTGAGCGAGCGATGCTGCAACGACGGATTTTGCCGGTTTCGCGGTTTGCACGTCAGGCATTGCCGCAGCAGTCGAGGATCGTCAAGGCTGTTGGGCGTCGTTTTCAATCCACGGAGGCGCCGATTGCCGCCCCAGCACCCAAACCTCCACGCAAAAGCGGATGGAGACGCTTCTTCAAGTATACCTGGCGAGCTACGTACTTGAGCGCGCTCGGTGGAATTGGATTCTTCGTTTATGGTACGACTTGTCTCTTGAACAATGACTCATTTTCGTAGAAGCTTATCTTTCTCGTCATCCGCCTGCAACGCAGCTTCAACCCGATGCACAGAAGAAGACTTTGGTTATTCTCGGCAGTGGATGGGGAAGCACCAGTCTTCTCAAGTCTTTGAACACCGAGGGGTATCATGTGATTGTCGTATCCCCAAGGAATTATTTCCTCTTTACTCGTATCGTGATTCCGTTGATACAGCTGATCTGTTAGCATTGTTGCCGTCTACAACGACTGGTCTGGTAGAGTCGCGATCTATCATGCAACCTATCCGACATATCCTTCGCTACAAAAAAGCCGCAGTCCAATTCTTCGAAGCCGACTGTACCTCGATCGATCCCGTCAACAAGACTCTCACCATAGCTGGTATCTCTCTTGATCGCGTTGATTGACATGTCAGATTCCAGTGATATCAAAGGCGATGTAAACCAACAAACTATTCCCTTCGATTATCTCGTTGTGGGAGTCGGTGCACAAAACTCGACCTTCGGTATTCCAGGAGTCGAGAAACACGCTTGTTTCCTCAAAGAAGTCTGGGATGCAACTAAGATCCGCACAAGAATCATGGTAATGCACTTGCTCTCATAGTTACTTATTGCAGGATTGTATCGAGACAGCGACCTTCGCGAACCAGACCCCGGAAGAAATGGCTCGCTTACTGCACATGGTAGTCGTCGGGGGAGGTCCCACAGGAATTGAATTTGCCGCCGAATTACAAGACTTCTTCAAAGAAGATCTAGAAAAATGGTTCCCTGAAATTGCCGACAAATTCAAAGTCACTCTCGTTGAAGCCCTGCCGTCAGTCCTTCCTTCGTTCTCCAAATCCCTCATTGACGTATCTCCCTCCGATCGTGCGTGGCTAACAGCAGTATACCGAATCTACTTTCCGTGAAGAACATATCGAATTGCATACGCAGACGATGGTGAAAGAGGTCAAGGAGAAGACAATCGTGGCATCAGTGAAACAAGCCAATGGAAGTTCAATAATCCAAGAGATTCCTTACGGGTTACTTGTGTGGGCAACTGGAAATGCACCACGATCTCTAGTCAGAGATCTCATCCAGAAAATTCCCGCTCAAACCGGATCCCGTAGAGGTCTTCTCGTCAACGATTTCCTCGTGGTCGAAGGTTGTGAAGGGATATGGTACTTGTCCAGTCCTCTCCATATTGACTGTTTAGGTCGCTCGGAGACTGTGCGGCTACGAAATTTGCGCCAACAGCTCAAGTTGCATCTCAACAGGGAACATACCTGGCTCGATTATTCAACACAATGTCCCATACCCATGCCCTCGAAACCGAGATTGCGAGCTTGAAAGCGAAACCTCAAACTCCCGAAATAAAAGCTGCGGTCGAGTCGAACGTCAAACAACTCTCCAAAGTCAAACTCATGAAACCTTTTGCATACTCCCACCAAGGTCGGTTCTAGCATCTTTCTTCCCACCCCACCTGATGCTGATCTGCTAGGTTCATTGGCGTACATTGGAAGTGATAAGGCGGTTGCAGATTTGCCCTTCGGCTGGGCAGGTGGGAATGTTGCAGCAGGTGGACAATTGACCTACTATTTCTGGAGAAGCGCCTATTTGAGCAAACTTTTCAGTCTCAGGAATCGGACGTTAGGTACTGTCCTTGATCAAAGATGAGAGTGTTAATAATAGTGGCATTGGATTGGATTAAGGTCAAGGTTTTCGGACGGGATATTTCTCGTGCTTAGGATTGAAGTGATGATATTGAATAGGACATATTGCTCATGTTTGGGTGCACTTGGACGTGGGAAGCTCATGTAGTTAAATGGATTCATGAAACATCACTAGAATTCTCAGTGAATATCGACTCCATCAGATAATTCTCGAGTCTCTATGCGATTGATAGTCTTTATCTAAGTATACACTAACATTTTCTTGATGCTGAAGATTATCGGGTATCCTAAACACTTTCTGCGCTTGCTGAACTCTCAACCGGCTCTTTCGGTAATCTATTTCTTCTCAGCTCTCTACCCCCTGCCCATCCCAACCATTTCTTAGTGTTCGGTCCTCTGCACATCAAAAAGACCACATTAAGCCCAATCCAACCACAACTTAATGCACCCGTTGCTCTATACCCTCCCTCTGTATACACCTTTGTCCCAAGCTTCGATCCCATTGCTTGTCCTAGAATTAGTCCCGCAAAGCGAAAAGATGGTGTACCGATGAAAAGAAAGATGATATAGCAGGCGTTAAGTCTTGCACGTGCGAGATCACTGATCGCAAAGACGCGCATCTGGTTGGAAACTTGCTGCATCTGTTGACCTATGTCGAGAAAGAAGATTGCTAGTATGACGAATGCGACATTGACTGTGCCGCCTCCTGTCACTAGAATTTGTCCTGATCCTTGAATACAGATACCGATCAACACTCCCGTCCACGGTATCAGCCGATCAACGTAACGTCCGACGAGGGGTACTGTGCAGACTCCCAAGATCCCAACCAACCCGAACAATCCAATCACCAAACTACGGTCAAATGTGACAGGAGACAGCGTACCTGGAGTATAAGTAAGGTTCGTTGCCGAGCAGGAAGGTAAGAGTAGTCCAAAATGAAGCAAATACACAAGAGGACAACATGCCGTTCAAGCACGCTTGAACCAATACCGGCTCGGTAAGCATGAATTTTCCCATCGTGTACAGAATCTGATGGTACTTGAGATTTCGTTGTTTTGGAGGAAAGTCGGGAAGTGTGAAATATAATATGATGAAGATGACAGATTGTAAGCCCACTGCCATCCAATATATGTTCCTCCAGTGGACAAAATTTGAGATTGTTCCGGCGAGAACTCGAGCGAAGAGTAAACCGAGAAGGAGTCTAAGTTAGAATACCCAGAGAGGGGGATGTACCCGCTTAGAACGATGGCTGTGCATTGTGCACGTTTCTCAGGAGGCGCCAGGTCGGCTGTTAGGGGTAACAGAATCTGAGGAGTAACCTTCAATTAGATGATTTCTTGATGGGATGTACAGAAATGAAACCAATTATGAAGCTAAGTGCTTCGAAGGCGGTCAGACTGTTTGTCGTCGCCAATCCGACACTTAACACTGCACCCGTAATACACAGTAACAGAATCAATGGTCTCCGCTTCACTAAATCTCCCAATGGCGAAACAAGTAAGAGAGCGCCCGCATATCCCGCCTGCGTCAACGACGGCACATTGGAAATCTTATCGTACGTCACACCAAACGTATCCGACAAATGAATCAATATAGGTTGATTGTAATAAAGATTCGCCACCTAAAATCAGACTCTTCCAGGGACGCGGGGTATACCGTGAACGTAGAAGCAAATCCAAAGAGTATATTTATGGCGAGATTGAATTTGAAAGGTTTTGTCGGAGTGATCCGACATCTTGCGGGAATGGGTAGGAACCCGAAATTGACCTTTGTTTCCCTCGTTGAGAGGGTCGATATCGCGTCGTCTTCGACTCCACCGAATTTCCCCTCGGGGATATCCCCGGCTGATTCGGGAACAGTAATGTCCGTCCCCGAGTCGAGTTTTTCTCGGATTACCAGCGAAGGCTGAATGACTCCCTCGTCGACAGTCGACTTGGCCACCTCGTCAGGCTTATTCTGGGCCATCTCAATCACCGGTGTTGTCTTCGTGCAGTCGCAATGCTCATGGAGGACTATATTGAGAGTGGGGTGCAGTAATTAGTAAAAGATGTCACCATTCTCGATAATGCAGGTATGAGCGGCGGCGGGTGTCTCGGCAGGCTTTATCCGAAAAAAGGGGCAGCTTCCGAAGCCCTGTGGCTTGGGAACCCTCGAAAGCGGGTTGGTTGAGGGAAAGTTTTGGCGCGGATCCTTGCTGTGGACCTGAAATCAATCAAGGCACTTATCGCGGCTGAACAATGTTGCATCGAGTGTCGGTGGTCAGCGCTCGTATTCCCTTCAAAAGTGCTGGGAGCAGGATACAATGGAGATGCTTAACGACTGCAAACCAGACTATTCCTCTTGCGTACGATCTCCATCTTCCTCCCTCGAAGGAGAAATACTCGCCATCACAATCAATCCCTGCAATCATTCTGATGCACGGTGTATGGGTCCCACTATGGCAATTGTCTGATATCGAAGCTCTTTGGATCCAAGACATCACTTCGATCACTTTCTAGACGACTAGCAGAATCGATATCGACACAAGTATACACTCTCGATCTGCGCAACCACGGCGAATCAACGAAAGAAGGGGCCGTACCACATTCCTACGAACTCATGGCGGGTGACGTAGAGCGATTCATCCAAGACCACAATCTGGATAATATTGTTCTAGCAGGCCATTCAATGTAATTCACAGAACAATGTATTGACTAACTTTAGGGGCGCAAAAGTAGCGTTATACCTCTCGTTAACGAAACCTGAAATCCCGAAAGCAATCGTTTCGATGGAAAACGCGCCAATTTCAAGTCGTTTATCACCAACGTTTAAAAAATACGTAGAAGCAATGAAAGCCATCACCGACGCAAAACTGACCAAACGAAAAGACGCAGAAGATCTTCTCGCAAAATACGAAGAGGTCCCCCCCTCCTCCAATCCGCGACGAAAGAAAGCTTACACCTGCAGGACAGAGGAGTCCGACAATTTCTTATGACGAATTTACTACCAACATCTCCCCTGACATTCCGCATCCCAATCGACATCCTCTCCTCCTCGCTCGAAAGTCTAGGCGGCTTCCCCCTTGAATGTACCGAAGCCTCTTGTCCCTCATTCGACAATCCCGCGTTGTTCATCCGAGGCACGCAGAGCGGGTATATCCAGCCGAAACATCTTCCTACGATGGAGCGGATGTTTCCGCGACTGCAGGTC
>Ga0302325_10020600_pt1 | contig 13819 bp, 12 predicted proteins | sample Palsa_T0_2_FD_201948 | JGI IMG/M metagenome (GOLD analysis project Ga0302325, IMG submission 201948) | Peat permafrost microbial communities from Stordalen Mire near Abisko, Sweden - Palsa_T0_2 | ecosystem: Environmental > Terrestrial > Soil > Palsa > Peat permafrost | place: Sweden: Abisko... | reverse complement strand
CGTCGGCGCGCCGGAGCTCGACGACAGCGTTCCGACGGTGCTTCTCGTGCACGCCCTCACCGGGGACGCGCGCGTGGGCGGCCCGGGGGGCTGGTGGGAGCCCCTCATCGGCCCGGGGAAGGCGCTCGACCCCTCCAGTGTCCGCGTCCTCTGCTTCGCCAACCTCGGCTCCTGCTACGGAAGCACGGGGCCGCTGGACGCGGGCTTCCCCGAGGGCGCGGAGCTGACGCCCTGGGACATCGCCCGGGCGCTTCTCCTGGCCGTCGAGGCCCTGGGCCTCGAGCGGCTGGCCCTGGTGGCCGGTGGCTCCCTCGGGGGCATGGTGGCCCTGTGCATCGGGGCCTTTGGCGGCCCGCGGGTGGAGCGGCTTCTTCCTCTGGTGACGGCCGCGGCCGCCTCCCCCTGGGTGGTGGCGTGGAACCACGTCCAGCGCGCCATTCTCCAGCTCGACCCGGGCTGGCCGGACGACGTCGGCCGGGGACTCGAGGTCGCGCGCCAGGCGGCGATGCTGACGTACCGGGCGGAACCGGGCCTCGAGGCCAAGCAGGGCCGGCGCACGCCGTCGGAGCCCGGCTTCGCCCTGCCCTACCGCGTGCAGGGCTGGCTCGAGCACCAGGGCCAGAAGCTGCGGCGGCGCTTCGACGCCCGCGCCTACCTCCAGCAGGCCACGGCCATGGACCACCATGACTTGGAAGATGCGCCGCCCGGGGCCGGACACATCTCCGCCAGTAGCCTCGTGGTGGACGTGGACACGGACCAGCTCTTCACCCCGGCCCAGGTGGAGGCGCTGGCCCGGAGGCTGCGCGCCCGGGGCGCCCACGTCGAGCGCGCAACGTTGCGCAGCCTTCACGGACATGACGCCTTCCTCCTGGAATGGGACGCCCTGACGGCGCTCTTCAAGCGCGCCCTCTCCCTGCCCGCCGGCGGACGGGACTTCTAATGGCCTGGTCCATCTACAAGTTTGGTGGCTCCTCCCTCGGAGGCCCGGGGCGCCTGGAGCGCGTGGTGCAGCTCGTGGCCAGGGCGCCGCGGCAGCTGGCGCTGGTGGTGAGCGCGCTGGGGGCGACGACGGACTGGCTTCTCTCCGCGGCCGACGCCGCCGCTGCGGCGGACAGTCCGCGTGTCCTGAGCGAGCTCACCCGCATCCGCACCCTTGCCTTCGAGACGGCGCGGCAGGTGCTTTCCGAGGAGGAGCTCGTGCCCCTCGGGGCGGCGGTGGAAGCGGTGCTGGCGCCGCTGTCACAGCTGCTTCAAGGCATCCGCCTCACCGGGGAGTGCACGCCCACGGCGCGGGACGTCGTGCTGTCAGCCGGCGAGCGCATCGCCTCCCTGGTGGTGTCCGCCGCTCTCACCGCGCGCGGGTACCCCGCTCTGGCCGTGGACGCCTCCGCCTTCGTCGTGACGGACGAGGTGGCCGGCGCGGCCACGGTGGACGTCGAGGCCACGCGCGCACGGCTTGCGCCCCTCGCGCTGAGCTGGACGACGGCCATCCCGGTGGTGACGGGCTTCATCGGCCGTTCACGCGAGGGCCGGGTGACGACACTCGGACGCAATGGCTCGGACTACACGGCCACCGTGCTGGCCCAGACGCTGGGGGCGCGCGAGGTGACGGTGTGGACGGACGTCCCGGGCGTCATGACGGCGGACCCGGCCCTCGTCTCCGAGGCCTACACCGTGCCCCAGCTGAGCTACCACGAGGCGCTCGAGCTCGCGCACTTCGGGACGCGGATGTTTCATCCGCGGACGTTTCTGCCGCTCCTCGAAACTGGCGCCCGGCTGCGCATCCGCAACACGGCGGACCCCGAGGGGGCCGGCACCAGCATCGACGGGGCGGGCAATGTCGACCCCCGCCGCCCCACCTGCGTCACCAGTCTCGAGCACCTGGCCCTCCTCGGCGTCGAGTCCCTGCGTTCGGCCCAGCCCGAGCCCATCGCGGCGCGCGTCCTGGAGGCGCTGGACCGCGCCAAGGTGACGGTGTGGATGGCCACCCAGGCGGCACACGGGCGTTCCGTGGCGCTGGTGGTGCCGGAAGAGGAGGCCGAGCGCGCCTACCGCGCCCTGGAGACGACACTGCAGGGAGAGCTTTTGCGCCAGGAGGTGGAGCTGCGGCCCACGCAGCGGCCCGTCTCGCTGTTGACGCTGGTGGCGGAGGCCATGGGCCACCGGCCCAACGTGGACGGGCGTTTCTTCTCCGCGCTGGGAAATGTGGGCATCAACGTCCGCGCCATCGCCCAGGGCGCCAGTAGCCGCAGCATCTCCTGCGTCGTGGACGGGGCCGACACCACGCTGGCCGTGCGCACCGTCCATGCCGCTTTCAACCTCGCCGCCACCGAGGCCTCCGTCCTCCTCCTCGGCCGCGGCACGGTGGGCGGCCGGTTACTCGCGCAGCTGGAGGCCAACGCACCGCTCCTCAAGGAGCGCCACCACATCGACTTGAAGCTTGTGGGTCTTGTCGACAGACGCCACCGCCTCTGGGAGCCGAAGGGGCTTCACCCGGCGGACTTGCCGCCCCGGGGGACGTCCTTTGCCCTGGGGGCGACGCCTCCCGACGTCCTCCCGCTCCTGGACGTGCTGGCCCGGCTACCCGTCCCCATCCTCGTGGACTGCACCGCCGCGGACGGCATGGAGAAGCTGTACCGCGAGGCCTTCCGCCGCGGCATTCACGTGGTGGCGGCCAACAAGAAGCCGCTGGCGCTGCCCTTCTCTGAGCGCGAGGCGCTCCTCCTCGAGGCCCGTCACCACCACCGCGCCTACCTCTACGAGACGACGGTGGGGGCAAGCCTGCCCGTCATCGAGACGCTGAAAAACCTCGTCCGCACCGGGGACCGCGTGGAGCGCATCGACGGGAGCCTCTCCGGGACGCTGGGCTTCCTCAGCCACGAGGTCATGCATGGCGTCCCGCTGTCTCGTGCGGTGCGCACCGCCCGGGACCGCGGGTACACCGAACCCCATCCCAGGGATGACCTGTCCGGCCTGGACGTCGCCCGCAAGGCCCTCATCCTCGCCCGGGAGCTCGGCCTGCAGCTGGAGCTCGAGGACGTGGCGGTGGAGCCCTTCGTCCCGAAGGAGGCACTGGCGGAGGAGGACGCGGAGGCCTTCCTCCGTTCACTTACCCGGCTCGACGCGCCGTTTGCCGAAACCATTGAGCGCTACCGGGCCGCGGGCAAGGTGCTGCGCTACCTCGTGCAGATTGTGCCCGACGCCGCGGACGGGCGAAAAGTCCGCGTCGGACCCGTCGCGGTGGAGGCCGACCACCCCGCCACGGGCCTCAAGGGCGCCGAGGCCCTGGTGGCCTTCACCACCGCGCGCTACCACGACTACCCCCTCATCGTCCGCGGCGCCGGGGCCGGAGGCGACGTCACCGCCGCCGGCGTGCTGGCCGACGTCCTGAGGCTGGCCCAGGACGTCCGGGGCCGCTGATGCGCTCTCTTTCCCACCGAGGAGTCCCTCTCATGTCTCGCCGTCGCCTCCTGTTACTCGCCGCACTTGCACTCGTGTCCCTGGGCACCACCGCCAGGGCCGCCGAGGCCGGACCCACCGAGGTGCGACTCGACTGGGCCACCTACAACCCGAGCAGCCTCGTCCTGAAGAGATTCGGCTGGCTCGAGGAGGACCTGGGCAAGGACGGCATCAAAGTCACCTGGCTCTACAGCGCCGGCAGCAACAAGGCCAACGAGGCCATCTCCAGCGGGAGCGCGGACCTGGCCTCCACCGCCGGCGCCGCGGCGCTCCTGGCTCGCACCAACGGCGTGCCGTTGAAGACGGTGTACGTCTTCTCCAAGCCCGAGTGGACGGCGCTGGTGGTGCCGAAGGACTCGCCCCTCACCTCGGTGGCGCAGCTCAAGGGAAAGAAGATTGCCGCCACCCGCGGGACGGACCCCTTCTTCTTCCTCCTCCGTGCCCTGAAGGAAGCGGGCCTGAAGCAGTCCGACGTGGAGATTGTGAATTTGCAGCACAGCGACGGACGGCTGGCGCTCGAGCGCGGCAACGTGGACGCCTGGGCCGGGCTCGACCCGCACATGGCTGCGGCAGAGCTGCGGAGTGGTGCGCGGCTCCTCCACCGCAACATCGACTTCAACACCTACGGGACGCTGAATGCCCGGGAGGACTTCCTCCAGAAGTACCCGGCGACCGTCCGCCGCGTGCTCGCCCAGTATTCCCGGGCTGCCGACTGGATACGGAAACACCCCGACGAAGCGGTGGCCCTCCTCGCCGAGGCCGGGAAAATCGACGTCGACGTGGCGCGGAGACAATTGCTCGAACGGACACAGTTCCCGGATGGCTATGACTTCAAGCCCGTGTCCGTCGCGCTCCAGACGGTGGTTCCCATCCTTCTCTCGGAAAAGCTCGTGGCCTCGGACGCGGACCCTTCCAAGGCGCTGAGCGAGCTCTTTCTGGAGCGCCCGAGCGGGACCTTCCTTCCCGTCGGTAGTCGCTGATGCTGGTGGGCGCGGACACCGCGGGTGTTTCGGCACCGCGCCCCACCGCGCTTCGCCTCCCTGTGTGGCGCACCGCCGTCAGGAGACTTGCGCCCTGGCTCCTCCCAGTCGGCCTCCTCGCCGGCTGGTTTCTCGCCACCGACGGCTTTCACCTCCTGCCCGCCCACCAGCTGCCGTCCCCGCGGGCGGTGGCGCGCACGGCGCGGGACCTCCTCGCTGGCGGGGAGCTCTTCCGCCACGTCGCGGCCAGCGTACAAAGGGTGGCGCTGGGCTTCTTCCTCGGGGCCGGCGTGGCCATCGTGCTTGGCACGTGGGTTGGCCTCTCGCGCTTCGCGGAGCGGGTGCTGGACCCGACGCTTCAGGCCATCCGCAACGTGCCGTCGCTGGCCTGGGTGCCCTTCCTTCTTCTGTGGATGGGAATTGACGAGCTCCCCAAGGTGACGCTGGTGGCCATCGGCGCCTTCTTTCCCGTCTACGTGAATCTCGTCAGCGGCATCCGCCAGACGGACAGGAAGCTGGTCGAGCTGGGCCAGGTGTTTGGCCTCTCGGAGCTGGGCCTCGTGCGGCACATTGTCTTGCCCGCGGCGCTGCCTTCCCTCCTCACCGGGCTGCGCATCGGCCTTGGCCAGAGCTGGCTCTTCCTCGTGGCCGCCGAGCTCATCGCCTCCACCCGCGGCCTCGGCTTCCTCCTCATCGACGGGCAAAACAGCGCCCGGGCGGACATCATGCTGGTGGGCATTCTCCTCCTGGCCGTCCTGGGGAAGGCCTCGGATGGCGCCCTCCGCCTCCTGGAGCGACGGCTCCTGGCCTGGACGGACGGCTTCGGGGGCGTCGCGTGACGGCCGCCTCTGCCATTTCTGCCGAGCACGTCTCCAAGCGCTACCCAGGCGGGGACTTTGTGCTGCGCTCCCTGTCCCTGGAGGTGGCTCCCTCGGAGATTGTCACCCTCCTCGGCCCCAGCGGCTCCGGAAAGTCGACCGTCCTCCGGCTGCTCTCCGGGCTCGAGCGCGAGCACGAGGGGAAACTCCTCGTCCAGGGCCTTCCGGTGCAGGGCCCAACGCCCTCGGTGGGCATGATGTTTCAGGAGCCGCGCCTCCTCCCCTGGCGCACGGTGCGCGACAACGTCGCCTTCGGGCTTCCGCGGACCCTCTCGAAGGAGCTCGGCGCGACGCGGGTGGAGCAGCTCCTCAGCCTCGTGCAGCTCACCGAGGCCAGAGACAAGCTTCCCAAGGAGCTCTCCGGGGGCATGGCGCAGCGGGTGGCCCTGGCCCGCTGCCTTGCCGGCGCGCCAAGTGTGCTGCTCCTCGACGAGCCCTTCAGCGCGGTGGACGCGCTCACCCGCATGCACCTTCAGGAGCTGCTGCTCTCCATCTGGACGCACACCCGCCTCACCATGCTTCTCGTCACCCATGACATCGACGAGGCCCTCTTCCTCAGTGACCGGGTGGCGGTGCTGCGGGGAAGCCCGGCGAACATCGAGGAAACCCTCGTCGTCCCCCTGCCCCGGCCCCGGGACAGGCGGGACGAGGCGCTCGGGCCCCTCCGGAGCCACCTCCTCGAGGCCCTGCGGCTGGCGGGAAACGGCCACTCCCACGAGGCCGCCGAGGGGCCCGGCGGCCTCATTGCTGGCTGGTGACGAGGCCGTGGTCCGCTGAGCCGACGTCCGGGTCGTCGGTGACGGTGAAGGTGCGGCGGCCAATCTCGCGGCCATCGCGCGTCTCCACCGTCACCCGCCAGTCCCCGGCGCGCCAGTTCTGCTTGTAGGAGTAGCCGGCGTAGCCCTCCTCCTTGCCGCCGGTAATTTGGATGGGGACGGCGTCGCTGCTGGCCCAGCCCACGCCCGGGTCGTGGTGCGCCCAGCGCAGCCGCACCTCGTCGTGGAAATTCCGCGGTGCGAAGACGTGAACGAAGCAGAAGACGCGGTCTCCGGGCCGGGCGAGGAAGTCCTGCTCGTCCTTGGCCCAGAAGCGCCACCAGGGACGCGGATGGTGGCTCAAGGTGTAGGCCCCGTCCTTCGGGTTCTTCATCACGCCGTGGTAGATGCCGATGTCCTGCAGCGAGAGCGGCACCGGCGGCACGAGGTGGAAGAGGAAGAGCAACACCAGCACCGCCTGCACGCCCAAGGAAGGCACCAGCGCCTCGATGAAGACGCGGCGCTGGTCCCCGGTGAATTGGTGGTGGCTCCAGGCCAGAAGCAAGAGCGGCAGGAGCGACGTCCCCACCGCCAGGAGAAACATCCACGGCTCGAGGCGCCCGAAGAAGACAGGGTAGAAGTAGGCGAAGTAGCTGGTGAGGCAGAAGCTGTAGAGCCCGAAGATGACGACGGGCCCGAACCGCCGAAACTGCGGCAGCTCGTTCATCAGGAGCAGGATGCAGATGGTGAGCAGGAAGAGGACGGCGGAGAGCCCCGAGCCGCTCTTGAAGTAGAAGAGGACGTAGGCGTTGAGGAGTGTCCCGAGCATGAAGTGCAGCGCGGGCTGGCTCCACTTCCAGACGCCGCGCAAGAAGCGCGGGGGCTGCACCTTCCGGTGGTCCCAGGCATTGAGGCCGAGGAGGAGAAGCCCGGCCACGCCGAGGTAGACGCCCTGCTGGATGAGGGTGGAGGCGTCGTCGATGCGACGCACCATCATCGCGTCGAAGAGGAAACCGCCGACGAAGAAGAGGACGTGCTCGGCGTGCTCGTGCCTCTGGCGAAAGGCCGTGAGCCGCTTCCAGAAGGACGCGTTGGGGCCCGTCGAGGACGGGGCGGGCTCGGTCTCCACCGAGGCCAAGCTAGCCAGCAACCATCGTCTTCAACTCGCCCCGCTCATCCAGCTCCCGGATGATGTCCGACCCGCCGACGAAGCGTCCGCGGATGAACACCTGGGGGATGGTGGGCCAGCGGGTGAACTCCTTGATGCCGTCCCGCAGCTCCGGGTCCGCCAGCACGTCGATGCCGTGCACCGGCCCGTAGGCCGACAGCGCCTGCACGGCTGCGGCAGAGAAGCCGCAGCGGGGGAAGAGCGGGTTGCCCTTCATGAAGATGACCACCGGGTGCTGCTGGATTTCCACTTCGATGCGCGTCTTGAGCTCGGGCGTCATGCAGGATTCCTTGGGCGGCCCTGGAGCCGCTTCCACTGCTCCGGGGTGTAAGTCTTTAGCGCCAGGGCATGCAAGGCGCCGCTCTCCAGCACATCCCTCAGGGGGGCATAGACGGCCTGGTGCTGGTCCACCATGGCCAGCCCCTCGAAGGACGCCGCCACCACCCGGGCCTCGAAGTGGTCTCCCGTCCCGGTGAGGTCCCGCACCTCCACCTCGGCCCCGGGAAGCGCGGCGGCGATGCGCTTTTCGAGCTCCTTCGGGTCCAGCATCAGTTGGCCCCCGGCCCGTTGAGCCGGGCGGTGGGACTCTGCAGCATGGCCGGCTCGACGCCCATTTGCCGTAGGACTTCCTCCCAGAGGGTGTCCGCGTCGCCGTGCAGGACGCGCTCCGGGCTGGCCTCGGTGAAAAGCCAGGTGCCCTGCTGGAGCTCCCGCTCCAGCTGCTGGCTGCCCCAGCCCGCGTACCCGAGGAAGAAGCGAAGGACGCCCGTCTCCTCGCCGAGGAGCTGCTCCAGGGCGTCCACCGTCTCGGAGAGGAAGAGGCCCGGCGCCAGCTGCCGCTTCTCCGGGAGGCCCAGCCTGTCGTGGAGGACGAGTCCCCGCTGCGGCTCGACCGGGCCTCCGGCGTATACGAGCTCGCGCCGAAGGCGCGGCGCCACGGAGAGCGACTGTCCCCGGGCCACGTCCTCCAGCGTCACGCGGGTCGGCCGGTTGAGGACGACGCCCCGTGCACCCTCGGCGTTATGTTGAAGGATGAGCACCACCGTCCGGTGAAAGTTGGGGTCCCCGAGCTGGGGCATGGCGATGAGAAAACCAGAGGAGAGTCGCTCCATCGTCGCGGGCGCGGACTCTACTAAAACCGGGGCCACGCCGTGCGGATGCTCGCCCGGCTGCTCCGTTTTTCGAGGTTAGAGAAAACGCCCATGCGCGCACTCACCATTTCCCGCCACGGCGGGCCGGACGTCCTGCAGGTACGTACCCTCCCGGACCCCGTCCCCGGCCCGGGACAGCTGCGCATTCGCGTGGCCCGGGCGGGCCTCAACTTCGCGGACGTCAGCGCCAGGGTCGGCCTCTACCCGGACGCGCCGAAACCGCCCTGCGTCGTGGGCTACGAGGTGTCAGGGACGGTGGACGCGCTCGGGCCCGGCGTGACCACGCCGGCGGTGGGCACCACCGTCGTCGCCTTCACGCGCTTCGGTGGACAGGCCACCCACGTCCTCACCGACGCGCGCGTCGTCTTCGAGCTTCCGTCCGGCATGAGCCTCGACGCCGCCGCGGCGCTGCCCGTCAACTACGTCACCGCGCACCACCTGCTTCACCGGGTGGGCGGCCTTCAGCCGGGACGGAGTGTCCTCGTGCACATGGCCGCGGGCGGCGTGGGACTGGCCGCCCTCCAAATCGCCCGCGCCGTGGGCCGGGTGACGCTGTTCGGGACGGCCTCCGCCAGCAAGCACGCCCTCCTCCGCGAGGCCGGCGTCCACCACCCCATCGACTACCGGACGCAGGACTGGGCGGCGGAAGTCCGTCGCCTCACGGGCGGCCGCGGGGTGGACCTCATCATCGACGCCCTGGGCGGGGAGGACAACGCCCGCGGGTACGCACTCCTGGCGCCGGCCGGCCACCTGGCGTGCTTCGGCTTTGCCAACCTCATCACCGGCGAGAAGCGCAGCTGGCCGCACGTCCTCTGGCAACTCACCAAGGTGAAGCGCTGGAGCGCACTTCAGCTGATGAGCGACAACCGCACCGTCTCCGGCGTCAACCTCGGCCACCTCTTCGGCGAGGTCGCCCTCCTCAGCGAGGCCATGCACGCCCTCTTCGAGCTCTTCCGCGAGGGCCTCATCTCCCCGCGGGTGGACCGCGTCTTCCCCCTGGCCGAGGGCGCGGCGGCACACCGCTTTCTCCAGGAGCGTCGCAACGTGGGGAAAGTGCTCTTCGACTGCAGCTGAAGGAGGCCGTCACTCCAGCTTCTGGAAGCCCCGGGGACGGCGTTCGCCCTCCCTTTTAGGGAATGCCGTCGGCGGCGGACAGTTCGAGCGAGGCGTCGGACAAGCGGCAGCACTCCCTCCCCGGGACGCCGCTCGGAAGTTTCTGGTGGGCCGTCGGGCTCTCGATTAGGGGCCAGGACTGGAGATACCCATGTTCAGACAGGTCCCACCGGCCAGACGGGGTTGCCCCCGCGCAGCTGTCGCCGCCAGGACGCCCCTCCTCCTCCTTGCCCTTCTGCTTGGGCGCGCGGCCCCGGCCAGCGCCGCGGGCGACGCCCAGCGCGGGGCGACGCTCTTCGCCCAGCAATGCGAGCTCTGCCACGCGACGTCTCCGCAGGGGGACAGTGGCCAGGGCCCAAGCCTGGCCGGCGTGGTGGGGCGTCGAGCCGGAGCCACCGACTTCGGCTACACGGCGGCGATGCGCAAGCTGGGCCGCGTCTGGAAGCCGGCGCTGCTCGACAAGTTTCTCGCCGCGCCGAGCAGCCTCGTCCCCGGGACGTCCATGCCCCTGCGCGTCGCCTCGTCCATCGACAGGCGAGACCTCATCGCCTACCTGGCCACCTTGCACGCCGGCGCGGCGAAGAAGCCCGCACCCGTCGCCGCGGAGAGCCAGCCCCTGCCACCAGCTTCCGCGCAGCCCTCCGTCGGCGTCCTCACCGGTACAGCGGCCTTCGGAGACTGGCGCTCGGATGCGCCGGGCGTGCGGCGTCACCTCCTCGTCGCGGACCTCCCGGCGCCATTTGCGACACCCTCGGCCGGAAACAGCCCGCACGTCGTGGAGCGCCCCGAGGGCCGCATGCCCCTCGCCCCGGCCGGCTTCGAGGTGACGCTGTTTGCCTCGGGCCTTCAAAACCCGCGCGTGCTCCGCGTCGCGCCCAACGGGGACGTCTTCGTGGCCGAGTCCTCCCCGGGGAGAATTCGCGTGCTGCGGGCCGCGGACGGGGCGCCCAAGGCCGCCCAGAAGGAGGCCTTCGCCACGGGACTCGAGGGGCCCTTCGGCATCGCCTTCTACCCGTCGGGGCCCAACCCGGAGTGGGTGTACGTCGCCGAAACCAACGCCGTCCTCCGCTTTCCGTACCGGAATGGCGACGTGCATGCGCGGGGGGCAGCCGAAACCATCGTCGACAGCCTCGCCCCCACCCGCGGCGGGCACGTGACGCGGGACCTCGTCTTCTCGGCGGACGGGAAGCACCTCTTCGTCTCCGTCGGCTCGGGTTCCAACATCGCCCAGGGCATGGAGAGGCGCAGCGTCGAGGAGGCGCAGGCCTTCGAGGCCGCCCATGGCCTCGGCGCCACCTGGGGCAACGAGGAAAACCGCGCGGACGTCCGCGTCTTCACGCCCGAGGGGAAGGAGGCCCGCACCTTCGCCACCGGGCTGCGCAACTGCGTCGGCCTGGCCATGCAGAAGGCGACGGGCGTCCTGTGGTGCTCCACCAACGAGCGCGACGGGCTGGGAGACGACTTGGTGCCGGACTACGTCACCAGGGTGCGCGAGGGCGGCTACTACGGCTGGCCCTGGTACTACCTCGGCAACCACGAGGAGCCGCGCCTGCATGGGCAGCGCCCGGACTTGGCCGGCCGGGCGACGGTGCCGGACGTCCTTTTGCAGGCCCACTCAGCGTCGCTGGAGATGACGTTTTACGACGCGGCGGCCTTCCCAGCGGCCTTCCGGGGCGGCTTCGCCGCCGAGCACGGCTCGTGGAACCGCGCCAAGCGCACCGGGTACAAAGTCATTCGCATCATCCTCGACGAAGCCGGGGCCCCCACCGGCGAGTACGAGGACTTCCTCACCGGCTTCGTCCTCACCGACTCCGCCGTCTGGGGACGTCCAGTGGGCGTGGCCGTGGCGCACGACGGCGCCCTCCTCGTCAGCGAGGACGGCAACGGCACCGTCTGGCGGGTGGCCTACCGCGGCGGAGTCCAGGACGGGGGACGGAGGTGACGGCCGTCGTGGCCCCGGCGTTCCCCGCGCGGACTCATCGCTGCCAGAAGTAGAAGCGGGGCGGGCCCACCTTTCCCATGTCCTCAAGCGGTGGCGCGGCCAGAGGCGCGCTTGCAAGACAACAAGCGTCCGCAACGGGTTGACTGTCGTCACACCAAGGAGCGACTCTGCAGAGAAGAATGCGGAAGCACCGAACCGTGTGGAGCGCGTCCGGTTGGCTGGCCCTCGCTGGGGGGACGCTCGTCCTCGGGCTTCTCCTCCTCGCCCGCGACGCTTCCAGCGCCGCACCGACACGCCGGGACAGGGGGCTCAGTGCCTTCGGCACCATCGCCACGGTGGTGACGGGCCCCCGGTGCTTGAATTGCCACCAGGCCGAGCGGCCGCTGCAGGGGGATGACCGGCACGCCCACATTCCCCGCGTCGAGCGCGGGCCGGACAACCTCGGCGCCGTCGGCATGCGCTGCACCGCCTGCCACTCGCTCCACGCCAACAACGAGACCTCCGGCGTCCCAGGCGCACCGGCCTGGTCGCTCGCGCCGCTGAGCATGCTGTGGCAGGGCCTCACGCCGGCGGCGCTGTGCCGGGCGCTGAAGGACCCGGCGCGCAACGGCAAGCGGGATGGAGCGGCCCTCATCACGCACATGGCCTCGGACAAGCTCGTCGGCTGGGGATGGAACCCGGGCCAGGGGCGGACGCCCGTCGGTGTCCCGCGCGCGGAGCTGGTGAAGGCGATGAAGACGTGGGTGGCGGCCGGGATGCCCTGCCCGGATGAAGTCGTGATGAATCTGCCGAGCGACGCACACGGGCGCGCTGGAGAAGGAATGCCATGGTGACGCTGACAATCAACGGGACCGAGCACGTGCTCGACGTCGACCCGCGCATGCCGCTCCTCTGGGCCCTGCGCGACAGGCTCGACCTCGTGGGCACGAAGTTTGGCTGCGGCCGGGCCCAGTGCGGCGCCTGCACGGTGCACATCGACGGCGAGGCGGCGCGCTCCTGCTCCATCCGCGTCGGCGACGCCGCCGGGAAAAACATCACCACCATCGAGGGCGTCACGGGAAAAGTCGCCCAGGCCGTCCAGAAGGCCTGGCAGGACCTCGACGTCGTCCAGTGCGGCTACTGCCAGTCGGGCCAAATCATGTCCGCCATCGTCCTCCTGGCCGCCAAACCCACCCCCACCGACGCCGACATCGACAGCGCGCTGGCCGGAAACGTCTGCCGCTGTGGCACCTACGTCCGAATTCGAAAGGCCATTCACCAGGCCGCGAAAGAGCTGGCCTAGCCCATGCGCCCCATGTCCAGTGTCCGGCCCACGCGCCGTGAAGTCCTCAAGGGCGGCACAGTCGCGGCCGGGGCCCTCATCCTCGGGGCCTACGTCACGCTGCCGCGCCGGGCCTTCGCCCAGGCGGCGGCTGCCCCCATCAACTACGACCCCAACGTCTTCCTCCGCATCGGCGACGACGACTCGGTCACCATCCTCTCCAAGCACCTGGAGATGGGCCAGGGCGTCACCACCGGCCTGGCCACGCTGGTGGCCGAGGAGCTGGACGCGAAGTGGTCCACCATCCGCCTCGAGCACGCCCTCAACAATCCGGCCAAGTACGCAAACCTCGCCTTCGGCATGCAGGGCACCGGCGGCTCGACGTCCATGGCCAACTCCTGGGAGCAGATGCGGAGGGTGGGCGCTGCCGCCCGCGTGATGCTCACCCAGGCCGCCGCGCTGCGCTGGGGCGTCCCGCCGGCAGAGATTGAGGTGGAGGACGGCGTCGTCCTCCACCGGCCGTCCAACCGGAAGTCCGGCTTCGGGCTGCACGCCGCGGCGGCGATGGCCCTGCCCGTCCCCACCACGGTGACGCTGAAGGACCCGAAGGCCTGGAAGTACATCGGAAAGCGCGTCCCCCGCGTCGACTCGGTGGCCAAGACGACGGGCAAGGCCGTCTTCGCCATGGACTTCCGGCGTCCAGGCATGCTGACGGCTGTCGTGCGGCGGCCGGAGCTCTTCGGCGCCACCGTGGCCCACGTCGACACCGCGGCGGCCCTCAAAGTCCCGGGCGTCGTCGAGGTGGTGCAAGTCCCCTCGGGCGTCGCCGTCCTGGCCAAGGACACCTGGTCCGCCATGCGCGGACGGGACGCCCTGCGCATCCGCTGGGACACGACGCATGCCGAGACGCGCTCCGTCGAGGAGATGCTGGAGGACTACCGGAAGGCCCTCAAGGCCCCGGGCCTCGTCGCGCTCCGCCGCGGGGATGCAGGGAAGGGGCTCGCCCGGGCGACGAAGACGGTGCAGGGCGAATTCACCTTCCCCTTCCTGGCCCACGCGCCGATGGAGCCGATGAATGCCGTCATGGAGCGCACCCCTGAAGGCGTCGAGAT
>Ga0302325_10020598_pt1 | contig 13820 bp, 9 predicted proteins | sample Palsa_T0_2_FD_201948 | JGI IMG/M metagenome (GOLD analysis project Ga0302325, IMG submission 201948) | Peat permafrost microbial communities from Stordalen Mire near Abisko, Sweden - Palsa_T0_2 | ecosystem: Environmental > Terrestrial > Soil > Palsa > Peat permafrost | place: Sweden: Abisko... | reverse complement strand
GTCGAAAACTCATTGGGTCCAAACATGCCGGCGGTCTTGGTGACATCGGTGAAGGTGCCGTTGCCGTTGTTGTGGAAGAGATGGCTCTGGCCAAGCGCGGTGATAAAGATATCGTCGAAGCCGTCGTTGTCATAGTCGCCGACGGCCACACCGAGCCCAAACATGGGCACGGCCAATCCGGCCTTGCGGGTCACGTCGGTGAAGGTCCCGTCGTGATTGTTGTGGTATAGCTTTGGGGTTGTCGGTCCGGCGTGGGTGTGCCCGGGCCAGTCTTCGCCATTCACCAGAAGAATATCGGGATATCCATCGTTGTCGTAATCAATGAAGGCGCAGCCCGGACCCATCGTCTCCGGCAGCCACTTTTTTCCAAAGGAGCCGTTATTGTGAGTGAACTGGATTCCCGCTTGCCCCGTGATGTCGCGGAAGTGAATTTGCTGGCCCTGAGCAGTGATCACCAAAAGCAGAATCCACCACAGAGACACAGAGACACAGAGGAAACCGGGACGATAAGGCCGCATTTCTTCTCTGTGACTCCGTGATTCTGTGGTGAAATGTACTTTTGTGGTCCTCACTATCTTGACCCTCCGGCGGGGGTCTCGCCTGCGCGTTTCGGATGCAGCGCCGACAGAGCAACAGATACGTGCTCGTGAATCGACTGCCTTTCGTTGTTGTCTTCCGGATGTGACTGACGGTACGGGCCGGTAATCGCCTGGGACGACTCGTCCGCTTTGAATCGCATGTACCGCGCCTGGTGCTCCTTCGCAAGCTTTTCGTTGCCCAAGCCGCTGTAACATAGCATTAAGTTATAGTGCGCCTGCAGGTCTTCGGGGTCGATCGCAAACACGGATTGCAGGATGTTCACCGCCTCGGCATACTTGCGCTGCAGGAAAAGAATCCGCCCCAGATCGTTGAGCGCCACGCGGTCGCGCGGATACTGAGCCAGAACGATGCGCAAGCGGGCGGCAGCCCCCTCATAGTTGCCGTCCGTGCGCAGCACGCGGGCATAGAAAAAGTTGGCCCGCGCCAAATTCGGAGACAAAGCCAATGCTTTCTCGAGCACGGTGCGGGCGCGTTCCATGTCGCCCTCCTGCACCGCCGCGCGTCCGATATTGACCCAGCCATCGGGATTGTTTGGATCGGCCTCGGTCACCTTCTGGAACGCCGCAGCCGCGGCTTTCAGATCGCCCTGCAGGAACAGGCCGATTCCGTAATCGTTCCAGCGCTGCCATTCCTCTTTGCGCACGATGGTCTTCGGCTCGGGAGCGGGCGCGTCATGCGCGACCACGGGCAGCGTCACTTCATTCTCTGCAACCGTGACGATGGGCACGTCCGGAATCTTCTCTTCCTTGGCCGAAACTCCGCTCAGCGATGCCGTAAACACTGTCGGGCGGTCGTCGTAGTCGGGCGAAACCGAGTTCGGCGATGCCGGATCGGGCTGGCCGGCGAAAGACTCGCGCGTTCCAAACCACGAGAATTTGCGATAACACAGGCGCGCATGAAGCGTGATCTTGTTGCCGGCGTTTTCAGGAATCGACATGCGGTAATGCACAGTGTCGGCCGCGCCAGGCGGGATGAGCCGCACATACACCACAGCCCGCGTCGCCCAAGCGTTACGCTTGTTGATGGGGTTGCCGTGCGCGTCGATCTGCAACGAGCGGTAGAAGTGTGCACCTTTTTCGACCGGACCCTTGCCCTCGCCCTCAACCATGCCGCTCCAGAAGATGGTCTGGCCTTTGTCGTCGGTGCCTTTCAGTTCGAGCCAGGTGTCGTAGGCGTCGACAGTGCCGCCGGGGAAAAAGTGTCCAACTTTCTTCGTGCGCACGACTACGTCCACGCGCACGGTGTCGCCGCGGCGCAGCGCAGGCTGCACGTGGTTCAACGGAGCGGTGACCGGCGCGACTTCTCCGCCAGCGCCGGGAGTAATTTTGGTTTCGGCTTCTTCGCCTACGGCGAACGTTGTGGCCAGGTCCGATTGAGTGGCCGCGCCCGTCTTCAGTGCGGCCTGCAACGGCGCCTGCGCCGGAGACAAAGCAAAAATATCCACCGTAAGAGCGCCGCTCTTCAAGAATGCTTCGGTGAGTTTCAGTTGGGGGCCATCTTCGTTCGCCGTGGGAATCGCGGTGTTCGCTCCGGGGAATCGGTGTGAGTGTACGAACCCGTTGATATTGCCCGCATCCTTCGATGCCTCCATGGGCATGTGGCAATCGGCGCACTGCTGCGGCTTCGGCGGATAGTAGAATGAGCGCGCACCTTGCCCGGAGACCCCGCTGGCCTGCCAGTTGTCGTACTCGTTGAAACCACGGAACCAACGGTAGTGATTCACCGGCACATCGAGATGCACCTTGTGGCAGGTGGAGCAGAACTCGGCAGTCTGCGTGCGCATGAACGGCTTGAGGAATACGCGGCGGTGTGGCTCGGGGTTCAGCCGGATCAGAAAATCGTGCAGCGCGCGCGCGACGGGATTCTGCGTGGCGGCCAGTTCGTGCAGCTTGGGATACTCGAGATAAAAATCGCCCTGTCCCATGGTGCTCTTCACGTCGGCGATGGAGTGGCACATCATGCAGCCCAGCCCAGCCTGCGACTCCGGGCGATGCACGATCTGCTTGATGGGAGTATCCATCAAGCCGCTGTAGAGCACGGCGGGATCGTGACATCCGCCGCACCATTTTGAGGGCTTGGTGCCGACCGTATCCTGCATGTACTCAATCGACTTGCGGTACCACTGATTGTTGAACGAAGAGAAATGGTGCACTGAACTGAACCACTGGTTATAGATATCTTCGTGGCAGCGCTTGCAGGAGTCGGACTCCATGAAGAACTTGCTGGGAATTTTCCGCTTGCCGTAGACCTGCGCGGAGCTTGGAAAGAACGAGCCCTCGGGGCCATCGCCTTCGCCGTTCATGTTGTCGGGCGGCATGGCTGGATTCTGAATGCGGCTGCGCGTCTGCCAACTCTCGCGCAGGTAGCGCGCACCGAAGCCGACGCCGGCGAGCACGATCAGGCAGATTGCTGCGCGGAGTATTGATCTTCCCGCGTTCGTGGCTAACCATCCACGTTCGCCCAACTTGTTGGCGATGAGCAGGCCGATTCCGACGAGCGAGATCACGATGTGGAGGTAAAGCCACTTCCACTCGGTGCGGGGCGTACCGGTCTTGATGAGAATGAGTCCGAGGACAGCGCCGGCCGCCACCAGCAGCCATCCCGCGCGGGCCAGCAGAGTGCCACTGCGCATCTGGCGAAAGAGTGCTGCGACGAGCAGAATTGCGGTAACCACTCCGCCCAGCGCGTGCAGCAGCACCACACCGGCATAGAAAATGTTTGGCTGCGGGAAGGTATAGAGGTACGCGGCCGAGATCACGAGAAACGGCAGGAGCCAGGACAAAGCCCGACCGACGAAACCTTTGGATGGTGAGTTTTCGGGCATTGGAAACAATCGGATGCTTAGCGACTGAAATCGGGTGCCAACCAACTTACTCAGACTAGCGGGCTGGGGGAATAGTGCAAAAATACTATTGGAGATCGAGGAGCTTCACGCAATCGGTGGAATCCTCCAATCGCCACATTGCTTCTCCAGCGCGGCGGCGACGGAGAGCACCTGCTCCTCTTCCCAAGGCCGTCCGGCGATCTGCACGCCGATGGGCAAGCCCTCGGGCGATTGGCCGACCGGAACCACCGCAGCGGGATTGCCCAACAGGTTGAAGAATTCGGTGTAACTCCAGGCGTCGAGATAATGGACGGTTTTGCCTTCAACCTGCCAACTGCGCTCCCCGTGCCGGAACGCGGGGATCGCCGCCGTCGGGCACAACAGGATGGGATATTTTTGCATCTGCGCGAAGAACCGCGCGCGGAGCAGATCGCGCTGGATCCAGGCATCGAGCAGCGTCCTTCCAGTGTGACCTGGCTCGGCCGCCGCCCATTCCAGAAACTGCTTGAGGATCGGACTAAGATTGGCGTCGCCTTCTTTGAACATCGGACGTAACAGCATTCCACCGGCAACCACGAAGAACTTGTGCCACAGCCGGCGCGCCTCTTCAAGTCCTTCGGGCTGGAAGCGATCTACTTGAAATCCGGCGCCGCGCAAGGCTTCCGCCGCAGTGCGTACGGCCGCGCGGGTTTCCGGCGTGACTGGCGTGCGGCTGTCGTCTTCGAAATAACCGACATTCAGTTTCTTAACTTCATTGTTACTCGGCCAGCGCACCGGTACCGGCGCTGCGCAGGTGTCGCCAATGTCTGGACCTTGCATCACCTCGAACAGAACTTTCAGGTCGGCAACGGTACGTGCCATCGGTCCGACGACGCCGATCAGTGCGAACGGCCCCGCGGATACGGGAAAGTGTCCGGTCGTGGGGATGCGTCCCGGGGTCGGCTTCAGGCCGCAGATGCCGCTGAAGTGAGCCGGCACGCGAATCGAACCTCCGCCGTCGCTGCCCACCCCGCCCGCGGACATGCCCGCGGCGATCGCTGCCGCTTCGCCACCGCTTGAGCCGCCGGGCGTGCGCTCCAGATCCCATGGGCTGTTGGTGCGGCCATATAGCAGGTTGTCGGTTTCCCACGCCATCAGAAGCTCAGGAGTGTTGGTCACGCCCAGCACAATCGCTCCGGCATTCTTCAGCCGTGTCACCAGCGGGGCATCCTGGGTTGCGACAAGTCCGGCCCGCAGCCGGGTTCCGGCCTCGCAACGCATTCCCGCTACTTCCAAAGAACTCTTGATGCTGATGGGAATACCGTGCAGAAGGCCGAGCGCCTCTTCCTGCATGACAGCGATCTCGGCGTCATGAGCCGCCCGCCGCGCCCGCTCCGCATCCACCTGCACAAACGCGTTTAGTCTTGGGTTCAGTTTCTCGATCTGTGCCAAATGCGCTTCGACGAGTTCGACGGGGGAGAGTTTCTTCTTTCGGATTTGTTCGGCCATGGTAACAGCCGGAAGGAAGGTTAGGTCGTTCATACGATTCCTCGCACGGCGCGATCGAGCATTCGCTTCTCATCCGCGGTCAGAACACGGTGTTCGCCTTTCGCGAGATCGCCCAGTTGCAGCGGTCCAATGGCCACGCGCACCAGACGCAACACTTCGACGCTCATGGCCTCCATCATGCGCCGGATCTGGCGGTTCTTGCCCTCGTCCAGAACAAGGTCGAGCCAGCAATTTTTCTGCCCCGCACGCAAGCGGCGTGACTGCTTCGCTCGCAGTACTTCTCCGTCTTTCGCTTGCACTCCTCGGAGCAGCGCTTGGACGAACTTTTCATCTGCGACCGTTCCGATTTGAACATGGTAGGTCTTGTCCAAATGCGTTTTCGGCGCAACAATGCGCGCGCCCCATTCAGAATCATTCGTCAGCAGCAACAAACCCTCGCTGGCTTTATCGAGTCGGCCGACCGGGGCTACCCAAGGGAGGGCTTCGCCCGGCGGTGACGTTCTATTAGACGAACGCTTGTTCAGTGGTCCGTACACCGTGTCCCGGCCCTTTTCGTCAGATGCCGTCGTCACCACGCCGCGAGGCTTGTTTATCATGACGTAGATTTTGCTTTGCGGCTCAATCACCTTTCCATCGATTGCGATCTGATCATGCTTCCCGGTAACCGGCGTTTCCGGATCGCGCTGGATCCTTCCGTTCAGGCTCACACGCCCGGCACGAATCAACTCTGCCGCACTCGACCGCGAACAGTAGCCAAGCTTTGACAGAGCGCGCGCCAGGCCGATTTGCCGGGTTGGTTCGTTCTTTCTCACCGGTTCATGCTAACTGAGAATTAGATGAAGCACGATGCACAATCCAACGGCACTTGATAGGATGTTCATCGTCGGCTGTCTGGGATCGGCTCACTGAGAAAGGAGCTTTCATGGCTCTCCAACACCCTCCCCGCTTTTTGAAGATCGTAGACGACGCCAAGAGGCGCGTGCGCGAAACCAACGTCGAACAAGTGAAGAAGAAGATGGACAGCGGCGGGAAATTCATCCTGGTGGATGTGCGCGAAGAGAGCGAGTTTGCCAAGGACCACCTGCCGGGCGCGATTCACCTGGGCAAAGGCGTGATCGAGCGCGACATCGAAGCCCGCGTGCCCGATCTGGGTGCGGAGATTGTGCTCTACTGCGGCGGTGGATTCCGCTCGGCGCTGGCCGCTGACAACCTGCAGAAGATGGGCTACACGAATGTGATTTCGATGGATGGCGGTATTCGCGACTGGCGGGAGAAGGGATATCCGCTGACCAAGGGGTGAAGGCAGTTCTCAGTTCTCAGTTCTCAGTTCCCACTTATGAATGGCCGCATCTTCTTCTGGTCGCTCACGTCGGCACTTGCCGGATTCCTTTTCGGTTTCGACACGGTCGTTATTTCCGGCGCCGAAAAAACGATTCAGTCGCTCTGGGGTCTGAGTGCCGGACTGCACGGCATTGCCATGGCTTCGGCCCTTTACGGTACCGTGGTTGGTTCGCTGCTCGGGGGCTGGCCGGCTGACAGATTCGGACGCAAGGCCACGCTGCTTTGGATCGGCATTCTTTATTTTGTTGGTGCGGTGTGCTCAGGGTTGGCGTCAAACGTTGGCACTTTCATCGCGGCGCGCGTCATAGGCGGGTTGGGCATCGGCATCTCCACCGTGGTTGCCCCAATGTACATCTCGGAAATCGCGCCGCCTAAGTATCGCGGACGACTTGCCGGAATGTTTCAGTTCAATATTGTTTTTGGCATCCTGATCGCTTTCGTCTCGAACGCGCTGCTGGCGGGCATCGGCGAGAACGCATGGCGCTGGATGCTGGGCGTGGCCGCATTTCCGTCGTTGCTCTACGCCGTGTTCTGCTTCGGCCTTCCCGAAAGTCCACGCTGGCTGCTGGGCAAGAAGGGCGATCGCGAAGCAGGGCTACAGGTGCTGCAACGAATTGAACCTGACGCGTCCAAAGCCGAAGTGGCGGCCGAGGCGGACGCGATTATAGCTGCATCGTCGGAGCAAGCATCGTCGGGACATTTCTGGACGAGACGTCTTCGCAAACCAATCCTGCTCGCCATCCTGATTGCCTTCTTCAACCAGCTCTCCGGCATCAATGCGATCTTGTACTTCGCGCCTCGCATATTTGAACTTACCGGCCTCGGGGCAAAAGCCGCCCTGTTGCAATCGATTGGAATTGGCGTCACCAATCTCGTTTTCACTTTTGTCGGACTCTGGCTGATTGACCGGCTGGGCCGGCGTACTCTTCTCTATATCGGCTCGTTCGGCTACATTACCTCGCTCGGTCTTGTCGCCTGGGCTTTCTTTACAAATCACTTCTCAATCGTGCCAGTTTGCATTTTCGGTTTCATCGCTGCCCACGCGGTCGGCCAGGGAGCAGTGATTTGGGTTTTTATCTCCGAGATATTTCCCAATCGTCATCGCGCGGAAGGTCAGACCCTCGGCAGCTTCACGCACTGGACCTTCGCCGCCTTGCTCACAACTTTCTTCCCGAAGATGGTCACTGCCTTCCCGACGGGCTATGTTTTCTTATTCTTCACCGGCATGATGGTTCTTCAACTCATTTGGGTGAAGACCATGGTTCCAGAGACGAAGGGCGTGCCGCTGGAGCAGATCCAGAGGCAACTGGGTATCGAATAGTTCGGGAAAGAAAGAACCACGCTTCTCGCAGAGAACGCGAGAATTAGGGTACCCGGCTTGAACGTGCGACCACCACCGGGGCTGAAGCGCCGCTCTTCCACGTCGCTGCTTTTCGAGTTTTCCGCAGCCTATTTGATCTCAGCGTTGCGGCAACGGGGGAAGCGCAACTTTCTGCTGGAGACCTTCTCCCTCGACGACGGTGTAAATAAAATCCGCGGGTACGTCCCGCAGAACTTCTGTTTCGCCATTCGGCCAGCGGATGCTTACTTCACTCATCATGTCGTTTGCGGCTAATCCAAAATGCAAGCGCAAATCGTTCTGCGAGAGGTAGCTCGCGCCACCGCGCACTTCGCTGAACTGCACCAGAGTGCCGGCCTTCACCGTAACTCGCGTGCCAATCGCAGCCTTGTTGCTTTTCGTTCCAACCAGCTTGAACAGCACCCGGTGGTTTGGGCTGTCGTTGCGATTCAGCAAAAGCGATGGCGGCTCGCCGACGTTCAGCACTACTATGTCGATATTTCCATCGTTGTTGATGTCTCCAAAGGCCGCGCCTCGCCTCGATTGCGGGGACGTGTCCGCGAGCGCCTGCGAAACATCCTCAAAAGTTCCGTCGCGATGATTGCGGAACAGCAGCATGGGCTGGCGGTAGGGCGTGCCGCCGGGAATCGTATCCACTTGGGGATATACGTGTCCATTTGCGATGAAAAGATCGAGCCAGCCGTCGTTATCCATATCGAAGAACGCCGTGCCCCAACTGACAAAGGGATAGGTCGGCTTCATCAGCTTAGCCCGCACGCTGACATCGGCAAAGTTGTCCGTCCCGAGGTTGTGATAAAGAGTCGAGCCCTGTTCAAGAAAGTTGGTGACGATCATCGACAAGCGGCCTTCGTGAAGATAGTCGCCCCAGTCAACTCCCATCGACCCTTGCTCCAAGCCGTCGCCACTCAGCGCAACTCCATCGAGCAATCCGACCTCTTCAAAGGTTCCGTCATGCTTGTTGTGATACAGAAAGTTGGGGCCCGCATCGTTCGCGACATAAAGATCGGGCCAGCCGTCGTTGTCGTAGTCGCCCCAGGTCGCACCCAGGCCGTAATAGTGATGTGGATCGTCCACGCCGGCTTTCTTCGAAACTTCTTCAAACGTGCCATCGCCTTTGTTGTGAAACAGCAGATCCGATTCGCCGGGCATGCCCCACGGCCCGCACTGCACCAGCACTCCCTTGAAACGGCAGAAGCGCGGATCGTTGCCGAACTGCGGCAGATTGTCGATATCCACGTGCACATAACGCGAGACAAAAAGATCTACGCGGCCGTCGCGATCATAGTCGGCCCAGGCTGCTCCGGTGCTGAATCCTCCGGCTCCAACGCCGGCCTTATCGGTTACATCTTCAAACTTGCAGTTGCCCAGATTGTGATAGAGCGCGTTGCCGCCGTAGCCCGTGACGTAAATATCCTGCAGGCCGTCGTTGTCGTAATCGGCCACGGCCACACCCATGCCCCAGCCCTTGTGCGTCAGGCCCGCGGACTTGGTAATGTCGGTGAACTTGATGTCGTTACTCTTGGAATCAGTATCCTGATGATAGAGCGTGATCATCAGGTCGCCGCCTTCCTTGTATCGCGGAACGGTGGAGCCGTTGACGGTGATGATGTCGAGCTTGCCGTCGTTGTCGCAGTCGATCAGCCCCACGCCGCCGCTCATCGACTCGACGATGTACTTTTTATCGGGAGAAGAAATGTGCGCGACAGTAAGACCTGCTTTCTGCGCGATGTCTTCGAACTGTGGGAGGGATGCCGGTGGGCTGGCCGCTTGCGCCTTTTGTAACGGTGAACTCGCCGGGGGCTTGTCAGGAGAAGATTGTGCCAGCAGCATCGCGGTCAGCAGCAGGCCCGTCCACACGGAAAGCATCCAAACGGAAAGCGAGGCTCGCATAGGCAGGGGATCGATTATACAGGGCGTTGTTCCACGCTGACGGACTCGGCTAACGATCGTAAGCGCTGACGCTTCAGCGCAAAACAAAACGCCTCAGACTCAGTTTGAGTCTTGAGGCGTATGTTGATCAGCCCTCCCCCAAGTGCTGCTCAAGAACGAGACTACCGTAGAGAGACAAAGACGTATATGGCTCTAGCGTGCCATAACTAAGTACTAACGAGCTTCCCTGTCGTGTTCCGCTAAGTTATTTAGGATCAATGCATTACGCGGACACTGTAATGTTAATACATCCCGCGGTGCCGAATACGCGCCGGTAGCGCTCGATTTCCGAGGGTAGGCCGAGCGCTTTCGCGTAATTGTCGGACAGCTTCACTGCCGGACGGCCTTCGACGCTGGACACTTTGCTGATCAGGCTGATCGGATTAAAACCGCCATCGCCGCTGGGATCGCAGCCGCGAAAATCGTTGGTCAGCAGCGTGCCCCAACCTGCACTGAAGCGAATGCGACGGCCGGGAGTCCACTTGCGCCGATCATGGAAATCGGCCGCGCTGCGGAAATCCTTGACGCTGATTCCGCTGGCTAGCGTTCCACCGAAATAGGCATGCAGACCGAGGACCTCGTCGATGTCGAGTGCATCGGAGGCGATGATCAGCTTGTCGTGTGGATCCCGGCCGCGGGCTTTGAGCCATTGAATATATTCATCTCCGGCTATGTAAGGATCCTTGCTGTCAATGCGCTGGCCCGTCCAATCGGCGGCCCAGTCCGGCGCGCCTTCGAGGAATTGCGTGGTTCCGAAAGTATCGGGCAGCATAATGCGAAGCGCGCCTTCGTAGGTGCTCTGCCACATCTCGAGGACATGGTACTGAGAAGCCTTCAGGGCCTCGTCATCGTCTTGCGGCACCAGCGCGGCGAGGACCATGGGAATCTCATGCGCATTGGTTCCGATCGCCTCCAGGTCGTGCTTGTGGGCGAGGAAGGCGTTCGAGGTTCCGGTGAAGCCGCTGCCCAGATTCGACGCCATGGCTTCGACAACATATTCCTGCCAGAGGAAGCTGTGACGGCGCCGGGTTCCGAAGTCTGCCACGCTGAGATTGGGAACTCCGCGCAGGCGCTCGATCTTATCCCATAGCTTGGTCTTCGCCTTGGCGTACAGGATGTCGAGGCCGAACTCGCTCAGCTTTTTCAGATTGGCCCTGGTGCGCAGCTCGCTGATGATGGAGAGCGAATAGAGTTCCCACATGGTGGTGTCGGTCCAGAGGCCGTCGAAGGATAAATGAAAGCGGCCGTCTTTGACCGACAGCTCGTAGTCCGACAATCTGAAATCGCGCTCCAGCCATTCCAGAAAAGCTGGCTCAAAGATTCCGCGACGGCCATAGAACGTGTTGCCCGCCAGCCAGACCAGTTCGGACCTGCGAAACCGAAGTTCTCGAGCGTGATCGAGCTGCTCGATGAGTTCTTGGTGCGCGAAAGTGTCTACGGGGCCACTGGGAGAGCGGTTAAAGAGCGTGAACTGCACACGCGTTTTCGGGTAGTGCTTCCAGATAAACTGCAGCATCAGCAGCTTGTAGAAGTCAGTATCGAGCAGAGATCGCGTGACCGGGTCCAGTGCCCAGTTGTGATTGTGCGCCCGCTCCGCGAAGTTCACGATCATTCACTAGTATCCTCATATGGCTTCGCTGCAAAAGCAAATCCTGAGAACCTGACGGTAGGTCGCTTTGAAATTTCACGGAAGCCGGAAAATGCAGTCAGCCGATCGCGGCTAAGACGAACTGCACGCGTTTCTGGACTGACTCGAGAGGGAGTGGGAGCAGGCTATAGCCCAAGGCGGAGTAGGTCTCCACCATCACTTCGTAGGTCGCCTGGGCCTCCTGGAAAGATTGTTTCCGCTCGGCATCCAGCGCGTAGATTTCCGGCCAAGGCGGCGCGACGAACACTCGGTGATGGTAGTGAAATGTTTGTGCGGCCCTCTCTACATGAGAAGGTATGGGCAGATCGTTTAAGCGCAAGTAGCCGAGAACATCGGGCACGCCGCGGTCGAAAATAACCGGACCGCTGAGGCTCAGAGCCGCCCGATAGGATCGTATTTCCCAGCCCAACATCAGTTCAGCGAAAGCGCGCCGATCGGACCAAGGTAAAGCTTCGCCGCCAATGGCCACCTGCTCTCGAATGATCGCTCTGCCGGCCTCAGGCAGGGTGCAAATACCATGTTCTGCCAATGCGCTGATCAGCGTACTCTTTCCTGAACCCGGACCTCCGGTGATTACGAAGAGACGATCAACATTTGCAACCTCCAATTCCACCTCCCGATGAATATGGCCGCTGCGATGCTCGCCCAACATCGTCTGTTGATCGCAACTCGAAATCCAAACTGCTGCCGCCTTCAGTTTTATGCGAACTCAAGCTCAAGCTCCCTCTCGAAAAAGAGCGCAAGACTTTCGGATTCCTCCTCGACGCCCGCTCGCTCTATCCGGGAGAGCTTGCCGAAGGGCTCGATCTCTACACGCAGCTTCTTGCCTTGAAGTTTGTATGACCAGATGCCTGCGATTGCGCCATCGATTAGCACTACGGGCGAGATCCAGCCCTGGTTGCGGTAGACGCGCTTGTAGTGCTTCGCGCTGAGCAGGTGGTCTTTTTCGCGATGGGCGAGCAGATAGGCATCGAAATTCGGCAGCAGGCGAATCGAGGCTTTCACCGCAGGGCTGCTGTTTAGAACAGCCACATCCTTGCGAAGTAAAAAGCAATTCTTCTTGTCGCCGGGAATCTCTGCCAGCTCGGGTTCGAACAACGCGCGCAGCGGTCTTACCTCTTGCATCGGGAGGCCCGCCCAGTGGGAGAAGTCATGCAGCGTAGCCGGACCATAGGCGCGCAAATACTTTCGCAAGAGAGCGCACTGCGCTTCCGTCGCAGACATCAGTTCAAGCTTCAGCTTCGGCAGCCAATGGTCCGTGCGGATGAAAACGATTTCGTTGCCCTCGCCCCGGCCGTAACAGATCAGTCCCTCCGCCACCGGCAGGCGAACCAGACTCCAGGAGTTCTCCATCCAGAAACGCACTTGCTTGCTCGCTTTGGGACGAATGGCGGCGGCGATAGCAGGCCTGCGAAGTGGCCCCGAAGAGAGGGTCTCCATGATCAACGGGATGAGTGCTTCGCTCTCATCGCGCGTAATGCCACATCTATCCATGACGCGCATCGCTTGAGCGAAGCGGCTTGGCCTGAGGGCAGCGATGTAGATTGCGAATTCATCGGTGGGAATGAGATGCAGGGTCTGCCGCATTAGAGACGTCTTCACCAGGGTGCGAGTCTTCCACAACGCGTCCTCAATCCCGGCTCGCGTTAGGGCATGATTGCGCGTCCAGAGCTGCAGATAGGCCGCCGACATGATCTGCGCCTGCACGCCGCACATATCGCGGCAGATGGTGATGGCATCTTGCTTTTGGGAAGGGTCGTTTAACAGGTGGTGGCGCCGCAGCCGGAAGCTTGCTATCGCATCGATCCGACTTCGTGACGGAGTTTTCTGCATTCGCCTAGCAGCAGCCCATCTTCACTTCGCCCGCAGCGGTGAGCGGAGGACCGAAGGCCTCTTGCGGCGCGGGAGCGCCGTTCGCCACCGCAATCCAACGCCGCACCGCATCGAACACGACGAGAACCACACCCAGGATAAAGATGCTCATAAGCACGGAATCCAGGTAGCCGGTAAACACCTGACCGGGCTTGGAGGTCAATGGCCAGAAAATGTCCTTGATCGACAGCACTCCCGCCGTCAGCGTGGTCACACCTACGAAGCACATTGGAACGGCCGTAATCCAGGCATACTTCTGCTTGCCCATGTTAATGAGGAATGTAGTCGTCACCGCCAGCGCGATAGTCGCCAGCAGCTGGTTTCCGGTTCCGAACAACGGCCACAGTGTGGAAATATTTCCTGTATAGATCAGGTATCCCCAGCCGAGAACCACAAAGAAACTGGTGATCAGATTCCCCGGCAGCCACGCACTGTTGCCGAATGGCTTGTGCACTTTGCCCATGAGTTCCTGCAGGACGTAGCGGGCCACGCGGGTGCCCGTGTCGATCGTGGTCAGGATGAACAGAGCTTCGAACATGATGGCGTAGTGGTACCAGTAACCCATCAAACGATCCATCCCAGGCAAGCCACGGAAGATTTGTGCCATGCCTACCGCCAGCGAGACCGCGCCTCCCGTGCGGCCCGCTAGTTTCTCGCCAACTTCGCGGGAGAACATATCCAGATTAACCGTGGTTATGCCCAGATGACTGAAGACCGCCGGCGTGGTGTTGATGGCAAAGTAGTCGCCGGGATACAGA